>JABLTH010059629.1_pt1 | contig 14836 bp, 11 predicted proteins | sample 7875711 | NCBI WGS metagenome assembly JABLTH01 (sample SAMN14941262, study PRJNA633318) | bioreactor metagenome | isolation source: bioreactor | place: China | collected 2019-03-05 | reverse complement strand
TCGACGTCGCCGCTCGCGGTGCCGTCGAGCGAGAGCCCCGGCAGCGCGGCGGCAGCCGGAAGCTTCGCGAGGTCGACGTCGGAGACCGTGCCGGCGAATCCGGGCTCGGGCCCGAGGACGAGCGTGCCGGCGGCGTGGCCCTCGGCCGCCGTGACGTCGACGTGGAGCGCCGGCCGGCCGCGCAGCCACGCGGCCGACCACGCGGGCCGCACGCGGGCCTTCGCGACGCCGAAGTGCCTTCCATCGGCGAGCGTCACCGAGAGCTCGCTCGCCGCGACTCCCGGACCGAGCAGCGAGAGCGTCGGAGCGAGCGACGCCATTCGCACCTGCGCGCCGAGCATCTGTCCGGCCTTCGCGGCGGCGACGTCGCGCAGGCGGTCGTACGGGAATCCGATCGCCACGAAGAGCAGCGTGAGCAGCGCCGCGCCGGCCGGGATGGCGACGCGCTGCAGGCGGCGAAGCGAGGGGCTCGCGAGCGCGGCAGCCGTCACGAGACGGCCTCGAACGAGGAGACGGTGAAGTTCACGTCGAGGAGCTCCGGGTTGTCGGTGCGGGTTCGAAGGCGAAGGTTGCGGATCGTGAGCGGCTGCGGCGCGGCTTCGATCTGCTGCAGGTAGCCGACGGTCTGCGAGAGCGTGACGCCCTTGAGGACGAGCTGCACGCGCGTCTCGCGGTAACGATCGCTCGCCCCCGCGGCCTGCGGCTCCATCGACTCGATCTTCACCGACGAGCTCCGGGCGAGAGTCTCGAGCGTCGTCAGCAGATTGCTGCTCGGCCCCTGCTGGATGCGCGTCTCGATGCCGGCGAGCGCGGCGCTCGCGCCCGCGTACTCGGCGTGCAGGCGCCGCACGAGCTCGAGCTCCTGCTCGGCGCCGGCGGCGCGCGCGCGCGCCTGCTGGCGCGCGGCGAGCACCGGGGCGATCCCCGCGAAGTAGAGCAGGCTGAGTACGGCCAGCGCGCCGACGGCGGCCAGCAGCAGCCGCTCACGGAGCGTGAGCGCCTGGATCTGCGCGCGCAGGCGTCCGAGAAGCTCGTCCATCAGCTCTCTCCCCTCGGCTTTCCGGTGAGCGTCACGCTGAACGACTTGCCGCCGCGGCGGGCGTCGCTCTGGATCTCGCTCACCTGGACCTGTGAGAAGCCCTCGATCTTCGAGAGCTCGGTCTTGAGGCGCTCGACGGCTTCGAAGCTCTTCGAGTAGCCGCGGATGCGAACCACGTTGGGGTCGATGCCGACCTCTTCGAACACGACGTCGACGTCGGGCGGCACGTGCGCCGAGAGCTGCGTGAGGATGTCGAGCGCCGAGAGGTTCGAGGCGTTCACGCCGAGAAAGTCGGAGCGGTCGCGCGCGGATTTCACGGCGTCGCGGAGCGCGGCGACTGCGCTCGCGGGCTGCGGCTTTCCCGGGAACGCGGCCGCGTACTCGGCCGCGACCAGGCGCTCGAGCTGCGTGGCGCGTCGCGACTGGACCGCGATCGAGGTTCCGATCGACGCCACGAGCAGCGCGCAGGCGAGCGCGGCCAGCCGGCCCGTCCACGCGAACTCCTGCCCGACCGCGCGCAGGTCGCGCCGGTACGCGAGCTCGGCCTGCCGGAAGTTCATCCGCGTCCGCGCCTGGAAGCTGCCGCGAAGCGCGAGGGCGAGCGCCGGGGCGTAGAGCAGCGGGTCCGCTCCCGCGAGGAGCGCCGCGCCCGAGGCGATCGGCGGCAGGTCGAGGAGCGCGGTCTGGATTCCGGTTCTCTGCGCGAGGTGGTCGGCCAGGTGCGGCAGCCGTGCGGTTCCGCCGAGCAGAGTGATCTCGTCGAGCCGCGCGACGGCGGGGCCGCCGAGCACGGGCTCGAGCGCGGAGAGCGTGCGCACGATCTCGCGGACCAGGCGATCGACGATGGCGAGCGCCGCCGGAGAGCCCGCCTCTCCTCCCTCGGCGAAGATCCCGCTCTCGCACTTCTGGCGCTCGGCCTCGGCTTCCGAGCAGCCGCGCTCGCGCGCGATCGCGCGAGTGAGCGCGAGGCCGCCGATCTGGATCGTTCGGGTCGAGACGACGCGGCCGTCGAGGCTCAGGCTCATGCTGCTCTTGCGGTGGCCGAGATCGAGCAGGAGCCGCGTTCCCGGCAGCGGCACGAGCGCAGCGAGGTTGCCGAGGGCGAGCCCTTCGGCCTCGACGACCCGCGGCTCGAGGTCGGCCTCGCGGAGCAGGCGGAGCAGCTTCATGACCTCGGCGCGCGGCGCGACCGTCGCGAGCACCTCCGAGTGCTGGCGGTCGCCGCCCACCCGCTCCCAGTCGACGAAGACCTGATCGAGGTCGAACGGGAGCTGTCCCTCGACCTCGAAAGGGACCGCCTGCGAGAGGCGCTTGCCGTCGCGGAAGGGGAACGTGAGCCGCCGGCTCGACAGCCGGTCGCCGGGAAGCGCGCAGACGACGTGGTCGCGCGGCAGCGAGTGTGTGCGCGCGAGCTCGCGCAGGCGCTCGTCGAGCGACGCATCGCCTTCTTCCGCGGCGGCGAGGCAGTGGTGCTGCACGACGACGAGCCCCTGCAGCGTCTGGTCCAGCGCGACGGCCTTCACGCCGTGGCTTCCCACGTCGAGCCCGAGCACGCGTCGCATCACGATCGGCATGGCATCCCTCACTCCACCTGCCACGAGAGCAGGAGTGGCTGGTCCGGCTTCGACCGGTCGACGACGGCACGCGCGCTGCGGCGCACCTCGCCGACGCTCGCCTCGGCCACCAGGGTGAAGACGTCGGTCTTGTACGTCGGCGGGGGGAAGATCTCGCCCTCGACGACGGCCGAGAGCGGGCTGCACGCGGGATTCTTGGCCTCGTCCGCGCACAGCACCTCGCCGCCCTCTCGGGCCTTCAGCACGCGGCGCACCGTGTCCTCGTCGGCGAGTCCCATCTCGGTGCCCACGCCGTGATAGAGGATGCCGAGGACGTGCGGCGGCGCGGTGTTGGGATTGATCCCGTCGGCCTTCGCGTACGGGAAGACGGTGACGTAGTGCGAGAGCGCGTCGACGAGCGGCCCGTCGAAGCCCTCGACGAGCCGCAGCTCGGCGACCGAGAGGAGCGGGCGGTTCGCAGGCGCGGCCGGCGGCGTTCGCTTCGCGTAGGCGTCGGCCTCGGTGCCGCCGTTCTGCGCGACCTCGTCCGCGTCGATGTAGTCGAGCAGGTTGCGGGCGAGCTCTTCCGGCTCGTAGCGCTTCTGCTCCGGCCGGCCCGGCATGTCGTCGATCACCTTCTCGAGAAGCTCGACGAGGTAGAGGTCGGCGTTCTTGCGCGGAGCGCCGTCTTCGTCGAGCAGGGCGTTCAGGTCGAGGCGGGCGCCCGCGTCTTCGATCCGCAGGCGAAGGCTCTCTCCTTCCGGCGCCGGGATTTCGACCGCCTCCGCGCGCGCCCAGACGTCGAGGAGCGTCTCGCTGCGGAAGCCGTCGGCCTCCTCGCGCAGGCGGTCCTCGAGCAGCAGCGCGACGCCGAGGCGGACGCCGCCGCGAGCGAGCGACTCGGCCTCGGCCGCCTCGTCGCGGTGGCGCGCGATCATCGCGTCGACGGTGGCGCGGCGCAGAAACGTCGCGATCGCCCCCGTGAGCAGCAGCACGAAGACGAGCACCACCACGAGCACGATCCCCCGCTCGCCGCGCGCCGCGCTCACTTGCAGCCCGCGAGGCCGAGCCCGGGCGGGAGGCTGGCCGCAACGTCACGGAAGCACTGCCCGCCGATCGCCGAGAGGATTCCCTGCGCTTGCGGGTACTGCTGCAGGATGCCCGGATTGAGGGCGACGCACTGCGCGACCGTCATGCACGGCTCGTCGCGGTCTTCGTCGGACCGAGCCTGCTGGCTCGGCGTGTCGTTCTCGGTGTCCTTGTCCGAGCCTTTCTCCTTCTCCTTGTCCTTCGCCGCGCCGGCGGCGGCGGCATCGGCCTCGTCGGGATGCAGGAGCGCCTCGAGGTCGATCGGCCGCACCGGAATGAGGACTCGCCGGACGAACGGGCGGCCGGCGCCGGCCTCGGCGGTCGCGGCGTCTGCGGAGCCGGTCGTCACGGCCGCGCCGGCGGGCGGGAGCATCGACACCTCGATCTCCGCGGCGAGCGGGAGCTCGCTCGAGTCGGTGAGCTGCGACGAATCCCACACGTCGTGCCACGCGCCCTTCTCGTCGAGAAGACGAACGCCGAACGACGCGATGCCGGACGCGAGGACGCGCGCGCCGGCGGCTTCGTCCGACGGAATCTCGCGATCGAGCCCTTCGGGAAGACGCGGATCGCTCCAGCGCAGGACCTCGACCCCGCCATCGGCGGAGGGGCGGGCGGAGTACGCGACCACCGAGAGATCGGACTCGTGCTCGCTCGACGTTCGCCGCGCGCCGGTTCGCGTCATGAACTTGAGGCGGCCCGCGCCGTGGCCGCCGCCGTCCGACTCCGCGAGGAAGAGCCAGGGATGCTCGAGCGGGTCGGTGTCCTTCGGCTTCTTGATGAGCGTGCTTCCTTCGAGGTCGCGGGCGAGCCGATCGAGGAGCGCGGTCGCGCGGCGCGCGGCGCGCGTTCGGTCCGTCGAGCCGCTGCTCGCGTGCGAGAGGTCGATGAAGAAGCTGATTGCGACGGTGAGGACGAGCGTCGTGAGCAGGACGACCGCGAGCATCTCGATCAGCGTGAAACCCGAGCGGAGCCGTGAAGTCATCACTCGTCTCCGCTCGCGCCCGGGTCGGCGCCCGGGAGGATCGAGCCGCGCGAGGACGAGCCGGACGAGCGGCTCGAGGTGCCGCTCCCGGACGTTCCGGCCTTCGCCGACGAGCTGCTCGACTTCGTCGTCGATGCGGAGCCCGCCTTCTGCGTCGCCTCCTTTCGCGCCGCGTTCGTCTGCGACTCCTCGGACTTCTCGGCTTCGGCCGCGGCGACGAGCTGCTCGATGAGCGGCGCCGCCGCGACCATGTCGATGCCGTACGTGGTGCGGCGAACACTGCGCGCGGAATCTCCTTCGTTCCACGCGACCTCGAGATCGATGCGCCGGAGCAGTGGCTGGTTCGACGCACCGGCGGGGTGCAGCAGCGTCCCGGCCTCGGCCTTGCCGCCCTTCGGCCGCGCGCCGACGGCGCGGTCGAGGCGGCCCTTCGCGCGTTTGGACGCCTTCGTCTCGGCGATTCCCGGGTCGAGCGGGCGCACCTCGGTACGTACGACGAACTCGTCCTCCTCGGCCTCGGCGCTGCCGATCTCGGGCGTCTGCCCCATGGCGACCTGCGCCTCGATGTCCGAGATCCGCTCGTCGGCGAGCAGCGACGCGCGAATTCGCCGGCCGGCGTCGCCCTCGGCGCGCAGCCCTTCGATCGCCGCAGTCGCGAGGACCGTGTAGACGAGGCCGAGCACTGCCACCGCGGCGAGCACCTCGAGGAGCGTGAAGCCGGAGCTCCGGTCAGCCCGACGCATCGCGCACCACCACCGCCTCGTCGAGCGGGGCGATTTCGAGGGCCATGCGGTGGCCGCTCGCGTCCATAAGCACGATGGTCGTCGGCTCGGCCGTTCCGTCGCGATCGAAGGGGATCGCGACCGCGCCGCGCTCGACGGGGCCCCGTCCTGCGTCGACGGCGGCGAATTCGATTCCGTCCGTGAGGACGGCCGTGCGCCCGAGCTGCGTCGGAAGCGGGCGGAAGCTGCGCTCGGCCTCGCGCGGCGGCCGCAGGTCGAGGCTCTTCTCGGCCGAGAGCTCCGCGTCGAGGTCGGGCGGCGCCGGCGCGCGACCCTCGGCTTCGTCGTCGGTGACGAGCCACTCGACGCGGTAGGCGGCGCCGTCGAGGTCGAGGAGCAGGCGGTGCGGGATCGCCGTCATCACCGTTCGCTGCCGCGCGAACTCGAGGTCGTTCGCCAGATGGTTCGCCTGATCGCGAAGCTGCGCGGCGCTGCGCGCGCCGAGCGCTGGCAGAACGATCGACGCGATGAGGCCCATGATGAGCACCACCGCGAGCAGCTCGAGCAGCGTGAAGCCCGCGCGGCGGCCGCCGGCCGCCGGGGTCGCCGCTGAACGGGCCGCTCTCCGCGTCACGCCTATCCCTTTCCGGGCTCGTCGCTCGCCCAGTTGCCGATGTCGGCGTCGTTGCCCTCGCCGCCGGGCTTGCCGTCGGCGCCGAGGCTCCACAGGTCGAACGAGTAGGGGTTGTGCTCGCCGGGCGCGCGGTACTGGAACTCCTGGCCCCACGAGTCCTTCGGGACGCCGCCGCCCTGCACGTAGCCCTCGGGCCGGTAGTTCCTCGGCTGGGGGTCGCCGCTCGGCTTGCGCACCAGCGCCTGCAGGCCCTGCTCGGTGCTCGGGTAGCGCACATTGTCCATGCGATAGAGCTCGAGGATGCCCTCGAGCTGTTTCACCTGGGTTCGCGTCGCACTCACGCGGGCCTTGTCGACCTGAGAGAAGACGACGGTGCCGACGATGCCGCCGAGAAGACCGATGATCAGCACGACGGCCATGATCTCGATCAGCGTGAAGCCGCCCGAGCGTGCGCGCCGGGGGGACGTTTCCATGTCGCGTTCTCCTCTCATCGGAGCGAGCTCGTGATCTGGAGCAGCGGAACGAGCGTCGCGGAAATGATGACCATGACGATGCCGACCATCAGCAGGATGAGCAGCGGCTCGAGCAGCGCCGTGAGTCGCGTCATCGTCGTCTCGACCTGCTCGTCGTAGGTGTCGGCCACCTTTCCGAGCATCGCCTCGAGCTCCCCCGACGCCTCGCCCACCTCGACCATGTGCGTCACCAGCGGCGGGAACTGTCCGCTCGCCCGCAGCGGCTTCGCGAGCGAAGCGCCGCCGGTGATCGCATCCTTCGCGGCGTCGACGGCTCCGCCGATCACGACGTTGTTGGCGACGTGCTTCGCGGTCTCGAGCGCGCGCACGATCGGAATGCCGCCGGCCAGCAGCGTCGAGAGCGTCCGCGTGAAGCGCGAGATCGCGAGCGTTCGCGAGACTCGGCCGACGACGGGAAGTCGCAGCCTCGTGCGGTCGTACCAGGCTCGCCCGGGAGGGGTCCGGACGACGGCGCGGAAGCCGAATCCGAAGGCGACGGCTCCGGCCAGCAGCGCCCACCACCACTGCCGGGCGAAGTGCGAGCCGGAGATGATGATGCGGGTGTAGACCGGCAGGGGCTGGTTGAGGCTCTTGAGCAGCTCGGCGATCTGCGGCAGCACGAAGACCACGAGCGCGGCGACCACGACGAGGGCGAACCCGAACATCACCGCGGGGTAGATGAGGATCGATCCGACCTTGTTGCGAAGACGCACCTGGCTCTCGAGATATTCGGCGAGCCGCGCGAGCACGGTCTCGAGCGCGCCGCCCGTCTCGCCGGCGCGCACCATGCCGACGTAGAGGTCCGAGAACGGTCCGGTGTTCGCCATGGCGTCGGCGAGCGAGCTGCCCTGGTTCACGCGGTCGCGCACCTGTCCGACCACGGACTTGAGTCGCGGGTTCTCGCACTGCTGGCCGAGCGCTGCGAGCGCCTCGACGAGCGGGATGCCGGCGCCGACCAGCGTCGCGAGCTGGCGCGTCGCGAGAGCGACGTCCATCTGCGAGACGCGGCGCAGCGAGGCGAAGGAGAAGCTCCCGGAGCTGCTGCGCTCGGCCTTCGCGCCGGACGCCGCGCTCTCGGTGAGCTCGGTGACGAAGACGCCGTCGCGGCGAAGGCGCGCGCGCGCGGCGCGCAGGTTCTCCGCGTCGACGAAGCCCCGAAGGCTCCGGCCTGCGGCGTTCGCGCCCCTGTAGGTGTAGACCGGCATCAGATCTGGGCGACGCCGCCCTCGTCTTCGGTGGCGCGCAGAACCTCGGCGATCGAGGTCTGCCCGGAGAGCACCTTGCGAGCGCCGTCGGCGCGCAGCGAGTGCATGCCCTTGTCCATCGCGCGGCGCTTGATCGTCTTGGCGTCCGTGCTGGCCGTCACCATCGCCCGGAGCTCGTCGTCGATCAGCATCAGCTCGAAGATGCCGATTCGGCCGCGGTAGCCGGTGTGGTTGCAGTGCTCGCAGCCGGTCGGCCGGTACACGCGCAGCGACCCTCCGCGGGAGCGGATCCCGATTTCGGCGAGCTGCTCGGCCGTCGGCTCCCACGGCTCCTTGCAGCGCGGGCACAGCACGCGAACGAGGCGCTGCGCGAGAACGGCGACGAGAGACGACGCGACGAGGTACGGCTCGACGCCCATGTCGACCAGACGCGTGATCGCGCTCGGCGCGTCGATGGTGTGGAGCGTCGAGAAGACGAGATGGCCGGTGAGCGAGGCCTGGATCGCGATCTCGGCCGTCTCGACGTCGCGGATCTCGCCGACGAGGATGACGTTCGGGTCCTGCCGGAGCACCGAGCGCAGCCCGCTCGCGAAGGTGAGGCCGATCTTCGGGTTCACCTCGATCTGGCCGGTTCCGGGGAGCTGGATCTCGACCGGGTCTTCGATCGTGATGATGTTGCGGTCGGCGGTGTTGATGCGCGAGAGCGCGCCGTAGAGGGTCGTCGTCTTGCCGCTGCCGGTCGGGCCGGTCACGAGCACGATCCCGTTGGGACGAGCGATCAGCTTCTCCCAGACCTGGAGCTGCGCCTCGTTGAAGCCGAGCTTCTCGAGGTTCAGCATCTCGGTCGTCCTCGGCAGGAGGCGCATCACGACGCGCTCTCCGTGCGCGACCGGGACCGTCGACAGGCGCACGTCGTAGTCGCGCCCTGCGATCTTGAGGCGGATGCGTCCGTCCTGCGGCAGGCGCTTCTCGGCGATGTTGAGGCCGCCCATGATCTTGATGCGCGACGTGATGCTCGACTGGATTGCGCGGGGCAGGGGGTGCATCGGCTCGTAGAGCAGGTCGTCGATCCGGAAGCGCACGCGGATCTCGCGCTCGAAGGGCTCGAGGTGGATGTCGCTCGCGCGCTCCTTCACCGCCTGCTGGAGCAGCGAGTTGACGAGCTTGATGATCGGGGCCTCGTCCGACGCCTCGAGGAGGTCTTCGGGCTCCTGGCTCGAGAGCTCCTGCGCGAGCGCTTCGAGGTCGGTGACCGCGTCGGACGCGAGCGCCGCGGCCGAGTCTCCGGCGCCGCGGTCGTAGACCTGGTTGATCGCGGCGAGCACGGTCCGCTCGCTCGCGAGCTCGCCCTCGATCTCGGCGCCGTCGAAGAGCAGGCGCAGGTCGTCGAGGGGCGAGGTCTCGAACGGGTCCGAGACGGCGACCCGCAGGGCGCCGTGGTCGTCGTGGCCGAGCGGCAGCAGGCGGTGCGCCTTGGCGAAGCCGATCGGAACGCGCGCGATCACCTCCTCGTCGACGTCCTCGGCGCGGATCTCGCGGCGCACGCGCAGTGCGAGCTGGCGGCCGAGCGCGTCGAGGAGCTCTTCCTCGGTGAGGGCGCCGTCTTCGATCAGGATCTCGGCGAGGCGGCCGCCGCTCTCGGCCTGCCTGCGCTGCGCGGCGTCGAGCTGCTCGGGCGTGAGGCGGGTCCCGCGCAGCAGCATCTCGCCGAGGTCGAGCCGCTCGGGCGCGAGATCCGGGGCGGCGGACGTGCTCACGGCGCTCCCGCCCCCGGCGCGGCCTCGATCTGGATCACGGTCGGCGAGAGCCCGTAGCCGCGGCGGACCGCTTCGGCGGCGTGGTTCGCCTGCTCGTTCGTGTCGTACGGACCGAGGCGCAGCTCGTAGAAGGCCGCGCCGCCCTGCTGGCTCGAGAGCAGGGTGCCGTCGTAGCCGGCGTCGACCAGCTCCGTGAGCTGCGACCGGGCCGCGCTCTCCGAACGGAAGATCGCGGCGAGGACTCCCCACTTCGGCCCGTGATCGCTCTCGTTCTCCTCCCGCTGTCTGCGGTCGCGTTCGGCGGCCTGCTGCGCCTCGATCTCGCCCATGCGTGCGAGCGGGTAGCGAGCGGAGAGCTGAGAGAGCTCGTCGCGGATCGCGTTGCCGGTGTACTTCGGCGGCTCGTACGGGACGCCCTTCGCCTCGGCCTCCTCGCGGCGAGCGTCCTCCTGGTCGAGCTCGTCCTGGGTCTGCTTGATCGCCTGCGCCGACTCGCGCTGGAACTCCTCGCGCTTTCGGATCGACTGCTGCTCGAGGTCGGCCTCGTTGCGGACGATGTGGGGCGTCAGAAACACGAGCAGGTTGATCTTCGAGAGCGTGTCGGTCGTGCTCTTGAACGCCCAGCCGAGGAAGGGAATGTCGCCCAGCCACGGCACCTTGTTCTCGGTGTTCTGCTGGTTGTTGTCGAGCAGGCCGCCGATCACGACCGTCTCGCCGTCCGAGACGACGACGTTGTTCTCGATCTTGCGGCTCGAGAGCGGAACGCCCACCTGGCTCGGGTCGCCGGTGTCGGCGATGAGGCCGCGGTTGATGTTGGTGATCTCCTGGAAGATCTTGAGGCGCAGCGAATCTCCCTCGGAGATCTGCGGCGTCACGCGCAGCGTGATGCCGATGTCCTGGCGCTCGACGTTCACCGAGGTGGCGAGGTTGCCCGTCGCGTTGGTGACGCCCGCGGCCGACTGCACGCGGCTCGAGATGATCGGGATGTTGTTGCCGACCTTGATCTCGGCCTCCTCGTTGTCGGAGGTGAGGATGTGCGGCGCCGAGAGGATGTTGGCGTTGTTGAGGTTCTCCGAGGCGCGCAGGATGCCCTCGATCAGCGAGCCGCCGACGGCGGTGGCGATGCCGGCGGGGCCTGTGCCGTAGCGCAGGCTGTTCTTCGAAGCGACCGCGATCAGGTTGCTGAGGATGCTGTCGGTGACGTCACCGCTCGCGCTGCTTCCGCTCGTGGTGGTGCTGCCGGTGCTCGACGAGGCGCCCGAGCCGAAGACCGTCGGCCGGCCCGCCGAGTCGGTGAGCGACGCGACCGTGAAGCTCGAGTCTCCGACGTGCCGGTAGACGCTGTTGAGCCCGAGCTGCTGGTTGTTGCTGACCGTCACCTCCATGATGAGCGCCTCGACGAGCACCTGCGGCCGCCGGATGTCGAGCTTCTCGATCACCTGCTTCGCGGTCGCGAAGCCCTCCTGGCTCGCCTGGATGATGAGCGAGTTGGTCGGCTTGTCGGCGGTGATCGTGACGCCCTCGGCGAGCTCGGTGACCGCCGCGCGAAGCGCCTGCGCGGCCGCGGGGCCGATGGCGCCCGCGGGCGTCGTCGCGCCGCCGGCGCCACCTTTCGGCGCCGCGGGCTGTCCGGAGACGACGGCGTTCAGCGTCTCGGCGAGCTCCTCGGCGTCGGCGTTCTTCAGGTAGTAGACGTGGATCCGGCCGCCGCCCGTCACCGGGACGTCGAGCTTCGCGACCAGGCGCCGGATGTCGTCGATGCGCGTCCGCGACGAGAGGACGATCAGCGAGTTGGTCCGCGCGTCGGTGATGATGCGGACGCGGTCGCGCTGCTGCTCGCCGCCCCCGCCGGCGACGCCGGCCGGCGTCGGGACGCCCGGGATCTGGGGCTGCGTTCGCTGCCTCGCCGATCGCAGCGCCGACGCGCCGGTCGCGCTCGTCGACGAGACCTCGCCGCCGTAGATGTCGGCGATCTGCTGCGCGAGCGTCGCGGCGTCGGCGTGGAGCACCTTGAGGAGCGTCAGCTCCTCCTTGAAGGTCTCGACGTCGATCGCGGCGAGGATCGAGAGGATGCGCCGGATGTTCGCGGCCGAATCGGTGAGGATGATCGTGTTCGTCGGCGGGTACGAGAGCAGCGCCGCGTCCTTCGAGACCAGCGGCTTGAGCGAGTTCGCGATCGCGTCGGCGTCGATGTACTTGAGCGGGATGAGCCGCGTCACGTAGGTGTCGATGTCGGGCGTCGGCGTCGGCGCGGCCACCGTGTCGATCGCCGACTCCTTGGCGTCGCGGACCGGGACGATCTTGATCGATCCGCCGGGCCCCGCGACGGTCGTGAAGCCCTTCACGTTGAGCACCGACTCGAAGACGGCGTAGGCCTGCGCGACCGGGATCCGCGTCGGCGAGACGATCGTCACGCGGCCGCGGACGCGGTCGTCGTAGATGAAGTTCTTGTTCGTGAGCTTCGCGATGGTGTCGATCACGACGCCGAGCTCGACGTCGTTGAAGTCGAGCTGGACGAGGCCGTCGTCGGCGGCCGCGGCGGCCGCCGGCGGCCCCGCCGCGCCGGGAAGCGGCGGCGCCTGCGCCCGGGCGGCGAGGGCGCCGAGGCCGAGGACGGCCGCGAGCAGCCAGGCGATCGATCGACGCTCGTGCATGTGCGCTTGGCCTCTCATTCGTCGAGCTCGTAGGTGAGCGTTCGCTCGCGCCCGTCCGACCCCTGGACCACGACGTTGAACTGCTTCGCTTCGGAGAGCTCGCGCATGAGCTGCGCGCTCTCCTCGGGGCTGTTGATCTGGATGCCGTTGAAGCGCGTGATCGTGTCGCCGCTCTGGATGCCGATCTGCTCGAACAGGCTCCCGGGCTTGACGGCGTTGAGCTGCACGCCGGTCATCTGCCCGGCCTCGTAGCGGGGCATGATCCGCGCCTGCGAGAAGAGGGCGGCGGGGTTGCGCGCGGCGGTCTCGACGTCGCTGCGCGCGACCTGGAAGCGGTTCTCGGCGAGTCGGCGAACGCGAGCCGCCGCGGTCGGATCCATGCGGGGCGCAGCGGCGGGCGCGGGCGCGGCCGCCGCCGCTCTCGCCGGCGGGCGCCCCTTCGCCGGCTCGTCCTGGTCGAGCGCGAGCTCCTCCCGGCGGCTGCCGTTCTGGAGGACGATTCGCCGCCGCTCGACGCGGAGCACGGTCGCTTGCCCGCGGAGCTGGTCCTGCGGGCGAACGACGCTGTGCTTGCGGGTCTCGAGGTCCTCGACCGCCGCCCACGACAGGCTCGGGTCGCCTGCGGCGGCGGTTCCGAGGAGCTTGAGCGGGAGCCGGGTCGCCTCGAGATTCTCTTCCTCGGGGGCCGGAGCCGCCGAGGGAGGGAGGAGCACCGAGGCGTTGAAGAGATTGCGCGACAGGATCACCTGCCGATCCTGAGGGCTGCGGGCGCTGCGCAGGGGCGCCGGCGCGCCGGCCGCGAGGGGCTGCGGCGCGGGCTCGAGCGCGGCGTCGACGAGCTGCAGCAGGATCGCCGCCACCAGGTAGCAGCACAGGACGCCGAGCGTCAGGTTGGCGATCCAGACGATGATCCGCGCCATCCCCCCCACCATCCGGGCCGCCTGTGCCGGTCGCTGACCCTGCACGGGGTCCGCGGAGGCCACCGGCGGCGGACCGGCAAACGCTACCACGAGGTCCCCTCCGAATCAGATCATTCGCGATCCACGAGCGCGCATCCGAGGCCGAGGAGACGGTACGCAGCCCCGCCCCAGACCGGACACCGGCCGGCCCGCGGCGGTTCACCGCGCCCCCCCGTTTCCCCCGAGGCTCTATCGGGCGACCGCCCCCTCACGCTTGAGCAACACCGGTTCGCAAGGGCGCAGGTCTGCGCGCGGGAGCCCCGTCCGGTCCGGCCGCGAGGCGCCTTGACACCCCCCCCACGGGACCCAAGGTTCAGCGCACACGGCCGGCCGGGCACGAGCCCGCGGCCCCGAAGGGAGAGGCATGGCGGACGCGGGCAAGGTGATCGGGATCGACCTCGGGACGACCAACTCGGTCGTCGCGGTCATGGAAGGCGGCCAGCCGGTCGTGATCGCGAACGAGGAGGGCGGCCGGACGACGCCGTCCGTCGTGGCGTTCACCGACGAGGGCGAGCGCCTGGTCGGCGCGATCGCCAAGCGGCAGGCGGTCACCAACCCGAAGCGCACCGTCTACTCGATCAAGCGGTTCATGGGACGGCGCCGCAGCGAGGTCCCCGAGGAGATCCGGCTCGTCCCCTACGAGGTGGGCGAGGGTAAGGAGGGCGCCGCGGTCGTCAAGATCGACCAGAAGCCGTTCACCCCGCCCGAGATCTCCGCGATGATCCTGCAGAAGCTCAAGAACGCCGCGGAGGCGTATCTCGGCACGAAGGTCACCGGCGCGGTCATCACCGTTCCCGCGTACTTCAACGACGCGCAGCGGCAGGCGACGAAGGACGCCGGCACGATCGCCGGCCTCGACGTCAAGCGCATCATCAACGAGCCGACGGCCGCGGCGCTCGCGTACGGCCTCGACAAGAAGGCCGACGAGAAGATCGCGGTCTACGACTTCGGCGGCGGCACGTTCGACATCTCGATCCTCGAGGTGGGCGAGAACGTGGTCGAGGTGAAGGCGACCAACGGCGACACGCACCTCGGCGGCGACAACCTCGACCAGCGCGTGATGGATTACCTGGTCGCCGAGTTCAAGAAGGACCAGGGGATCGACCTGTCGAAGGACCCGATGGCGACGCAGCGGCTGCGCGAGGCGGCCGAGAAGGCGAAGATCGAGCTCTCGTCGGCGGCGACCACCGACATCAACCTGCCGTTCATCACGGCCGACCAGACCGGCCCGAAGCACCTCAATCTGAAGCTCTCGCGAGCGAAGTTCGAGCAGCTCGTCGGCGACCTCATCGACCGCACGCTCGAGCCGTGCCGGCGCGCGATGGCCGACTCGGGGCTCTCGGCCGGACAGATCGACGAGGTCGTTCTCGTCGGCGGGTCGACACGCATTCCGCTCGTCCAGCAGAAGGTGAAGGAGCTCTTCGGCAAGGAGCCGAACAAGACCGTGAACCCCGACGAGGTGGTCGCGGTCGGCGCCGCGATCCAGGCGGGCGTGCTCGCGGGCGACGTGAAGGACGTGCTGCTCCTCGACGTGACGCCGCTCTCGCTCGGCATCGAGACGCTCGGCGGCGTGATGACGAAGCTGATCGAGCGCAACACGACGATCCCGGCCCGCCGCAGCCAGACGTTCTCGACGGCGTCGGACAGCCAGCCGCAGGTCGAGATCCGCGTGCTGCAGGGCGAGCGCGAGATGGCGAACGACAACCGCTCGCTCGGCCAGTTCATCCTCG
>JABLTH010078462.1_pt1 | contig 14839 bp, 7 predicted proteins | sample 7875711 | NCBI WGS metagenome assembly JABLTH01 (sample SAMN14941262, study PRJNA633318) | bioreactor metagenome | isolation source: bioreactor | place: China | collected 2019-03-05 | reverse complement strand
CGTCGCGCTGTGCACGCGCAAGGAGCCCGCGCGGCGCGTCGGGCCCATGGCCGACGTGCGCCGCATCCGCGACCAGGTCGCGACCCGGGGCACGCCCGGGAACCCCCCCCGCGCGCGCGACGCGGACGGGTGGCGGGCGGCCACGCGGGGCCGGAGGCGGATCGTCGTCGCCGTCTCCGCCGCGGCCGCACTGGTGACCCTCACCGCGGTCGCGGCCGCCGGCTTCGCGTGGCTGCGCAGAGCGCCCGGTCCGCCGTTCATCGAACGCCCGCTCGCCGTCGAGCGCCTGACGCTCGACCGCGGCATCACCGGGTCGCCGGCCGTCAGCCCGGACGGCCGGCTGATCGCGTTCGCCTCGGACCGTTCCGGCTGCGGCGATCTCGACCTCTACGTGCAGCAGGTCGCGACGCAGCAGGCGCTGCGCCTCACCGACGATCCGCTCAACGACTGGCAGCCCGCGTTCTCGCCCGACGGGACCCGGATCGCCTTCCGCTCCGAGCGCGACGGCGGCGGCGTCTACGTCGTGGACGCGCTCGGCGGCGCGGCGCGGCAGCTGGTGTCCGGAGGGTACTTCCCGCGCTGGTCTCCGGACGGCACGCGCATCAGCTACGTCGATCTCCCCGCGTATCGCGGCTTCGGACGCAGCACGATGCACGTCGTGCCGGCCGTCGGCGGCACGCCGCAGCGCCTGGTGCCGGGCTACTACTCCGTCGAGCCGCCCTTCACACCGGGGCCCGTCTGGTCTCCCGACGGCACGTCGGTCGTCTTCAACGGGGGCAAGGAAGACGGCGGGGCCGGCGACTGGTGGCTGGCTCCGGTTGCGGGCGGAGCGCCGCGCCCGCTCGCCGCACGGGCGCGCCTCGCGCCGGGCGTCGGACCGTTCGCGCCGTGGGACTGGACGCGCTTCGGTCTCCTGTACGCCGGGGGCACGACGATGGGCGGGACGTCGATGGTCCGCGTGCAGCTCGACGCGCGTCGCGGCACGTTCGCCCTGCCGTCCGAGCGCCTCGTGCGCGACTCGACGGTCGTGCTGCACCCGCAGGTCGCGCAGAACGGCCTGCTCGTGTTCCAGGTGCTGCAGGCGAGCGCCGAGTTCCTGTCCGTGGACGTCGACGCCGCGAGCGGCCTCCCCACGGGGCCGGGCGTCGTCATTCCGGGCGAGGCCGCCACGCGCTTCGGGCTCGCGCTGTCACGCGACGGGCGCCGCATCGCGTACCAGATCGTGCTCGGCGGCACGGACCGGCTGGTGGCGATCCGGACGCGGGACATCGACACCGGCCGCACCGCCGTCGCCGTGCCCCGCGTGTCGACGGATTTCGCGCTCCCGCGTTTCACGCCGGACGGGCAGGGACTCGCGTACCGCGACCGGCAGGGCAAGGGCTACGCCGGGCTGCTCGTGCCGGCCGACGCGGCGCGCGCGCCAGGGCCCGCGCGCGAGATCTGCAAGGACTGCGTGGTGCAGGACTTCTTCGCAGACGGCCGCAGCGTGGTCCTGTTCGAGAAGCCGAACCGCATCGTGCGCCGCCGGCTCGACGGCGGCCGTCCGGACGAGTTGATCTTCACCTTCGCCGATCCGCGGGACCTCGCCGCGGGGGACATCGGCGAGACGATGCTCTCGTGGGACGACCGGCTGCTCGCGGTCGAGCTCGGCCACGCCGACGGCAGCGCGGAACTGCGCGTGGTGCGTCTCGGCGGCACGACGAAGACCGAGCGCGACGCCGCCTTCGTCGCACGCGACGCGCGGCTCGCGTGCTCGCCCCGCTGGTCGGCCGACGGGCGCTTCCTCTACTTCCTCTCCGCGCAGGACGGGTTCGTGTGCGTCTGGGCGCGCCGCATCGATCCCGCGACGGGCACGCCGCAGGGCGAGCCGTTCGCGGTGCTGCACCGGCACGAAGCGCTCGCGAGCATCGGCGTCATGCCGCGCTACCTGTGGACCTTCAACGTCGCGCGCGGGCGGCTCGTGTTGCCGGTGCTGACGGGGAACTCGAACGTCTGGAAGGCGCGGTTGCCGGAGTGAGCGCGTGCTCGTGCGGCCGGGACTATATTCGACCACAGAGGAGGCGCTGCCGATGTCGGACCCGCTACGCCGGAGGTTCGTGCTCCGTCTCGTGGCCCTCGGCCTGTGCGCGAACTTCCTGTTCGCGTGCGGCGCGGCGTGGTTCCTGCGGCAGAGCCGCGCGCAGTACGAGGAGCGCGTCCGGGTCAACACCGCCAACCTCGCGCAGGTCTGCGCCGAACACGTCGGCGGGCTGGTCCGCCAGGCCGACTACGCGCTGCAGCTCGTGCAGCGCGAACTCGAGCCCGCACTCGCCGCCGGCGGACGCGACCTCGACGCGGTCGACCCGTTCCTCCGCAAGGCCTACGCCGCGTTCCCGGCGCTCGAGAGCATCCGCATGGCGGACGCGCGCGGGAACGTGATCCTTGGCACCGGCGAGGTGAAGCAGCACCACGTCAACATCGCCGACCGCGACTACTTCATCCGCCTGCGCGACGAGCGCGAGGCCGGCCTCGTCATCGCGGAGCCGGTGAAGAGCCGCATCTCCGGCAAGTGGGTGGTCAACCTCGCGCGCCGCCTCGAAGGCCCGGACGACTCGTTCGCCGGCGTCGTGTTCGCGCAGTTCACGCAGCAGCACCTGGTCGAGCTGTTCCGGACGCTGAACCTCGGCCCCGACGGCCTGGTCAGCCTGCGGCGCGACGACATGACGCTCCTCGCGCGCAACACCGACCTGCCCGGTCCGAACCAGGGCCTCGGCGAACGCGCCGCGTCCCCGGAGCTCGCGTCCACGGTGCGCAATGCCCCCGAGTCCGGCAGCTACTTCACGCCCGCGGGGCCCGACAACGTCCCGCGCCTCGTGTCGTACCGCCGCGTCGCGGGCCTCCCGCTCTACGTCCTCGTCGGGCGCGCGAGCGCCGACTACCTCGCGCCGTGGCGGCGCGAGTGCGTCTTCGTCGCCGCCCTCCTCGCGGTGCTCGCGCTCGGGACGGTGGCCTCCGCGCACACGGTCTACCGGCGCCTCGCCGCGGAGCTCGACGCGTTCGCCGCGCTGCGCCGGCACAAGGACGAGCTGGAGCAGCGCGTCGCGGAGCGCACCGAGCGGCTGGTCGAGGGCGCGCGGCTCCTCGAAGAGGAGCTGGGCGAGCGCCGCCGCGTGCAGGGCGAGCTCGAGGCGTCGCTCGCGAAGGTGCGGCAGCTCGAGGGCATCCTCCCGATCTGCGCCTACTGCAAGCGCATCCGCGATCAGAAGGACGCGTGGCACCCGCTCGAGGGCTACATCTCGACGCACTCCGACGCGAGCTTCACGCACGGCATCTGTCCCGAGTGCTACGCGCGGGTGCGCGCGGAGATCGAGCAGGGGTCGGGGCCGGGCGGGCGGTGACGGGGGACGCGTGACTCGTTGAGCCTACCGAGTCGTGGTTTGAGTGGTGCCCGGGGTCGGAATTGAACCAACGACACCGTGATTTTCAGTCACGTGCTCTACCAACTGAGCTACCCGGGCACTCGGACCTGCCGTAAGAACCGCGAAACTCTAGACAAGGTCCGTCTCCGCGTCAAGTCGGAAGGGCGGGGCAAGCCCCGCCCCTACGGGCATTCGCGAGTCCCGCGTCAGGTCGGAGGAGGGCGGGGCAAGCCCCGCCCCTACGGGAATTCGCGAGTCCCGCGTCAGGTCGGAGGAGGGCGGGGCGAGCGCCGTCCCTACGGGCATTCGGGAATCCCGCGTCAGGTCGGAGGCGGGCGGGGCAAGCCCCGCCCCTACGGTGGAGGAGGTTGCGGCCCACGACGGCACCGCTCGGATTCCAGTGAACAGCGATCACGATCCTGGCATTGAGCCCGCCCCGGGTCGGCCCCTACCTTGTCCTCACGGGGCGCTGACGGCACGGGTTGGCCGCGAGCGGGTGGTTCATGGGATCCGGTCGAGTCGCGTGGCTGCGCAGGGGCGCGGCCGTCGCCGTCGTACTTCTCGGATTGGCCTTCGCGGGGCCCGCGCACGCGGCCCTCTCCATCTACGTCCCCCCGGAGCAGCTCGCCGCGACCGCGCCGCTGGTGGTCGAGGGGCAGGTGGTGCGGACGGCGAGCGGGTTCGACCCGGACGCGCACACGCTCGCGACGTACGTGACGCTGCGTGTCGACGCGGTGCACCGCGGCCCCGCGGACCTCGCGACGATCGTGCTGCGCGAACTGGGCGGGCAGTTCGGCGACCTCGCCAACGACGTCGACGCGGTGCCGGTGTACGTGGTCGGCGAGCACGTGCTCGTGTTCGTCGAGGCGGCGAAGGACGGGGCGCTGCGCACGGCGGGCATGTTCTACGGCAAGTTCCGCGTGATCGACGACGCGCGCGGAAACCCGGTCGCGCAGCGCGACCTGTCGGGCAACGGGCGCCTGCCGGCGAAGGGCGCGCCCGAGATCGAAGAGTTCACGGTGGGCGAAGTGAAGGCGCTCGTCGCGCAGTTCGCGGAAAAGGCGGCCGCTGGGGCCCGGGCGCAGCAGCAGTTCCTGCGCGAGCCGCTCGAGGTGGCGCGGCTCCTCTGGGACCAGGTGCAGGACGAGACGACGCCGCGGCAGAAGTTCGTGCCGCTGTCGTCGACCGATCCCGTGCGCTGGGACGAGGCCGACACGGGCACGGCGGTGGCGGTCAACATCGAGCGCGCGCGCGATCCGCTGGGCAACCCGCAGGGCGCGGTCGACGAGATCAAGCGCGCGTTCGCGGCATGGACCAACGTGCCCGAGGCGCGGATCCTCGTGTCGGCCGCGAACGACAACTACAACTTCACCGGCACGAACGCGTCGAGCCCGTCGAAGACGTATCCGCCGGTCAACATCGTCCTGTTCGGCGATCCGTACTCGGACATCACCGACCCGTCGGGCTGCAGCGGCACGCTCGCGATCGGCGGGTACTGGCGCTCGGGCTCGTGGAACAAGACCGTCAACAACGTCACCTACCACCCGGCGCAGCGGCTGTACCTCATCTTCAACAACGCGTTCGAGTGCTTCCTCGGCAACGCGAACAACCTGGCCGAGGTCGCGACGCACGAGATCGGGCACGGGATCGGCTTCGGACATTCGACCGTGAGCGACGCCGTCATGCGGGCCACCGCGTACGGCAACAACCGCGGCCCGCGGCTCGGCGACGACGACCGCGACGCGGCGCACTGCACGTATCCGCACACGCTCGGCGTGACCGCGCCCAACGGCGGCGAGTCGTGGGCGGCGGGCAGCGTGCACCCGATCACGTGGACGGCGACGAGCGAGGCGGGGGCCGACGCGGGGGTCGTTAACCTCGAGTACACGGTCGACGGCACGACGTGGAAGCCCGTGAGCGCGGGCGAGAGCAACGACGGCAGCTACTCGTGGACCGTGCCGGGCGATCCGAGCGCGGGCGCGAAGGTGCGCGTCGTGCGGCCGAACCGCGTGCAGCCGACGCCGGCGCCGTATCCGTCGGCGTGCAGCGTCGACCCGTCGAACGCGGCGTTCACGATCACGGCGGCGACGGCCGGGACGAGCCCCGACGGGAAAACGGGCACCGCGCTGCGCGTCGCGCGGGCGGCGGCCGGGCAGATCACGGTCACGTGGGGCGCGACGTGCTCGGGCGGCGCGTCGAACTACGCGATCTACGAGGGCACGCTCGCCGCGCTGCACGCGGGGACGTGGGACCACGCCGCGAAGACCTGCGCGGCGGGGACCGACCTCACCGAGACGATCACGCCCGGCGCGGGCGGGCGCTGGTACGTCGTCGCGCCGTTGACCGCGACGAACGAGGGCCGGCTCGGAAAGACCTCCGCGGGCGTCGACCGGCCCGCGGCCGCGGCGGCGTGCCTCCCGCGCGAGGCGTCGTCGTGCCCGTAGGGACGAGGGCCCCCGCGGCGGCGTGCTTCCCGCGCGAGGCGTCGTCCTGCCCGTAGGGACGAGGGCCCCCGCGGCGGCGTGCCGCGGCGGCGTGCCGCGTGGGCGCGCCGCGTGGGCGTGCCGCGGGGGCCTCGGTCGGGGAGCGGTCAGCGACGGCCGCGCGGCAGGATCGACGGCGCGTTCGACGCATCCTTGTAGAGCCCGGCGGTGAGCGCCGGCGTGCCGGAGAGCTTGCCGAGCGCAACGGCGGTGTAGGTCGAGCCGGCGTCGATCAGGAGGCCGTTGAGGTTCAGGGCCACGGTCTCGGTCCCCGCGGCGCGCACCTCGAGGTCGACGCGGCCGGCCGGCACGAGCACGTAGTCCGTCGCGCCCTTGAACGAGACGTTGCGGAACAGGTACGGGCCGTTCGCGACCTTGATGTCGACGGCGGGGGCGTCCGGCGAGGCGTGCACGAAGCGCAGGCGCGCGCTGCCCGGCGTGACGGTCTGGTCGATCGAGAAGCGCGTGTCGTCGAGCACGAGCGGCGCGATGCGGTCGAGCGTGTCGAGGGCGATCACGGTCGTGGTCCCGTAGAAGCCGAGGTTGAGGTCCGCGTCGATGACCGCGGAGCCGGCGCCGCCGCCCGCGGGGACGACCTTCACGTCGTAGAAGTTCGCGGGGACCGCGGCGTAGCTGGTGGCGTCGCCGAACTTGACGTTCTGGAACAGGCGCAGCTGCCCGTTGACCAGCACGTCGACGGCGGGGGCGTCGGGGGAGGCGTGGATCACGCGCACGCGCGCGCCGGCGTTCGTGCCGGACGCGAGCGCGGGAAGGGCGGTCGAGGCCAGGGCGGCGAGGGCGATCGTCGTGACGGCGAAGTTCCTCAGGGTCATGGCTCTTCCTCCGGGGGCGCGCGGTCATGGGCCGGCGCCGGATCGTGTTCATGTGATGACGTGGACAATAGCTGGACGCGGCGGCCTGTCAAACCAGGATCGCGATTTGACGAACGGCCCCGGATGTGATCTCAGAGATTGTTTTGAACGTTTTCGTGAATCAGACGACCTTCGCGACCACCAGCGTCACGTCGTCGCCGTAGGGCACGCCGCGCGCGTGCGCGGCGAGGGCCGCGAACACGGCTTCCTCGATGCGCGGCGGCTCGTCGGCGACGTGGGCCCGCACGACGTCGGCGAGGCGCGCGGCACCGAACGGCTCGTCCGCGGGGTCCACCGCGTCGGTCACGCCGTCGGTCACCACGACGAGCACGTCGCCCGGCTCGAGCACGACCTCTTCGACCTCGTAGGCCTGGCCCGGGAACAGGCCGACGACCATGCCGCCCGTCGCGAGGCGCCGCAGCTCCGGCGGGCCGCCCGCGCGCGACGGACGCAGGAGCAGCGGCGGGTCGTGGCCCGCGTTGACGGCGCGGAGCGTGCGCGTCCGGTCGTCGTACGTCGCGTAGAACAGCGTCGCGTACTTGCCCGCGACGGCCGACGCGCACAGCTGGTCGTTGAGCGCCGCGACGATCCCTGCCGGGTCGTCCGCGCGTTCCCTCGCGAGGCTGCGCAAGGTGCCCTGCACGGTGGCCATGAGGAGCGCCGCGGACACGCCCTTGCCCGCGAGGTCGGCGACCGCGAGCCCGAGCCGGCCCTCGCCCAGCGGGAGGAAGTCGTAGTAGTCGCCGCCGAGGACGCGCGCCGGGTGCGAGACGCCGACGTAGCGCAGCGTGCGCAGCGGCGGACGGTCCTGCGGGAACAGCTGGGCCTGCACCTGCTGCGCGAGTTCCATCTCGCGCCGGTCGCGCTCGCGCTCGGCGGTCTGGCGGATCAGCTCGGCGTAGTCGAGCGCCATCGCCGTGTGTCCCGCGACGGCGAGCAGGAGCTCGCGGTCCTCGCGCGAGTACGGCTCCTCGGAGAGCTTCTCGCCGAGCACCAGGAAGCCGGCCACGCGCCGGCCGGTCGACAGCGGGACGACGAGGCGCGCGTGCACCTCGGTCAGCAGTTCGCGAGCGGGTGCATCGGCCCCGAGGCTCAGCACGTCGGAGCGCGGATCGCGCAGGCGCGGGACGGGATCGTCGCCGCGCAGCACGTCGATCGTGCGCGGCGCGTCCGGCCGCACGCGCGCGGCGAGCGCCTCGCACGCGGCCGTGACGGCCGCGTCGCCGCCGCCGTGAAGCACGATGCGGACGGTCGCGGGGTGCAGGGCCTCGTGCAGCTCCGCCGTCACCAGGTCCAGCAGCGCGTCGGGCTCGGCGGCGCGCTCGCGCACCGCGTCGGCGAGGCCGGAGAGGATCCGGCGCGCGTCGTACGCCTCGCGGAAGAACATCCGGTCGATCGCCGGCATCAGGCGGCGGTTCACGTTCCGGAGCCCCGCGGCGAGCGCGAGCGCGAGCCCCGCGGAGCCGATCGACGCCAGCACCTCGCCGCCGTTCGGCACGTGGCGCAGGAGCCAGCGGCCGGCGGTGAAGTACACGGTCGAGAACAGCACGAGGCCGAGCACGAAGGCGCCGCGCGCGACGAGTGCGTACTGCAGCCCGCGGCGGATGAAGACCTTGATGCCAAACACCTCGTGCCGCACGACCGCGTAGGCGAACATCGCGGGGAAGATCCAGATCGTGAGCGCGACGCACGCGATCACGACGGTCGATCGCACACCGAGCGCGATCAGGAGGATCGCGGCGAGGAGCGGAACGAACGTCAGGAGCGCCCCGATCCGCATCAGGCGCAGGCGGCGCCGGTCGGCGAGCCCGACGTCCGCGCGCGCGTTCTGCACCATGCCCTGCACGCCCACGGCGATCGCGGCGACGATCAGCACGTTGGGGGCGGCGTCGATCGCGGCGAGGAACCACGCCGGGAACGGCGACCGCACGCGCGTCGCGAGCTCGAACGACAGCATGCCCTGGCCGCCGAAGAACCCGCTGACGGCGACGACCGTGACGGAGAGCGCGGCGGTCACGCGCGGGATCCACGGGAAGCGCTGGAGCAGCCGGGCGTCGCGCGGGAACGAAAGGAAGAAGCGCATGAAGTAGTAGCCGGCGACGAACGGCAGCACCATCATCGCGACCAGCGCGAACCAGCGCCACGGCGCGCCCGGGTCCGTCCCGCCGTTCGCGAACGTCGAGAACCCGAGCAGCATCATCGCCGCGCGGAAGGCGTGCACGTCGCCCGGGCGCGCGAAGCCGACGAACGTGCCGGCGAGCCACGCGAGCGCCGGCATCACGATCACGAGCGCGAAGATCAGCGAGACCTGGCTCCAGCGGAAGTGCCACGGCGGCGCGGGCGCGACGTGCAGCGTGCGCGCGGTGCCGTCGCGCGCGATCTCGATCGACCACGGCTCGCCCCAGCCCACGGCGCGCAGGCCGTCGGACACGTCGAACCCGCTGCGGATGACGTGCCGCGTTCCGCGCGCGTCGACGATCGCGATCAGCCGGTCGCCGTCGCGCAGTCCCGCGGCCCAGATCGGGTTGTCGCTGCCGTCCGGCCACTTCTCGCGGACGCCCTCGGCGAGGGCGCCGGGCGCGTTGGCGCGCACCGTGAACCCGGGCCGGCTCCCCACGTTCGGGGCCATGACGAGTTCGCGCACCTCGGCCGCGTGGAACACGGCCACGACGAACGCGACCACGGCGAGCGTGACGCGGCGCAGGGCGGCGCGGGGCGCGGGGGGGGACATCCGGGGGACGATAGCAGCGAAGGGGCGCGGTTCGGGGACCGCTGGCGGGTCGCCGCGGGCCACACGTCACCCGCTGGGCAGTGCGAGGGCGGGGCGGGGCAAGCCCCGCCCCTACGGGTCGCGGATCAGGTGCGTGCGCCCGGGCGCCGCGGGGCGCCGCCGGCGGGCGGGGGCGGTACGGCCGCACCCGGCTTGTCCGCGGCGCCATCGGCCGGCGCCTCGGCGGGGCCCTTCGGCAGGAGGCCCAGCTTGTCGCGCAGCTTGTAGTCGAGTTCCTTCGCCTTGTCCTTGTTGTCCTTGAGGTACTGGCGCGCGTTCTCGCGGCCCTGGCCGAGGCGGTCGGCGCCGTAGCTGAGCCACGCGCCCGACTTCTCGACGAACTTGTGCGCGATGCCGAGGTCGATGAGGTCGCCCTCGCGCGAGATGCCCTCGCTGTACAGGATGTCGAACTCGACCTGCCGGAACGGCGCCGCGAGCTTGTTCTTGACGACCTTCACCTTGGTGCGGTTGCCGACGACTTCCTCGCCTTCCTTGATCGAGCCGATGCGGCGGATGTCGATGCGCTGGCTGGCGTAGAACTTGAGCGCCCGGCCGCCCGTCGTCGTCTCGGGGTTGCCGAACATGACGCCGACCTTCTCGCGCAGCTGGTTGATGAAGATCAGGCACGTCTTGGCCTGCGACACCTTGCCGGTGAGCTTGCGCAGCGCCTGCGACATCAGGCGCGCCTGCAGGCCGACATGGGAATCGCCCATCTCGCCCTCGAGCTCGGCGCGCGGCACGAGCGCGGCGACCGAGTCGACGACCAGCACGTCGAGCGCGCCCGACGTCACGAGGACTTCGCAGATCTCGAGCGCCTGCTCGCCGCTGTCGGGCTGCGAGACGAGGAGGTTGTCGACGTCGACGCCGAGCTTCTTCGCGTACTCGGGATCGAGCGCGTGTTCCGCGTCGATGAACGCGGCCATGCCGCCCATCGACTGGGCCTGCGCGATGACGTGCAGCGCGAGCGTGGTCTTACCGGAGGATTCCGGCCCGAAGATCTCGACGACGCGGCCGCGCGGCAGCCCGCCCACGCCGAGCGCCCAGTCGAGCGAGAGCGAGCCCGTCGGGATCGCGGGGACGTCGACGTGCCGGTTCGAGCCGAGGCGCATCACCGCCCCGCGTCCGAACTGCGTTTCGATCTGGCGGACCGCGTCGGCGAGCGCGCGGGTCTTCTCGGGAGAGAGCGGGGACGCGGGTGCGGTCAGCGGACCGGGATCCGGGGTCTTCGTCGTACTCATGGGGCCGGGCTCCTTTTCTCGCCTTGCTTTCGCTTCGTGGCACACAAGAGTAGGGAACCCGCGGCCCCCGGTCAATAGTCGTAACCGGCGTACGAAACTGTGTGTTGACGGTCCGGGAAGTCGTCACCTAACATTCACTTCGAAGCGGCTGCCATCCTGGTTAGCCCCCGAACCGCCGCGGACGATCGCGACCTGAGCGCGAGGACGGTCCGTACGGGCAAGGACAATCAGGACCTTGAGCTACCGTCCCTGTGTGACCCTTCGCTTCCGCGCTGCCGAGGCCGCGCGGATTTCGGTTTCCACCGTCCCGTTCGTCCCGCTCGCGCTGCTCGCGCTGGCCGCGGGATGCGCGTCCGTCACCAAGGTGCACGAGCCGGTCGTGACCGGGACCCCGCCCGTCCTGACCTCGCCCGCGGCGCGCGGCGGCGCGGCCGCGACCGCCCCCGAACGGCAGGACGCGCTCAACCAGGCGCTCGAGCAGATGCTGCTCGCGCGCGAGCAGGGCCGGCTCGGGCTGATGGACGAGGCCCAGGCCAGCTGGGAGCGCTCGATCGCGCTCCTGCGCCCGTTCGCCGCGCGCGACGCGGAGATCGCCGACCGGCTGCGCCGCGTCGAGGCCGAGCGCGACAACGCGCTGCGCGCGGCGGAACTGCGCGCGAACAACGATCTCGACGCGGACGCGACCGAGGCGCCGGCGCAGGAGATCCTCGACAACCCCGAGCCCGCGCTCGACCCGAGCCAGCTGGCCCAGGTCGGGCAGGCCGCGCAGGACGTGACGGCCGACTACCCGATCGCGCTCAACGACCGCGTGTACGCGTGGCTCGAGCAGTGGTCGCAGGGCGGGCTGCGCCGGATCATGGCCGCGAGCCTCGAGCGCTCGGGCGCGTACGTCGAGCGCTTCCGGCAGATCTTCGCGGAGGAAGGGCTGCCGCAGGACCTGATCTACCTCGCGCACGTCGAGAGCGGCTTCCAGACCGCGGCCTACTCGCGGGCGGCGGCGCGCGGCATCTTCCAGTTCATCGCCGAGACCGGGCGCCGCTACGGACTGGCCTCGAACTGGTGGCTCGACGAGCGCGCCGATCCCGAGAAGTCCTGCCGCGCGTCGGCCGCCTACCTGCGCGACCTCTACGCCGAGTTCCAGGACTGGAACCTCGCGCTCGCCGCGTACAACTGCGGCGAGGGCCGCGTGCGCGACGTCATCGCCCGCACCGGGATCCGCGACTTCTGGAGCCCCGCCAACCAGCGCCTGTTCCCGGTGGACACGCGCAACTACGTGCCGGCGATCCAGGCCGCGACGATCATCGCCAAGAACCCCGCCAAGTTCGGCTTCGGCGACGTCGTGCCGCGCACGCCCGTCACCTACGAGCTGGTCACGGTGCCGCAGCCGACGAGCCTGTCGGTGCTCGCGGGCGTGGCGAAGGTCGAGCTGGACACGCTGCGCGCGCTCAATCCCGCGCTGCGGCGCCACGCCACGCCGCCCGGCGTCCGCGACTACGTGCTCAAGGTCCCCACCGGCAGCTCCGAGGGCTTCTCCGAGCGGCTCGCCGCGATCCCCGCGGACCGGCGCATCGTGCAGCAGGAGCACGTCGTGCGGCGCGGCGAGACGCTGACGACGATCGCGCGCCGCTACGGCGCGTCGACGCGTGCGATCGCCGAGGCCAACCAGCTCGGCTGGCGCCCGCGCCTCACGACCGGGATGGTGCTCGTGATCCCCGACGGTCCGGATCGCGGCACGCCCGAGCGGGTCGTCGCCGTGCCGTCGAAGGCGTCCGGCGGCTACTACGCCGTGCGCCGCGGCGACTACCTGTCCGGGATCGCGCAGCGCTTCGGGGTCAGCGTCAAGCAGCTGCAGACGTGGAACAAGCTGGGGAACTCGGTCACGATCGCCGCCGGCCAGCGCCTGCGCGTGACCCCACCGGTCGACCGCCCCGCGCCGCAGCAGGCGCGCGCCGCGAAGCCCGGCGCGGCGTCGGGCGCCAGGACGCCGGTGGTCGCGGCCCCGAAGGCGCCGGCCGCGCCGAAGGCGGCCGCGGCGAAGTCCCCGCGCTCGCACGTCGTCAAGCGCGGCGAGACGCTGTGGCAGATCTCGCAGATCTACGGCGTGAGCACCGGCGACATCGCGGCCGCCAACAAGCTCGGGCGCAACCCCACGCTGCACGTCGGACAGCGGCTGACCATCCCCGTCGCCTGAGTTATTTCGATTTCGTCATCGGCCGGGCGCCCCGCGGGGCGCCCGTTTTCATGTCGCCGTCAAGTCCCCGCCAAGCCGCCGCAAGCCGCCGCGACGCCGGCGCGGATGCGGCATAATGCGCGCCAACGCACGCAACGGACGAGACCGCGCGCGAGGCTCCGGAGGGCCGGTGCGCGGCGTGTCCTCGAGGGAGAGAGATTCCACGATGACCGCAAAGACCCGCATCACGCTCGCGCTCTGTGCCGCCATGGTGCTCGCGCTCGCCGCGCCGGCCCTGGCCCAGGTGCCGAACGAACTCGGCGTCCTCGTCGGGGCCACGCGCGCCGACGGCAACCTCAACAACGGCGACAAGGCCAAGTGGGGCCCGCTGCTCGGGCTGCGCTTCGCGCACTTCCTCGACGACCACTACGCGTTCTTCGTCGACGGCACCGCGTCGCGCACCGACAACGACCGTCCCGGCACGTCGGCCAACAAGCTCTACGCGCTGCGCTTCGGCCCCGAGTACTACTTCGGCTCGCCGAACCGCGCCAACCGCTGGTTCCTGGCCGGCTCGATGGGGCTCGAGAAGCTCGACTACGCGCCCGATCCGGCGACGCGTCCGTTCGCCTCGCTCGGTCTCGGCGAGCGCATTCTCGTCGGCGAGAAGAACCACCTCTCGTGGCAGATCCGCGCCGACCGGATGATCGACAGCGACGGCGTGTTCGGCAACGACGTGACCAACTACCAGTTCCTGCTCGGCTGGGCGTGGGGCTTCGGCGGCCGGCCGAAGGACAGCGACGGCGACGGCGTGTTCGACTCGCGCGACAAGTGCCCCAACACCCCGGCCGGCGCGACGGTGGACGCCAAGGGCTGCCCGAAGGACACGGACGGCGACGGCGTGTTCGACGGCCTCGACAAGTGCCCGGACACGCCGAAGGGCTGGGCCGTGGACGCGAACGGCTGCCCGCTCGACGGTGACAAGGACGGCGTGCCCGACGGCGCGGACAAGTGCCCGAACACGCCGGTCGGCGCGATCGTCGACGCGACGGGCTGCCCCAAGGACAGCGACGGCGACGGCGTGTACGACGGTCTCGACAAGTGCCCGGACACGCCGAAGGGCTGGCCGGTGGACGCGAAGGGCTGCCCCAGGGACAGTGACAACGACGGCGTGCCCGACGGCGCGGACAAGTGCCCCAACTCGCCGGCCGGATCGAAGGTCGACGCCACGGGTTGCCCGCTGCCCGAGCCGAAGCCCGAGCCCGCGGTGCCCGAGCCGTTCAAGGAGAGCAGGACCTTCGTGCTCGAGGGCGTCAACTTCGAGACCGACAAGGCCGAGCTCCTGCCCGCGTCGAAGGTGATCCTCGACAAGGTCGCCGAGACCCTGACCGCCTGGCCGAACGTGAACGTCGAGGTCGGCGGCCACACCGACTCGCGCGGCGCGCACGCGCACAACATGGCGCTGTCCGACGCGCGGGCGAAGTCCGTGCGCGACTACCTGCTGTCGAAGGGCATCGCGGCGTCGCGCATGACCACCAAGGGCTACGGCCCCGACAAGCCGCTCGCCGACAACAAGACCGACGTGGGCCGGGCGAAGAACCGCCGCGTCGAGCTGACGAAGACCAACTGAGGCGTTGATCGGCATGGGGCGCGCGGAGGGGCTTCGGTCTCTCCGCGCGCTTCGTTCTGGGGACGGAAGCCTGTTCGTCGCGCTGCGGTCACGTGCCCCATGACCGCGATGCCCGGATTTTGCCGCACTCAGCGGCCCCCTGAATCGTGACGCCCTCATTGGCCCCATGAAGTGGTAACGATCGAAGATCGTTACCACTTCATGGGGGTCCTAGGGGCCCATGCGCCAGCGGGCCTCGCGCTCGAGTGCGGCGAGGAACTCCTCCATCACCCGGTGCCGCG
>JABLTH010100097.1_pt1 | contig 14841 bp, 10 predicted proteins | sample 7875711 | NCBI WGS metagenome assembly JABLTH01 (sample SAMN14941262, study PRJNA633318) | bioreactor metagenome | isolation source: bioreactor | place: China | collected 2019-03-05 | reverse complement strand
GGGTTGCCGTCCTGGTCCAGCAGCTCCACCTTCACACCGGCAACACCCGGCTCGTTCGGATCCTGAACACCGTTGCCGTTGTCATCGCGCCAGACCTTGTCGCCCAGCGAGCCCACCGGCACGATGCCGGCGTCGACGGTCATGTTGTCCGGAGTGTCAGCGGTCAGGCTGACCACGCCGGTCACACCGGTGGCCGGGTCGGCGTTGGAATCCTTCGCCTGATCCGTGCCGGAGCCCTCCGAGGTGAACTTGCTGTCCTGCGGAAGGTCGAACTTCACCTTGTAATCGCCGAGCGGAAGCCCGGTGAACTTGTAGTTGCCGTTGGCGTCGGTGGTGGTCGTGATGGGGTTGCCATTGGCGTCCTTGACCGGGTTGCCGTCCTTGTCCAGCAGCTCCACCTTCACATCGGAGATGCCGGGCTCATTCGGATCCTGGATGCCGTCACCGTTGTCATCGCGCCACACCTTGTCGCCCAGCGAACCGAGCTTCACGATGCCAGCGTCGACCGTCATGTTGTCCGGGTTCTCCGAGGTCAGAGTCACCGTGTCGGAGACGCCGTTCGCATCGATGTTGGAGTCCTTGGCACGGTCATCGCCGGCATCTGCGGTGGTGGCCTTCGAGCCTTCCGGAAGGTCGACTTTGACCTTGTAGCTGCCCAGCGGGAGGTCGCTGAACTTGTAGTTGCCATTGGCATCGGTCGTGGTGGTGATGGGGTTACCATCGGCGTCCTTGACGGGGTTGCCGTCCTGGTCCAGCAGCTCCACCTTCACACCGGAGACACCCGGCTCGTTCGGATCCTGGATGCCGTCGCCGTTGTCATCACGCCACACCTTGTCACCCAGCGAACCCGTCGGGATGATGCCCGCGTCCAGAGTGAGGTTCTCGGGCGCATCGCTGTTCAGCGTGACCGGACCGGTGACTCCGGTGGCCGGATCGGCGTCGGAGTCCACGGCGTCGTCAGTGCCCTGATTCGCCTTGGTGAGAGACGTGCCGGCCGGAAGACCCGTGAACTTGACCTTGTAGGTGCCGAACGGCAGATCGGTGAACTTGTAGTTGCCGTTCGCATCCGTCGTGGTCGTGGTCGGGTTGCCGTTCGCGTCGTTGACGGGGTTGCCGTCCGCGTCCAGCAGCTGCACCTTGACGCCCTCGACGCCAGGCTCGCCGTCGCTCTGGAGGCCGTCACCGTTGGTGTCGCGCCAGACCTTGTCACCCAGGGAGCCGTTCTGCGGCAGGCGCAGGGAGATCCGCTGAAGATCGGAGTTCGTGGCGTCCGTCCGAGTCTGCGGGAGCAACAGACGTTCGCTATTGACCGTGTTCAGGCCGTTGGTGCCATCGGCATACTGTGTGCCGTCATCAGCGAAGTAGAGGGAACCCGTTCCGTACTGGGCAGTCGGGAACTGGGAGTACGGGGTGGACTTCGCGTCGATCTGGAAGGTCACTTCCGAGAACGTGCCCTGAAGCGCAATGGAGCCACATCCGGCGCTTGTTGTCGAAGGAGTCTGATGGTTCGTGCCGGCGTAATTGACCGTATTGCCGTCACAGCGCGGATCTGTGTTGAGATTGTTCACGAGGAGGCGCTTACCGCCCTGCCCGATCTGCAGGTTCCGGGCTCCGGACGAGAGCTGCGAGAACGAGACACCGCCGGTGGTGATCACCCACTGGGTGCTGTTGAAGGAGCCCCTGGCGTACTCGCTACCGCCGCTCGGCTGCTGGTATGCGGCACTGAAACCTCCCAAGCCGCTGATGTCCAGGACTGGATCGGTCACCGGCTTGGAGAACTTCAGCGTCAGGGTGCCGGTGCTCTCACACAACGTGCTGAGGTTCTGGTGTCCCGCGGTGCCGAGGTCGCCGCCACAGGTCGAGCTGTTGGACAGAAGACCTAACGCCGGCACGGAGGCAGGGTCCGGCGAGCCGGTCAGCATGGAACTCGTAGCTCCATACGACCCCTGGTTCCCTCCATCAGTGAGGAAGTTCGTCCCCTTCAGCTGGGAGCTGTTCTGCTGGAACAGCGCGTCGACGCTCACCGCACCGGTGTTGAGCGGGAATGAACTCGTGGCGTGAGTGGAGGCATTGATGCCACTGGGGGTGTACTGGCTGTTCTGCGATCCTGAATCCTGGATCTGCCAGGTGTTGTTGAAGACGTAACCGTTCTGCTGCGCCGCCTCGGCAGGTGCGGCACCGAGGACTTGAAGTCCTGCCAGTCCCGTCAGTCCTGCCAGGGCAAGCGTCACGCTCATGGTGGCGGAAGCGGTCTTCCGCGCCAAGCTGAGAGACATGGGTGCTCCTGATCATTTCGAAAGGGGGCCTTCCCTGCCCCGGGGAGGACTGAGAAGAAAACTATCCAGCGGATCCGCTAAATGTAGGACAGTTACCCCACGATGCTATCGCGAATGCCGTCGCCGTGCTACTGAGATGCCCCCGCCGCCCGATCCAACGGAAGCCCAGGTCACCCCGCCTTCCCACTGCTACGCCCGACTACTTGTTCGGTTGACAGACGGCATTCCGTAGTGTCTGTGACCTACGCTTGATACCGTGACATCTCTCCGCCCTGCAGCCCGAAACGTCCCTCTCTCCGTTCAGATCGGGGCTCAACTGCGGGAGAGGATCCAGGACGGAACGTGGCCCGTCGGGACCAAGGTTCCCGGCGAACTCGAGCTCATGAAGACCTTCGAAACGAGCCGCAACACGGTGCGCGAGTCCCTTCGAGCGCTGATCCATCTCGGCCTGCTGGAGTCCCGGCCCGGCGACGGAACGTACGTCCGATCGACGAGCGAACTCGGGGCGGTCCTCGCCCGGCGCGTCAGGGACGACGCGGCAGACGAGATCCTCGAAGTCCGCGCCGGCCTGGAGGTCCAGGCCTCCCGCCTGGCGGCCACGCGCATCACACCGGACCAGCTCGAGCAGGCGGCAGCCCATCTGCGTGATCGCGAAGCAGCAAGGACCACGGAAGAGCGGCTGGCAGCGGACATCCGGTTCCACCGCGCGATCGTGGAGGCCTCGGGCAACCCCCTCATGGCGGAGCTCCATGACGGACTGGAACCGGCAGTTCTCCTGAACGCCGGCAATTACCCCAAGATCGAAGACCCCGCGGCGCTCGAACAGGAGCACCGAGACCTCCTGGCCGCTCTCAAACGGGGAGACACGCAGGCCGCCGTCGTCGCCGCGCAAGCGATCGTCGACGGCTTCAGGTAGAAGCCGCCCCCATTTCACGGGCGCCACACCGTGAGGTTTCGGCGTGCCGCAATTGTCGTACACTTGCCACGTGAATGTCGATCACACCACTCCTCCGGCAGTCGCTTCCCCCCACAGCTTCGCGCAGCGTCTGGAACACTGGATCAGCTCCGGGGTGTGGCCGGCCGGGTCCACCTTGCCGAGCGTCCACGAACTCGGCCGCATCTTCTCCGATCAGGACATGGCCGGCATCCAGGAGGTCCTCGACGGCCTGCTGGCCCAGGGGGTTCTTCTGCTCGATGCCGAGACAGGTCGCCTCACAGCACGGGCTCCGGCCTCAGCACGCGACTCCGACCGCGGACGCAGCGATCTGGACCGTACCTTCGGCAGTGCGGCGGACCGGGTGCAGGCTCTCGGTGAGGCCCGGAACGCCTTGCTCTGCCAGTGCGTCCGGCGTCTCGCCGCGCACGCCACGCTGGAAGACCTGGACCATCTCGACTTCGCGCTCGGCCGGGCCGTGGCAGACCCGTCGGCGGAGAGCCTCGCGACCTTCGACCGTGAACTGGTCCTCCGAGCCGGCAACGGCCTGATGCTGCGCATCTACGACCGTCTGATGAGCCTCGGCACCACCCGGAAGAGGGTTCAACCCGGCCCTTTCCTGGACGATCAGATGCTCGCGAGAACGGAGCTTCTCACAGCCATCTGCGCGCAGGAGAGCGACGCCGCGACCCGGTTCGCCGAAAGCCTTCTGAAAACGTGCGGCAGCCCCGAGTGACGGCCTGACAAGGGACCGCGCCAGGCGTCCAACCGCGGGAACCCGGCCGCCGTGCCCGCCACGCAAGCACAGCACGCACAGCGTGTGAGAGCACGACGAGGCCCGACGGCGTCATCGCCGTCGGGCCTCGTCGTCTCCCCGCGGTGAGGCTCGGCCGCCGGGGCCATCGGCCGGCCGGGCCCCGTTCTACCGCCCCGTTCTTATCGCCGCTCTTCCCGGCATCGCACTGCCGCGGAGATCACCACGCCGGCCAGCACCAGGGCCGCAGCCCCGAGCGCCAGACCGGGGCCGCTCGCCGCGCCGGTCTCGGCCAGCGCCGGCGGCGCCGGTGCCACCGGCGGCACGGATCCCCTGAGCGTCACTGACGACGGCTGAGAGCCGACGGCGGCGCCACCCGGGGCCGTGGCGGACGCGGTCGCCGTGTTGCTGAGTTTCCCTGCGGCCAGGTCCTCGGACGTCACGACGTAGCTCGCAGAACACCTGAGCGATGCCCCGGGCCCGAGCCCCTGACCTGCTGCCGGGCAGGAGACGGGCGACAGCTTGCCGCTTCCCGAGAAGGCCCCCTCGTGCACGGCGAGGTCCCTGAGGGTGACGTTGCCGGTGTTCGTGAGGGTGAACGTGTAGATGACGCGTTCCCCCGCGCGGCTGAGGAGGGTGTGATCGGCCGTCTTCACCAGTCGGAGCGCTGGGGAAGGCTTCTGCGGCACCGACGCCTCGGAGGGATCCGACGTCACCGGGTCACCCGTGGGCGGAGTCCCCGTGGCGGTGGCGGTGTTATGCACCGAGCCGCGGTCCACATCGGCCTGGGTCACCCGGTACGTCGCCGTGCACGTGGCGCTGCTTCCCGGAGCCAGAGGCGCCTTCGGGCAGGACGCCGCGGACAGCGTGCCGGATCCCGTGAACGCCCCTTCCGTGACCTTGAGATCGCGCAGGGTCACATTGCCCGTGTTGGTGAACTTGAAGGAGTAGGTGATCGTCTCCCCGGCCTTCAGCTCGGTCTTGTCCGCGGACTTGACCATCGTCAGGCCCGGCTTCGGATCACCGGGCAGCGTGACCTCGGACGGGGACGACGTGACCGGCTTGCCGGAGGGGTCGTCACCGCCCGCCGTCGCGGTGTTGTGGACCGAGCCGCGGTCGACATCCGCCTGGGTGGCGGTGTAGCTCGCGGTGCAGCGCACTGTGGCGCCCGGGGCCAGGCTCTTGGCTCCGTCCGGGCAGGTGATCGCGGAGAGTTTGCCCGAGCCGGTGAACTCGCCTTCCGTGATCTTCACGTCGTGCAGGGTGACGCTGCCGGTGTTGGTGGCGTCGAAGAAGTACATCACCGACTGGCCCGCCACGAGTTCTGCGGTGCCGGCGCTCTTGTGCAGCGAGATCCCAGGGTGCTGATCCACGGGAACGGTCGCCGACGACGGCGCGGACTTCACGGGAGAACCCGTGGGCGGCGTGCCCTCCGCGGTGGCCGTGTTCTGCACGGAGCCGCGATCCACATCGGCCTGCGTGACCCGATACGTGGCCGTGCAGGTCACCGAGGCGCCGGGAGTCAGCGATGTGGCCGCCTCCGGACAATCGACGGCGGACATCGTGCCGCTTCCCGTGAAGGCGCCTTCCGCGATCGTCACGTCATGCAGGGTGACATTCCCGGTGTTGGTCACCGCGAACGAATAGCTGATGGTGTCACCCACCGCCCCGACGTGGGACGGCGACGCGGTCTTCTGCAGGCTGAGCGCCGGCTTCGGATCGGACGGCACCGTGGCCTGCGAGGGATCCGAAGTCACCGGATCGGCGCCGTTGGGCGGCGTGCCGGTCGCCGTGGCGCTGTTCTCGACGGAGCCCCGGTCGACGTCGGCCTGGGTGACCTGATACGTGGCGGTGCACGTCTCCGAATCACCGGGCGCGAGGGACGACTGCGGGCAAGTGATCGCCGAAAGCTTCCCCGAACCGGTGAAGGAACCCTCATTGACCTTCACCTCGCTCAGGGTCACGTTGCCCGCGTTCTTCACGACGAAGGAGTACGTGATGGTCTGACCGGCCACGAGTTCCGTCTTGTCCGCCGTCTTGGTCAGCGAGATGGCCGGCTTCTGCTGTGCCGGAACACTCACCTTCGAGGGGTCCGACGTGACCGGGTCACCGGTGGGCGGCTGACCGGAGGCGGTCGCCGTGTTGTCCACCGAACCGCGGTCCACATCGGCCTGGGTGACCTGATAGGTGGCCGTGCAGGTCACCCGCTGCCCGGGTGCCAGCGAGGACGCCGCATCCGGGCAGGAGGCCTGAGGCTTCGCCCCGGACCCCGTGAAATCGCCTTCGTTGATATGGACGTCCTTCAGAGTCACATTGCCCGTGTTCTTGACGGCGAAGGAGTAGGTGACGGTCTGGCCGGCCACGAGCTCCGTCTTGTCCGCGGACTTGATCAACGAGATGCCGGGCTTGGGATCCTCCGGGACCTTCGCGGTGGACGGATCACTCGTCACGGGATCCTTGCCCGGCGGCGTCCCGTGGGCGGTCGCGGTGTTCTCCACCGAGCCCTGGTCCACATCCTCCTGGGTGACCTGATAGGTGGCAGTGCAGGTCACCTGATCGCCCGGCTTGAGCGCCGACGCGGCGGCCGGACAGGTGACCGTCGGTTTCTGGCCGGTGCCGCTGAACGCGGTCTCGTCCACGCCGACGTCGTTCAAGGGCACATTGCCGGTGTTGGTGATGACGAACGAGTACGTCAAGGTCTCCCCGGCGACGAGCTCGGTCTTGTCCACGGACTTCACCAGCGTGAGCGCCGGGGATGCCTTGGCCACCGGCGTCCGGGTCTCGCTCGTCGCCGACTTCACCGTGGCGGTGCTACCCGGCGGAGTGCCGCTCGCCGTCGCGACGTTGTGCACTTCGCCGGCGTTCTCGTCGTCCGCCGTGATCGTGTACTGCGCGGTGCAGGTGGTGGAGGCTCCGGGCGCCAGATCCCCGGACGGGCAGGTCACCGGGCCGACTTTGGGGTCGTCGACGGCGATGTTCGTGAGGGTGGTCTTGCCGGTGTTGGTCACGTCGAACGTGTACGCGATCGTGTCGCCGGCGTCGGTGATCCCGTCGCTGTTCGCGTCCACGGGAGCACCGGCCTTCTTGGTCAGTGAGATGCCCGTGCTGAGCGCGGTGTTGGTCAGGGTGCACTCGACGTCGTCGCCGATCGCGACGAAGATGTCCTGCGACGTCCCGGCGTCCCCTTGCGGGAGCGAGGGGTCCACTTGGTCGAAGTTGGTGCATCTCCACGACGCCGAGTAATTGTTCAGATCGCCCGCCACCGCGCTCTCGCGGAAGTGGAACGGCATGCCAGGCACGGGCGTGACCACGGAGTTCTTGCCCGTCGTGGCGCTGGCGCCGGTCGGGCCCGTGGAGCCGTGGGCGACATCGGCGGCATCACTGCTGATGTCCACCTGGAAGTCATCGCCCGGGAAACGCGAGGCCACGGTCTTGTTCATCTTCACCGAAGAGACCAGGACGCCGAAGGCCACACCCTCGCGGCCACCGCCCACCATGGTCTGCGAGAAGGTGACGGGACGCTGCGAGGCGAGGATCGCCGTTCCGGTCTTGGTGTCCGTTCCGGCGCCGGTGCACTTGACCTGCGTGGTCCCGACTCCGGTGAAACCGCCGGCGCACGCGTTGCCGAGTCCGTTGCCCGTCCGAGTGGCCGTCAGGGACGTGATCGGATTGGTGGAGTTCCAGGTGATGGATTCATTGACATCCGTCGACTCGGCATCTGCGCCGACGATGGACCACTGCATCACTTCCATGCCCTGAGGCGTCACGACCCGCATGTTGCTCAGGGTCAGCGTGCTTCTCGGGCCGGTCTGGCCCGCGTCGGCCTGGTACAGCGCGGGCTTCCCGGCCGTCCCGGAGTAGAAACCCCGGTTCCCCAGATAGGCGCCGCCCCAGGTCGGGAAGGCCGCCGCGCCGACGGCCGCCCCGCTGCGGGTCACCGTGGCATAGAGGGTGTTCCCGCCGTCGATCGTGAACGCGAAGTCCTGGCCTTTGGCCGCCTGCGCCGGGTCGAGTCCGGAGAAGTCGAGCCAGCACAGGGTGTCGGCGTATTTTCCTGTGCCTGATGCCGAGAAATGACACGAGGTGTTGGTGGCGGCAGCGGCGGCCGGCGCGCTCAGGGCGACCGCGGCGAGGGTGGCGGCGAGACCCAGCACCACTGCGGCGAGCCCCGCGGTGATGCTCCGGAGGCGCCGGGCGGGGGTGCCCAGGAACAGCCCCGACGATGGATCTCCACCGCCTCGAAACAGCCGGCGCCGGCTCCCCCTGGGGCGCGACAACATGCGAGTGAACATCTTCTCCTCCTTGGCGGCGAACCGCCGTTCGGATGCGAACGAGAATCCTGTTGCAGTCCCTTCATGGTTTCCTCAAATGCACCCCACGTCAAATGTCGGACATGACACGGATGAGCGTGACAGAAGTTCACCCAAAGGCCGCGCTCGGGGTGTCGGCCAAGGTGAGAGGCGTGATATAGCTTTCATATGCAGATGTCGGACACTTCTGGGGTGCCGACGAAAGGCAGTCGAACACAGACGACGGCGGACTCGCCGGCAGGACGAGAGGGAACATCATGAGCGGGGACTTCATGAACGACATCACGAGCTGGCTTTTCGCGATCGGACTGATCCTGGGGGCGATCTCACTCCTTGCCTTCATCGGCATCGGGGTCGCCCCGTTGTTCCGGAAGGATGCCGCGCCGTCGCACGCTCGGCCCCAGCGGCGCCGCTGAGGGCCACCGAGACCGCCGCGCGCACCCAGGGGGAACAGTGACCGACGACGCTCCACTTCTCTGCGGCCCCTGGTCGCTCGACGAGACCCCGCCGGCCACGGACAGCGCGTCGATCGCGACCGTCAGCGAGCGCCTGATCGAGGCCTACGCACCGGGCCTGCCGCCCGTCCAGCACCACCGCCTCCTCGGGAGCATCTCGCTTCCCGAAGCCGTGCTGGTCCGCCTCGGGAGCCAGACGCATCGGACCGACGCGGTCGAGGAACTCGACACCGCACCCTGCCGCGACTACCTCCAGGCTGTGATCCCCGCCGCAGGCGCCTCACTCCGCCTGGGCCGCACCGACATCACCGGCGACCTCGCGAGGATCTGGTGCGCCGGCGAAGCGAAGCACGACGACGCCCATGCGGCACGCGTGCAATCCGTCCATCTCGCCAAGGTCAGGCAGCACTGGAAGATCACGGCGATCGTCACCCGAGCGCCGCGCACCATCTGAAACGCCCACGGCATCGGGCAGCGGCACCTCATCGAATTCGAGCGGCATCAGGTCCACCTCGTCACCCCGCTCGAGGAGCCGTCACATCCCCATGACCCCGGTCACTTAAGTTGAGGTAAGGCTTACCTTCCTATAGCGTGTGTTTTCGGCAAATAACGACACGTTTCTATTTGCTATTTCACCCGCATCTCTGGAGGAAGCATGACCTCGCGTTTCAAGACCCTGGCCGCCGGCACCGCCGTCGCCGCAGCACTCTTCGGCATCACCGCCTGCGGGCAATCCGGTGACACCACAGCTGCCGAGAACGCGAGCTCCACCATCACGATCCAGACCAACACCGGCGCCATGGACGTCAAGACCAAGCCGGCCCGCGTGGCCGCCCTCGACAACACGTCCATGGCCACCATCAAGGCCCTCGGCGTCGAGCCCGTCGCGATCCCCAAGCCCCTCCTGCCCAAGGACGGGTACCAGGACTGGATCAACAATGCGAACATCAAGGACGCGGGCAGCCACCGTGAGCCGAAGATGGAGGACATCAGCGAGGCGAAGCCCGATCTGATCATCGGCGGCTACCGCTTCGCGAGCCAGACGGAGAAGCTGAGCAAGATCGCCCCCGTGGTGGACATCGCCCCGAGTGATGAGAAGGGTTCCAGCTACCTTGAGGGCCTGAAGAAGCAGACCCTCACGCTCGGCGACATCTTCGACAAGAAGGAGGAGGCGAAGAAGATCGTCGCCGACCTCGACGCCGCCGTCGCCGACGCCAAGAAGGCCACCAACGGCCAGACCGTCTTCCTCGCCAACTCCTCCGGCGGCAAGATCGACAACGGCGCGGGCCGCATCGGCCGCATCCTCGAGGGCGTGAACCTCAAGGACGTCTTCGCCCAGGACGACGCGAAGCTGAAGTCCGACTCCGTGCACAACAACTCCGGCCTCTCCCCCGAAACCGTCGCGGCCGCCAAGCCCGAGTGGATGATCGTGATGGACCGCGATGCGGCCGTCACCGAGCAGGGCAAGGAGTTCAAGCCGGCCAAGGCCGTCGTCGAAGGTCTCGGCAAGGTGTGGAAGGACGTGCCGTTCTACGCCAAGGACCAGATCGTCTACCTGCCCTCCGACTTCTACCTGACCGAAGGCATCCAGGCGTACACCGACGTCTTCAAGACCATCGCCAAGGACTTCACCGCCAAGTCCGGCGCTGCCAAGTAGCCCTTCACCCGGGCAGCACCGCATCGTGACCTCGCGCCTCTTCAGGATGGCGACGGCAGCCGCCGTCGCCATCCTGCTGCTCGTCTCCCTCCTGGTGGGTGGCTACGACATCTCCCTCGACAAACTCATCAGCGACCCCGCGGCCCAGGAGATGTTCTGGCTCTCCCGGGTGCCGCGCACGCTCGCCCTCGTGTTCGCTGCGGCCGCCATGAGCATCTCCGGCGTGATCATGCAGCTCATCACGCAGAACAAGTTCGTGGAGCCGAGCACCGCCGGCACCAGCCAATGGGCCGGGCTGGGCATGCTGGTCATCCTGCTGGTGGCCCCCGAGGCGACCCCGATGGTGAAGATGGTGGTGGCCACCGGCTTCGCATTCCTGGGGACGTGGCTGTTCCTTGCCGTGCTGGACCGGGTCCGTGTGCGCTCCTCCGTGGTGGTCCCGCTGGTGGGCATCATGCTGGGCGCGGTGGTCGGCGCCGCGACCACCTTCCTTGCCGGAACCTTCAACCTTATGCAGGCCCTCACGGCCTGGCGTTCCGGCGGCTTCAGCGGGATCGTGCAGGGCTTCTACGAACCGCTCTGGATCGTGGCCGGGATCGCGGTGGCCGCGTTCCTCGTGGCGGACCGTTTCACGGTCGCGGGCCTCGGCCAGGACATGGCGACCGGGCTCGGCCTGAACTACCGCCGCATCGTGTTCCTGGGCGTCATCATGGTGGCCCTGGCGACCGGCGTCACGAGCGTGGTGGTCGGTTTCATCCCGGTCCTCGGCCTGATCGTGCCGAACATGGTGTCCATGATCCTGGGCGATGACCTGCGGCGGAACCTGCCGTGGGTCGTGGCCACGGGTGTCGCGCTGCTGCTCGCCTGCGACCTGCTCGGCCGCGTGGTGGTGGCACCCATGGAGATCCCCGCGTCGGTGATCCTCGGGGCGCTGGGGGCGGTCGCCTTCATCATCATCCTGCTGCGGACCCAACGGGCGTCCTCGGCGGCCCCGTCGCTGTCGAGGGAGCGCGCATGACCACGGCCGTCTCCCCCGTGACCACGGCGCCGGCCGCCGAGAAGCGCACCCGGCGAGCGCCGCTGAGTCCCCGCGCGCGCATCCTGCTCACGACGGCGGCGGTGCTACTCGCCGTCGTCGGCTTTCTGTTCCTGTTCATCCGGGGCGCGTTCTGGTTCGCGCTCGATGCCCGGCTCTCGATGCTCGCGGCGATGGTGATCGCCGCGTTCACCCAGGGGGTGGGCACGGTGGTGTTCCACACGGTCACCGGCAACCGGATCCTGACGCCGTCCATCATGGGACTGGACTCGATGTACACGCTGTCCCAGACGCTCATGGTGTTCGTGTTCGGAGGGGCGGCGGTCGCGCAGCAGGAGGGGATCGGGAAGGTCCTGGCGCAGACCGCGCTCATGGTGGTGTTCGCGACGATCCTGTACCGCTGGCTGTTCTCCGGCCGCAACGGCAGCCTGTACATCCTGCTGCTGGTCGGGGTGGTCTTCGGTCTGGCGTTCGATTCGATCGCCGTGTTCGTCCAGCGCATGCTGAACCCCACCGATTACGACCTCCTGTCCGCGCGGCTGTTCGGCCGGATGGGCGACGTCAATGTCTCCCATCTGCCTGTGGCGTTCGCCGTCTGCGCGGTGGTGGGCGTGATCCTGTGGCAGCGGCGGTACCGGCTCGATGTGCTGCTGCTGGGCCGCGACAGCGCCCAGAGTCTCGGCGTCGACCACAAGCGCGAACTGACGCTCATGCTGGTGCTCGTAGCGATCATGGTGGCGTTCTCCACCGCACTGGTGGGCCCCATGACCTTCTTCGGCTTCGTGGTCGCCACGCTCGCCTATCAGGTGACCGGCAGTCACCAGCATCGCCATGTGATGCCCATGGCCTTCCTGCTGGGCCTGCTCACCCTGGTGGTGGGGCAGTTCATCATGCAGCACGTCTTCTACGCGGCAGGCTTCCTGACCGTCATCATCGAATTCCTGGGCGGCATCCTGTTCCTGGTGCTGCTCCTGCGGAAGGGCAGAGTGTGATCTCTTTTTCGGATGTGACCAAGAACTACGGCGACACCCGGGTCCTCGGGCCGGTCACCGCCACCATCCCGGAGGGCGGCATCACCAGCCTGATCGGGCCGAACGGCGCCGGCAAGTCCACACTTCTGACCATCATGGGCCGACTCATCGACGCCGACGCGGGCTCCGTGTCCATCGGCGGACTGGACGTGCGCCGAGCGAAGAGCGCCGAACTGGCCCGGAAGGTCGCCATCCTGCGGCAGGAGAACCACCTCTCGGCCCGGCTGACGGTGCGGGACCTCGTGGCGCTCGGGCGGTTCCCGCACTCCCGGGGCCGGCTGACCGCGGAGTGCGTGGCCGCCGTCGAGTCCGCGCTGGAGTTCTTGAACCTGACCGCCCTGCAGGACCGGTTCCTGGATCAGCTCTCCGGCGGGCAGCGGCAGCGGGCGTTCGTGGCGATGGTGCTGGCCCAGGACACGGACTACATCCTGCTGGACGAGCCGCTCAACAATCTCGACATGAAGCACTCGGTCCTCATGATGAAGCAGCTCCGCCGCGCCGCCGACGAGCTGGGCAAGACCGTGGTGCTCGTCATCCACGACGTGAACTTCGCGGCGGCCTACTCGGACCGGATCGTCGCGCTCAGGGACGGGCTGCTGGTGCACGAGGGGACCGTCGAGGAGACCATGACCGCCGAGATCCTGACCAGCGTCTTCGACACCCCGGTCACGGTCCACACGATCGGCTGCTACCCGACGGCGGTCTACACGCACTGAGGGCCGGGGCCGGTGGGCGCGGGTGGCGCCGGCGGGCCCGGGGTCAGGGGGCCGGCGCGGCCTCCGACACTGCGGCGGTGGGCACTCGCACCGCGAGCAGCACGAGAGCAAGGATGATGAACCCGGCCTGGACGAGCAACGCGAGCGACGGGTGCTGCGTGGGCTGCAGTCCCAGCGCGAGCCAGCTTCCCGCCACGGCCCCGAGTGCCGTGGCGGCGAAGGACCAGCTCATGATCCGGGCGAACCGAGTCCCGCGGTAGTCCTGCTGACGAAGGGTGGTGGTCAGGACCGCGCGGGTGCGTGAGAGGATTCCGAGCACCAGTGCGTACACGAGGCCGGTCCACCACGTGGCGGCGGAGTCGACGAAGCTCAGGATGCCCGCGACGACGAGCAGAAACGCCACGGTCGCCACCAGCACGAGCCGGACGAGCCGCCTGATGTCGCCGCGCGAGCTGAGGGCCCGCCCGACCCACGGCCCGATGGTCGCGCCGATGCCGAACATGGCGATCACCGAGGCGAGGGCGACTGCGGGGTCCATCGGAGCCTTCTGGGCGATGGCGAGGTACACGAAGACCCCTCCGATGGTGCCCCCGACCTGCAAGAGGAAGCTGAACAACGGCGACGCCGCTCCGGTGGCCCACAGGTCCCGCAGGAACACGCGGGCGGTCATCCGCTCCCCCAGAACGCCGAAATCCTCAAGATCCTGATCGGTCGCCGGCGGCGTCACCACGGTGCGGGAGCTCACCAGGCGCAACAGGGTTCCGAGCGCCGAGAGGATCAGATTGCCCGCGATCAGCACGGTGATGGACACCCCGGCCAGGATGTTGCCCAGAGGCATCGCGATGACGATCCCGACGAAGGCCAGGACCGAGTAGACCGAAGCGTTGAAGGTCAGGGCCTGCTTCACGTCGACCTGAGCGAGCTGCTGCCCGTAGAACTCCTCGACCACATCGGTCACGGCCGGGAAGACGGCGGCGAGCAGGAGGTACACGATCATTACGGGCACGGTCCAGCCCGGCGCGATCAGCAGCGTCACCAGTGCGACGCCGCTGAGCAGCGCTTCCGCGAGGTCGGAGGCCACCAGGACGCGGGCCGGGCTGAAATGAGCGGTCAACCGGGCGATGAGTGGCGACGCGAAGGACACCAGTTCACCGAAGGTCGTCAGGACCGAGACCCACAGAAGCGGAAGCACACCGAGAGCCACGAGGCCATCGGACCCGCCTTCGACGAGACGCGTGCCGAGAATCGAAACGACCAGGCCGGCGGTCATCCACCGGCGCGCGCTCAGGAGACGTGCCGTGGACACAGCCGGGCCACTGGAAGCCTGGACGGAGGGAGCGGAGGTCACAGGGTCAAGCTACGGCCAAAAGCGCGCAGGGCAAAGTCACATCGGCCACCGGGTCTGGCCGCAATGCACGGTCTGGCGTCAGCGGACGGGCTCAGCGGGCGCGTTCCCCGGGGCGCCCGTGCGGCTTGCGGTCGGGCGGAGCGGCTTGGGGCGCAGCGTCACACGGCCCATCAGCCACTCCACCGGCCCGGTGCCGACCCAGCGGTCCCAGCACCAGGACAGCACCAACGGCAGGACGACCACCGTCGCCCAGCCCAGCGGGTCGAAGTGCGACGGCAGCACCCGCTCGTGCGTCGCGACCCACCAGGCGATCAGGCCGACGTG
>JABLTH010043829.1_pt1 | contig 14849 bp, 10 predicted proteins | sample 7875711 | NCBI WGS metagenome assembly JABLTH01 (sample SAMN14941262, study PRJNA633318) | bioreactor metagenome | isolation source: bioreactor | place: China | collected 2019-03-05 | reverse complement strand
GCCGTGCAACGGGCCATCCAGGACGTCGCGCTCGACGACCGCTTTACGCTGCCCTCGGGGCGCGTCTACATGAACGGCTCGCAGGCGCTGCTGCGGCTGATGATGCTGCAACGGCAGATCGACGAAAGGGCGGGGCTCAACACCGGCGGTTTCATCTCGGGCTATCGCGGTTCGCCGCTGGGCGCGATCGACCAGAACGCGTGGAAAGCGAAGAAGCACCTCGAAAAGTCGCACATCAAATTCGTGCCCGGCGTGAATGAAGAGCTGGGTGCTACCGCCGTGTGGGGCACGCAGCAGCTCAATCTGTATCCGAATGCCGCCTACGATGGCGTGTTCGCCATGTGGTACGGCAAAGGCCCCGGCGTCGACCGTTGTGGCGATGTGTTCAAGCACGCCAATCACGCCGGCACCAGCAAACATGGCGGCGTGCTGCTGATCGCGGGGGACGACCACGGCGCCAAGTCGTCCACGCTGCCGCATCAGTCCGATCACGAATTCATCAGCGCCGTGGTGCCGGTGCTGTACCCGGCCGGCGTCCAGGAGTATCTCGACCTTGGCGTGCATGGTTACGCCATGAGCCGCTATTCCGGGTGCTACGTCGGCATGAAGGCGGTGACCGATACGGTGGAGTCCACCGCCAGCGTGATCGTGGACCCCGATCGCATCAAGCCGATCATTCCGGATGACTTTCCGTTGCCCGAAGGCGGCGTCAACATCCGCTGGCCGCACTCGCCGCTTGAGCAGGAAAAGCTCATGCACGATTACAAGATCTACATGGCGATTCACTACGCGCGGGTCAACAAGCTGAACCGCATCGTGATCGATTCACCACGTCCGCGCCTGGGCATCATGGCCGCAGGCAAGGCGTACCTCGATGTTCGGCAGGCGCTGGAAGATCTGGGTATTGACGACGAGTTGGCCAGGGCGATCGGCCTGCGGGTGTTCAAGGTCGGCATGGTGTGGCCGCTGGAGCCAGAAGGCGTGCATGAGTTTGCGTCTGGCCTTGAAGAGATCCTCGTCGTCGAGGAAAAGCGGCAGGTGCTTGAGTACCAGCTGAAAGAGCAGCTCTACAACTGGAAGGAAGACGTGCGTCCGCAGGTCGTCGGCAAGTTCGACGCCAAGGGCGAATGGGTACGCCCGCATGGTGACTGGCTGCTGCCGGCGCCGTTCGAGCTGACGCCGGCGATGATTGCGCGGGTGATCGCGGGCCGCATCGCCAAGTTTTATGTGAGTGACAAGGTCAAGCAGCGCGTTGAGTGGATCAACGAGAAAGAGCGCGCCCTGGCGAAGACGACGATCAACATCGCGCGTGCGCCTTACTTCTGCTCGGGTTGCCCGCACAACACCAGCACCCGGGTTCCGGAGGGATCGCGGGCGGTAGCGGGTATCGGCTGCCACTACATGGCGGTGTGGATGGATCGTGCCAGCACCTTCACGCAGATGGGCGGCGAGGGCGTGCCCTGGGTCGGCCAGGCGCCGTTCACCAACGAGAAGCACATCTTCGCCAACCTCGGTGATGGCACCTACTACCACTCCGGCCTGCTGGCGATCCGCCAGAGCATTGCTGCGAAGGTCAACATCACCTACAAGATTCTCTACAACGATGCCGTGGCGATGACTGGCGGCCAGCCGCATGACGGTCCGCTGTCGCCGCTGTCGATCATCAATCAGGTGCGCGCCGAGGGCGTGCAGAAGATTGCGGTGGTGACGGACGAGCCGGAAAAGTACGAAGGCGTGCCGTTGCCGTCGAACGTGCCGGTGTACCACCGCGAAAAACTGGACGAGATCCAGCGTGAATTCCGCGATGCGCCCGGCACCACGATCATCGTCTACGACCAGACCTGCGCTGCCGAGAAACGTCGTCGTCGCAAGATCGGCAAGTTCCCCGATCCCGCCAAGCGCGTGGTGATCAACGAGGCCGTGTGCGAAGGCTGTGGCGACTGCGGCGTCAAATCGAACTGCGTGTCGGTGATGCCGCTGGAGACCGAGTTTGGCCGCAAGCGCACCATCGACCAGTCCAACTGCAACAAGGATTTCTCCTGCGTCAACGGCTTCTGCCCGAGCTTCGTCACCGTCGAAGGCGGTGCCCTGAAAAAGCCGAAGAAGGTGGGCGCTGATGCCGCGGCTGATTTCGGCGACCTGCCTGCGCCGGTGGTGCCAGAGCTGACCAAGCCGTACAACATGCTGGTGACCGGCATCGGCGGCACTGGCGTGCTCACCGTCGGCCAGGTGCTTGGGATGGCGGCCTTCCTGGAAGGCAAAGGTCTCACCATTCTCGATATGTCGGGCCTGGCGCAAAAGAACGGCAGCGTAATGAGCCATGTGCGCATCGCGCCGACGCAGGCGATGCTCAACGCAACGCGCGTTGCGGCGGGCGAAGCCAATCTGGTGCTCGGTTGTGACGTATTGACGACTACTGCCGAAGATTCGCTCGCGAAAATGGCCGTGGGCGTGACCAGGGCGGTGATCAACTCGGCGGTGGTGATGCCGGCGACGTTCACCAAGAATGCCGACCTCAAATTCCCGCTCGGCAGCATGGAGCGCGAGATCAGCGAGGCCTGCGGTGCCGATGCGGTGTCTTTCCTCGACGCCACGAAACTGGCGACCCGCCTGATGGGTGACTCGATCGCGACTAACCTTTTCGTGCTCGGCTATGCCTGGCAAAAGGGGCTGGTGCCGGTGCTGGAGGCGACGATCCTGCGTGCAATCGAGCTCAACGGCGCGGCCGTCGAGATGAACAAGAATGCGTTCCTGTGGGGCCGCCGCGCCGCCGTTGACCTCAAGCGCGTTGAGGAAATTGCTGCGCCAAAAGTCGCCGTCGCATCGACCATCAAGCTCAGCGAATCACTCGACGAAATGATCGAGCGCCGCAGCAAATTCCTGACCGACTATCAGGACGCTGCCTACGCCAAAACGTACAGCGATTTCGTCGCCTTGGTCCGTCAGGCCGAAAGCGCCAAGCTGCCGGGCAAAACCGCACTGACCGAAGCGGTCGCGCGCTACTACTTCAAGCTGCTGGCGGTGAAGGATGAGTACGAGGTCGCGCGTCTGCACAGCAACGGCGACTTTGAAGCCCGCGTCGCCCGCGAATTCGAAGGTGACTACAAGCTCAACTTCCACCTGGCCCCGCCACTGTTTGCGAAGAAAGACCCGGTGACGGGCGAGCTGAAGAAGCGCCAGTACGGTCCGTGGATGATGAAAGCGTTCCGCTTCCTGGCATCACGCAAAGGCCTGCGTGGTGGTGCGTTCGACATCTTCAAGAACACCGACGAGCGCCGCATGGAGCAGCAACTGAAGGTGGACTACCGCCGCCTGGTGGAGGAGCTGATTGCCAAACTCGCGCCGCACAACCATGCGCTCGCCGTACAGCTCGCATCCATCCCGGAAGAGATCCGCGGTTATGGGCATGTGAAAGAGCGTCACGTCAAGGCGGCGAAGGCAAAAGAGGCAAAACTCAAAGCCGACTTTGATGCGGCGAAGATGGTCATCGGCATCGCCAGTTCCGATGCGGCCAAGGCGGCCTGAGCCCGTGTCGGCGAAGACGACCTGTTACCCGAGTCCATCCGTCGCGGAGCAGCAGGACTTTCTTCTCTCCATGTATTTTGGGTTTGGCAATGACGACGTTGTGCGTGCCTGTGGCGCAGCCTATCTCGATTTGAGCCGCACTGTGCACGGGATTGGCGGCGCACCCAAGGTCGAAGCTGGTGATGAAGCGGATGCCAATGACGTGGGGAAGCCTCGGGCCAAAATTGAAGGGCAACGTGTCCTGATCGACTCACTGAAGGCGCTGCCGGATAACCCTTCGGTCGTCGACCAGGAGTCTTTCGACCAGTGGCATGAAACACAGTGCAAATCGCTTTGCGACGCCTTTGCCAAAAACGGCTACGGAAAGTTCACCATCGGTCAGGCGCAGAAGTGGCTCAACATGAGCATCAAGTACATCTTTTTGTTTGGTGAGGGCAGACTACCGGGGTACGCGCGCTTTTATCGCTACGCCCACGTGCCGATCGACAATGTCGTTCTGCAAGCCGAAATCTTCCAAAATGTGGTTTCGAATTCCGGATTGTGTCTCACGCCGTGGAGCCGCATCGACAACTATTCCAAGGTGTACCTTCCGTTTCAGCAGAAGTTCCGCGCAGCGTTTCCCTGCTGCTCGCCGCTCGCGGTGGAATTTCACGAGTGGCTGCGTGCCCAGCGCTCAAGCAACGGGCCGTAGCCGCGATGCAGCGAAGCGCAATCGAGGCATGTGTTCGTCGAGCCAAGGTCGTCCTCGATTCCACTGCGTTGCATCGAGGCTACGCGCTGACCTGAGCTCGGACTGACGATCTAGCGTCAGTCGTTCCATTTCGGGGTGCTACATGCAAATCAAAGGTAGCTGCCATTGCGGCAACATCGCCTACGAACTCGACTGGACGCCCGATCCGGTCGAGATTCAGGCGCGGGCGTGCAGTTGCTCGTTCTGCCTCAAGCGTGGTGGCGTCTGGACGTCCTGCCCTACCGGGTCGCTCGCGGTTTTGTATGGTGAACCAGCGAGCGTGACAAAGTACAACTTCGGCACGAAAACTGCGGACTTCCACGTCTGCGCGACCTGCGGCGGTGTGCCTGTCGTCACCAGCGATATTGGCGGCCAAACCTACGCCGTGGTGAGCGTCACCGCGATGGACAACGTCGACCCAGCCATGCTCAAGCACGGAACCACCTCCTTCGACGGCGAAAGCGTCGAGGCGCGTTTGCAACGACGGACACGCGGCTGGATTCCGCGGGTGACCTTTCGTGTCGGGTCGTAGTCGCGATACCGAGAAGCGTGCTCAAGAGGTTTCTGTGAATGGCGGTGCGGGCGACCTGTCGGTCGCCTACACTGCAGCTGCCATCCACGCAACCGGATTCGCTATGCACCAACGCTTTGTCGTCATATTTGCCGCTCTTTTGCTACCTTACTGTGCGTCTGCAGTCGTTACGCCGCTCACTGGTGTCAAGGCGCTTTCGGTGGGAACTGACTTTTCTTGCGCCGTCAGCCAAAGCGGTGACGTGTACTGTTGGGGAAAAAACGATGTCGGACAGCTGGGTACCAGCACGCCCGCGATCAGCGACGGGGGCTATTACACCGCCCTGAACCCGGTGCGGCTCCCCGGAATCACCGGTGTTACTGCCATCGCGAGTGGAGTTGCGCACAGCTGCGCGCTTCGTAGCGATGGTTCGGTGTGGTGTTGGGGCAGAAACTCTCTGGGGCAGGCGGGTGTTAGCGACTTTGCAGACCAGCTTGTTCCCGTGAAGGTCTCGGGACTCCCGCCAGTTGCAGCTGTGGTTGCCGGCGGCACGGCGAGCTGCGCTGTGACGAACGGCGCGGAAGTATGGTGTTGGGGTGACTTTTCTTACCTGTCAGGCAAGCTGGTGTCTGGACGTCAGGAAGCACTTCGCGCCATCCCCGCTCGCGTTGACGGACTGCCTGCGGTCGCGACGTTGGCACTCAACGCGGACAACGCCTGCGCCGTTGCGGTTTCGGGACGTGTTTACTGCTGGGGGTATTCCGGCTACGGGCAGATTGGTGACAATAATGTGTCTTCCTATCCCGCCGTACCGCAGGCAGTACTCGGTCTGAATGATGCGACGGCAATTGCCGTCCAATACGACTCGGCTTGTGCGATTCGCGCGTCGGGTGGTCTGGCTTGCTGGGGGAGTGTGCCGCTCATCAACACCACGGGTGGTACTGTTACGAGTAGTCCAGTACCCATTGCAGTCGACGCCGGTCACGCCTTTTCATCCATCGCATGGGTCGGGACCGGATACTGCGGTCTGGCGCCTACGGGTGTCGCATACTGCTGGGGTGCACAGCCACCGTACTTCGGCGCAGGTCAATCAGCCAATCCATATGAAGTCCGTACGGGAACCATGTCGCCGTCGTTGTTGCAGCCTATCCAGAAAATCGCCAGCGGTCGCAATCACGCGTGTGCGCTGACCGAGGACCGGGCTCTCAGTTGCTGGGGCTCTAGTTACGGCGGAGGCATCGGCCGATTTCTTTTCGCCGGCAGCGACACACCCTTGCCTGTCTTGCTTACGGGAAAGTATGGCGCGATCAGCGCCTGGATTGACGCCGATTATCGGGAGCCGACCCCGGCAGGCATCGCACAATTACCGGTCCTCGCTCGCGAGGACGAAGTTGTCGTGGGCATTGCGTTCGACTCCAATTCGCTTCCGGAATCTGCCGCACCGTCGGGTACCGTAGATGTATTGGACGGCAACACGGTCGTCTGTCCACGGCTTGCGCTGCTGCCTCGCAACCGTCAGTTTGAATCGCCAGCATTGCCGGGAACCCCCAGCTACTACACAGCCAAATGTGTACTCAACGTCGCCGGACGGGCCTTAGGGCCAATTCGACTGTCCGCGCGCTTTTCTGGCGACCTGAATTTTTCCAGCTCATCGACGACTACCAATCTGGTCGAGCTTGTCGATGGGCCAGCGCGATTTCGCCGCGTAGTTGAATTTCGGCATACCGGACTTGATTACTATTTCGTAACGTCAAGGCCCGCCGAGATCGCGCTGCTTGACAATCTGGCCGCCCAGGGCTGGACGCGGACAGGGCAGAGCTTCCGCGTTTACGCTGGTCAGTCGCCCGCCGCACAAGCCCAAAGACTTTCCGTGCGGCGCTTTTACTTCGATCAGGTTGCCCGAGGCGGCACCCGAGGAAGCCACTTTTACGCGACGGCGCAGGCTGACGTGGACGCATTGCACGCCCTCAACCCGCAAAACCGCAACTTGCCGAAGCTGCCCTTCGACGAAGGGATTGACTCTTATGCTTATGGCCCGCCATATCCGGGATACACCTGCGGCTTCTACGGCTGGGAGCTGACCGTTTTCCGATTCTTTAGAACGACAAGTGATGACCCGAATCACCGTTACGTCACTGACCCGTCGATTGTGGCGAGCATGTCACCCCAAACCTGGCAGAACGAACGCGTTGCATTCTGCGCGCTACCGTAGGTTTGAACCGACGACAACACGAGATACCGGACCAAAATACATCTCGTCCTAGCAGTTCGCCACCTAGCGGCTGAGTTACCGTTTACTACGGCTTCAGCGACCGCCGCACATGCTCCAGATGCGCGCGTGCGGATTCGACGTCGCGACCATACTCCTCCAGGTAGCGGCGGCGTTCTTCGCTGTCCCATTCGGCTTCCGAGAAGGCGCTGAGCGGGTAGGTGCGTGAGGTGTGCAGCTTGCCTTCGCGGCGTGCCATCAGTGCGCGATCAGGGTCGGCATCGGGGATCAGCAGGAAGCCGTCAACGTCGCGTAGCGTCAGCGGGAACGTCGGCTTTTCGTCGACCAGCAGCTTGCCGAACAGGTTGAGTTTGATGTCCTGCGTACCCTTGGCGAGCTCGTTGTTGAAGTTGATCAGCGCGAACGGTTTACCTTTCGCATCGTCGATACGACCTGTGATGACGTAGCGACCGGGGCGCAGTACGTCGGCCTTCAGATAGAAATTGAGCGAGCCCGCCTCAACGGCCTCACGCACACCGCCGACCCAGAGTGCCGGCGGATCGGGCGTATAGAACACATCGAAAAACTTGAAGCCGGTCTGATTGCCCACTTGCAGGGTGAGCTCGACGCGAATCACGCCAAAGTGTCCAGCGAAGCCCTGTGTTGCGGGCGACAGTCGGGCGCTCCAGGTGCCGTCAGCAGCGGCAGCGTCGCCGGCGTTGCCTTCGTCGTTGAACGGCAGATTGACGCTGTTGCGTTGTGATGGTTTGCCGTCTTTTGGCGGGTCAAGCGCTGTTGCACGGGTGACCTGCAGTGGCAGCGCTGAACCAGTGTCATCGACCGCGGCGACGGTGAACAGCACGGTCTCGCTGCCCGCCACATAGATGCGCTCCTGTGACGAGACGACGCGCACGTTTGGCGCAGGCTTCTGACCGGGATTGACCAGGCGCCCTTCCTCTCGCACTGGCTGATTCGGGTACATCTGGTCGGCGTGCTCGCGCGCCGGGCGCGAGTCGAATGGATATTTGGTGTGCTCGCGATAGTGGTCGAGCACTTCAGTGGCACGCGCCAGGCGCTGCGCCCAGAGCGCTTCCTGTGCCTTCGGGTCGCCATTGGCCGCGGCGACTGCGAGCGGATCCTGCGGGTTGCCGGGCGCTGCCATACCGGGATGACGAGGTTGTATCTGTGCGCCGCTTATCGCGACGGCGCCCGGAGGCACGGCGAACGAAGCGGGCGTGGAAGGCGGCGGCTCCGGGAATGCGAGCCGCTTCAAGGTGACGATCCCGCCGCCGATGCCCGCTGCCGCAACAAGCAGCAGCAGGGCCGTGAGCCAGCGGCGGGAGACTCGGGACGGTTTGGTGTCGCCGTTACTTGGCATTCGCCACCATATCGGCCACTGCGCGCGACACGATGCCGCCCCAGCCGCCGTTGGTGTAATGGTTGTAGCTCTCGTTGTCGTCGCGGAACAGAACGTTGTGGTTGCTCCACTTGGCGCGGCCGCCTTCGTTGGCAGCGGTGCCGAGGGTCAGATCATTGCAGAACCAGTCGGATGCGTTGCAGTAGCTGCCACCGGACGAGCCGGACACGCCACCGCTCGAGTGATAGGCGATCGCCTCGTCGTCCTGTCCCGGCAGGATGCCCGAGTAGAGAGTGCCCTTGGCGCCGGCAAACATGTAGAAGATCTTGCCGCGCGTCTGGTTGTGGTCATACATCGCACGCGAGGTGGAGGTCTTGAGGTCGCTCACCAGCGGCTCACTCAACGCCCAGCTCCCGGCATCGGCGAGCTCGGAGCCGCCCGCCGCGCCGCCAGCGATATCCACCCACTTGATGTTCCAGCCCGTTTGTGTGCCCGCACCGGACGCGCCGCACACGCCCGACGAATTGGGCGATGCGTTGGTGATCGTGCGCGAGGAGCCGCCGTACATGGCGAGCGTGTAGCCGACCTGCAGATTGCCGGCGCTGTGGGCGCCGATGTAGCACCAGTTGCTGCCCGTGCAGTAGCAGTCGAGCGCGTTACGCACGAGGTAATTCTGGTTGGAGATGCTGTTGTAGCCGTCCCAGTTGACGGCCTTCTTGTTGACGCCGGCGGCGGTGCCCGCCGGGCCCCAGTAAGTGAAGTCGGCATAGTTGCCAAGCTGGCCACCACCCGTGCGGCCGTTCACCCAGAGCGTGTAGTTGGTAGCGTGAGCCAGCGCTGCAAGGCCAAGGCCGACTGCGGCAGCGCCCAGGGCAATCTTGCGCCATCCGAACTGCTTCAATTTCATAGCATCTCCTCCCGTGTTGAATTTCGTACGCGACAACAAAATGGGTGCGCGGCCCTCTTGTGAAGGGTGCGCGTCGTTGCGGCAAAGGGGATGCACGAAGCCATCGTGCCGCCTGGTAGAGGCACAGCAGATTCGTCCGATGGAGTTGTTGTAGCGACTGGTTCTGCGCCTCCCCGCGCGTTGCCCGTCACCTTGAATCATCACGGACAGAATCCGTGCGATTCGTTCCCCCTTACATGCGCGGCGGACTATAACGCTCGTTCGAAACGAGTGTCAAATTCAAACGCGGCGCGACGTCAAAGACCAAATTTCTTGGCGAAAAAATAGCCCTCCGCTACGCTTGCCAATGCAGCCGCCTCAACTTTTCCCTCAGCCAGAAAGGCCGATCCGCTCCCCATGTCCGACGTGTTTGTGGGCATAGCGCCCACCCATGATGAGCCCGCCAATGCTGCACAGGGTCGGGAATCCAATCCAGAATTGAATCTGATGACGCTGGCTCCGGCCGCCCGTTCGGGCGAAGTCGTCGAGCCGTTCCGCTTCACCGGCGAGGCCGGGGAGTATTTCCGCATCTGGATCGTCAACACCTTTCTAGTCATTGTCACGATCGGTCTCTGGTCACCTTGGGCAAAGATTCGCAAGCGGCGGTTCTTTCTGCGGCACACGTGGGTTGCGGGTGCCAACTTTGAGTATCACGCCGAGCCGTGGCCGATTCTGCGCGGGCGACTCATTGCCGGCGCGGCCTTTGTGGCGTACTGGTTTACTGGTGAAATCAACCCGCGTTACGCGCCGTGGATTGCACTGGTGATCGCCGTGCTGGCGCCGTGGCTGGTGGTCAGCTCGTTGCGCTTCAACCTCAGCAATACGAGTTACCGCAATCTGCGTTTCCGCTTCGCCGGTGGTGTCAGGGACGGGCTGCGCGCGTTGTGGCCATTACCGCTTGTTGCGCTGCTGACGCTCGCCTATCCACCGGTATTTGATCCGACCAATATCGCGAAATTCGACTGGAAGATGTTGCTTCCGACGCTGGTGCTTTCGGCTTTGTATCCCTACCTGCATGGCGCGTTTCGCCTGCTGCTGCTCAATCATTCGCGATTTGGCAGTGCACCGATAGCGTGTACGACACGTGTCCGTACCTTCTACTCGATTTACCTTCGTGGTCTGCTGGTGGGCCTTGGTCTCATGCTGGTGGCTGGCTTGCTATCGGCCGTGATCTTCGGCGCAATTTTCAGCGCTTGGGCGGGTAACTTGACGGTGAAGGCGAAGTGGCTGCCGGTCCTGCTGGGTCTGGTCGCGGCCCTGCCAACGGCATTCGCCGCGTTGCTGTGGTTTGCCTTCACCCAGACCCGCGTGATCAACGCCACCTTCAACCTGACCACGGTCTCCACCAACGTGCGGGTGTTCAGCCAGATTCGCACCTGGCCGATGGCGAAACTCTACTTTGTCAACACGCTGGCCGTGCTTCTTAGCTGCGGCCTGGCGATCCCCTGGGCGGCGGTGCGGACGGCGAAGCAGCGCGTGGAAACCACCGCGCTGGCGATGGGCGGCGATATTGATGACATCATCGCCGGCGCAGTGCCGCCCAGCAGCGCGACGGCCGATGCGGCGACCGAGTTCTTCTCCTTTGATCTGGCGCTGTGACGAACATGGATGCATCGACCAGCTTGCAGGCGCAGTGGTTTGACGGCCGCAGCGCACGGCGCACCGGCGTCGAAATCGTGGTTGCGGACGCGGTGGTCGAAGTGCGCGCAGTAGCGCACCAGACACCGCTTGCGGAAACGCCGGACCCAGCAGCAACGCCGCTGCTGTTGGCACGAGCGCAGCTCGCACAGGTGCAGGTGAGCGAACGGGTTGGCAATACGCCATATCGCCTGCGCTTTCCCGACGGTGGGCTGGCGGTCACTGGCGATCATGCGGCGGTTGAATCGGCCTTTCATCTGGCGCCCGGCGCGCACTGGCTGGCACGCATGGAACGCGCGAGCTGGTTTGTGGTGCTTGCGCTGGCCGGGCTCGGCGTGGCACTGTACTTTGCGTGGCAATCGCTGATCCCGAAAGCTGCGGAGGCGGTGGCGCATCGGGTGCCGCGTGAAGCGGAGAAGTCCCTCGGCACCATTGCGCTGCAGGGGCTGGATCGCTGGCTGCTCAAAGCCTCGCGGCTGGAGGCTGGGGAAATGTGGGCGGTGCGCAAGTTGTTCGACACGCTCGCTGCCAGCGCTGGGCTCTCGGATACGGTGGTGCTTCAGTTCCGCGATACAGCACCGAACGCACTGGCGCTGCCCGGTGGCACCATTGTGGTCACTGACGGGCTGGTAAAGCTGTTCCGCTCGGACGAGCGCCTGCTCGCTGCCGTGATCGCGCACGAGCTGGGGCATATCGAGCATCGTCACTCGCTGCGGCATCTGCTCGAAGGCTCGGCGAGTGCCCTGATCGTGGGGGCGCTGGTCGGCGATGTGAGCGGCGTATCGGCGTTGACCGTAAACGCGCCGATCCTGCTGTCAACCTTGCACTACACGCGCGAGGCGGAGCGCGAAGCCGATCAGTATGCGTTTGCCTTGCTGCGCAAGAGCGGGCGTTCGCCGAAGGATTTTGCTGACGCCATGCGGAGGTTCGAGGCGATGGAGCTTTGCATCGCATTGCGCGCCAAGACCCGCGAAGAAGCCTTGAAGCAGGCGGGACCGAACGTGGACTACCGGGACGAGCCGGCGGCGAAGGAGCGAATTGCCGACTCATGCATGGACAGGCCGGAGAAAGCCCTCGAGGGGCGGGAAAGCGAGCTCACCGAACTCAGGCAGCAGGACCGTGAAACCGGCTACATGCACACGCACCCGGTCACCCGCGAACGCATCGCAGCCGCCGAGGCTGCGGCCGGCCGGTAGCTGCGCGGCCGGGTAGGCCGCGAAATCTCAGGCTTTGGAGCAGGCGCCGCGTGGCCGTGCAGCGATCGCCTTGAAATCGTTCAGCGCCGCGCTCCACTGCGCGGTGTAGCGCGTCGGGATGTCGATGTGGCGCGCCCCCTCGACCAATAGCCAGCGCTTGGGCTCGGGCGCCGCTGCGTAGAGCTTTTGTGCCACTGCCACCGGAATGCGGTAGTCATTGCTGCCGTGCATCACCAGCGTTGGCATGCAGAGCTTGGGCGCCTTGGCGAGTGAATCGAAAAACTGCGTTTGCACTGCGGCCAGTGGAATCCACTTGTACGCGGTGTATTGCTGCATCTCGCGCACGCTGGTGAACGAGCTTTCGACCACCAGCCCCGCCGCGTCCTGCGCAGCCGCGGTGGCGGCGAGATGCACGGCGATGGCGCCGCCAAGCGAGTGGCCGTAGATGTAGCGCTTGCCTTCTGGCGAGCGGCGCTTCAGCTCGGCCCAGGCGGCATCGGCGTCTTCATAGGCGCTTTCTTCCGAGGGCAGGCCGCCTTCGCTCTTGCCAAAGCCGCGATAGTCGATCGCCAGCACCGAGAAGCCTTCGTCGTGCAGCTTCATGATGCGTGGCAGGTTGGCGGAAATGCCGAAGCCCGCGCCATGCAGGTAAAGCGCGGCCGGTGCGTCCTTGCTGCCGCCTTTGGCTGGAATCCACCAGGCGTGCAGCTTGCCGGGCTGGCTGCCGGCGGTGAGCCACACGTCCTCGAACGGCGCATTGAATTCGGCCGGCGTACGCCCCGCCTCCTTGCTCGGGCGAAAGATCACCTGCCGCTGGAAGTCGTCCAGTGTGGTGCAGGCGGCGAGCAGGGTGCCGGCAACGGCGGCCAACAACAGGGTGGTGAACAGTGAACGACGCGACATGATGGGCCAGATACGCCAAAAGCGGCGCGGTGGTTTTCTGCGATCTTCTTGGGTTTGCGCGGCTGCGCAAAGTTCCGTGCGCGCCGGTCAGGAGCCCGATTTCGCCTCGATCTGGCTTTGCTGGTAGTTCTGGATGCCGACGCGTTCGATCAGCTGCAGTTGCGTCTCCAGCCAGTCGATGTGCTCTTCCTCGCTTTCGAGGATCTCGCGCAGCAGGTCGCGCGACACGTAGTCCTGCACCTGTTCGCAGTACGCAATGCCGGCGCGCAGGTCCGGGTGCGCGGCCATCTCGACCTTGAGATCGCAGGCGAGGCATTCCTTCACATCCTCACCGATCATCAGTTTGCCGAGGTCCTGCAGGTTCGGCAGGCCGTCGAGAAAGAGGATGCGCTCGATCAGTCGGTCGGCATGTTTCATTTCGTCGATCGACTCGTGCATCTCGTGGGCGCCGAGCTTGTCCAGCCCCCAGTTCCTGAACATGCGGGCATGCAGGAAGTACTGGTTGATCGCGATCAGTTCGTTGTAGAGCACCTTGTTCAGGTGTTTAATGACCTGCGGGTCGCCTTTCATGGGAAGCTCCTGCGTGATGGGCGCGGCCGGTCGGCTGCCCGTTGAAACTGGGGTGGGGTGAATCGTAGCTTAGCCAGCACATGCCCAGCACGCTGGCAAGGCTATCGGCTTTTCGTGAAAAGCCTCATCCGAATTGGGCTTACAGGTCAATTACCTCAAAAGTCGACTAAGGCACAAAATAGACGGCGAACCCTTATTAAATGGGCGTTTCGTTGAAATGCTGTAGAGCGCGGAGCCCGCCACAGCGCTGCCGCGCAAGACTCCCGCGGCAGCTCAAGCCGCCAGCGGCAAACGCTCAGCCAGCGCCTCGTCGAGCACCTCGCGCGCGCAGTCGGCGCAGCAGCCGCAGCAGGTCGACACGCCGGTGGCGCTGACCAGATCGCTCATGGTGCTGGCGCCGTCATCCACGGCCTTGCGCAGCGTGCGGTCATTGATACCGTGGCAGATGCAGACGATCATGATTGCCTCGCCGAAGCGGTTGCAGCCGCGGGTGCAAGCCGCGCGCGCAGCCCGACCCAGAGCAGAAACGCCAGCGGAACTGCCACCATCGACCAGGTCAGCATCTGACCCCAGTAGCCCTCGGGACCATACGGCTCGCTGACCAGGTGCAGCCACTCGTTGTCGATGCCGGGCAGGGCGTTCGCCTCCGACAGTTCGTGCACGGCGTAGATCACCAGTTGTAGCGAGAAGATCAGCAGAAAGATCGCCGTGACCTGGAAGAAGCGCGCCAGATTGACACGGCGGCCATAGCGCGCCCACAGCCAGGCAATCGCTGCCGCGCCAGCGACACCGAGCACGGCACCGGTGAGCAGCGCCTCGGAGCCTTTCTCCATCGCCAGCGTGGAGAGCACCAGCGCGGTTTCCATCCCCTCGCGAGTGATCATCAGCAGCACGAAGGCGAACACCGCCCACCATCCCGCAGCGCTGTCGCGATTGGCCAGGGCCGCCTCAATGCCACGGCCGATGTTGGCGCGCAGGTGCCGCGCCGCCTTCAGCATGTAAACCGTCATCGAGATCACCAGCACCGCAGCCACGGTGGCGAGGATGCCTTCCCACAGCGGCTTGTTGTCGGCCTGCGCGAAGAAGTAGGAGGCAATGGCCGAGAGCGCGATGGCGCCGCCGGTGCCCCAGTAGACCGCACTGGCCAGCGCATGGCGCTGCGTCTGCTTCAGGTAGGCCAGCGTGATGGCCACGATCAGGAAGGCTTCGATGCCTTCGCGGAGCGTCATGACGAATACGTTGAGCATGATGATGGGTCCGTGGC
>JABLTH010042767.1_pt1 | contig 14850 bp, 15 predicted proteins | sample 7875711 | NCBI WGS metagenome assembly JABLTH01 (sample SAMN14941262, study PRJNA633318) | bioreactor metagenome | isolation source: bioreactor | place: China | collected 2019-03-05 | reverse complement strand
GTTCAGGCCCTTGCCTTTCAGCACGCTCTTGAGCGCGTGGAAGATCTCGGTACCCGCACGCAGCGCCTCGGCGAAGCTCGGCAGGCCGACCGGCAGCACCATGAATTCCTGGACGTCCACGTTGTTATCGGCATGGGCACCGCCATTGATGATGTTCATCATCGGCACCGGCAGCGCGCCGGGCTTGCCCGTGGTGCCGTTGATCGTGGCCAGGTACTGCCACAGCGGCTGGCGGTTCTGCGCCGCGACCGCATGAGCGGCCGCCATCGACACGCCGAGGATGGCATTGGCGCCCAGCTTGCCCTTGTTCGGGGCGCCGTCGAGAGCGATCAGCTTGGCATCGAGACCCTTCTGGTCGGCCGCATCGAAGCCCTTCAGCGCCCCGGCGATCGCGCCGTTGACGTTGCCCACCGCCGTCTTCACACCCTTGCCCAGGTAACGCGACTTGTCGCCGTCGCGCAGCTCGACCGCCTCGCGGGTGCCGGTGGATGCACCGCTGGGCACCGCCGCGCGACCGAAGCCGCCTCCAGCCAGGGTCACTTCCGCTTCGAGCGTGGGATTGCCGCGGGAATCGAGAATTTCGCGGGCGTGGATGCGGGTGATGTCAGTGCTCATGCAGTTCCAGTCCAGAAGTGGCAGGGGATGAACAAAACGGGGGATCGCCCGCCGCCCGAAGAGCGGCGGGCGGGTGAATCAGAGGGTCTGTTCCAGGAAGCCGTGGCGCTTGGTCACCGCGTCCAGCTCCATCAGCGTTTCCAGCAGCGCTTCCATCTTGTCCAGCGGCCACGCATTGGGACCGTCGCTGAGCGCCTTGGACGGATCCGGATGCGTCTCCGCGAACAGGCCGGCCACGCCCACAGCGATCGCCGCGCGCGCCAGCACCGGCACGAATTCGCGCTGGCCGCCGGAGCTGGTGCCCTGTCCGCCCGGCAGCTGAACCGAATGCGTCGCGTCGAACACCACCGGGCAGCCCGTCTCGCGCATCACCGCGAGCGAGCGCATGTCGGAAACGAGATTGTTGTAGCCGAAGCTCGCGCCGCGTTCGCACACCAGGATGTCGTCGTTGCCGACGGCCTTGGCCTTGTCGACCACGTTCTTCATATCCCACGGCGCAAGGAACTGGCCCTTCTTGATGTTCACCGGCTTGCCGGCACGGGCTACCGCCTGGATGAAATCGGTCTGGCGGCACAGGAAGGCGGGCGTCTGCAGCACGTCCACCACCGAGGCGACCTCGGCGAACGGCGTGTATTCATGCACGTCGGTAAGCACCGGCACGCCAACCTGGCGCTTCACCTCGCCCAGGATGCGCAGGCCTTCTTCCATGCCCAGGCCGCGGAAGCTGGAGCCCGACGAACGGTTGGCCTTGTCGAAGCTGGACTTGAAGATGAAGTTGACGCCGAGCCTGCCGGTGATTTCCTTCAGCTTGCCCGCGGGGTCCACCTGCAACTGCTCGGATTCGACGACGCAGGGACCGGCGATCAGGAACAGCGGCCGGTCCTGCCCGACCTCGAAACCGCACAACTTCATGCGACGTTCTCCTTCGCCTGCGCCAGGCGCTCGCCTTCCCGTACCGTCTTGTACTCACGGGCCGCGTGCACGAAGCCGATGAACAGCGGGTGGCCGTCGCGTGGCGTGGAGGTGAACTCCGGGTGTGCCTGGCAGCCGAGGAACCACGGGTGCTTCTGCGGCGGCAGTTCGACGATTTCGACCAGCAAGTCGTCCATCGACTTGCCCGAAACCACCATTCCCAGGTCCTCGAAGGACTGGCGATAGCGATTGTTGAATTCGTAGCGATGGCGGTGACGCTCGCGGACCACATCCTGGCCGTACAGCTCGCGCGCCAGCGTACCGACCTTCAGACGGCACTCCTGCGCGCCCAGGCGCATGGTGCCGCCCAGGTCGGAACGTTCATTGCGCGTCTCGATCTCGCCGGTGGCCGTGGTCCATTCGGTGATCAGCGCGATCACCGGATCGGGCGTGTTGCGGTCGTTCTCGCTGGAGTCGGCGTCGGACAGGCCGGCCACATGGCGAGCGAAATCCACCACCGCCGCGTGCATGCCGTAGCAGATGCCGAAGTACGGGACGCCATGCTCACGGGCGTACTTGGCCGCGAGCACCTTGCCCTCGAAGCCGCGCTTGCCGAAGCCGCCAGGGACGAGGATGGCGTCCACGCCGCCCAGCACCTTGGCCGCGCCCTCCGCCTCGACCTGCTCGGAGTCGATCCATTTCAGATTGACGCGTGTCTGCTGCTTGATGCCGCCGTGGCGCAGGGCCTCGCCGAGCGACTTGTAGGCGTCCTTGTGCTCGACGTACTTGCCGACGATGGCGACGCTGACCTCGTCCTTGGGATGCTCCACCGCATCCACCGTCCGCTGCCACGCGGATAGGTCGGCCGGGCCGGCCTCCAGGCCGAGGCGCTTGACCACGATCTCGTCCAGGCCCTGCTTGTGCAGCCACAACGGCTGCTTGTAGATGATGTCCACGTCCGCCGCGCTGATCACGGCGTTCTCCGGCACGTTGGTGAACAGCGCGATCTTGCGGCGCTCGCCATCGGGCAGCGGTTGCTCGCAGCGACACAGCAGCACGTCCGGCTGGATGCCGATGGAGCGCAGTTCCTTCACCGAATGCTGGGTGGGCTTGGTTTTGATCTCGCCGGCCGCCTTGATGTAGGGCACCAAGGTCAGGTGCATGAACAGGCACTTTTCCGGCCCGTGCTCGATGCGCAGCTGACGAAGGGCTTCCAGGAACGGCAGCGACTCGATGTCGCCGACCGTACCGCCGATCTCCACCAGCGCCACGTCGAAGCCACGGGTGGCCTCATGGATGCAGTGCTTGATCTCGTCGGTGATGTGCGGAATGACCTGCACGGTGGCGCCCAGGTAGTCGCCGCGGCGCTCCTTGCGGATCACCGACTCGTAGATCTTGCCCGTGGTAATGGAGTTCTTGCCGGTGAGGCGGGTATGGACGAAGCGCTCGTAATGGCCCAGGTCAAGATCGGTCTCGGCGCCGTCGTCCGTGACGTACACCTCGCCGTGCTGGAAGGGGCTCATGGTGCCCGGGTCCACGTTGATGTACGGATCGAGCTTCATCATGGTGACCGAGAGGCCACGCGCTTCCAAAATGGAAGCCAGCGACGCCGCGGCGATGCCCTTGCCAAGCGAGGACACCACTCCGCCGGTGACGAAAATCAGGGGGGTCATGGGATGCAGCCGTGCTGGAAATCGGCATTTTAGCGGGAGTCGCCCCTGGTCGCGAGCGGTCCTGGCAAAAAATCGCCACCGATTCATCGAGTGCCATCCGAATCGGCTCCATGCCGACTGCTAGCATGAATGGATGAGCCATCCCATTCCCTCCCGCCTCGCCCAGTTGCGCCAGGCCATGCGCCACCATGGCGTGGACGCCTGCCTCGTCCCCAGCGCGGACCCGCACATGTCCGAGTACCTGCCCGGCCACTGGCAGGCCCGCGCCTGGCTATCCGGCTTCACCGGCTCGGCGGGCACCCTGGTCGTCACCCTGGAGCAGGCCGGGTTGTGGACGGATTCGCGCTACTTCGCGCGAGCCGAGCGGGAACTGTCCGGCACCGGTATCGAGCTGATGCGCCAGCGCGCAGGCCATGCGTCCGAGCACCTGGAATGGCTGTGCCAGCGGCTTGGCGAAGGCCAGACCCTAGCTGTCGCCGGTGACAGCCTGCCCCTGGCCACGCGCGAGCAGATCGAGCGGCGCTTCGAGCCCGCCGGCGCCCGGCTGCGCACGGATCTCGACCTGCCGGGCACCATCTGGACAGACCGCCCGCCCCTTCCCGTCGCACCGGTGGTCGAACACCCCATCCGCTATGCCTGCGTTCCGCGGGCGGACAAACTGGGCCGCCTGCGCACCGCCATGCGCAAGCACGGCGCTTCGCACCATCTCGTCTCCAGCCTGGACGACATCGCCTGGCTGACCAACCTGCGCGGCAGCGACGTGGAGTGCAATCCGGTCTTCCTGGCGCACATGTTGGTCGCCGCCGACGGTCCGGCCACGCTCTTCGTCGACCGACGCAAGCTGACGGATAGGCTGGTCGCCTCGCTCGCCACCGACGGCGTGCGCATCGCCGACTACGGCACGGTCACCGATGCCCTCGGCGAACTGGGCGGCAACGACAGCCTGCTGTTGGACGCCTACCGCGTCGCGAGCGCCGTGGCCGATGCCATTCCCGCGACGGTGCACCGGATCGAGGCCCCCAACCCGTCGACCGCACTCAAGGCGCGCAAGAGCGCGGACGAGCTGGATCACATCCGCGAAGCGATGCGCCGCGACGGCGCCGCCATGGTCCGTGCCTTCCGTCGACTGGAAGAACGCCTCGCCGCCGGCATGGCGCAGACGGAACTGGACATGGACAGGCTGCTGCGCGAGTAGCGCGCTTCCCAGCCCGACTTCGTCGGCGAAAGCTTCGCCACCATCGCCGGCTACCAGGCCAACGGTGCCCTGCCGCATTACCGCGCCACGCCCGAAAACCACCGTGCACTGAAGCCGCAGGGACTGCTGCTGGTCGATTCCGGCGGGCAATACCTGGGAGGCACCACCGACGTCACGCGCGTACTGGCCCTGGGCCAGACCACGGCCGAACAACGCAGGGATGCCACCTTGGTCATGAAGGGGCTGATCGCGTTATCTCGGGCCCGCTTCCCCAGGGGAGCCAGCGGCCCGCAACTGGACGCACTGGCCCGCGCGCCACTCTGGGCCGCCGGCCTGGACTACGGACATGGCACCGGCCACGGGGTGGGCTATTTCCTCAACGTGCACGAAGGACCTCAGAGCATCCGCCCGCCGGCGCCGGGCGGCGCGCTCTACGCACTGGAGCCGGGGATGATCACGTCCATCGAGCCGGGCGTGTACAAGCCGGACCGGCACGGCATCCGCCACGAGAACCTGGTCGTCGTGGTCGAAGCGGACCAGACCGAGTTCGGCGAATTCCTCGCCTTCGAAACGCTGACGCTCTGCCCGTTCGACCGTCGCGCGATGGAGCCGGGCCTGCTCAATCCCGAGGAGCGCGCCTGGCTGGACGACTATCACGCCAAGGTACGCGCCGCGCTGAGCCCGCTCCTGGAAGGCGCGGACCTGGTCTGGCTCGAACGGCATTGCGCCCCGCTCTGAACCGGAGGCCCACCGCGACCGCGCCGGAGCGGCGGGGTGGCGCCTCGGCTTGACCTTGCCCGCCCGGCCGCCCCATCCTCCCGCGCCTGATTCCGCAGAAAACTCCCGATGAGCAGTCGCTACAACGCCGCAGACATTGAAGTCCTCTCCGGCCTGGACCCGGTCAAGCGCCGGCCGGGCATGTACACGGACACCAGCCGCCCGAATCACCTGGCGCAGGAAGTCATCGACAACTCGGTGGACGAAGCCCTGGCCGGACACGCCAGTGCCATCCAAGTGGTGGTGCACACCGACGGATCGGTGGAGGTCAGCGACGACGGCCGCGGCATGCCGGTGGACATCCATCCGGAGGAAGGCATTCCCGGCGTGGAACTGATCCTCACCCGGCTGCACGCGGGCGGTAAGTTCTCGGGCAAGAACTACAACTTCTCCGGCGGCCTCCATGGCGTAGGCGTCTCGGTGGTCAACGCGCTGTCCAGCCGGGTCGAAGTGACCATTCGCCGCGACGGCAACGAATACCGCATGGCCTTCGAGCATGGCGACCGCGCCAGCGAGCTGGAAGTGATCGGCAGCGTGCCGAAGAAGAAGACCGGCACCACGGTGCGCTTCTGGCCTGATCCGAAGTATTTCGATTCGCCCAAGATCCTGCTCTCCAAGCTCAAGCACCTGTTGCGCGCCAAGGCGGTGCTGTGCGCCGGCCTGAACGTGAAGCTCACGGACGAAGCCACCGGCGAAGTCAGCGAGTGGCACTACGAGGACGGCCTGCGCGACTACCTGCGCGGCGAACTGGACAGCGTCGAAGCGCTGCCGGCGGAACTGTTCGTGCACCACGTGCAGCGCGACACCGAAGGCCTGGACGTCGCCCTGGCCTGGCTGCCCGAGGGTGAGCTGGTCCAGGAAAGCTACGTCAACCTGATTCCCACCGCCCAGGGCGGCACGCACGTCAACGGCCTGCGCAGCGGCCTGACCAATGCCGTGCGCGAGTTCTGCGATATCCGCAACCTGCTGCCGCGCGGCGTGAAGCTGGCGCCGGAAGATGTGTGGGAGCGCCTCTCCTTCGTCCTCTCCGCGAAACTGCAAGACCCGCAGTTCGCCGGCCAGACCAAGGAACGCCTGTCCTCGCGCAATGCCGCCGCCCTAGTGGAAGGCGTGGTCCATGACGCCTTCAGCCTGTGGCTGAATCAGAACGTGGAACTGGGCGAGCGTATCGCGCAGCTCGCGATCGAGCGCGCCAGCGCGCGCCTGAAGGCTTCCAAGCAGGTGATCCGCAAGAAGATCACCCAAGGCCCCGCGCTGCCTGGCAAGCTCGCCGACTGCACGGCCACAGACCTCACCCGCACCGAGCTTTTCCTGGTGGAAGGCGACTCGGCCGGCGGCAGCGCCAAGCAGGCGCGCGATAAGGAATTCCAGGCGATCCTGCCGCTGCGCGGCAAGATCCTGAATACCTGGGAGGTGGAATCCGGCTCGGTGCTGGGCTCGGAAGAGGTACATAACCTCGCCGTCGCGATCGGTTGCGATCCCGGCAAGGATGACCTCAGCGGGCTGCGCTACGGCAAGGTCATCATCCTCGCCGACGCCGACTCGGACGGCCTGCACATCGCCACCCTGCTCAGCGCGTTGTTCCTCCGGCATTTCCCGACGCTGGTCCGCGAAGGCCACGTGTTCGTCGCGATGCCGCCGCTGTTCCGCGTGGACGTGGGCAAGCAGGTCTTCTACTGCCTCGACGAGAACGAGAAGACCGCGCTACTGCAGCGCATCGAGCGCGAGAAGATGAAGGGCCAGGTCAGCACCACACGCTTCAAGGGCCTGGGCGAGATGAATCCGGCGCAGCTGCGTGAATCGACCATCCACCCGGACACGCGTCGCCTCGTGCAGCTGACGGTCGAAGATATCGAAGGCACCGCCAAGCTGATGGACATGCTGCTGGCCAAGAAGCGCGCGAGCGATCGCAAAGCCTGGCTGGAAGAAAAGGGCGACCTCGCCACCCTTGAGGTTTGAAGCTTCCAAACCCCTCTCCCCTCGGGAGAGGGGCGGGATGAGCGTACGGGCGGAGCGCAAGAACGACGAGCATGCCCCGCCCCCTCATCCGGCTACCGCCTTCTCCAGCAAGGAGAGGGATTCAAACTCGAAGACTGGTGAAATGGCGAAGCGCCAGCCGCGGCGCTAAGGTACTCGGACCTCATTCGAGCCTTCCGCCCATGGCCCTGACGCCGCCGCTGGATCTCCAACGCTGGATCGACGAACACCGCCACCTGCTCAAGCCGCCGGTGGGCAACAAATGCATCGTCGATGGGGACTTTATCGTCATGATCGTCGGCGGCCCGAACGCGCGCACCGACTACCACTACGACGAAGGCCCGGAGTTCTTCTACCAGCTCGAGGGCGAGATGGTGCTGAAAGTGCAGGACGATGGCGTGGCACGCGACCTTCCGATCCGCGCCGGCCAGATGTTCTACCTGCCACCGCGCGTGCCGCACTCGCCGCAGCGCATGCCCGACTCCATCGGCCTGGTGATCGAACGCCGCCGCCTCGCTGGCGAGAAGGACGGCTTGCTGTGGTTCTGTCCGCAGTGCAACCACAAGCTGTACGAGGAATATTTCACGCTCGAAAGCATCGAGCGCGATTTTCCGCCGGTATTCGAGCATTTTTATCGCTCGCGCGAAGCGCGCACCTGCAAGCAGTGCGGCACGCTGCACCCCGCTCCCGCCAAATACGGCGCTTGATGTCTTTCCGAGCTTACGCGCGGCGCCGCAACCACTTCTCCGCCATCCGTCGCATGGAAGCGTCCGAAGCAGGATCGGCGGCAATGTCGGCCACGGGCTTCCAGGCCAGCGCCAGCGACTCCTCGCTCACCGCGAAAGCCTCGCTGCCGGTCGCGCGCACGACATAGCGCACGTCGTAGTGAAAGTGGCCGGGCTCCTGGCCGCGTTCCGGAATCCAGTGACAGTCGATATCGAAGGGCAGCGGCTCCACTTCCAACTGCTCCAGACCGGATTCCTCTTCTGCCTCGCGCAGCGCCACTCGCGCCAAATCGGCGTCACCGTCGGCGTGCCCGCCCAACTGCAGCCAACGCCCGAGCTTGCGGTGATGCGTGAGCAGCACGCGCTCGCCGTCCGCGCTGACCAGCCAGGCGGAACCCGTGAAGTGCCCCACGGCGTGAATACGCTCGAAGACGGTGGGCGCGGACCGCAGGAAAGCCGTGAACCGTTCGACTTCTTCCCGCTCTTCCGGATGGCGCTCGGCATAACGGTTGAAATGCGCGGCCAGGGCTTCAGAAACGTCGTGCATGACTTGTGACATAGGAAAAGGAGGAAGCCACCATCATAGCTGCGGCGCGACTTGTACCCCTCCCATCCCTCCGCTAAGGTTCGGTGCTTCCGCGCCTGCGGCACGCCGGTCGCGGCACCGAAGGCCTTTCCAGACAAGCTTTTCCAAAACGACAAGCAGCCATTCCCGGAGGGGGGAACCCATGCTGAAAAACCTGTTTGCGACGACGCAGATCTCCCCTGCGTCCGCCGAGCTCCCGGACGGCGGAGCACATGGCGAGGCCACCCTCAAGCGCGTACTGACCGCGCGACACCTCATCATGCTGGGCATCGGCGCGATCATCGGCGCAGGTATCTTCGTCATCACCGGACAGGCGGCTGCCGAGCATGCCGGCCCGGCCATCGTGCTGAGCTTCGTCTTCGCCGGCATCGCCTGCGCGCTCGCCGCGCTGTGCTATGCCGAGTTCGCGGCCATGCTGCCGGTATCGGGCAGCGCCTATTCTTATTCGTACGCGACCCTGGGCGAGTACGTCGCCTGGTTCGTCGGCTGGAGCCTGGTGCTGGAATACCTGTTCACCGTCGCTACCGTCGCAGCGGGCTGGTCGGGGTACTTCAACAAGCTGCTCTCGCTGATCAGCGGCTGGATCGGCCATGACGTCTCGCTGCCTCAGGTACTTGCCGCCGCCCCGTTCACCGTGGTCGATGGCCATATCCAGGCCACCGGCATGTTCATCAATCTGCCGGCCGTGGCGATCATCGCGGCGATCACCGGCCTGTGCTACGTGGGCATTACCCAGTCGGCCTTCGTCAACTCGATCATCGTGGCGATCAAGGTGACGGTGATCCTGCTGTTCATCGCCTTCGCCGCGAAGTACGTGAATCCCGATAACTGGCACCCCTTCATTCCCGCCTCGGAAGGCGCGTCGAAATACGGCTGGGCTGGCGTAGGCCGCGCGGCGGCGATCGTGTTCTTCTCCTACATCGGCTTCGATGCGGTATCCACCGCCGCGGGCGAGGCGAAGAACCCGCAGCGCGACATGCCGATCGGCATCATCGGTTCGCTGATCCTGTGCACCATCCTCTACATCATCGTGTCCGGCATCCTCACCGGCATCGCCGACTTCCGCCTGCTCGGCACGCCTGAGCCGGTCTCCACCGCACTGGACAACTACCCGACCCTGCACTGGCTGCAGATCATCGTGGTGATCGGCGCGGTTACCGGCCTCAGCTCGGTGATCCTGGTGATGCTGATGGGCCAGCCGCGCATCTTCTATTCGATGGCGCGCGACGGCATCATCCCGCCGCTGTTCGGTCGCATCCACCCGAAATACCGTACGCCGCACGTCGGCACCGTGGTGGTCGGCGTGCTCGCCGCCGCGCTGGGCGGCCTGTTCAACATCGGCGTGCTTGGCGAAATGGTCGCGATGGGCACCCTGCTGGCCTTTGCCACCGTCTGCGTCGGCGTACTCGTGCTGCGCTATACCCGTCCCGAGGTGCCGCGCGCCTTCCGCGTGCCGGTGCCGTGGATCGTGTGCCCGCTCGGCGCGCTCGCCTGCATGGCCCTGTTCCTGCAGTCGTTCATCGAGCACTGGCGCTGGATGCTTACCTGGATCGCCATCGGCCAGGTGATCTACTTCCTCTACGGCTACTCTCACAGCAAGCTGCGCAAGCCCGCCGCCTGATCCACGCCCCGAGGGCCGGCTCCGAGCCGGCCCTCCCTTTTGGGCCGGACGATATGTCCGGCATCCGCTCCACCAGGTTCACGCATGCTCAAGCAGCTTTTCGCCCGCAAGACCGACTTCTCCGATGCCGACGACTGCCATGGCGGCCCTTCCCTGCGGCGCACGCTGGGCAAATGGGGCATCACCGCCCTGGGCATCGGCGCGGTGATCGGCACCGGCATCTTCGTCGTCACGGGCCAGGCGGCTGCGGAGCACGCGGGACCGGCCGTGCTCATCTCCTTCATGCTGGCGGCGATCTGCAGCGGCTTTACCGCCCTCTGCTACGCCGAGTTCGCCACGCTGATCCCGATCTCCGGCAGCTCCTACTCCTATGCCTACGCCACCCTGGGCGAGCTGGTCGCCTGGTTCATCGGCTGGAACATGGTGCTGGAGTACGGCATCTCCGCCTCCGCCGTGGCGGCCAGCTGGACCGGCTATTTCACCAGCCTGCTCGACCACATGGGCATCCATCTGCCCATCGCGCTGACCGAGGCCCCCTTGGCGTTCAAGGACGGTCACCTGGTCGCGACCGGGCATCTGCTCAACCTGCCCGCAGTGGCGATCGTGCTGACGCTCACCTGGCTGTGCTACATCGGCATTCGTGAGTCGTCGGGCCTCAACGTCCTGATGGTGATGCTGAAGGTCGGCCTGATCATCGTGGTGGTGGTCGCCGGCTACCGCTACATCGATCCGGCGAACTGGCACCCCTTCATCCCCGCCGAGCAGGAACCCGGCAAGTACGGCTGGTCGGGCATCATGCGCGGCGCGGCCATGGTGTTCTTTGCCTACATCGGCTTCGAGGCGACATCGACCGCGGCGCAGGAGTGCAAGAACCCTCAGAAGGACCTGCCCTTCGGCACCCTGGTCTCGCTGGTGATCTGCACGGTGCTGTACCTCGCCATGGCGGCCGTACTCACCGGCCTGATCCCCTACACCGAGCTGGGCACCAGCGAGCCGGTCGTGACCGCGATCCGCAATCATCCCGAACTGGGCTGGCTGCGACTGGTCGTGGAGATCGGTGCGCTGATCGGCCTGTCCTCGGTGATCCTGGTGATGATCATCGCCCAGCCGCGCATCTTCATGATCATGTCGCGCGACGGCCTGCTGCCGCCGGTGTTCAACCGCATCCATCCGCGCTACCGCACGCCGCATCTGAACACGGTGATCACCGGCGTGGGCATTGCGATTCTGGCGGCGGTGTTCCCGCTGGACTTGCTGGCCGACCTGACGTCGATGGGCACCTTGATCGCTTTCGTCGCGGTGTGCGCCGGCGTGCTGATCCTGCGCTACACCTCGCCGGAGCTGCCGCGCCTGTTCCGCGTCCCGGCGGCCTGGTTCGTCTGCTCCGCGGGCGTACTCAGCTGCATGGCGCTCCTGTACTTCATGTCCTGGTTCAACTGGGTGCTGATGCTCGTCTGGACCGCGGTCGGCCTGGCCATCTACTTCGGCTACGGCCTGCGTCACAGCCGCCTCCGGAAGGCCGGTTGACGGCATTTTCGGCGAAATGCTGGGTATATCGCTCAACGGTCTCGAAAAGTTCGAAAGATGCGGCAACTGAACAGAACTGCCGCGAAATGCGCAATCCCGGCGCATTTTTGATGCCGAGTCACGAATAGTCCGACAAGTATTTGTTTTTTCAGAATTTAACGAGACTTTTTCGGGAAAATTTTGAGGGTCCATCACCCCAAGCCGCCCTTCGGGGAGTATGATCGGTAGTCCGTGGGTTGATCACTTGGCAGTGGGCCCCGGATTGCCGCCCGGCGCGTCAGGCGGGTCAGCTCCTCGGCCTGACGCGTCTGGGCTGCATCTTCTCTCCGGCAGATCGCCCGATCGCCGATGACTTTCTTCTTTGATAGACAGGCCGCGGTGGGGCACTCACCGCGCGGCATGTCGTGCGCCTAGCTGACGTACCGCGCGCCCAATAAAAAGGCCGGCTAGAAGCCGGCCTCGACAACAAGCGTGGTTCGCAGCTCAGGCTTTCTTCGGTGCGTGCGATACGCACCAGCCCTTCGCATTCACCGACTTGCCGGGGAACAGCTGACAAGGGCCGTAACCGGAAGCGCCGCCCGAATAGAACTGGCAGTTGGCACAGGTGTCGCCGGCCTTGTGCTTGGCATCCTTCGCCTTCGTCGCATCCTCGACATAGCCCAGCGCCTTCGCGGTGGGATCGGTCTCGGCCACATGCGGCAGGTCTGCGGCGCGTGCGATGCGCGGCAGTCCGCCGATCATCGCGGCGGCTGCCGCGGTACCCGCGGCAGCCTTGAGGAAGCGGCGGCGCGATTCGAGCTCTTTCTCTTTCTCGTTCGACATTGGAAAACCTCCGTCTAGGGGGACATCGTCGCCGTGGGGCGACGGATCGGCGGTCATGTTAAGCCCAGCTCGGAATAAACCATGAGAATGGATCGCATTTGAAGGAGCACCGCCTCGTCCGCCCTCCCGGGAACGTTGAATCTGCATGGTATAGTCCCCCTCCGTTTGGACGTCCATATCGCATGAGCCAGGTCCTTCCCTCCTCTGTTTCTTCCGAGCTTTTCGCCGAACGCGCGGACGCGATCGCCGATGCCGCGCGCGACCTGGCACTGGCCGGCTGGACGCCCGCCACCAGCAGCAACTTCTCGATGCGCATCGATGCCGATCACGCGGCCATCACCATTTCCGGCCGCGACAAGGGCAAGCTCGGTCGCGCCGACATCATGCTGATCGACATGCAAGGCCAGGCCGTCGGCACGGATGCCCGCCCCAGCGCCGAGACCGCACTGCACACGCAGATCTACCGGCGCTTCCCCGACATCAATGTGGTACTGCATACGCACTCCCGCACGCAGAGCGTGGCTTCGCGCCTATTCGCGAAAGACGGCGTGGTGCGCCTGGCAGGCTGGGAGCTGCAGAAAGCCATCGCCGGCCAGACCACGCACGACGCCGAGCTGAACATCCCGGTGTTTCCCAACACGCAGCACATGCCCGAACTGGTGGCCCAGGTCGACGCGTGGCTCGATGCCGGCAAGCCCTTGCACGCCTACTTGATCGACGGCCACGGCATCTACACCTGGGGACGGGACATGGCGGAGACCCGCCGTCACCTGGAAGCCCTGGAGTTCCTGCTGGGCTGCGAACTGGATCTGAAGAGGTTGTCCGCATGAGCCGCCTACGCATTTTCGATGACCGGCAGCCCGAAGCGCCGCTCGCCGTCCACACCGACCACGCCGCCATCGCCGCCGAGCTGAAGCAGGTCGGCGTGCGCTTCGAGCAGTGGGAGGCCAGTCAGCCCATCGCCCCCGGCGCCAGCCAGGAGGAAGTGATCGCCGCCTATCGCGCCGACATCGACCGCCTGATGAGCCAGGAGGGCTACCGGGCCGTGGACGTGATCAGCCTCAAGCCCGACCATCCGGACCGCGCCACCCTGCGCCAGAAGTTCCTCAGCGAGCATACGCACAGCGAAGACGAAGTGCGTTTCTTCGTCGCCGGAGCGGGCCAGTTCACCCTGCACATCGGCGGCAAGGTCTACGACGTGCTGTGCGAACAGGGCGATCTGATCGGCGTGCCGGACGGCACCCGCCATTGGTTCGACATGAGCGAAGCGCCCTATTTCGTGGCCATTCGCCTGTTCACCAACAAGGAGGGCTGGGTCGCCAATTTCACCGGTGAGGACATCGCCCTGCGCTTCCCCCGCATGACACCGCACGACTCCGCCACCGCCGCTGCCTGAGCGTGCCCAGGCCGCCCAGGCGGCGGCCCGCTTATCGTTTTGCCTTCGCGTCCGCGGCGTGAATCGCGTGACCTGACGCATGCCTCCAGCGCGCGCCGTAGGCGCGCCACCGCGCCGCCGCTAAGCTTGCCTACCCGCACCACGGCTATTCCCATGACCGCCATCCGCGCCATCGTCACCGACATCGAGGGCACCACCAGCTCGATCCGCTTCGTCAAGGACGTGCTATTTCCTTACGCGCGCGAGCGCTTGCCGGCCTTCGTGGAAACCCATATCGACACGCCCGAAGTCCAGCACTGGCTGCACGAGGCCGCCAAGGAAGCGGCCTGATCGAAGCCAGTCGCCAGGAAATCGTCGAGATGCTGCTGCGCTGGATCGACGAAGACCGCAAATCCACCGCGCTCAAGGCCCTGCAGGGCATGATCTGGAAGGACGGCTACGAAAGCGGCGAATACCGCGCGCACGTCTATCCGGAAGTCGCCTCACGGCTGCGCGCATGGCGCGGCGAGGGCCTGCGCCTGTACGTGTATTCGTCCGGCTCGGTCGCGGCGCAGAAGCTGTTCTTCCAATACAGCGAGGCAGGCGACCTGACCCCGCTGTTCGCCGGCTACTTCGACACCGAGACCGGCCCCAAGCGGGAGCGCGCTTCCTACGAGAAGATCGCCCAGGCGATCGGCGAGCTGCCGGAACACCTGCTGTTCCTCTCCGACATCCGCGAAGAGCTGGACGCCGCCAAGGCCGCCGGATTCCATACCGCGTGGCTGCTGCGCGCCCCGCTGGAGGTACCGGCCGAGCCGGAGCACCCTGCCCACACCGGCTTCGACACCATCGCCCCCTGAGCGGCCCTTACGGTCAGTGCAGCCCACCGCCATGCGCATCGCCCTCACCGCCCTCCTCGCCTTCGCCGCCGGCGTGCTGCTGACGCTGCTGCTGCATCGCACGGCCCCGTCGCTCGCCATGGCGCATCCGGCCCCGGCAGCGGCGGCCAGCGCGCCTGCCGATGCCGCGTCGGCGGGCCCGGCGG
>JABLTH010017521.1_pt1 | contig 14868 bp, 9 predicted proteins | sample 7875711 | NCBI WGS metagenome assembly JABLTH01 (sample SAMN14941262, study PRJNA633318) | bioreactor metagenome | isolation source: bioreactor | place: China | collected 2019-03-05 | reverse complement strand
CGCGCGACGCCGTCCGGCTCCAGCACGGCATCGGCGCGGAGGGTGCGCACGGTCAGCACGTTGCCGCCGCCCTGGTAGTCGGTGACGATGGCGGCGAGCTGCCCGGTGAAGTCGCGCAGGTGGCGCAGCTTGCCTTCCGACCAGCGCTGCAGCAGGTCGGGGTTGGCACGGATCGACGCCACGCTGCGCGGCAGGCCCCAGTCAGCGTAGGCCGCCAGCGCCGCGTCGCCGGCATCCTCGGACTCGCCGAGATAGGCATCGGCGCCGAACACGATGCCGTTGAAGCTGGTGTAGCGCGCCAGGTCATAGTAGATATCGCGGATCGTGGCGCGCGCCCGGGCATCGAAGGGACTCAGGCGTGGCGTAGCGGGCGCGTTGGCCGGTGCGCCGGCGGCCTCGGGGGCCGTGGCGACCAGGCGTGTGGCGGCCGCATGGCCGGCCGGCAGCCGGAACGCCAGCAGCGGCAGCGCGGCATAGACCTGGACCCCGGTGCGCGTGATCAGTTGCCAGGCCGTGCGCGAGAACAGGTCGGCCCGCATCGGCAGGTGGCGGTTGGGGAAGTACAGCGCGCGGGCGCTGCCGCTGCCGTCCGGATCGTGGTAGGCCTTGAGGAAGACCGACTTGGGCTCGAGCGCCTTGATACGGTCCAGCAGGTGCGACAGGCGGGCCTCCTGGCGTGCGGGATCGGCATCGTAGACATCGTCCAGCGCCACGTCGACCACCCGCTCGATCGGATGGCTGTCGCCGCGATAGGCCGACTGCCGGCGGAACTGCGCCAGCATGACGCCCGCGTCCCAGTCGTAGGAGACCAGCTGGCGGCGGATCCTGGTGAGCGGCACGTCGGGCGTGTTGGGGCCCTCGTCGAGCGTGAAGTGGACACGCATGCCGAGCTGGCGCGAGGCGCCGATCAGGGCGGAGTTGTAGGTGCCGTAGGGCCATACCATCGCGCGTGGCGCGACGCCGGTGTTGGCCTGGATCAGGTCCGAGCAGCGCTGCAGGTCGGCGGTGGTGCGGCGCTGGTACTCGTCGTCGTTCTCGTAGCGCCCGAGCTCGGGGAAGTAGAGATGGGCGCTGGCTGCCGGCAGTTCGTTGCCCTGCGGGTTGGCCACTGCGCCATGGTGCATGTCGTGCGTATGCGAGGCGATCTCGACCAGCCCGGAGTCGGCCATCTCGCGCAGGTGTTCCCAGCGCATGAAATAGCCGGGCGCCATGAGCGACTTGTAGCCGATGCGCACCGGCTGCCCGCGCGGCGTGTCGGTCCAGCGCGATACCACCGCGATCAGGGCCGGGTAGCCGTACTGCTTGAGCAGCGGGAAGGCCTTGGTGTACTGGCTGGCGTAGGCATCGTCGAAGCTCAGCAGCACGGCGCGGGGCGGCAGCGGCGCGCCGCCGTTGCGCGCGGCGATGATCTGCTCGACGCTGACCGGGCGGAAGTCGTTGGCCCGGATCCAGGCGAAGATGTTGTTGAGCATGGCGGTGCTGATGGCGCAGGTGTCGGCCACCGTCGCCACATCGGCGCGCAGGTCGTCGCGGATGTCGTGGATGGCAAGCACGCGGAAGGTCAGGCCGTCATCGGCATCCTGCTGCGGCAGCAGCGACAGGGCTAAGCCGGCGTGGGCGGCCTGGCTCACCGACAGCGCGCCGGCAAGGCCAAGGAAGGAGCGGCGATCGAGCTTGTGCATGATGGCTTGGCGGCTGGCTCAGAGTGGCACGTTGAGGGTGAGGTAGATCAGCTTGCTGGTCTCGCGCGCGGCGTCGTAGCGGCGGCTGCCGATGCCGATGCCGTAGGTCAGCGAGGCCTTGCGCCCGAGCTGCCAGTAGTGCTCCAGGCGGGCCTCCCACAGCATGCTGTCGCCGAAGCCGTCCTGGTGGTAGCCGCCCGCGCTCACGTAGACGCGCTGGCTGAAGGACCTGTCGGCGTAGCGCCAGGGCGTCCACTGGTACATCGAGCGCACCTGGGCGATGTAGTCGCGGCGCGGGTTGAAGTAGGCGGTGCCGGCGAGCGTGTTGCTGTCGGTGCCGACGTCGAGCCAGAGCGAGACCTGGTGGCGCGGCGTATTGAGCAGGCGCTGGTAGACGGTGCCGAGCCATTGCTGGTTCAGGTTGGTGTCGCTGTAGCGCGAGAGGGCGTAGGACAGGTTGAAGTAGCGCCGGTCGTCCTGCGAATAGCGCGCGCTGGCGGTGCCGGTGCGCCCGGTGACGCCGGCCTGGTAGGCCTTCCAGGGCAGGTCGTTGGCGTCCGAATCGAAGCCCAGGCTGAAGCGCCAATGGTCGTCGGGCTGGTAGGCCAGCGTGCCGGTGCCGCCGGTGCGCCCCTCGCCGCCGGTGGACTGGTGCACTTCGGCGCTGGCTTCCCAGCCGTCGCGCCGGTAGTCGACGCCCGCGCCGTTGCGCACGCGGCTGACGCTGTTGCCGTTGCCGGTGTCGGCGCGCCCCGAGAACTGGTGCGCGAACACGCGCCAGTACAGCGCGAGCGGCGACGAGTACAGGTGCGTATCGATGGCCCAGGCCTGGTCGGCCAGCGCCGCGTTGCCGCGCTCGCCGCCCGCCTCGATGATCAGCTGGGGCCGTTCGTAGATGCGGTAGTCGCGCTCGAACAGCCGCACCGCGTTGTTGTCGGGGAAGCCGGCGCCGAAGGTGGTGGCAACGGTGCGCGCCTGCTCGAACTGGTAGCGCTGCAGTGAGGTTTCGCCGATGCCGGCGAGGCTGGCGATGTCCTCGGGGTGGTCGTTGTGGACCTGCTGGTAGAGCTCCTGCGCGCCGTGCGGCCGCTCCTGCACCAGCGCGCCATCGGCGCGGGCCGTCAGCAGGGTCGGGTCGAACGGCGCATCCCTGCGCAGCGCGTCGAGCGCGCGCACGCCCTCGTCGACGTGGTTGGTGTACAGCAGGTACTGCGCCTGCAGCTTCATGACGGTGCCGTAGTCCGGATTGGTCTTGTCGATATCCACCGACAGCGCGTCCTGCGCGGGGGTGGTGCGCAGCATGCTGGTCACCAGCGCATGCGCGGTCTCGTAGCGGCCCTGGTCGAGGTAGGCGAAGAACAGGCTTTCCTGCACGCTGACGCGGGTCAGGGCGTAGGGCTCGGTGGTTTCGGCGATGGGTTCGCGCGGCGATTGCAGGGCCAGCTCGTAGGCGTGCGCCGCGAGGTCGGGCTTGTCCTGGTAGGCATAGGCGTCGCCGGCGGCGACGTAGGCGGCGGCCGGCAGCGGCTCGCCGGCTGGCGGCGCGATCTGCTCGTACAGCGCGCTGGCCTCGGCCATGCGCCCGCGCACCGCCAGGGCGGTGAGGCGGTCGGCCTGGGCCGTGCGCCGCAAGGCCTGGTAGGACTCGTCGGGCGGGATGCGCTCGAGCAGCGCGTCGGCGCCGGCCAGTGCGTGGTCGGCGGCCGCCAGCCGGTCGGGGGCGTTGGAGGCGCCGGCCTGTTGCCGCGCCCAGCGGATCTCCTGCGCGACGACCAGGTGCTCGAGCTGCAGCAGGTCGGCGCGCGAGAACACCTCGGGCCGCGCCGTGGCCTGCTCCAGTGCCAGTTGCGGCGAGCCGTCCTCGGCCAGGGCGAAGAGGCGCTGGCGCAGGGCCTGCGGCGACTCGGGCGGGCTGGCGGGCGCTGCCTGGGAGGGCCGCGCCGATGGCGCCGCGCGCTCGGCGCCGGCGGCCTGGGCTCCGCCATGATCACGCGCGAACAGGGCTAGCAGCACCGCAGTCGTCTTGAGCGTGCTCCGCAAGCGCCTGCGATTCGGCTGGGATGATTTCACGGTGACCCCCCCCGGAGTGGTCGGTAGAAGAGCCGCAGCTCGTCTCCCTGGGGCGTCTTTGCCGGCCATGCACCACATGGTCTTTTCTCGGGCAACGGGACTTCGCCGGCGAGCGCGATCGCCGTCGCATGGCGCCGGAAGAACGGTGCCATGCCGCCGTGCCATTCTCGGTAACCCGAAACGCAAAGAACGCGACCTGACTTGGCGGCCATCCGGCAGAGCGCCGGCCGGCCGCGCACTTTCCCCATCCAAGGACCGGCGTGCCGCCGCGGTACAAGGCGCTGCGGCGGCACGGACGGCCGTCCTGCTTCGATTCAAAGTGCCCTGGGTCGCCGGGGCGCGCATTTTTGCCGCGTCGTCTCCCGGGTTTCCAAAAGCGGGCTTGTGCCATGGAATCTTGGTCGATCCGGGCGGGTAGCGGCAGTGGCCAGAGGATCTAGGGCGCGCGGGGGAGATTTGGATGAGGACTCATCCTTCTAGCTGGCTTGTGCGGCACAAGGCGCGTGGCAGCCTGCTGCCACGCGGCGGCTCCTGCACCGATGGTTCGCCGCTGGCGGTTCGGCATCTCATCCCACCTTCGGCCACGTTGCGGCCGCGCGGCATCCACGTCCCGCCCGCCTTGCAGGCGCGCGCTCCCGCCTCCCGCCGCCCCGCCGCCGCCCGGAACTGCGCCGGCCGGCGCGAACGGCCCGTTCTTCGTCCTCCCCGTCCACCAGGCACGCTCTCAGGGATTTCCCTCGGTGGGGTCTTCCTCACTATCGCTGGCCCGGTCTTTGCGTGTAAATTCATTTACATTGAATCAGCTCGCAAGAAATCCCATTTTCATGCACACCTGCCCCATCTTCGCGCAGGGTCGCCGCGGCGGCCGTGGCGCTGCACCAGGCCGAGGCATCCGCCAATGACCCAGGCCAGCCAGACCATCGCCGAGCGCATCGCCCGCAGCCTGCCGGCGTTGACGCCCGCCCACCAGCGCATGGCCCACTACGTGCTGGACAATCCGTTCCGCGCGGCGACCATGCGCATCGACGAGCTCGCCGCCGCGGTGCAGGTTTCGGTGGCGACGGCCAACCGCTTCGCCCATGCGCTCGGCTTCGAGGGCTATCCGCAGTTCCGCGCGGAGCTGGTGCGCGGCTTCGAGGCCACGCTGGCGCCGGTGGAGCGCCTGCGCGACGAGCTGGAGCGCCCGGCCACCGCGGCCGAGGCGATGGCGGCATCGCTCGACGATGCCGCCCGCAACCTCGAGGCCACGCGCCGCGGCCTCGATGCGGACGCCTGCGAGCGCGCGGTGGAGGCGATCCTGGCGGCGCACCGCGTCTACATCATCGGCTTCGGCGCCAGCGGCTTCCTGGCGGGGCTGCTGCAGCACGGACTCGAACTGCACTGCCGCACGGTGTCGTCGGTGTCGACCGCCGCCGGTGCCTCGCATGCCGCGCGCCAGTTGTTCAAGCTCGAAGCGGGCGACCTGGTGATCGGCATCGCCTTCCCGCGCTACGTTTCGGATACCGTGCTGCTGGCCGAGCGGATCAAGGCGCGCGGCGTCAGGCTGCTGGCGCTGACCGACGGGCCGCTCTCGCCGCTGGCGCCATTGGCCGATATCGCGCTCTATGCCAGCGCCGGCAGCCGCCTGTCGGCCAATGCCGATGCCGTCGTGACCGCGCTGATCGAAGCGCTGTGCGATGCGGTGGCGCACCGCTCGGCGCATTCGGTGCAGCGCGCCGCCGAGATGACCGAATTCCTGCTGCCCTGGCTGCACGGTACGCCGGCCTTGCGCACTCCCGAGGCGCCGCGCGTGGCCGAGGACCGGCGCGAGGCGCCGGACGTGCCGCCGCGCCGCCCCGTCAACAACGCCAGATCCCGCAAATCGTCATGAAGCAAGCAGTCATCGCCATTCACGGCGGCGCCGGCACCATCACGCGGGCCGCCATGGACGCCGCCCGCGAACGCGAGTACAGCGCCGCGCTGGAGCACGTGCTGCAGGCCGGCCAGCGCATCCTGGCCGGCGGCGGCAGCGCGCTCGATGCCGTCACCGAGGCCGTGCGCCTGCTGGAGGAGTGCCCGCTCTTCAATGCCGGCAAGGGCGCCGTGCTGACCCGTGCCGGCACCTATGAGCTGGATGCCGCCGTGATGGACGGCGCCACGCTGCGCGCCGGCGCGGTGGCCTGCGTGCAGCGCCTGCGCAATCCGGTCCTGGCGGCGCGCGCGGTACTCGAGCACAGCGAGCACGTGCTGTTCGCCGGCGAGGGCGCCGAGGCCTTCGCCGCGGCCCAGGGCCTGGAGTGCGTGCCGCCCGGGTTCTACTACACCGCGGCGCGCACCGAGCAGTGGCAGCGCGCGCGCGCCGCGGCCGGCATGCTGCTGGACCACGACGCCGCCACGCTGGTGGCGCAGGAGCAGGCCAGGGCCGAGCCGATCGACCCGGACAGCAAGTTCGGCACCGTCGGCGCGGTCGCCTGCGACCGGCACGGCAACCTGGCGGCGGCGACTTCCACCGGGGGCGTGACCAACAAGCTGGTGGGACGCGTCGGCGACAGCCCGCTGATCGGCGCCGGCTGCTATGCCGACGACGTCGCCGCGGTGTCCTGCACCGGCACCGGCGAGATGTTCATCCGCGCCGTGGCCGCGCACGACGTGGTGGCGCAGATGCGCTACGCGGGCCTGTCGCTGCAGGAGGCGGCGCGGCGCGTGGTGATGGAGAAGCTGCCCGCCATCCGGGGGCGCGGCGGCCTGATCGCCGTGGACCGCGCGGGCAACGTCGCGCTGCCGTTCAACACCGAAGGGATGTACCGCGGCAGCGCGCGCGTGGACGGGCCCGTCGAGGTATCGATCTATGGCTGAGGCCGTGCCGTTCCGGCCGCCGCGCCAGCCGCATTGCAAGGAGAGCCGCCGTGGCTAGCCATTCCACTCCATCCCAACTGGTGCTGCCGCCGCAGCGGGTCGTCTCGGTGGACGACCTGACGGTGCGCTTCGTCACCTCGGAGCGTACCGTCGAGGCGGTGCGCAACCTGTCCTTCCACGTCGACCGCGGCGAGACGCTGGCGGTGGTCGGCGAGTCCGGCTCCGGCAAATCGGTGACCTCGCTGGCGCTGATGCGCCTGGTCGAGCATGGCGGCGGCACCATCGCCGGCGGCAGCATGGCGCTGCGCCGGCGCGGCGGCGAGGTGATCGACCTGGCGCGGGCCGGCGCCGCGACCTTGCGCGGCGTGCGCGGCGCCGACGTGGCGATGATCTTCCAGGAGCCGATGACTTCGCTGAACCCGGTGTTCCCGGTCGGCGAGCAGGTGGCGGAATCGATCCGGCTGCACCAGGGCAAGAGCCGCGCCGCGGCGCGCGCCGAAGCGCTGCGCATGCTGGAGCTGGTGCGCATCCCGGAAGCGCGCCGCGTGCTCGACCGCTTCCCCCACCAGTTGTCCGGCGGCATGCGCCAGCGCGTGATGATCGCCATGGCGCTGTCGTGCAAGCCGGCGCTGCTGATCGCCGACGAGCCGACCACCGCGCTCGACGTCACCATCCAGGCCGAGATCCTGCAGCTGATCCGCAGCCTGCAGGCCGAGATGCAGATGGGCGTGGTCTTCATCACCCACGATATGGGCGTGGTGGCCGAGGTGGCAGACCGCGTGCTGGTGATGTACCGCGGCGAGAAGGTGGAAGAGGGCAGTGCCGGCGAGGTGTTCCGCGCGCCGGCCCATCCCTACACGCGCGCGCTGCTGTCGGCCGTGCCGAGGTTGGGCGCGATGGCGGGCAAGGACCTGCCGGCGCGCTTTCCGCTGGTGCAGTCCGGCGCCGAGGCGCAGCCGGTGGACGAAGCGCCGCAGGACACGGTGCCGGCCGATGCCGCGCCCATCCTGCGCGTGCGCGACCTGGTGACGCGCTTCGACGTGCCCGGCGGCCTGTTCGGCCGCGTGCAGCGCCGCGTGCACGCGGTGGAGCAGGTCAGCTTCGACCTCTACCCGGGCGAGACGCTGGCGCTGGTGGGCGAGTCGGGCTGCGGCAAGTCCACCACGGGGCGCTCGCTGCTGCGGCTGGTGGCGTCGCAGCGCGGCACCATCGAGTTCGCCGGGCAGAACATCGGCCAGTTGCAGGGCGCGGCGCTGCAGAGCCTGCGCCGCAATATCCAGTTCATCTTCCAGGATCCGTTCGCCTCGCTCGACCCGCGCGTGCCGGTCGGCTACTCGATCATGGAGCCGCTGCTGGTGCACAAGGCGGCCAGCGGCAAGGAGGCCGAGCAGCGCGTGGCCTGGCTGCTGGAGAAGGTGGGCCTGACGCCGGCGCACGCGGCGCGCTATCCGCACGAGTTCTCGGGCGGCCAGCGCCAGCGCATCTGCATCGCGCGCGCGCTGGCGCTCAACCCGAAGGTGGTGATCGCCGACGAGTCGGTGTCGGCGCTCGATGTCTCGATCCAGGCGCAGATCGTCAACCTGATGCTGGACCTGCAGCGCGAGTTCGGCGTGGCCTTCCTCTTCATCTCGCACGACATGGCGGTGGTGGAGCGCGTCAGCCACCGCGTGGCGGTGATGTACCTGGGGCAGATCGTCGAGATCGGCCCGCGCCGGGCCATCTTCGAGAACCCGCAGCACCCGTACACGAAGAAGCTGATGTCGGCGGTGCCGATCGCCGACCCGGCGCGCCGCCACCTCAAGCGCGAGCCGCTGTCGGACGAGATTCCCAGCCCGATCCGCGCCATCGGCGACGAGCCGGAGGTGAGGCCGCTGGTGCATGTCGGCGGCAGCGGCGCGCACGCGCACTTCGTGGCGCGGCACGCCGTCGGCGGCCTGTATTGAAGCGGGTTGAAGCGGATCGTCCCGATCCACCCGCACCCATGGTTTTTCAAGGAGCAATGCTCATGAACCTGCGCAGATTCACTCCCGGCCTCGCTGCCGGCGCCTTCGCCGCCACCGCCCTCGGCCTGCCGGCGACGCCCGCCTTCGCCGCCAAGGACGCGGTGATGGCGGTCTATTCCACCTTCACCACGCTCGACCCCTACGACGCCAACGACACGCTGTCGCAGGCCGCCTGCAAGTCCTTCTACCAGGGCCTGTTCGGCTTCGACAAGGACATGAAGCTGGTCAACGTGCTGGCCGAGAGCTACGACGTCAGCAAGGACGGCCTGGTCTATACCATCAAGCTGCGCAAGGGCGTCAAGTTCCACGACGGCACCGCCTTCGACGCCGCCGCGGTCAAGGCCAACCTGGACCGCGTCACCGACCCGGCCAACAAGCTCAAGCGCTATACGCTGTTCAACCGCGTGGCCAAGACCGAGGTGGTCGACGCCGGCACCGTGCGCGTGACGCTGAAGGAGCCGTTCTCGCCCTTCATCAACGTGCTGGCCCACCCCTCGGCGGTGATGATCTCGCCGGCCGCGCTGAAGAAGTACGGCAAGGAGATCGCCTTCCACCCGGTCGGCACCGGCCCCTTCGAGTTCGTCGAGTGGAAACAGCCCGACTTCCTCAAGGGCCGGAAGTTCGCCGGCTACTGGAAGACCGGCTATCCGAAGATCGATTCCATCACCTGGCGTCCGGTGGTCGACAACAACACGCGCTCGGCCATCATGCAGACCGGCGAGGCGGACTTCGCCTTCAGCATTCCCTTCGAGCAGGCCGCGGTGCTCAAGGCCAGTCCCAAGGTCGACCTGATCGACGCGCCCTCGATCATCCAGCGCTACGTCACCTTCAACACCATGGTCAAGCCGTTCAACGACCCGAAGGTGCGCCAGGCGATCAACTACGCCATCAACAAGGAAGCGCTGGCCAAGGTGGCCTTCAACGGCTACGCGGTGCCGTCGGTGGGCGTGGTGCCGCCGGGCGTGGACTATGCCGAGAAGCTGGGTCCGTGGCCGTATGACCCGGCCAAGGCGCGCGAGCTGCTCAAGGAGGCCGGCTATCCGAACGGCTTCGAGACCACGCTGTGGTCGGCCTACAACCACACCACCGCGCAGAAGGTGATCCAGTTCGTGCAGCAGCAGCTGCAGCAGGTCGGCATCAAGGCCCAGGTGCAGGCGCTGGAAGCCGGCCAGCGCGTGGAGCGGGTCGAGAGCGTGCAGAAGCCGGAAGAGGCGGGCGTGCGCATGTACTACGTCGGCTGGTCGTCGTCGACCGGCGAGTCGGACTGGGCCCTGCGTCCGCTGCTGGCCTCGGAGTCGATGCCGCCCAAGCTGCTGAATACCGCCTACTACAAGAACGACCACGTCGACGCCGACATCGCCGGCGCGCTGCGCACCACCGACCGCGGCGAGAAGGCGCGCCTGTACAAGGACGCGCAGGAGCGCATCTGGAAGGATGCGCCGTGGGCCTTCCTGGTGACCGAGAAGGTGCTGTTCGCGCGCGCCAAGCGCCTGAGCGGTGCCTACGTGATGCCCGACGGTTCGTTCAACTTCGACGACATCGACATCAAGCAGTAAGGACGTCGCGCGCGTACCCCGGCCGGGTACGCGCGGTGTCCCGCAGGACACGGCGGGCGCGGCGCATGCCGCCACGCTCCGCCGCGTCGAGCAGTCAGCCGCGAGCGGCCGCCCGTCCGGGTTGCGGGGTCATGGACGGGCGGCCGGCGGTCCCATTCCGTTGTTGTTGGTGCGTTGTTGGTGCGTCATGCTGAACTACTTTCTCAAACGATTCCTGGGCGTCATCCCCACCCTGCTGATCGTGGCGGTGCTGGTGTTCCTGTTCGTCCACCTGCTGCCCGGGGATCCCGCGCGGCTCGCCGCCGGCCCCGAGGCCGACGCGGGCACGGTGGAACTGGTGCGCAAGGACCTCGGGCTGGACCGGCCGCTGCCCGAGCAGTTCGTGCGCTTCTTCTCGAACGCGGTGCGCGGTGAGTTCGGCACCTCGCTGCGCACCAAGCGCCCGGTCAGCGAGGAGATCGGCGACCGCTTCCTGCCGACGCTCTACCTGACCCTGGCCTCGATGGCCTGGGCCGTGGTGTTCGGCATGGTGATCGGCGTCTGCTCCGCGGTCTGGCGCAACCGCTGGCCGGACCGGCTCGGCATGACGCTGGCCGTGTCCGGCATCTCCTTCCCGGCCTTCGCCCTGGGCATGCTGCTGATGGAGGTGTTCTCGGTCCAGCTCGGCTGGCTGCCCTCGATCGGCGCCGACAGCTGGAAGCACTACATCCTGCCCTCGCTGACGCTGGGCGCGGCGGTCGCCGCCGTGATGGCGCGCTTCACGCGGGCCTCCTTCGTCGAGGTGCTGCACGAGGACTTCGTGCGCACCGCGCGCGCCAAGGGCGTGCGCGAGAGCGTGGTGGTGGCCAAGCACGCCCTGCGCAACGCCATGATTCCCGTGGTCACCATGATGGGCCTGCAGTTCGGCTTCCTGCTGGGCGGCTCCATCGTGGTCGAGAAGGTGTTCAACTGGCCCGGCCTCGGCCGCTTGCTGGTGGACGCCGTCGAAATGCGCGACTACCCCGTGATCCAGGCCGAGGTGCTGCTGTTCTCGCTGGAATTCATCCTGATCAACCTGGTGGTGGACATCCTCTACACGGTGATCAATCCCGCCATCCGCTACAAGTAAGAGGAGGCCGGCATGACTGAGCTTTCCACGCCCGCCGCCGGCAACGGTGCCGGCACCGCCACGCCCGAGGGCGTGCGCACGCCCTGGTCGGAGTTCTGGCGCAAGTTCCGCAAGCAGCATCTGGCGCTGGGCGCCGGCGTGTTCGTGCTGCTGCTGGTGCTGGTGGCCATCCTGGCGCCGCACATCGTGCCCTACGATCCGGAGAATTTCTTCGACTACGACGCGCTCAATGCCGGCCCCTCGGCCGCGCACTGGATGGGCGTCGACTCGCTCGGCCGCGACATCTTCAGCCGCATCCTGGCCGGCACCCGCATCTCGCTCGCCGCCGGCTTCCTGTCGGTCATCATCGGCGCGGTGATCGGGACCGCCTTCGGCCTGCTGGCGGGTTACTACGAGGGTTGGTGGGACCGCATCGTGATGCGCATCTCCGACGTGCTGTTCGCCTTCCCGGGCATCCTGCTGGCGATCGGCGTGGTGGCCATCCTCGGCAACGGCATGGTCAACGTGATCTTCGCCGTGGCCATCTTCAGCATCCCCGCCTTCGCCCGCCTGGTGCGCGGCAATACGCTGATGCTCAAGCGGCTCACCTACGTGGAGGCGGCGCGCAGCATCGGCGCTTCCGACTGGACCATCCTGGTGCGCCACATCCTGCCGGGCACGGTGTCGTCCATCGTGGTCTACTTCTCGATGCGCATCGGCACCTCGATCATCACGGCGGCCAGCCTGTCCTTCCTCGGCCTCGGCGCGCAGCCGCCCACGCCGGAGTGGGGCGCGATGCTCAACGAGGCGCGCGCCGACATGGTCACGGCGCCGCACGTGGCGATCTTCCCCAGCCTGGCGATCTTCCTGACGGTGCTGGCCTTCAACCTGCTCGGCGACGGCCTGCGCGACGCGCTGGACCCGAAGATCGACCGCCGCTGAGGTGACCCGCATGGTTTTTCCCCGCTGTGCTGTGCCTCATATCGGCGACCTGCCGGCCGGGCCGCGCGACGCCATCACCGACGTGGCAGGCGTGGCGGTGGGCCACGCCACGCTGGCCGACGGCGCCTGCCAGACCGGCGTGACGGTGGTGCTGCCGCACGGCGGCAATCTCTACACCGACAAGGTGCCGGCCGCCGCGAGCGTGCTCAACGGCTTCGGCAAGAGCGTCGGCCTGGTGCAGGTGGAGGAGCTCGGCGTGCTGGAAACGCCGATCGCGCTGACCAATACCTTCAGCGTCGGCGCGGTGTCGCAGGCGCAGATCCGCGCCGCCATCGACGCCAGTCCCGAGATCGGGCGCGCCTGGCCCACGCTCAATCCGCTCGTGTTCGAGTGCAACGACGGCTACCTGAACGATATCCAGGCGATGGCGCTGCAGGCCTCGCACTACGATGCCGCGCTGGCCGCGGCAGGGACCGGCTTCGCCCAGGGCGCGGTCGGCGCCGGGCGCGGCATGTCGGCCTTCGGCGTCAAGGGCGGTATCGGCAGCGCCTCGCGGCTGGCGGCAGGCCACGTGGTCGGCGCGCTGGTGCTGGCGAACTTCGGCACGCCGGACGCGCTGACGGTGGCGGGCCGGCGCCTGGGCCGGCAACTGCTGGGCGCGCTGGCCTCGGCGCAGGCCCTGGCGGGCGCGGGAGCCGCGGCGGAGCCGGAGCCGGAGAAGGGCTCGATCATCATGCTCATCGCCACCGACGCGCCGCTGGATGCGCGCCAGCTGCGCCGCCTGTCGCTGCGCGCCGGCGCCGGGCTGGCGCGCACCGGTTCCGTGTTCGGCCACGGCTCCGGCGACATCGCGCTGGCCTTTTCCACCGCCTACACCGTGCCGCACCTGGCCGCGGCGCCGATGCCCGCGCTGCCGATGCTGCACGAGACACGGCTCGATCCCCTGTTCCGCGCCGCCGCCGACTGTGTCGAGCAGGCCATCGTCCACGCACTGTGGCGGGCGCAAGGCGTGAGCGGCCGCGACGGGCATCGCCGCCAGGCGCTGTGCGAACTGCTGCCGGGCCTGGCGAGCGAAGCGTGGGAGTCCGCATGCGCATCCTGATCTCGACCGATATCGAGGGCGTGGCCGGCGTGTTCCACGCCGAGCAGACCCGCGCCGGCAATGGCGAGTACGAGCGCGCCCGCGCCTGGATGACGGGCGAGGCCAATGCCGCGGTGCAGGGCGCCTTCGCCGGCGGCGCCACGGAAGTCCTCGTCAACGACTCGCATGGCGGCTTCCGCAACCTGCTGCCCGACCAGCTCGACCCGCGCGCGCGGCTGGTGCTGGGCAAGCCGCGCTACCTCGGCATGATGGCCGGGGTGGAGCAGGGCTGCGATGGCGTCTTCCTGGTGGGTTACCACGGGCGCGCGCAGGGCCGCGGGGTGCTGGCGCACACCATCAACAGCGGCGCCTTCGCGCGCGTCTGGCTCGATGGGCTGGAACTCGGCGAGGCGGGGCTCTACGGCGCGCTGGCCGGCGAGTTCGGCGTGCCGGTGCTGATGGCCAGCGGCGACGACGTGTTCATCGAGGAGACGCGCAGGCTGATGCCGTGGGTGCGCTATGTCGAGACCAAGCGTGCCGGCGGCTTCGCCAGCGGTACCTCGCTGGCGCCGGGCGCGGCGCGCGCGGCGATCGCCGGCGCCGCCGAGACGGCCGTGCGCGCCGCCATCGAGGCGTCCGGCGCGGGGCGCCTGATCCTGGCCACGCCGCTGCGTTGCCGCCTGCAGACGCAGACGCCGGGCCATGCCGACCTGTTCTGCCAGTGGCCGGCGCTGGAGCGCCTCGATGGCGACCTGCTGGAGTTCGCCGCCGGCTCGGTCCAGGATGCGGTGCGCATGCTCAACTGCCTGTCGGCGATGTCTTTCATGCTGCGCTAGCCCGTTGAATCGCTGAAATCGATCGGTGCCTGCCATGGCATGCGGGCTCGTCGCGTCGTTGCGAAGGCTCGCCATCGCCGTGCGATGGCTGCGCTTTGCGCCTGGCGCTGATTCCCGCATGCCATGTCTTTCCCCTCCCATTTCAATGATTCAGTGGACTAGTGGCGGGCTTCCGATTTTTATGACGAAATTGATCCATCAAGAATAGGATTCGTCCAATATCTTGCGTCCGCTCGGTGCGCGAATATCTTCCGTTGAATGATGTCAATTCGACAAGGGAGATCGCCGCATGGGCAATCGGTTGGCATATTCCTCACCCGACGTCAATGTATCCAGCCCCGCTTTGCCGGAGTTGCAAGGCCAGCCCACGCTTGTGTTTTCCCGCCTGAGCGGCACGGATCATCTGAATGCGCTGTTCGAGTATCAGCTGCAGTTGCGTACAGCGGACGAGCGCAGCCCGATACTCGGCACCGCGGCGAACCTGGACAAGAAGCCCCTGCGCGGCACTGCCAGCGCCGCCTTTCACATGGTCGGCTGGCAGCCCTTGGCCTGCTGGCCGGCCGTCTCGAGCGAAACGGAGTCGAAGGAGTCGGCGGAGATCCTCGACCCTGATGCCATGCAGGCTGGAGGCGTCCGAGGCCTGAACTACACCCCCTACTACATCCACTCGTTCGGCATCACGGGCGATCACGGCATCACCGGCGGCGGCCCCAATATCTCTCCCGCCACTCCCGAAATGATGCCCTCCGGTGGCGGCGGCGGAATGTGCTGCGCCT
>JABLTH010102861.1_pt1 | contig 14895 bp, 12 predicted proteins | sample 7875711 | NCBI WGS metagenome assembly JABLTH01 (sample SAMN14941262, study PRJNA633318) | bioreactor metagenome | isolation source: bioreactor | place: China | collected 2019-03-05 | reverse complement strand
TGTGGCGGAATGGTAGACGCGGCGGACTCAAAATCCGCTGGCAGCGATGTCGTGTAGGTTCGAGTCCTATCACCGGTACCAGACATGGAAAAACCCCGCCGCGGCGGGGTTTTTCTTTTGTTCTTGCCGGTCCGGCACCAGCAACGGCCTCAGCCGAACAAGTGCTCCTCGTCCTCGACGTCGTGCCAACTGCCGTCGCTCTCCTGCACCTGCACCGGCGGATGCGACACGCCCCAAGCGCGCGCGAGCTTGGCGCGCATGGCCATCGCCGCGCGCACCGCGTCGGTGCGGCTGTCGAAGGTACCGACACGCGCCACCTCGCGGCGCACGATCCAGGGCGTGTCGTCGGTATAGGGGACAAACAGGCGGACCGGTTGCGGTTCCATGGCTGACTCCTCGACGGAAGAGTGGAGATGGCCAATGGCCCGGGATCCTCCCAACACGCCGGAGGCATCCCGAAAAAGCAGTAGCGGAACGTTTGTCGCGAGGCGAGGCCAGCGCGCAGCTTCGCCGGAGTGCTCAAGATAGCGCGATCGCGCCGGGTGTGCGCATGAGCATGCGAGGCCAGTCAGGCGATGCTCAGAGTTCCCGCGCCACCCGGAACCCGACCCGTGCGCTGCGTACGTCGGCATCCACGCCCTGCCGGTAGGCCGAGCGATCCTGATCCGGTGCACTGCCCCACGAACCGCCGCGAACCACATGGGCACTGCATCCGGGATTGATCCAGGCGCTGCCGTCGCGCGGCGCACGCAGATAACTGTCGTGCCAGCAATCGGCAACCCATTCGGACACATTGCCGTTGATGTCATACAGCCCGAACGGGTTGGGCAGGAAACTCATTACCGGAGCCGGTCCCCAATAGCCGTCCCGGTAGCCCCGGAAGGCGTTGCTCCAGCGACGACCGTTGCGGGAACGGTCCAGCGCGCCAGTGAGATTCTCTACCCGCTTGCCCGGCGTGCCGTTACCCCACCAGTACAGCGTGGTGGTGCCGCCGCGCAGCGCGTATTCGAACTCCGCTTCGCTCGGCAGACGGTACGGCTTGCCGGTGTGCTTGGCCAACCAGTCCGCGTAGGCCTTGGCGTCGTTCCAGGAAACGTTGACCACCGGCATGTCGTCGTCAGCCGGGTGCCCGGCGTAGTCGTCTTCCCAGGTCGCCTGGGGATCGTCGCGCACCACTCCGCCGCGCTCGTCGTAGACGCTGGAGCCGCCCTTGGTCACCGATTCCGGCTGGTAGCCGCTGGCGCGGACGAATTCGCGGAACTGCCCCACCGTCACCTCGGTGCGCCCGAACGCGACGCCGCGGGAGATCGTGACTTCGTGCTGCGGGGTCTCGGTGTCGGTGTGGCCCGGCTCGCCATCGGCAGCCCCCATCATGAAGCTGCCGGTGGGAATCACCAGCATGGGTGGCGCCTTGCCCGGCAGGTCGACATAGCTGTCGCTGAACACCTGGCCCGGTCGATAGCTGGCATACAACCGTGCATTGACCAGGCGCTCGTGGATTTCCTCCAGCCCGGCCAGGTCCGGCTTCACCGCGGCCGCCTGCGCCGCTAGCTGCTGCGCCAGCGCCAGGTTGCCCGCATCGAGCGCGGTTCGGGCCTGCGCCAGCAGGCCGCTCGCACGCTGCTCGCGCATACCGGCCACACGTGCGCTGGCATCGCGCATCGCGGGCGAATCCGGTTGGATCACCTGCGCCTCGCCGAGCGCCTTGTCCGCCGTATCGAAATCGTTCTGCGCCACCGCTGCCAGCGCGCGGTCGAGCACCGCGCGCTGCACCTGCAACAGGCCTTGCTGGGCGACCGCGTTCTGCGGATCGATGGCCAGCACCTGCCGGTATCCAGCCAGGGCATTCTCGTCGCCAGGCCCATCGACCTTGCCCTGGGCGAGCAGGGAGGCGGCGCTGGCCAGCATCGGCCGCACCTTGAGCAGCGTCCCGAGGCCGGCATCGAGGGTCTTCACGTCGGCCTCGCTGCCCGGCAGCGTACGCAGGGTCTCGATCAGGTCGCCGGCGGCATCGGCATCGCCCAGCGCGATGTTCTGGCCGATCGCCGCGACCAGTCGCGCGCGCGCCTCGTCCAGGCCCTGCAGCGCACGCCGGCTGTCCGGCGTGATCTTCAGCGCCTGCTGGTACAACGAGGCCGCGCTGTCGGCGGCGCCGGCCACCTGGCCGGCATGCAACGCCTTGTCCGCACGGTCGAGCAAGGCCACCACTTCGGGCGGATCCTCGCCCTTCTGCACCGGCAACGCGGCATCTACACGGTGTGTGCGCGCCGCGATCACGGCCGCGGGAGCCAGTGTCAGCGGCGGCCCGGCGTCGATCTCCCCCCGGTCCACCACCATCGGTGCACTGGCCGGGCGGGCCGGCTGCGCGACACCGAGCGACATCGACCGGCGCGGCGCGACGTCTTCCGGATTGACATGAAAGACCCGCGGGAAGAAGTGATAAGTCAGCGCGAAGCCCAGCACGACCACGCCGAGCGCACCGCCGAGGGCGCGCTGTCGGTCGATGTTCGGTCCGTTGGGCATCTTGGGGCGTCCTCGTGGGGGCTGCTATCGTGCCATGCCGACCGCAGGCAATCGACCTTCCTGCGCGTCCTGGCGCGGTCGTCCGGAACCGCCGTTCATCCTGCAAGGAACCCTCTGCATGCCGCTGCCAGCCCTGCCCTCCGACGCTGTCTGGATCGATTGCCGCGAGGCGCTCGACCGATGGCTCGCCGACGTGCCCGAAGAAGCTCGAGTGGGGCTGGATACGGAGTTCATGCGGCGCAACACCTTCCATCCGCAACTGGCGCTGCTGCAACTGGGCTGGGACGGCCGCTACGCGCTGGTCGACCCGCTGGCATTCGACATCGGCGACGCGCTCAGGTCGCGACTGCACACCGGCGCCGCCGTGACCGTCATGCACAGCGCCGGCGAAGACCTGGAGACCCTGGCCCCTTATCTGCCCGGTGGACCGCGCGCCCTTTTCGACACCCAGATCGCCGCCGCCTTCGTCGGCATGGGGCTGGGCATAAGCTACCGGGCACTCGTAAGCGAACTTTGCAGCGTGGAACTGGACAAGGGCGAAACCCGATCGGACTGGATGCAGCGACCGCTCACCGATTCGCAACGACTGTATGCCGCACTCGACGTCGTCTACCTGGAGAGCATCCACGACCAGTTGGCCGAGCGCCTCGACCGCCACGGGCGCGCCGCCTGGCATGCGCAGGACTGTGAGCGGCTGAAGCATCGCGCCGCCGCTGTCGAAGGCGACCCGCAACCCCAACGCGGCATGCGCGGCGCCGCCGACTGGCCTGCTGCGAAACAGGCGCTGCTGCGCCGTGTGCTGCGCTGGCGCGACCGCACCGCCCGTACCCTGGACCGTCCCCGCCCGTGGCTGCTCGAGGATGCCCTGGCGATGAGCCTGGTACAGCAGCCACCGGCTTCCAACGCTGAACTGGACCAGCGCAGCCGTGGCCAGCGCGCGCTGCGCACCGCACAGCGCGACGAACTGTTCGACCTGCTGCGCACGCCGGTCGACGAGGCGGAGATCGCCGCGACCGCGCCGGTGGCGCACCCGCTGCAGGGCGACGCAAAGAAGGCGCTCGGTGCAATGAAGGACTACGTGGACGCCGTCGCCGCCGAGTTGGACCTGCCGAGTGGGCTGCTGTGCCCGCGCAAGGTGCTGGAGGAATATGTTGCCTCCGCCGAATGGCCGGAATTTCTCGAAGGATGGCGCTACGACCTGCTCGGCGAGCGGCTGCCCACCTTGCTTCCCGATTGAGCAGGCGCAACCTCCGGCACGAGTCGTCGCCGTGCGCGGTCAGGCCCGGCGCAGTCGCGTGGGATGGTTGCCGGCCATATCGGAAAGCTGCGAGGCGGATTGCAGAAGGCCAACGGTGACCCGCCGCCCATGCGGCGTCGGACGCTCGCGCACCATCCCCTCGAACAGGGCCGCCTGGTCCTCGATGGCCCGCCGCCCGAGGCCACTGGCCCGCAGTTGCAGCCGCGGCACCAGTTGACCCCAGTCGACGCGCGCGGCCCGGTCGGGGTCGCAGTGGATGTCCACCACGGCAACCGCCCAGGAGCGGCGCTGCTCCCCGCAACGGATGCGGACCCGCACGGCAGCGACGTCCCGACGCGAACAGGCATCGGCCAATGCCTCCAGCACGATGCGGTAAAGCGCGAGGTTGGTCCCCAGGCGGAGCATCTTGACCGGGCCGCGCAAGTCCCAGGCATAGCCCATCCCCGCGTCCTGCAGCAGCCGGGCGAGCGCGTCCTTGCCCAATACGCCTGGCAGTCCCCACTCGGCCAGCATCGACGGGTGCAGTGGATCGACCGTCTCCTCCGGTGGCGCAGCCAGGTATTCACTGCGCAACGATCCGGCGCGGGCGACCCCGGCCGCCGGGGCACCTTCCGGCCGTCCCAGCATCTGATGGAGCACCCCCTGGAACGATTCGCGGAACTCCTCCAGCGCACGGGCGATGACGCGCAGCTCCGCTTCGTCCTCGATGACCTGCCGCTGGGTCTGCGCCAGCACCGAGCGCAACTCCGACTGCTCGCGCTCGGCACGACTGTCCAGATAGGTGATGCGTGCACCGATGACCAGCATGGCAGCGACGGCCACCACCATCATCGCCTTGGCCGGCAGGGCCGCCGGATCGTCGTGGGCAGGCATCAGCACCATGATTCCGGCGCTGGCCAGCAATCCGCCTACTGCTGCACCACGCCAGCCGTGCCTCATCGCCATAACCACCACCGGCAGAAACATCGCCAGTTGCACGACATCACGCATCCCGTCATGGCGGTTGCCCAACCAGCAGAGCGCGCCGAGAAACGGCAAAGCGGCGAACACCGCCTCGATCGCCAGGCGACTCTCCGTGCATTGGCGGACCCAGCTCCCCCAGCGCCAGCCCGTTGCAGCCAGCCCCTGCTGCCAGGCCAGCAGCACCGGGGTCACCGTCAGCACACCGAGCAGGTTGCCGACCACGAGCCGGGGAATGATTTCCTCGTACCGCAGCGAGCCCGCCGAGGGTAATGGTGTGACCTGCAGCTGGCCTATCGTGATCATCGTGGCGATACCCGACACGGCAACCGCACAGACCACCAGCGCCGGCATATTGGTGGCCCCGCGCGCAGGATCGAGCCCCCAATGCTCGCGGAACATCAACACCAGCGGGGCATACCAGGCAATGGGCGGAATGAGGTTGACCAACGCCCACAGCGCACCGAATTGCGGGTAGGACGTGAGGCTGAGATATCCGAGCCACGCGACGTCCCCGGCGAACAACGCCGGCCAGTAACGGTAGTCGACCAGCAACAGGGCTCCGAGGTGCAGCCCGGTCAGCACGATCCAGTTGGACATCGAGAAGTGGCTGAGCAACGCAACGGACACGCAATACACCACGGCCACGCCGAGCTGCCGCGGCAAGGCGTTGCTTCGCACTACAGGCTTCAAGCGCTCCACGAGCGCTGCAACCGACGCCAGTCCATATCAGAGACCACCTTGGGCACCCGCTGGCATTGACGGCCCGACGGGCCGACCGGAGTGATTCCGCTACTGGGGGTACCAAGCAAAAGCGCGTTTCCGCCAGCCGGAAACACCAGCGCCATCACGGTATCCCGCGTGGCCGATCGCCCCCTCACCCGCCGATGGTATGCGCCGCGCGCAACGCAGGCAACGCCGGAGCCGAGGACGCCGGCATCCAGGACGCACCCAACCCGCCCGGAGGCCTTGGCGAGCCGCTCGCGCGCTGCTAACATTCGCGGCTCACGTGGGGCGGTAGCTCAGCTGGGAGAGCGTCGCGTTCGCAATGCGAAGGTCGGGAGTTCGATCCTCCTCCGCTCCACCACGATACCGAAGGCCGGGATGTGCGCATCCCGGCCTTCTTTTTGCTCCGTCCCGCGGTTTCAGAACACCGAACGCAGGAACGCGTCAATTTGGCTGGTGTAGTCCGAGGGCGCACCGAGGTTGGCGTTGATCTCCTCGTGCGACAGGTCTTCCTCCAGCACCTGGCCGCGCCCGCCGAGCGAACGGACCTTGCCGACGAAGGCGCGCGCCTGTGGGCAGGAGTCCTGGCGCCGGCTCGAACACACCGCCAGGAACGGCACGGGGGCGGCATGCATCTGCTGCAGCGGCGAGGCGGCGAGCCAGTCGGCCGGGTTGCTGCCGAAGGCCTGGTCGTAGAGGCGGAAATGGCGACCATTCATCGTCTGCACCACGTCGAGGCTGGCGCTATCGAGCGAGACGGTGCCTCGCCACGGGCGGGCGCCCTGGTCCCGGGCCAACCGCGGCTCGGCCGTCAGCAGGCTGACCAGATGCGCGCCGGCGGAATGTCCCATCAGTACGAAGCGATCCGCATTGCCGCCCCAATCGCCGGCGCGCCGCTGCGCCAGCGCGAGTGCCCGCGCCACGTCCCGCGCCTGCCCAAGCGGAGGGATGTCGGGCAACATCCGGTAGTTGGTGGAAATCACCACCACGCCCCGCGGCACCCAGTAGGCCACCTTGTTCGCCACCACGTTCGACATGGCCTTGTCGCCGCGCCGCCAGCCGCCTCCATGCACCATGAAGATGACCGGTGCGTCGTGTGCCTGGGCCGGCGCATAGACATCGAAGCGCTGGTTCGGATCGCTACCGTAGGCGATGTCATGGACGACCCGAGTACCGGCCGGCAACGGCGCGGCCGGCGCGGAATGGGACTGGCGCTCGCGCCAGCGCTCGAGCAGCCCCCCGCGCATCTGCGCACACGCGCTGCCGGTCATCGCCAGCACGCACACACCCAGCCACCATGAAACGGTCTTGCGGTTCATCACGGCCTCCCCAGCGCCACTCGCAACGCGCCGCCCAGGCTGCCGGCGGCGCGCATGTCGGACATCAACTCCCGCCACGGCAGGAACACCAGCTTGAGCGGGTTCTGCGTGCCCAGCGGGTGAGCGAGGCCGTAGCGTACGGGCTCGTCGGCACGTTCCGTGCGAAGCGTACCGAACAGGCGGTCGAACACGATCAGCACACCGCCGTAGTTGCAGTCCAGGTAGGCCGCGTTCGAGCCGTGGTGCACCCGATGGTGCGATGGCGTGTTCAGCACCCACTCCAGTGGCCCCAGCCGCCCCACCGCCTCGGTGTGCAGGAAGAACTGGTAATGCAGGTTGAAGGCCAGCAGGGCGAACACCATGCGCGGGTCGAAACCTGCCACTACCAACGGCAGGTAGCAGACCCAGCCGAACGACAGCAGGTTGGTCCAGCCCAGGCGGATCGACGAGAGCAAGGTCATCTCCTCCGGCGTGTGGTGCACGGCATGGGTGGCCCATAGCCAGCGCACCTCGTGGCTGATCCGGTGGAACGCGTAGTACGCCAGTTCCACTGCGAAGAAGGCGACCACCCACGTACGCCAGTCACGCAGCGGCCAGTGCACCGGCGCCCAGCGCGCGGCCGAAGCGAACAGGCCGCCGAGCACCAGCGCCGGCAGCACGCCGGATACCAGATGCCCTGCTCCGACGATCAGGGAAGCCAGCGCTCCCCGGCTGTCGTAGCCGGCCCCGGCCGAGCGGCGGCGCCAGAGCCACTCGGCCAGCACCAATGCCACCATCACCAGCGCAAGCAGTGGCGAGCGGGCAGCGTGTCGCATCACGGCGCGCTCCGCTGTGCCGCGAGCGACTGCATGCGCTGGGCGATCTGCTTCATCTCGCTGGCATCCACCACACCGTCATGGTTGGCATCGGCCAGCGCGAACAGGTGGTTGCCGGCGGCATCGAACTCCTCGCGGGTCACGAGTCCATCGCCATTCGTGTCTGCGGCCTGTTGCAACGCGTGGATCTTCGCCAGCATCGCCGGATTGTTGCGGGCGAAGCGCGGCAGGTCGTCGTCGCCGAGCACACCGTCGCCGTTGCGGTCGGCCTTGGCGAAGCGCGCGGCGCGAGCCGCCTGAAACTCGGCCAGGCTGACCTGGCCGTCGTGGTTGGTGTCCGCCTCGGCAAAGCGCTGGGCGGGATCGGGGCGGCCCATCTGGGCCCGGGCTCCGGTCGCGGTGACGGCCAGCGTTCCCAGTACGAACAGGCAGATCAGGTTTCGCATGATCGGACTCCAGGTCGTCGCAGGGGTCAGTGGCCGCAGGCGATCACGTTGCCGGAAGCGTCGGTGCAGCTGCCGCTGTGCGAGAAGCCCTGCCCCTTGGTGTAGGTGGTCTGGCCGTTGTAACTGTCGCCCGCGGCATTGGTCGCCGAGGTGGTGTGCTGGGTCACGCCGTTGGCGGTGGTGGTGCCGGCGTCGTAGCTGCCACGCGGACCGCTGGCGCTGGTCTGCGAGCTGCCGCTGACGCTGCCGTCGGCGCCGCGCGAATACGCGCCGCTGGTGCTCACCGTGCCGCCGGCGGCGGTGGTGCCAGAACCGTTGTGCCAGCGGCTGGCCGAGCCGTCGGCGTTGCGCGTGTATCCGTTGCTGCCGGCGTAGTTGCCGCCGTTGGCGCCCTGGACGGCACGGCCTGCGCGGTGCTGCACGCTGCCGTCGGCACCGGTGGCGGTGTAGCCGCCGCGCACCACCGAGCCGCGAGCGCCGGAGGCCGCCGTGCCGCGCACGTGGGTGATGCCGCCCTGGCCGTTGGCAAAGGTGCCGCGGGCATGGAAGCGGCCGGTGCGCTGGGCGTCGGCCGGTGTGACGAAGGCGGCAGCGGCCGCGCAGGCCAGCGCCAGGGAAACGATGCGGAGGGAGGTAGACAGGCTCATGACAGGCTCCAGTCGGGAAGAGGTCGACCGCATTGCCGCTGCGGCGGAGCCACTCTCACGCCGATGCCGGTGGGCAGGTGTGTCCGAAATCCGCCGGATGTGAGCGGATGTTGCCGCCTGTCCGGCCGGAAACATTTGCTTGCAATTGCCGCCACCAGGCGCTTGTGGGTCCCCGGGACGCACGACATAGTCGCCCCATGGACGCTCCCCACATCCTCGTCGTCGACGACGACCTCCGCCTGCGCGACCTGCTCGAGCGCTACCTCGACCAGCAGGGCTTCCGGGTGCGCGGTGCGGCCCACGCCGCGGGCATGCGCCGCGAGCTGGCCGCGCACCACGTCGACCTGATCGTGCTCGACCTGATGCTGCCCGACGCCGACGGCCTGCAGCTGAGCCGTGAGCTGCGCGCCGAGGGCGTGCAGACGCCGATCATCATGCTCACCGCCAAGGGCGACGACGTGGACCGCATCGTCGGCCTGGAGATCGGTGCGGACGACTACCTGGGCAAGCCCTGCAACCCACGCGAACTGGTCGCCCGCATCCGCGCCGTGCTGCGGCGGCAGCCGAAGGCCGTGGTAGGCGCGCCACAAACCGAGCAGGCCAGCGTGCGCTTCGGCCGCTTCACCTTCGACCCGGCCACACGCCAGCTGCTCGACGAGGACACGCCGCTCAAGCTCACCAGCGGCTAGTTCGCGGTGCTTGCCGCGCTGGTCGCCCATCCGTTCGAGACCCTGAGCCGCGAGCGGCTGATCGCGCTGGCCCGCGGCCGCGAGCACGACGCCTTCGACCGCAGCATCGACGTGATGGTCTCGCGCCTGCGCCGTTGCATCGAGGAAGACCCGCGCCAGCCGCGCTGGCTGCAGACGGTATGGGGCGAAGGCTATGTGTTCGTACCGCAGGGAGACAGCGCATGAAGCGCGGACCGACCACCTTCTCGCTGGTGTTGGCGCTGCTGGTTGCCGCGCTGGTGCTGGCGCTCACCCTCGGTGGGTTCCTCTCCACCCGGGCCGGCCTGCGCGCCCTGGGCGACTCGTATGGACGGCTGGTCGTGGCCACCGCCACCTCGGTCGATGCGTTGGCCAGCCGTGACGACCCGGCCGCCCGGGCTACCCTCGCCAGACTGCAGCAGAGCGGCATCCGCATCACCACCGAACCGCCACCGCCGTCGCTGCGCCGGGTGGTGCCGGTGGTGGAGGAAGTCGGCCACGTCGCCGGCGAGCTGCTCGGCGACCCGTCCCGCGTGGTGGTTGTGCAGCGGCCCGAAGCGCAGATCTGGGTGCGCAGCGAGCGCCTGCCCGGGCATTGGATCGTGATGCAGGCCGTGAGCTTCCGCCGCCAGGTCATCCGCTCGATGCTGCTGGTGATGCTGTTTGCCGGGCTGGTCGCAGCGGCCGGGGCGGCACTGGCCGCGCGCCTGCTGACGCGACCGCTGGAGCGCCTGGCCGCACACGCGCCTGCGCTGCTCGGCGGGCAGTCGATCCAGCAGCACCTGCGCGGCAGCCCGCGCGAAGTGCGCGACCTGGCCGATGCACTCGGCGCGGCCGGCGAGGAGCTGCGCCAGAGCGCCCGCGAGCGTGAGCTGATGCTGGCCGGCATCTCGCACGACCTGCGCACACCGCTGGCCCGCCTGCGGCTGGCACTGGAACTGGGCGATGCGAACGATCCCGGTCGGCGCGACGCGATGGTCAACGACCTGGACGAGCTGGACAAGGCGCTGGCGCAGTGCCTGGCCTATGTCCGCGACGGCAGCGACGAGGCGGTGCGGGCGGTCGACGTACCCACCCTGCTCGGCCAACTGATGGCGCTGCGCCACGCACCGGACGACTGGCACTACGAAGGGCACGACGACGCCATCCTGCATGCACGGCCGAGCCTGCTGCGGCGAGCGCTGGGCAACCTGATGGACAACGCCGAGCACTATGGCGCCGCGCCGTTCCGCATCCGCCTGCAACGCACCGAAGACGAACTGGCGATCATCGTGGACGACCACGGTCCCGGCGTCCCGGACGACCTGCTGGCGCGGCTCGGGCAACCGTTCCTGCGTGGCAATGCCGCGCGCACCGGGGCCTGCGGCACTGGCCTGGGCCTGAGCATCGTCAAGCGGGCAGCCGAGATCAGCGGCGGTCGCCTGCAACTGGCCAACCGCAGCGGCGGTGGCTTCAGCGCCACGCTGGTGCTGCCGCTGGCTGTCCGCGAACGGAGTTCGTCATGAATCTCGTGAGTCCCCTCGTGCTCGTCCTTGGCCTCGTCGCCAGCGCATGCCCGCTGCTGGCGCGCGACCGCACCGAAACCCTCTCCATCGACGGCCAGGCACGCCGCTTCGTGGTCCACTTGCCGCCGGGCGGGGATGGCACACCGCGCCCCCTGTTGCTGGCCCTGCATGGCGGTGGCGGCCGTGCCGAAGGCATGGACCGCTTGACCTCACTGGATGCACAGGCCGACCACACCGGCGTGATCGTGGTCTATCCGCAGGGTCTGGACCGCCACTGGAACGACGGCCGCGCCACGATCAAGCGCAAGGTGGACGACGTGGCCTTCATCCGTGCCGTGCTGGACCGGGTCGAGCACGAATGGCCGGTGGACCCACAGCGGGTCGGCGTCACCGGCATCTCCAACGGCGGCATCTTCGCCGAGCGACTGGGTTGCGATATGGCCGACCGCTTCAGCGTGATCGCCCCGGTGGCCGGGTCGCTGGCGCGCGACTACCAACCCGACTGCCACCCTGCCCGCCCACTGGCCGTGCTGCAGTTCGACGGCACGGACGACCCGATCGTGCCCTACGCCGGAGGCTCCGTGGCCAGCTTCGGCGGACTCGGCGAAGGCGGCGTGGTGATGTCGGTGGATGACACCACCGCCTTCTGGGCGCAGGTCGATGGCTGCCGCGCGGGCGGCCAGGAGCAGTCGCTGCCAGCGGTCGACGACGACGGTACGCAGGTCAGCCGGCGCACCTGGAGCGACTGCCGCGCGGGCGGCTCGGTGGTGCGCTACCGCATCGACGGCGGCGGCCACACCTGGCCGGGCGGGCGGCAATACCTGCCGCAGCGCTTCATCGGCCGCACGCCGCACCAGATCGACGCCAGCGCGATCGTGGTCGACTACCTGGTGAGTCATCCGCGACCGATGGGCACGCGCTGAGCCTTACTTCGCCGGGTCGATACCCAACGTACGCGCCACCTTGGCAGCAAGTGCATGGCTGTCGCCCTCCGGCTCGGTGGCATAGTGCTGATGGCCGTGGTTCCAGGCGTCGCCAAAGGCGAACCAGTCGATCGGCTGCAGCGGCCTGCCACTGACGAGCGCGGCATCGAGCGAACGGAAATACCGCTGCCAGCGCGGCAGGTAGTAGTCGCGCGTGAGGCCGGCCCAGTCCTTGTTGCCGTAGTCGTGCAGCATCGCGCCTTCGCTGGCCTTGCGGTCGCCCCAGGTGGTCAGGATCGAGCGCGCGTCGTACTCCAGCCGGGTGCGTTCGTCGGCATCCGCCGCCCATGACGGCACTGCGGCGAGCCAGCGGCCGAGCAGGAAGTGCTCGTTGCTGGCCAGCAGGCGATCCTGCAGGCGCATCAAGGCCACCCAGCGCTGCGTCAGTGCGTCGAACCTGGCCCGTTGCCGCCCTTCGTAGGCGGCCTTGATTTCGGGCAGCAGCACGCGGCTTTCGTTCGCCATTGCCTGGCGCGCGACGTCGACCAGGTCGTAGCGATAGGTTGCGCTGGTCCGCAGCGCGGGAGCGACCTGCAGCAACTCGGTCAGGGCTTGGCGAAACGCGGTCGCGTCGTAGCGCATGCCCTCGGGCGACCAGTGCGAAGCGCGGTTCGCGTCGAGGCCGGGCTGGGCGTCGAACAAGGACTCCTGCGCGGCGTCGCGCTCGCTGTTGAAAGGCACCGCGTCGAGGCGGATGCCGTAGGCCGTGTGCAGCAGCGTCTGCCATGCCGCCTGCGCGTGCGGGTCGTCCGCACCGTAACGACGACGCACGTATTGGCGGGCCCACGATGCCATGTCCACCGGTGCGTTGCGCCAGGCCATCTCGGTGAACAGGTCGAAGGCGAACGGATTGGTGTCCAATCCTTCCGGAAACACCGCGGTACCGGCCATGTTGGCATTGTTGCGCCCCATCCGCGGCAGGCGTTCGGCGTAGTTGTCGATGCGCGTGCCCAGCGTGGTGCGTCCGCCGAAGGCCCAGATGCCACCGAACAGGAACGGTGCGCCCTGGAAATCCTTCGCGCGGTCGTCGCGCGGCACGCGGTCGTGATCGATGTCGATCACCAGCAAGCGCTGGCGATCCACTCCGGACAGCAACGCCGGGGTGGGATTGCCCTGCCAGGCCAGCATCATCCACCGCGCGGCCGGGTGCGCATTCTCCAGCGCCGCCTGCACCCGGCTCGCGGCCTGGGGTACCGGCACGTCGCCGGCATCCCCGCCTTCCTGGAACACTTCCATGTCGTAGATGGAAGTGTCGCCGAACAATTCGCGCTGGTGCCGGTAGAAGTCGGCAGCGAGACGATCGAACAGTGGATCGCGCGGATCCAGCCAGCCTGGCCGGGTGAAACCCGCCCACTCGCCTTGCGGCACCACGTGCGCCTGCGGATAACGCCGCGGAAAGTCGGCCGGCACGATGCCGTAGAACCCTGGCAGCACGGGCGTGATGCCCAGCTCACGCAAGCGCGCGACGATGCGTTGCGCGGAACGCACGCGACGCGAGAGCAGTTCATGGCTGACCGGGCCGCCGAAGCAGCACAGGTTGCCCATCAGCTGCCAGTTGAAATGCGCTGGCGCCGCCAGCCAGGCGCGGATATCGGCATCGGAATAGGCGGCGTCGCGGAAGGTGCGGTACAGCACCTCGTCCATGCCGCGCTCGACCAGCATGGCGTTGATACCGGACAGCGCCAGCACGTCGATCTCGTGCTCCCAGCGCGGCCAGTCCCAGTACGGCGCGCTGTAGCCGTCGACGTTTTCGTTCAGCGCATAGCGGTAGCGGTATGGCGTCGTCATCTCGATGACGGCGCCCGGCAGTGGCAGAGGCCCGGGGTCCAGTCGCACGCCATCGGTGGAGACCTGGCCGTGCGCGACGTATTTCAGATACCAGTTGGCGCCGAACAACAGTGCGCTGGACGTACTGCCCTGGATGCGGATGTGCCCGCCGTCGCGCGAAATCCGGAAACGCTCATGGCCGTCCTTCGGCGCGACGGTCCCCAGCTCGATCTGCGCTGCGCGCTCGTGCAGCAGTCGCTGCAGCACGCCCATCACCGGCGCAGTGTCGAAATGCGGCTGGGTCGCATGCAGCGGCGCTGCCACCAGCAGCAGAATCGCCAGGACCAGGGAAAGGCGGATGCTCGGGCGCATCGTCCGATCATAGTCCGGATGCCGCTTCCGGGCTTGGTCGATGCCCCGCATGCCGGCAAGGCCGCATCCCGGGGCTCCCCGCCACTTCCTTTCGTTAGGGAATGACGGTGCCGGAGGTCCCCGGATGCCGAAGAACGAGGTGCCGCGGGAGCCTGGGGCAGTCGCCGCAGTGGCTCCCGGAAAGCCGAGCCGCCACTGCCGGACAACCCGGGCGGAGCGTCCGAAAATGGTGCCCTCGAGACGATTCGAACGTCCGACCTGCCCCTTAGGAGGGGGCCGCTCTATCCAACTGAGCTACGAGGGCAGCAGCGGGATTCTGGCACGGATCGGCCTTCCGGGGCGACGGTGCGGGGTCGGCCCGCGACCGCAGGCCTGCTAGACTTGCGGTTTTAGCCGCGACGCCACATCTCGTCGCGCAAGTAGCCATCCCAAGGAGTGCGCATGTCCCACGAAATCCTCAAGGCACTTGGCCTTTCCGCCGAGCTGTCCGGCACGTATCTCGGCCAGGGCGAGTGGTCCACGACCACCGATGCGGGCACGCTGCAGCCGGTGAACCCGGCCACCGGCGAGGTGATCGCCCGCGTGCATGCCTCCAGCCAGGCCGACTACGAGACTATCGTCGAGCGTGCCCAGGCCGCCTTCAAGGTATGGCGCACCACCCCGGCGCCGCAGCGCGGCGAAGCCGTGCGCCTGTGCGGCGAAGCCTTGCGCAAGCACAAGGACGCGCTGGGAAGCTTGGTCGCGCTGGAGATGGGCAAGATCAAGCCCGAGGGCGACGGTGAAGTGCAGGAGATGATCGACATCGCCGACTTCGCGGTGGGCCAGAGCCGCATGCTCTACGGCTACACCATGCACTCCGAGCGCCCC
>JABLTH010081442.1_pt1 | contig 14900 bp, 7 predicted proteins | sample 7875711 | NCBI WGS metagenome assembly JABLTH01 (sample SAMN14941262, study PRJNA633318) | bioreactor metagenome | isolation source: bioreactor | place: China | collected 2019-03-05 | reverse complement strand
CTGCCTTGCCATCGACGTTGCCCTCCTTGCTCCAGCCCAGATACACGGTACCTCAGACTGGATCGGGTTGAGGGGGGCATGTCAATCCCGTTTCGCCCGCGGCGTTCACCCGCGGGGAGCCGAGCGGACACACTGAGGGCGGCATGCTGCGGGAGTTCAAGTGCATCGCCACGAGATTCCTTGGGCGCGGAGATGTCCGATGCGAGCGGCTCAGATGCGAGCCTCGCCAGGCCGGAAGCGATGATGTCGAGCAGTTCGTGCTGGCGTGTGCGCGGGTCGACGATCGGCGCGGAGCGGCGTCGCTCCCGCCGGGATGGCAGGGGGTCGGGCATCGGTGCTCCTTTGACGTTCGGAGGCACCGCCTATATGTGCACGAGGACTCGAAACTGTCGCGCTGGACTCGTGCCCACCTACGCCTTGGCGGAAACGAGATCGAGCCGGTGGGCATCGGCAATCATGTCGATTTGCTTGGGAACGACCCCGGCTGCGGCGGCGAACTCCCTCCACCGCGCGACTGCCTTCGTGACCTCGCGTGCAATGGCTTCGGCGCGGCCACGCTTCATCGACGCCGTCTCTGCGACCGTCTTGAGGTCTTCGAGTGTGAAGCCCTCCCGCTTGCCCGCCAAGCTCATCTGATGGCTCGCGGTCCATGTGCCCGACGGGTTGTATGCGTACATGACGTCGAAGGCCGGCGAGAGCGACCACTTCCCGCTCTTGTCCATGAGGAACGCGATGTTCTTGACGTGATCGTCCTGGTTGCGGGCGATCACGTTGAAGACCATCCGTCGAAACTGCTCTTCGACTGCCTCCATCGGCAGGCCCAGTCTGCGGATGACGGTCAGGGCCTGCTCGTAGGAGTGCGCGACCGGGTTGTTGAAGTCAAAGTGCGCGAGAGCACCCAGCGACTGCATGTGGAGCTTCTCGCCGTCATCAAACCGATCGAACCGCTTGGTCATGAAATGGCGTCGTCCGTTCTCCTCGAAGAGCCGACACTCTGACATCCGGATGCCCGCGTCCTTCGCCATGAGCGAGTAGGCGTACTCGATTGCACCGAACCCCTGCGGGTCGGCGAGGTCGCGGTCCTTGTTGTTGGTGACGCCGTCGAACTTCATCAGCCAGTACTCGAACCCGCTCGGGGCCTTGACCTGACCTGAGCGAACCTCATTCGTTGTGGGATTCCAGGCGATAACGGCCTTGGCGCGGGCACCGCCAGCGGATGCGCCGACGCGGAGAATCTCACGCAGAGCGTGCTCTTTGTGCGGGTCCGCGAATGACGCCTGCAGGTGTTCTCGGCTGCTGAGCACGTCGGAGGCGAGCGTCACCAGCGAGTCTACTTTCAGGACCGTCGACTTGCGGCTCTGGGGTCCCTGGGCGGGCTTGAACTCGAGCGCCCCGATCCCGCGCGTTCCGGTGTAGCACAGGCGCTCGACGGCGTCGATGTCTTGGGGCAGACGCCCCTGCGAGGCGAGCCACGCGTCGATTACGGCGTTACCGAACTTGTCGGGCAGCGCATCGGCGAGCATCCCCGGCAGCCCGTGAAACGACTGCTTCGGCAGGTCGGGGAAGCTGTAGACCGTTTGGGCGAGCGGCATCATGAGCGGCGCGACCTCGATCCCGCTCCGTCGAAAGGCCGAGGTGTACTCGAAGGTCGCGATCTCCCCGGGCCCGTTCACGGACACCGCGCCGATCGAACTTCCCCACAATCGGACTTCGGCAACCGTGCTCACGGCTCACCTCCAGCCTTCGGCGATTCGTCTCCCCATGTCCATTTGGTTGGCAGCGTGCTCTTCTTCGCCCCGGGCGACGCCCGTCGGCGCTCCTTGGCTCGCGAGCGCAGTTGCTCAAGCGGGCTTGGGAGCGGCGGCGGAACAAACGCGTCGAGATTTCCCAGCAGGCCCAGCGCGCGGACCACGCGGATGAGGTTGGTGACCTGGCTCGATTCACCGCTCTCCAAGCGGATCAGCGTGCGTTTGGAGACGCCCGCCTCTCGAGCCAGCTGTGCCTGCGTGAGGTTTCGCTGGAGCCGGAGTCGCGAAAGACGATCCCCCAGCTCCACCAGAACCGCCGCATCCGTCATTTCACGGGTCTTTGCCATAAGTGCCTCTTCTGGCAACTATATCGTCTAAATCACTACAAGAGGCCAGTTCTGGCACTTTCTTCGTCGGCCGCGCGATGACCCTATCGCCGTACGAACGGTCCGTGTCGGTGCGGGTTTGGAGCTGTTGCGGCTCTCGCTAGGAACCGGATGAACGTCTCTACACGTGGCGCATCCGCTTCGAGTAGCGCGGCATGAGTTCGGCGATCATCCTCACCGCATCCGCGGGCGTAGACGCCGTGTGCACCTGATCATCCTCCACATCAGGCTGACGGACTCGCCCATCAATGCGGCTGGCACCCAGTTTCCTGCTCCAACCATCTACTGCCAGCGCGACCACAGGTCGTCGCATTTGCCATGCGAGAGCAATCTCCGAGAGTGTTCCGGCTCCGCCACCGATCGCGATCATGCCATCACAGTTGGCAACGATCAGATTCCGAGCCAAGTTCATGCCCGTGGCGAGCACGATGTCAGCAGATGAGGATGCTTCACTCGGGTCATACCCCGGCAGAATCGCGATGGTATCGCCGTCCGCATACCTAGCCGACGAGCGGGCTCCATCCATCGCCGCGGCCATGACGCCACCCAATCCGCCGGTGACGACCCGATATCCGGAGTCAACCAGCGAGCGCCCGACGTCGCGTGCCATCTCAACCTTCGGATCGTTCTGGCCGAGGTTCGAGTCTCCGACGACTGCGACCAGTAGCCTTCTGGCTGTTGTACTCACAGTCGAACCTCCTTCCCATCCGCCAACTCCTGAACGGCCGTTGCGCGGTTGGGGATGCATGAACGCCTCAACGCCCAGCGATGAGCAAACTGCCCGGCCTGCCAGGGCACGACTGAGAACGCTGCGTCGAAGCCCGCTTCGATGGTTGCTGCGACTGCCAATGAATCATGGGTCCCGTTTGGGAACGCGAACACGCTGGGGCAGTCCGGTCGCCCTTGATTCAAACGTTCAAGCCAGAAGCGTACTCGGCGAAGTTCCCGGCGCTGCCATGCGAGGCCACGGCCTGCAAACAACTCGTGCCGCACGCCGTGACCCCCAATCGCGACAAGATCAGACGGCAGTGCGGCTAGTTCAGCCTCAGTGAGGTACAGACTCTGCGGCGGCGCGGTGTACGAGAGTCGAGCTTCCGCCAGCATGGCGCGCTGTTCCTCACGAGTGGCGCGGACAAACGATCGCTTTCGGTCGCCGCTAACCCAGTCTTCCATTGCAGCAACGTCTATCCGGTCTTCCCGCTCTGCGTTTGACAAGGCGGCATACAGGGCATCGACGGGGAGATGGTCGTCTCCTGACGCGGCGCACATGGTTGGGAACAGCACGCAGGGAAGCTGTGCCGCAGCGAGAAATGGCATCGCGTGATCGAGGAAGTCGCGATATCCATCGTCGAAAGTGACCAAGCACGCGTTTGCTGGCAGGACTTCGTCACCATCAAGCCAACGGACGTAGCTGGCAAGGGTCACTGGCATGAATCGCTGGTTAATGTCGCGGATCTGCTGCTTGAACATCTCCACATCGACCACGGTGCCTCGCCGTCTCTGAACCTTGCTGGCGGGATCGTCGTGCTCCCGCGGAAGCACGCGGTGGTAGCAGAGCACGGGCACATCCACAGGCGACCTCGCTGCGCAGCGTCGACTTGCTGAACGAGCCGGACGCACGATGCCATCCGAGGACGACTTGGCCCCGATCAAGAAGAGGTTGTCCCTGCTGGGCAGCAATGAGTCAAGCGAAAGGCCGCCCGTTGATGTGCACAGATCAACTCGAAGGCCTTGGGTTGCGAGGTCTTTGAAAACACGACTGCGTGGACGATGAACGTCGCCTCGACGAGTGCCCGATGGCAGTTCCTTGGTCCACAGGATCGTCTGCTCGATGCTCGCGCCCTCCGGAACCAATCGCCGTTGCATCGTGGAATCGCCCGCGAGTGTGGCGTCGGGATCACAGATCACAATGATGAACCGTCCCTTTGGCGACAAGGACGCCGAGAGCCGTTGAATGGTCGCGAGGTACTCTTGGTCATCGCCAATCACGCAGAGCACAAGACTGCAGATCACGAGATCGAACGTCCCAGCTTGTCCAGCCAGTGCTTCATCGGCATCACCCGTGCACCATTCAATCGGGAGGCCATCCTTCGCAATCACTTGCCACCTATCAGCGAGGCTGCCATCGGGATCAAACGCGACGACTCTCGCTCCATCCTGTGCAAGCGCAGCCGCTATTCGTCCGTGTCCACACCCAAAGTCCAGAACACGAGACGGCTTCCATCGGCGAGCGATATCCAAGACCGCATCGTCAATGACCTCTCGCTTACTGGGCGGCTCGATGGCGGCCAGGAGCGATTCCCACCCTTCAAGCTCAGGAAGGGTCTGGTCAGCCAGCGCCCGACGCATTAGCTCAGACAAGTCGTTGCGGTCATGGAATCGCAGCGTGAGCCACGCTCGCTGCACCATTGAGCGAAATCCTTGCTCGGAGAACGGGCGAATGTCTGAGCCGTAATCGATCAACCGCACGCCAGCCTTGGTGCGAAGGAGGTTTTTCGGGTGGAAGTTCGTCGTGATGACACCCGCGGCCCGGCACTCGCGGAGGATACCGATGATGTCTGCAGCTTGTCCCCCGACGTAGAAATCGCCACCCTCAAATGGATACCGAATAACCTTGCGCGAACCGGGAGCAGAGGGCATGGAGCAACGGCACAGTGCGTTGCCGTGCGCGGTACTGGCCATCAACGCCTGCATTCCGAGCCACGCGCCATTGGCCGCCGACCGCTTCGAGTAATCGATGACCTTGACGACAGTGTCGGAGGCTGCGAACACCACTCCTTCGCCGCCGGTCCCGAGCAGCCGAAGCGGCTCCGACGGCGCGAGGCTTTGGGCAACCGCGTTCGCCGCTGCGATGCGTTCCTGGCGAAACCAGCCGTCCTCACCCGCGAAAGCCTTTGCGGAGCGATGCTGCTTCACCATCGCACTCAAGCCGCGGAGGAAGTCCCGGACCTCATCGCCGGGTACCTCAAACACGCTCTCGACAACCTTCTCAACCTTCTCGATCGCAAACTGCTCGCGAGTGCGAGTCAGAAACTGCACAAGCCTTTGCACTGCTGCAGTGCACCGAGGATCCCGGAAGAGCTCTGTGTCGGCCAAAGCAGGGCCCGACGTGGCTCGCGTGATCTGATCGCACAGCCCCTGAATGCGCCAGCAACTCATGAGCAACGCTGCAGTACGCTCTGTCAAGTACTTCTTGAATCGCGACTCAGCGAGATCGAGATCACCCTTTCGGAAACTCAGATCGTCGGGGACTTCCGCTCCAAGCCCGTCTCGCAGGCGTCGCTCCCGCCGGCGCACGAGCACGTCCTCCAGCGCCGAGTAAAGGGCGTACCCGCGGATGTCGGGCACCAAACGGCCCAGATCCAACCCGATGGGTGCTTCGCTTGTCCTGTCGTGCCGGACGGGGAGTGTGGCTCCAACGATGCGCCGACCGCCGGCGTATCGATTGAGGAGCGCCCAGATCATGTCCGAACGACGAAGCACATCCCCCGCAAAGCGAGGAGCTAGATTCGGAAACTCCGAGAAAGCCGCACAGTCGAACACGAACGTGTTCGTGCCTCGCTGCACCGATGGGCGCATGCTGGCAATCGAATCAAACGGCGAATCGAGAAGGAGCGGGCGAAACACACCTTGACCCGCAAGGATCCTCGGCAGGGCCTCAACCATCCGAACGAAAGAGTCCCCGACGGTCTCTTCTGACTGCTGCGGCGTGATCCAGAACGGCCACTCAAGATGATGGGTATCGCGTCGGGACAGGTCGTAGTAATAGTCTCTCGCAGCCGCCCGCGCGGCTCGGTTCTCGGGGCGGCGGTCTGGAAGCACGTCGGCCGCATGCATGCGTGACAGCCACCCAAGGTTGTGGTAGAGATCGACAAGCTGCGTCCTGACCGTGCTTCCTGGCGGGATCGGCGGATCACCAGTGACCGTGCCAAGCACAACGTCAACTCCAAGCGATCGCATCTGTCCAAGAGATGCGAGCAGCGACTGGAACGATGGCGCGTCTGCCCGATCAGAGCAGTTGTCGAGGCGGCTGTCGTCGTCGAGGATCCAGGCAATTGCGCCCGGGCGCTGCGAGGCCACGCGGGTGACGTAGCTTTGGAGCATTGTCCGTGCTGGGCCAATGGGAGCGCGGCCTAGAGGCCGCACGAAGCCAGGGCCGAACACGCCCGCAGCAGAGTCATCTACCTGCTGTGCCTCGGTCGCGAGAAACAGTGACAGGCCGCGTGTGCGATACTCCTGCGTCAATCGCTCGATGCCGTGGCTTCCGCCATTGTGGAGTACCACCACGTCGAGGCAGCAGATCTGGTCGAACGATTGCAGCGACAGCAGGTCATCGAACAGGCGAGCGCACTGGTCGGCATGATCATCATCCGCAATCACGCCCACAATCAGGACAAGGTCGTCGGCGTGTACTCGCTCGCTCTCGCTTGGTTCCTTCGATGGCACCAGTGGACCGAGCGGTATCAACACTGGCTCGGGGTCTGGACTAGGCTCCCAATTGAACAACGCCTTGGCTCGTTCCAGGCAAGCTTGGCGCTGTTTAGATGACATTCGCCCATGCCACTTCGACCAGAAGCGATCAAGACCTCGTTTCTTCGGATCATCCTTCGGGGATGACAGGCGTGGGCGGGCCGCGTCGGCAAAGTGCTTCACGGAGAGATTGGGCAGACCGCTGTATCGCACCCACCCCAAGTCCGCCAGACGTATGCACAAGTCGCGATCAGTACAGCTTCTCAGGGACTCGTCGAACGTGCCGGCCTCCAGCAGAGCGGAGAGGCGCACAAATAGGTTGGACCCTTGAATATGTGGGTTGCCGACGAGGAAGAGGCCGGCTTCGAGATCGTCCGGCGGGGCCTGGGGTCGCGGCGGGGTTGTGCCGGTGATTCGAACGATGCTCGCCGCAACCATGTCGCACGGCCCCGAGATGGCCGCCGCCGTACAAACCGCGAGGTGCTCCGGTTCCCACTCGTCGTCGTCATCCAGCATGGCGACGAGCACGTCCCTCGGATCGCCAGCGTGCCGACGGAGCCAATCCAGCCCAGTATTCCACGCACCTGAAGCTCCCTGCGTGCGCGAGTTCGTGAGATAGACGATCCGGCACCCGTGGAGACGCAGATCGTTCACGATGTTGCGGTTGTCGGGTCGCAGCGGCGCGTCCGAGTCATCGACAACGACCAGGTAGTCGGGCCTTCGGGTCTGCCGCTGGATGGCGGTCAACGACCGTTGGGCCAGTAACCCCGGGCGGTTGCAGGTGGCCACCAGCACCGCCAGTGTTGGGGCTCGATCGGCGATTTCGGGTTCGTGCGGGTGTGGTGCCACCAGTCACGTCAACTGTACGGGTCAGCGACCCTGTCGCTCGACACCGTTGTTCACCCGTTAACCCAAGCGCCCGTCAACCTGAGGCTCCGAGAGTTCGAGAGGATTTCGACGCACCCATGACGAGACACCCGGTGTCCTGATCGGTTGGCTCTGAAATGCTCTCGAACCGAGAGCGCGGCGGGCAGAGTGCCCGAATCGCCAAACCGCCCGGATTCCGCGGGGTTTCTGGCCAACCCGCCGCGAGGGGCGAAACGGGTCGCCTGTAAACCAAACGACCCCGCCGTGAGGCGGGGTCGGAAGGAAGCTCCGATCGGATGGGTGTCTCGAACTTGGCATGATTTCGGGGGCCGTTAGCGCCCACTCGGCACGAGAGAACGCGATTGGGCCGGCCCCGAACGCGGGCTTGTGGTCTCGACTAAACGGGCGTCCCAAACCGGTTCACCGTCCGGCGTGGGTTACCTGACGAGCGCTTCCGCCCGCCGCACGATCGCGGTCAGATGACCGTCCTGAAAGGCCGCCTGCAGGTGCCCCTCGCAGAAACGGTCTTGCCGAAGGTGAGCCGTGAGCAGGCGAGCCAAGGTCAATGGATCGGCAGAGGCGACGTTTGCGGAATCTTTCACGAGCGTCTGGCATTCTGGCCCGTGGGCCCACTCCGACCAGTCGAAATCGGTCAGCACCCATCCGAGCCGGTACGCGGCCTCGTTCAGAGCGTGGATCGCGGTGTCGGGGTCCAAGCCCGGGCGGTCGAACAGCGGCAGCAGCGCCGCGAGCCCGCGCAGGCGCTCGTCCCATCCAGTCGATGTTGGACCGGGTCGTTTGGCCACGGCTAGAGCCTAGGACACGCCTCTCACGTGCTTGCGCGGCAATCTTCCGAGTACATTCCTGCGGACCCCATCAGCAATTCGGCCAACCTCATCGAGGATCTGAGAGGGCTGTCCGGACAGATCGAGCGACGCCACCAAGAGTTCGATACCCGCGAAGCGTACCTTGTGAGCTACGGGATCGGCCTCTCCTGCGGCGTACACCAAGAGTCCGTGGTCCAGATTGGCCGCGGTTGCGTACGCGAGCAACTGGTAGAGATCTGCGTGCTGGAAGCCAGCGCCGTCGAGACGCTTGTACTTCGCATCGCCGACAAACACGCAGTTGTTCCCATGCCACCATGACAAGTCCGGCGAGAGCCGTACCCGAGTCGCCTCGTCAAGCGTGAGTCCGCTGGATCCTCGGCGAAACACAGTGGCGGGCACGCCCAACGACTCCAACAGCGCTCGGTATAGAAATGCCTCGAACACCTCGTTCATGTCCAGAAGAAAGCTGGTTCCGGGTGGCCTACCCGCGCCCAGATCGAACGAGCAGCCCTTCAGGATGAGCCGGGCGAGGGCCACCGGCGGCTCATAGTGCCGATTGAGCCGCGTAAACGTGGGCTCTGGAACTCGCCGGGAGTCAAACTCAACCGCCGCAACCTGTTCAAAGGCAACCCACACCTCGTGCAAGGCTCTGGCCACCATTCCTGATCGGAGCCGCATCCGAGACAGTGCCCGCAGGGCAGCCTTCAGAAGCTGATTCTCTATGATGTCCGCGTTGAACTCGTCGAAGCGCACCTCGATAGGCGGGGCAAGCCCAAGATGCCTGCGCAGTTGGTCGCCAAAGCGAATCTGCCCTCGAACGGTGAGCAGAGAGTCCTCCTCGCTTCTGTAACCGTGAAGGAGTCCGCGCTTTGTCGCCGCCGCAACCATCCGGACAAATGCCGGCGCGATGGCTTCACAAACCGATTCCGCCTGCGAGAAACCCTGGATGCTGCTTTGCCAAGACGCTGGGTCCACTGCATACGACACCAGAAACAGCAGCCGTGAAAGCTCGATCTTGGGGAGTATCTGGATCTCAACACCGGGCAAGCACACCGCTCCGATCCAGGAGCCGGGCGTCACATCAAATGCACCAGGCACAAGTGGCGACGGCGTGACCCGCAGGTCTGGCACGATCCGCGCAAGCGCCAGGACCTCGTCCCTGGTCAACTCGGGAACGCTGGTCGTCCGGTACTCTCGAAGGGTGACGCTTCGCAACCTGCCCACCTCCTATTGAGCAAGCTGAAGGCGGGCACGCAATCGCGCCAACTCAAAGTCGCGGACTCGATCTGGCTCACCAAAGAAATGCTCTTCGATGTAGGGGAGCACAGCATGTCGCCAGATCTTCTCCACCCAACCGGCGTCGAGATTGTCCTTCATGAAGTGGCTCGGTCCGATCGCCAGATGGCGATCGCTGAGCTCCCGATTAACCAACTCAACGATGTCCGCAACCCACACCATCTCTGGTCTGTGCCGATCAAGCCATCGCCGCAGCAAACCCTCAACGGGCCATCGATCCGGGAAGAACTCGAGGAAGTAGAACCGCCGGCGCAAGGCCGCATCCAGCAGTGAGATTGTGCGATCTGTCGAGTTCATCGTCCCGATGATCCACAGATTCTCGGGAAGGGCGAAGTCCGACTCGGAGTACTGCAATCGCATGGCCGTGCCACGATACTCCAACAAAAAGTACAACTCGCCAAAGACCTTGGCGAGGTTCCCGCGGTTGAGTTCATCGATCACCAGAACAAATCGCTTGCTGGGTTCGGCCATCGCCTCCCGGGCCAGTGCTTTGAGTGGTCCCTCAACCAGCCGAAAGCCCGGTGAACCGTTCACGACTGCAGGCCGGAAGCCCTCGATGAAGTCCTCATAGGCGTACGAGGGATGGAACTGCACGAGTCGCACCCGAGCTGGCGAACCGGCAAGATTCTCAGCGAGTCGTTGGGCCACATACGTCTTGCCAGTTCCGGGTGGGCCATAGAACACCACCTGTCGCTTGTCCTCGAGGAGTGATCTCGCGTCTTCAAGGAAAGCGGCGTCGAGAAGGAGGCTATCTGCCAACGAACCGATTGCGCCGACCGCCGGTTCGTCGCCATCGTCAACCGTGTCGTCATCACCCTCAGTATCACCAGTCACGCCGCTTCTGAACTGTTCCAACTCACGCCATTCATCCTAGGTCCAGTCGGCAGGACGGGCGCTCCACTTCGTGATTGCCCAAACGGTACCCTGCGCTTCAAGGCGGCTCGCGATAGGCAAATCGTCTTCCTTCGATGCATCGACAATCTTGTCCAGGAAAGCGACTGCGTAGGTGTACTGCTCGACCGCAGACGCACTCGGTGGCAGCGGCGGATGACCTGCAAGGCGAAACGCTGCCTTGAAGGCTTTTTTCCGGTACATGGGGTTCTTGACCGGATCCAATCCAATCAAGAGGAATGCGGCGATCGCCGCACGCAGGCCAGCCCCCTTGCCCGCCTCGCGGGGCACCGCTTCGAGAAAGCGTCCGATCCGATCCCGCAATTCTCCCTCACCCCACAGCGTCTTCAGTGACGCAGCTGCATCTTCCGGATGGTCGTTGCACCAGCGCAGGAACCGATCGTGCGTTTGCCACGCGGTGAGGTTGTTCGGAGGTCCGAATGCCTTCCGCAGTCGTTCCCCAAACGTCGGATCACCTGCAAACAGCGCGATCTTGGCATCGTTGAGCTTCGCCGCGATCTGCTTCTTGTAGTCAATTTCAGCCTTCTCGAACGATGCCGTCTCACGGAAACGCCGAGCCCATCCCATGAACTGTGTCCACGGATCGACGTCAGGCTCTTCCGGCGCATCGGTCTGCCAAAGCTGCCGCAAGCTCGGCGAGTAGTAACTGAAGCCTTCGCCATACTCGGCCGACAGTACGCCACGAATCTGGTGAAGTAGTTCATCTACGTCGACCGCGGGGGTGGCCACACGGCTACCAAACGTCTCGCACAGCGCTTGTTTGTGCTTGCGGGACGTGATGTCCTCAAACGATGCCGGATGCACGAAGAAGTACAGGATCTCCCGCATCGGCTGGCATGCCTTTACCTCAACGCCAGATGCAAAGGTCTTGAACGCCCACGGATCGCCCAGAAGCCGCGTCCGTTCGTCAGACGGCAGCTGATTCCATTTGCGAAGCACCTCGATGAGGTACCACAGATGAAATGGCCGGTGCTGCATGAAGGACTGATCCGACACGAGGCCGCGATCAAACGCCTTGCGAAGGTCGTCTGGGAAAGGCATCTGAACAGATGACCAAGATCGCACGGTGTCTACGAGGGCAGACTTTGCCCTTGCGCCCATCTTCAACGGCGTCAAGAGCTGCACATAGACGAGTTCGGCTGCCAACTGACACGTGCCCGATGGAGCTCCCTCCAGCTGCTTCTTGAACTTGTCGGTGAACGACGCCTTGGACTCATCGGGATTCTGCACGAAGCGTTTGTGCAGATCATCGAGATTCTCTGGCGTCCAGATGGCCTTGCCGGGTGTAAAGAGCGAATCTCGGGACTGCCACGCGGCGGCCACAAATCGATCGATTGCAGCCGCAAGCGCGGGTGGGGTGTGCATTCTCTTGGCTTCGTTGGGCATGCCGAGTCCTTATCCGCCGGAGATGTGATCGTCGAGCCCAAGCTCGCGCAGCGCTGCTCGTGCTTCATCTGCCTTGGTCTTGGCTTGGGCATTGTCTGCCGGGGCCTCGAAGGTCACACGAAGCTTGAGGCCGGGCGTTGAGGCGAAGCGAGTCAAGACCTTGGTGTAGAAGTTCATCCACTTCTGGGCGGGCACTTCGCCAGTCCAGAGCAGCATCTGTGACGCAGCGCGGGAGGCATTCGGCTCCGTCGTGCTGTGATTCCGGACGCGCACTCGCACCTGCGCGGTGCCTTCGATGCTGCCGCATTTGGCCGACGCGCTGAACACCCCAGCCTCAGCGCCGGCCACAAACTTGCCCATGGCATCAATGGTCCCGCCCGTGGCCGACCAAGAAGGTGTCCCCACTTCGAAAGGCTCGCCATACTGACTAACGCCTGAAACGGCGAACGTCACGACCTCTCCCGGGGCAACCTCTCGGCCGTCAGGACTCAACTGAACGCGTGCGAGGCGTGGCGGTTCGAGGAGCTTCTTGGCGTCTTCTGCCTTGAGAACAACCACATCGTCGCTGATCTCGACATCGGCCTCGACAAGCGACCGATTGAAAGCGATGAGCTCCAACTGGTCGTTGGCCTTTCGGCGCGCGTAACCGATCTCCCCGCGTGAGACTCCGTCGGCGATTGTCCGCTTGACCAGGTCTGGCTGCCTCAGACGCGAGAGCGCTGGCGTAGTAAAGAATGCATCGCGGACGGCTTTCGTCGGCCATGCTGTCAGCGCCGGGGGCCACCACCGCACGAGCTTGCTCGGATTGGGCGCGCCAGTGACGATGTCGTCGCTGGTGAGCCGGTTGAACAGGTTCTCCGTCGGGCTGCTCGCCTGACTACGTGTGACGATGCCCAGGTCGAGCTGCCGAAGCGTGTTCTCGCCGTTCAGCAGGAACACATACCGGTACGCTCTCCAGATGCTCTCTTCGAGAGCCTTTCTCGAGCCACCCACGTTGACGGTGAGTTGCCGGCGCTGGCCTTCGTCCAGGCGAGACTTGGTCTCGTCGTCCTCGTCGATCTCGCGCCAGGCGAGCACATCCCGCGCGGCGTCCTTCATTGCCCCAATCGAATCCGCTGCCACGATGACCACCGCAGCCTTAAACGTCCGGCCGCTGTTGCCACACTCCTTGACGACCTTGTCCATGAAGGCCTTTGTCGCCGCCGAATCACTTTGCCGCTCGGGGTGCAGCACGACCAGCGTCAAGACAGGACGATCGGGCACGTCATTGGTCCGTTCAGGGAATGGACGCACGTCCAGTTCGTAGTCCTTCACCTTCACGCGGAACGTCGCCTCGATCTCCTTACGGAGCAGGTCATCAATCTGCTTGGGCTGCACCGCGGCGCGACGGTCCGTGAGGATCTTGTTGACGTTTGGGGTCACGCTGAACCGGTAACGGTTCCGGTCGATGTTCAAGTAGTAGCAGTTGGTGATTAACCCGTCGAGCACATGGTCGATGTCTGCCATGTTGACGCCGGGCCCGCCCGCGGCCGACTTGATCTCACCGAGCGCCGCCTCCGTCTTCAACTGACCGCCGTTGGACTCGAAGAAGATCGTGGTGGCCACCTTCTGGTGCAGCCGCCCCTTCTTGATTGCCTCTGTGGCCTCTTTGTCCAGGCGGACTGCGTGGGCGTTGGCACTGCCCGCGATGTCGGTAGTAGACGGTCCCTCGAGATCTGCGCTCCCGAGCTGCTCGAAGACCGCTGCGCGGAAGCGTGGATCATCCATCGGCGCGGAACCGAGCCCGATCACGGGGTCGGGAAACTGCTGGCGATGATCCTCCTGGAAGGCTCGGGCCACCCAGAGGGCCAGCAAGCGAAGGACGCCACGCGTGCGCTGGAACCGTGGCAAGGACTGCCACTTCCGCTCAAACACGGACAACGCGGCCGGATGAAACGGGTACGCCGCCTTGAACTGCTCATACGCCCGGTCTGGATCGATGCCGGTGAGGGCACCCGCGTTCTCGCGAACCCATGCCGCGTACTCCTGCGCGGCCAGCTCACCCTCCTTGGGCAGGCCCTTCCAATCGAACAGACGGCGGCGGATGATCTCGGAAATCTCCACATCCGCCGACATCATGATCGCCTTGCCGAGTCGGTTCAGATCATGCTTGATCGCCTCGTAGTCCTCTTGATCCGCCGCCGTCACTTCAAGAATTGCCGACTTGGGCACCGAGACGCACACCACCACACCGGACACAGCCCTCGCGGCTTCGGCGAGGTTGAAGATGAACGTGCGAGACTGCTCGGCCAGCTTGACCACCCTGGCGCGATTCATGTAGTTAATCACCTCATCCAGCAGGATGAGCGACGGTCCTTGGGGGAGCATCTTCCGAATTACATCCCCGCCCGGAGCCATTCCCTTGGCCTCGTGCTCGGCGACCACCCCGAAGGACTTCTCGCCACCGAGCTGCCAGGCGATCTCGCCCCAGAGAGTCTTGCGAACCGGACCATTCCCGTCCTGCCGCCCTGTCAGCGGGTCAAACTCGGTGCCGACAACGACCGCCACGGCCGCCTTGGGGATCGACTGCACTCCGGCATCGGTCAGGATCTGGTCAACACCGGGCCAGTCGCGTGCCGCCGAGCCACCATTGGCGAGGTGGTAAAGCGTGGCGAGAGCGTGCGTCTTTCCGCCACCGAACTGCGTGGCCATGTTGTAGACCGCCGCAGTCTCCGATTGCTCTCCCGACAGCCGCCGGATCGTCCCAGCAGCCAACTCGCGCAGGGCCTTGGTCATGAACGTCCGCGCGAAGAACAGATGCGGCTTGACGTAGTCCGGGTGCGAGTCGCCCCGCTTGATGTGGTCGAGGTTGACCGCGAAGTCCGCCTCGTTGAGCGGCTTGTTGAGGCGCAGGTCCTCGCGGGGCTGGCAGCCTTCGACTCTGACATGCCCCCATGGTTCGTACCAGAGTCTATGTCCCTGATTCACTTGTGAGTGCATGCGGTGGAGGGCTGCGGAGCGCAGCGGAG
>JABLTH010078123.1_pt1 | contig 14901 bp, 12 predicted proteins | sample 7875711 | NCBI WGS metagenome assembly JABLTH01 (sample SAMN14941262, study PRJNA633318) | bioreactor metagenome | isolation source: bioreactor | place: China | collected 2019-03-05 | reverse complement strand
GCAACTCAGCCCCCCGGCCCCGCGGGCCCGGGCCGGTACACGCGCCCCCCCCCTACCGGCCCAACCCCCCCGCGGGGGGGCGGCCCCCGGGGGCCCCCGCCGCCAGGCATCCTTACCAAGATCGTGCGCCGTGACGTGGCGCACCGCAGGGAGTTTCTGACATGTGTGGCATCGTCGGCGCGATCTCGTCGCGCAACATCGTTCCGGTCCTGATCGAGGGGCTGCGCCGCCTGGAGTACCGCGGCTATGATTCCTGCGGCGTGGCCGTGGTGCGCGAAGGCGCGCTCGAGCGCGCGCGCACCGTGTCGCGGGTGGCCGAGCTGGACGCCCAGACGCAGGCCTCGGGCCTGGCCGGCACCGTTGGCGTGGCGCACACGCGCTGGGCCACGCACGGCAAGCCGGATACGGCCAACGCGCACCCGCACTTCTCCGGCGAGACCATCGCGCTGGTGCACAACGGCATCATCGAGAACTATGAGCCGCTGCGCGAAGAGCTGCGCGCGGTCGGCTACGGCTTCGAGTCGCAGACGGACACCGAAGTGGTGGCCCACCTGATCCACCAGGCCTACAGCTATCCCAGCAGCGCCACGCGCGGCGACCTGTTCGCCTCGGTGCGCGCGGTCACCAAGCGCCTGCACGGCGCCTACGCCATCGCCGTGGTGTCCAAGGACCAGCCCGACCGCGTGGTCGGCGCGCGCGCCGGCTCGCCGCTGGTGGTGGCGCTGGGCGAGCACGAGGCCTTCCTTGCCTCGGACGCGCTGGCGGTGGCCGGTACCGCCAATCGCGCGATCTACCTCGAAGAGGGCGACGTGGTGGAGCTGACGCGCGACAGCGTGAAGATCCACGACGTGCATGACCGCGCCGTGGTGCGCGAGGCGCGCGAGGTGCAGGCGCATGCAGCCGCGGTCGAGCTCGGGCCCTACCGCCACTTCATGCAGAAGGAGATCTTCGAGCAGCCGCGCGCGCTGGGCGATACCCTGGAGGGCATCGACGCCATCGGGCCCGAGCTGTTCGGTGAACGCGCCGCCGAGATCTTCGCGCAGGTCGACAGCGTGCTGATCCTGGCCTGCGGTACCAGCTACTACTCGGGCTGCACCGCCAAGTACTGGCTGGAATCCATCGCCCGCATCCCGACCCAGGTCGAGGTGGCCAGCGAGTACCGCTACCGCGAGACGGTGCCGAATCCGCGCGCCCTGGTGATCGTGATCTCGCAGTCCGGCGAGACGGCCGACACGCTGGCCGCGCTGCGTCACGCCAAGGCGCTCGGCCACGAGCACACGCTGGCGGTCTGCAACGTGGGCACCAGCGCCATGGTGCGCGAGACCGAGCTGCGCTTCCTGACACGCGCGGGCACCGAAATCGGGGTGGCCTCGACCAAGGCCTTCACCACTCAGCTGGCCGCGCTGTACATGCTGACGCTGGCGCTGGCCAAGGTGCGCGGCCTGCTGGGCGAGCCGGCCGAGGCCGCCGCGCTGGCCAACCTGCGCCACCTGCCGGTGGCGCTGCACGGCGTGCTGGCGCTGGAGCCGCAGATCATGGCCTGGGCCGAGGAATTCGCGCGCCGCGAGAACGCGCTGTTCCTGGGCCGCGGCCTGCATTACCCGATCGCCCTGGAAGGCGCGCTCAAGCTCAAGGAGATCTCCTACATCCACGCCGAGGCCTACCCGGCCGGCGAACTGAAGCACGGTCCGCTGGCGCTGGTCACGGAGGCGATGCCGGTGGTGACGGTGGCGCCCAATGACGCGCTGCTGGAGAAGCTGAAGTCGAACATCCAGGAGGTGCGCGCACGCGGCGGCCGCCTCTATGTGTTTGCCGACAGCGACACCCATATCCAGTCGAGCGATGGCATCCAGGTGATCCGCATGCCCGAGCACTACGGCGCGCTGTCGCCCATCCTGCACGTGGTGCCGCTGCAGTTGCTGGCCTACCATACCGCCTGCGCGCGCGGCACCGACGTCGACAAGCCGCGCAACCTGGCCAAGTCGGTCACGGTGGAATAAGCGCGGCGGGCGCCGGGAGGCGCCCTGGCAACTTGATCAGTTGTTGCGACACGCACGGTGGAGTTGTTGCGACGCTTGCGAAAAGCCTTATCGGTCAGGGGTTTGCAGCGTCGCAACAACCAGTCGGTGTTCCAGTCGGTGTTGGAGCAACTCGAGTTCCGCGTCAGGGACCGCATCAAGGAAGGCTACCCTGCAGTGCGGCCAAGCAGCCTACGTCGCTTCGCTATAAGTTGGCTGGTCCGCCAAGAGCGCAACAGAGTGCCGTCAGGTCGCGAATCGTGACATATCGGGCATATTCGCCGGGCGCAGTTTCCTTCGGATGATCCCGGACCAGCCACGCTGCCTGCAGGCCGGCGTTCAGCGCGCCGAGATAGTCGAGATGGAAGTCGTCCCCCACGTGGAGCAGTTCGGACGCTGGGACGCCAGCTGCTAGCGCGGCCGCGTGGAAGATGCCGGCCTGCGGCTTCGCAATTCCCACCGCGCGTGCGCTGAGCGTTTCGCGAAAGAACGCTCCACCACCGGTCAGCCGGAGGTCCGCATTGCCGTTAGTCAGGGCCACGAGAGGAAAGCGAGCGCTCAGCCACGTCAATGCCGGCCAGACATCCTCGAAGAATTCAACTTTCTGCCGGGCGGAGTAGAAGACACCATATGCCTCCTCAGCCAGGCCCATGTCTTCACCCGCGAGCGCTAAAGCCAGTTCGATGGAACCGATACGCAACGCTCGGTAGTTGCCGGCCAGGTCCGGCCTGGAATGCTCATAGTCGTTGCGCAGCTTCCCGAGCATCCCCCGCGCTGGCAATATGCGCGCGGTTCCGGGCGCATGCTTGACCAGCCATGCGTGAAGAGTCGCCTCGGCTCGCTCGACCGCAGGTTGAAACGGCCACAACGTGTCGTCAAGGTCGAGCGAAATGGCTGCTACGCCTGCGAAGCGCATAGGGGATGCAGAAGTGGCTGCGCTATGCGCAGGTAATCTACCGAGTCCAGGACGATAGACCGATCAAGCCGGCCGGCGTTGAAGGCGATTTCGTCAACGCTCTCAACCAGGGCTGGGTCGACAACCAGCTTGATGGCTGACGAGAACGAGAAAGGAGGAATGGCTCCGATGACGCAGCCTGTTTCTCGCTGTGCGTCGTCGGGGGAGGCAAGCGTGGCCTTCTTGATGCCGGCCGCCAGAGCGACCTTCTTGAAGTCCAGCTTCCTGTCCCCTGGAAGGATGGCGAGAATCCAGGCCTGGCTATCGTCTTTGCTCTGGCAGAGCATCGCCTTCGCGCCTTGGCCGGGCGATGTCCCGCGAATCGCCGCAACCAGGTCCGACCGTCCTTCGGCGAGATGCTCGATGACGCGATACCTGGCTTGCTCTCGCTCAAGTAATTCGACCAGCTTTTCGTACATCGTCGACATGTTCTTCGTTTGTCTCCGGAGTCTCGCGGTTGCGTTCCAATGGCTGGCTGCCCTGGGCCCGTTCAGCCTTGACGACGGCGAGCCGACGCTAGCCTGCCACCAGTGAGCAGAAGCGTTCAAGGTCGATATTGCCGCCGCTGATGATGATGCCGACACGCTTGCCCTTGAGGGAGTCCTTCAAGTTCAGTGCCGCGGCCAGTCCAAGGCAGCCGGTGGGCTCGACAATCATCTTCATGCGCGAAGCGTAGAACTTCATGGCGTTCACCAGTTCTGCGTCGGGTGCGGTGAGGATGTCGTCCACGTCCCGCTTGATGATGCCGAACGTATAGTTGCCGAGATGCTGTGTTTGCGCTCCGTCGGCGATGGTCTTTGGCGCATCGATGTGAACGATCTGGCCACTGCGAAACGACTGCTGGCCATCGTTGCCGGCTTCCGGTTCGACGCCATACAGCACGCATTGCGGTGCCAGTGCGCGAGTCGAGAGTGCCGAGCCCGATAGAAGGCCTCCACCGCCCAAGGGTACGAACAGGTAGTCCAGCTTGCCGACATGCTCGAACAGTTCTTTCGCTGCAGTCCCCTGGCCGGCGAGCACGTCCGGGTGGTCATACGGTGGAATCAGCGTAAGCCCCTGTTCCTGGGCCAGGCGACGCCCGATTGCTTCGCGGTCTTCGCTGTAGCGGTCGTAGATGACCACGTTGGCGCCATAGCCTTTCGTCGCGGCAACCTTGGCTGCGGGGGCGTCATGCGGCATCACGATGGTTGCCGGAATGCCCAGAATCCGGGCCGAGAGAGCAATGCCCTGAGCGTGATTGCCCGACGAGAATGCCACGACGCCGCTCTTGCGCTGTTCCGGAGAGAACTTCGACAGGGCGTTGAACGCTCCTCGGAACTTGAAGGCTCCCATTCGCTGGAAGTTCTCGCACTTGAGGAATACCTCGGCCCCGACCATCTGGTCCAGGGTGCGCGAGGTCTGTACCGGGGTGCGATGCGCAACGCCGGCGATGCGGTCCGCGGCGGCCACCACATCGGCATAAGCGGGGAGGTCAAAATCAGTCATGAAATGCTCGGATGTGTGATGTCGCTTACCATGGCCAAGCGACCTGGGTTCCCGTGCCCTTCGCAAGAGCGTGCTCATAGAGGAAGCGCGCGACGGTCAGGTCTTGCAGCGCCAGGCCGGTCATGTCAAAGACAGTGATGTCGCTGGCGGAGCGCTCGAAGGGCGCCGTACCGGCCAGGAGGCCGCCGATTTCCGTACAGGGCAACTCCGGCGCCCACTGACACTCCCCGATGGTGCGGGCCTGCTCTTGGTCGTCGACGAAGATACGGGCACGTTGCAGCACGCCTTGCGGAAGCTCCCGCTTTCCTGCGGTGTCGGTACCCACGCAAGTGAGATGCGTGCCAGGCTGGACAGCTGCTGCGTCGAACAGCGCGCCACCACCGGGTGTGGCGGTAATGACCACGTCGCTATCGGCAACAGCTTCATTGCGGTCATGGGCAACGCTGATGGCGCAATGGTCACGAAATGCCATCTCGAATCGAGGTTCGGGCTCCCCCGAAATGCTCACGTAGCGGACGGTGCATCGCCGGGGCAGCATGCTCAGCGCATACTTGAGCTGCACGGTCGCCTGTACCCCAGTGCCAAAGACGCAGATCCTGGTGCTGTCGGGCCGAGCCAGCTGTTGCAGGCCCAGCGCACCCGCCGCCCCGGTTCGGGCCGTGGTGATCGCATTGCCGTCCATGATGCAGAGCGGCCGGCCGGTGTACGGGTCGAACAATGCGATTGTCGCTTGGTGCGGCTCTCCCCCCTTGGCCCGGTTGTTCGGCCAGAAGCCTGCGGCTTTGAAACCAAGCAAGTCCTGGCTCGCGACATCGCCAGACTTGATTCCAAAAACCCCCCCGGTGTGCAGTGTTTCGCGAACAACAGGGAAGACTCGCCCAGCACGCTGGCTGTGCAGGACAAAGGCTTCACGAACGGCGGCCAGGACTTGGTCCCCTTGAAGGGCGGGCTCGACGAAATCGCGGTCGAGGAGAAGGAGTTGGGCGTCTGCGGGCATTGGATTGGACGAGCGGGTGGGCAACAGGGCGTTGGCATGCCTCAATGCAGGTCCGACCTGGGCGACTTGCCGGCGCCGGGAGTGCTGCGCCTGATGTGTAAATTATGTCTATAGTTGGATAAAACGTCAAATATCAAGGTCATCACGCGCATGTGCGCGCGATGACGCATTCGCATGCGGGTCGCGTGCGCTGCCTTAGCTGGAAACCGCGACCGTATCGGCGTGCTCCCCAACCGATGCCATCGTCAGTTCTTCCTCCTCCGGCGCTCCGGCAGCTGAGAGTTCGCCTTCCCACTTCGCCACCACGGCGGTGGCGATGCTGTTGCCCAACACGTTGGTCGCGGTGCGCCCCATATCGAGGATCTGGTCGATACCCATCACCAGCAGCAGGCCCGCCTCCGGCAGACCGAACATCGGCAGAATGGCAGCAACCACGACGAGCGAGCCACGCGGAACTGCTGCCATCCCCTTGCTGCTGATCATCAGGATCAGCAGCATCGTGATCTGGGTACCGATGGGCATATGAACGCCAAACGCCTGGGCGATAAAGACGGCGGCGAAGGCCTGGTAGACCATTGACCCATCGAGGTTGAACGAGTAGCCCAGCGGCAGCACGAAACCAACCAGGCGCTTACGCACGCCAAAGCGCTGGAGCACTTCCGTGAGCTTCGGATAGGCAGCCTCACTACTGGCCGTCGAGAACGCGATCATCATCGGATCGCGAATGCTCTTGAGCAGCTCGTTCATACGGGAGCGCAAGACCGCACGACCAGCGCAGTACAGCGCAGTCCAGAGAGCGAACAGCGCGACGTAGAACCAACCGATCAGCTTTCCATACGTGAAGATGATGCCCGGGCCCTGCACGGTAACCGCGCCTGCAATGGCGGAGAAGATTCCGAAAGGCGCGAAAGCCATCACTGCATTGGTAGCGCGCAGCATGACTTCCATGACGCCATCAATCGTGCGCTTCAGGAATTCTCCGGCCGGGCCAGGCACTTTGCCCAATGCAATGCCGAAGAACAGCGAGAAGATCAGAATCTGCATGATCTGATTTGTCGCCATCGCCTCAGCAATGCTGCTCGGGAACAAATGGATCAAGAAGTCCTTGACGTTCAGCGCGCTCGTCTTGAGGTGGGTCGCCGCGTCAGCCGCTGGCAGCGGCATGTTCAGATGAGCGCCTGGCTGCGCCAGGTTGACGAATACCAGGCCGATGCCAAGAGACATCAGCGACGCGGCGATGAACCAAGCGAGCGCCTTCGTGCCGATGCGGCCGATGGATCTGCTTCCATCCATGCTCGAAATGCCGGAGACGAGCGTGGCAAAGACCAAGGGTGCAATGATCATCTTGACCATCTTCAGGAAGATGGTTGTCACCACACCGAAGTGAGAGGCGATGGCCTGGGCGGCTGCCTCGTCGACGGCGTATCGGTTGCAGGCAAAGCCAACGGCTACACCCAGGACCATGCTGAGGAGAATCCAGTGGGCAAGCTTCCACTTCTTCATGATGTCACTTCCTTTTCGATAAGGTCACGCAGCAGGTGCCAGGGCAACGGCCTCGATTTCTACGGCGCAGCCGCAGAGATCGAGGCCGTCTGCGCTATTCGTGCCGCCCGGGCGCATCGAGCCCACCGGGATCCTCGGCTTTTGCCGGGTCCTGGGCTGCTGCGCATCAGCGGCCACTGCGCAGTGGCCGACGGGCAGCGCAAGGAGCGCCGCGCATTGGCCCTGCAGCAACATCGACTGGCGCCTGTTCTCCACTTTCATCCTGTGTCTCCTCATTGGGGTGTCTTCGCATCACACGCCACACGGTCGCGTCCCGCAGTGGGCCCTGCTCGAATCGGACTAATTATCTAGTATTGGATTTTTTGTAAAATAAGGGATTGCACGAGGAGACACGAAGGGGGCGAATGCCCTATACAATGCGACTAAACTTAGATAGAGAGTCCAGAATGACCAGAGGACGACTTACCAGCGAACAGCAGGCGATTCTTGAGCAGGTCAAGCAGATCGCAGCGGCACTCGGCGAGACGCTGGCACCATTCACAGAGGTTGTGGTCCACGACCTTCGCTCGCCGAAGCACGCGATTCTCGCCATCCATAACAACCTCTCCGGACGCAATGTGGGCGACCCCGCGACGGAGCTCGGCCTGGCTCGGATTGCCGACGACGACTACCCGCAGGTTCTGGCGAACTATGCGAACCGCTTCAGTGATGGGCGCCAGGCAAAGAGCACCTCGATCGGCATCAAAGACTCGGATGGCCACTACTTTGCCGCTCTTTGCTTGAATGTCGACGTGACGCTGTTCCGCAGCATCTCGACCATGCTGGACCAGTTCTCGGTCTCCAAGGGCAGCGCGGTGAAGGAGTCGTTGGATCCATCCACAGCCGACTCGCTTCGCGAGCGAATCGACCGGTTTGCGGTCGGCTTGGCAACTACGCCGCAGGCGCTCCGTACTGACCAGCGGAAGGCCCTGATGCAAGCGCTCAAGGAAGAGGGATACCTCGATCTGCGGCGGTCGATGGAGACGGTCGCGCAACACCTGGGGGTATCGCGCGCCACCGTCTACAACGACGCCCGATAGCGGCGGATGCGGCGGATGCCGCGCGAGGCGGCGTCCGCTCTACAGACTTGTCCGTCGCCAGAAGCCTTGGCCCGGCGTTGCGTTCCGCGGTCCCGGACCATGGCCATCCGGCCCGCGTCCACGATCCCACGCATTGACGTACAGGGCGCAGCAGCGTCGCCGGGCAGGTTTGGGCCGGGCGGCAACTGATCTGGTTTCACGATTTGGCCTGCATCCGCCAGTTCCCGGCGATGTCGCGACAACAAGGAGCATGTCGCAATAGGTAATTGAGGTTGCCGGCGCCGCCCCGGCGCGGCTTCCCCGACCCCCGCATCCTGCCGGATGCGGGGGTTTGTTTTTTTGCGGGCCGGATCATGGTGGCATCCTGCCGCCCCCCTTGAACCACTGTGCCGATATGTCGACTTTGTAAGTTCTTGTACATGAGAATGTTAACCATTATCATTTGCATTCTTATTTGTGATCAGGAACTGGCATCGTGCCGCAGGACCCGCTCTTCCTTCCCCGCCGTACGCTTCCCCTTGTCGCGGGTGCGCTCTTCAGCGCATGGGGTGTCCCGGGCGCCGCGCTGGCGCAGGAGGGCGAGGCGCTACCCACCATCGTGGTGACCGGCACGCGCTCGGAAAAACCGGTGGACGAGACGCCGGTGCGCACCGAGGTGGTGACCCGGCAGGAAATCGAGCGCACCCATGCGCGCACGCTCAAGGATGCGCTGGAGAACGTGCCCGGCCTGCAATTGCGCGAGATCCATGGCAAGTCGGGCTACGAGGTCAGCCTGCAGGGCATGACCAGCGACCAGGTGCTGGTGCTGATCGACGGTTTGCCGATCACCGCCAGCACCGGCTCCACCGTGGACGTCTCGCAGTACCTGCTGACCGAAGTCGACCGCATCGAGGTGGTCAAGGGCGCCAGCTCCGCCCAGTACGGCAGTTCGGCCATGGGCGGTGTGATCAACGTCATCACCCGGCCGATCGCGCGCGGCTTCTCCGGCGCGGCGTCGGCCGATGCGGGCAGCTACGGCGCGCAGAACGCCAGCGGCACGCCGGGAGCGCTGCACGGCAATGCCCGCGTCGAGGGCGGCGGCGCACGCTGGCGCGCGCGCCTCGCCGCCGATGCCCTCGACAACAAAGGCTTTGCGGTCGACCCGGACGGCTGGACCCGGCACGGCGACGCGGTGCGCCGCCAGCAGTACGCCGGCCGCCTGGAATGGCTGCCGGGCGCGGCGGGCAGCCTGTGGCTCGACGCCAGCGCCTATCGCGAGAACGACGAGCAGCGCTACCGTTACTACGCGCCGCCGCGCTACGTACCGCAGAGCAAGAGCGAGGATATCTCGCGCAAGCGCTTCGCCGCCGGCGCGCAGTGGCGTTTCGGCAACGGCGTGCAGGCGCGCGCGGCCGGCATGACCGAGGGCTACGACAGCACCACGCAGGAATACTCGAACGACTACCGCACCGCGACCCGTGCCTCGTCGCAGCGCACCGATCACCTGTCCCTGCAGTTCGACATGCCGGCATGGCGTTCGCAGCTCTGGCAGTTCGGCGGCGACCTGCACCGCGAGCGCCTGGAACAGACCGCCAACAACATCTCCGAGCTGCGCGGCAAGGCCGAGCGCAGCAGCGCCGAGCTGTACGCGCAGAACGACATCTTCTTCAACGACACCTGGGAGATGGTGGTGGGCCTGCGCGGCCAGCGCGACTCGGACTTCGGCAGCCACTTCGCGCCCAAGGTGGGCGTGCGCGCCAACCTGCTTGACGGCCCGGCCTGGAAGGGCGTGCTGCGCGCCAACTTCGGCCAGGGCTACCGCGTGCCCAACCTGAAGGAGCGCCACTACCTGTTCGACCACAGCTCGCTCGGCTACATCGTGCTCGGCAACCCGGACCTGAAGCCGGAATCGTCCAACAGCTTCCAGTTCGGCGGCGCGCTGAGCTGGCAGGACCGCCTGACCCTCGACGCGAACCTCTTCTACAACCGCGTGACCGATCTGATCCAGACCGACATGAGCCACTTCACGGTCGTCAACGGGATCGCCGTCTACACCTACCGCAACGTGGCGCGGGCCAGGACACAGGGCCTGGAGACCTCGCTGCGCTGGCGCGCTACCAGCCGGCTCGACCTGACCGGGGCCTATACCTTCACCGATGCCGAGGACCTCGATACCGGCACCGAGCTGACCCGCCGCGCGCGCCACATGGCACGCCTCGGCGCCAACTGGCGCTTGCTGGCGGGCACCGAGCTGTCCTTGCGCGGCCGCTACCAGAGCAGCGAGCTGGTCGACTCGGGCTCGGGCGCCCGCTCGCCGGGCTGGACCACCGTCGACGTGGCGCTGAACCAGAAACTCGGCCGCGGCGTCACCGCCTTCGTCGGCGTCAACAACCTGTTCAACCGGCAGCGCGACTTCTCCAACGCCAACGACTTCGGGCCGGTCGCGGGCCGCTTCGTCTATCTCGGCGCGCGCTTCAGCGTCGACGCCGCGAAGTAGGCGCGCCGCGCGGCGCGCAGCCTATCCCAAACCACAACACAGGGGAGCATCAAGTGGAAGGAAAGAAGGGATTCACATCGGCACTCGGCGTGTCCATGCTGGCACTGGTGCTGGCGGCCTGCGGCGGTGGCGGAGATGGTGCCGATGGTGGCGGCAGCGCCATCGGCGGAGCGTCCGGCGGCAGCGGACAGTCGGGTGGCAGCGCCGCCACCAACGGCTTCACCCAGTCGGCCACGTGGACGTTCACGCTGCCTGCCTCGGGCAGCGCGGTCTGCTATGACTTCAACGCCAAGGCCGAGGTCGCCGGCTGCACCGGCAGCGCCTGGGACCTGAAGGTCAAGTCGGCCAACCGCTCGGCCACGCTGTGGACCAACAGCGGCAGCAGCGGCAGCGGCGCCGGCGGTGCTTTCGGCGGTCCGTTCGACCATGGCTGGGCCGAACTGCTGGCCTGGAAGAACGCCACCACCGACCCCGTCAGCGGCACCATCCCGGCCACGCTGTTCTTCAAGGACGCGGCCAGCGGCGTGTTCGCCGGCACCAACGACATCGGCTCGGCGGTCTTCGAGTACGGCGTGGGCGGCAGCAGCGACCACCTGCTGTACCCGAACTACCGCACCATCCTGATCACCGCCGACAGCAGCAAGGCCGACCCGGTCGGCACCGCCGCGGCCCCGGTGTTCGCGCTGCAGGTCACCGGCTACTACGGCGGCGCCGGCGGTACCACCTCGGGCAACCCGTCGTTCCGCTGGGTCGACCGCAGCGCGCCCGCCACGGTGCGCACCGCCACCGTCAACGCCGCCGCCGACTGGGTCTACTACGACCTGTCGGCCGGCGCCGTCACCACCGCCAGCGGCAACTGGCACATCGCCTTCAACCGCTACAACATCAAGCTCAACGGCGGCGAATCCGGCAGCGGCAAGGTGGCCGGCTTCCTCGCCAAGACCCCGGCCGGCTTCTACGACGGCAGCGGCAAGCCGGTGGCGGCCAGGTTCACCGATGCGTCCAACCTCGCCGCCACGCAGTCGGACCTGAGCGCGGCCGACCTGGCGCTGCCCGCCGACCAGACCAAGTGGGTCAAGGACGGCACCGCGTCGCGGCTGAACCCGGCCTACACCGGCACCTATCCGAATCCGATGAACTTCGGCTGGTACACCTACTACCCGAGCGCCACCGCCGCCGCAGCCGCCGGCTTGCCCGCCGTGGCGCACCTGCTCAAGGCCAATCCCGGGAACGCCAGCCTGCTGCGCGGCGGCGAGGGTTCGACCTATGCGCGCTTCCACGTGACCAGGATCGCGTACGCGGACCCGAACGACTACAACAGCGCCCAGACCTGGACCATCGAATTCGACATCCAGCCCTGACGCGGCCTTCCGTTCCTCCCGGCCGCGGCGCCACCGTCGGGGGCGGGACCTTGAGCAGACAGATATGGAAAACCGACACGCACCCGATTCACTCGACTCAATCGACTCAATCGACAGCCTGCGCGCGCGCCACCAGCAGCTGGCCGCGCAGGAACCCAGGCTGCGCATCCGCGAGCGTGCGCTGCGCCTCGGCGTGCCGGAGGCGGCGCTGGTCGCCGCCGGCTGCGGCGTGCACGCGCGCCCGCTGGCCGGCACCGCGCAAGCGCTGTTCCGCGAACTCGGCACGCTCGGTCCGCTCATGGCGCTGTCGCGCAACGACGCGGCGGTGCACGAGCGCCACGGCCGCTACCTCGACATCCAGGCCGACGGACCGGTCGGCCTGGTGCTGGGGCCGGACATCGACCTGCGCCTGTTCTTCAACAGCTGGAAGCACTTCTATGCCGTCAGCGAGAACGGGCGCCACAGCCTGCAGTTCTTCGACCGGGGCGGCGAGGCCGTGCACAAGGTCTACCGCACCGAGCACACCGACGGCGCGGCCTGGGACGCCTACGTGGAGCGCTTTGCCACCGAGGCCGGCCTGCCCGTGGTGGCGGAGCCGCCGGGCGCGCCGGAGCAGGCCGAGGCGCCGGACGACGCCGGCGCGCTGCGCTCACACTGGCTGGGCCTGACCGATACCCATGACTTCTTCGCCATGCTGCGCCACTTCAAGGTGTCGCGCCTGGGCGCCTTGCGCGCGGCCGGGGCCGACCTGGCCCAGCCGGTCGCCGGCGACGCCGTGGAGGCCATGCTGGGCGCGGCGGCCGCCAGCGGCCTGCCCCTCATGTGCTTCGTCGCCAATCGCGGCATCGTGCAGATCCATACCGGCCCGGTCAAGCGCCTGCTGCGCACGGGGCCGTGGTTCAACGTGCTCGACGACACCTTCAACCTGCACCTGAATACCGAGGCGGTGGCTTCGAGCTGGGTGGTCAACAAGCCCACCAGCGATGGCTGGGTCACCTCGCTGGAGCTGTACGGCGCCGACGGCGAACTGATCGTGCAGTTCTTCGGCGAGCGCAAGCCCGGCAAGCCGGAACTGCCGGCCTGGCGCAGCCTGATGGCATCGCTGTGCGCGCAGCCGCTGGCGGCGTGACGCGCGCTTCCGGGGGAGATCCGATGAAGACCCTGCAGAGATGGCGCCGGGCGGCGCTGCTTGGGATGCCGGGGCTGCTGTGCGCGGCCGGCCTGGCGCATGCGGCGGCGCCGGCGCGCGTGGTGGGCCTGGGCGGCCCCGTCACCGAGATCGTCTACGCGCTCGATGCCGGCGCCAGCATGGTCGGCGCCGACGCGTCCAGCCTCTACCCGCCGGCGGCGCTCAAGCTGCCCAAGGTGGGCTACTACCGCGCCTTTTCCGTCGAGGGCGTGGCCAGCCTGAAGCCGGACCTGGTGCTGGCTTCCGACCAGAGCGGCCCGCCGCAGGCCCTGGAACAGCTGCAGCGGCTGGGCAGCAAGGTGGTGGTGGTGCCGTCGGCGCCGACGCTCGCCGCGCTCGACCAGCGCATCCTCGGCGTGGCCGCGGCGCTCGGGGTGGAGGCGCGCGGCAGCGCGCTGGTCGGCCGCATCCATGCCGCCCTGCGCGACATCAGGCCGGTGCCGGCGCCGCTGCGGGTGCTGCTGGTCAGCAGCCATACCGGCAAGCTCGAGGCCGCCGGCGACGACACCGCGGCGGCGGCGATGCTGCGGCTGGTGGGCGCCACCAACGTGCTGCCGGCACAGTCGGGCTACAAGCCGTTCTCCGCCGAGGCGGCGGTGGCGCTGCGGCCCGATGTCATCGTGACCACCACCTTGTCGGTCCAGGCCAGCGGCAGCCTTGATGCCTTTCTCGCCCAGCCCGGCCTGAGCGCGACGCCGGCGGCCAAGGCGCGGCGCGTGGTGGTGATGGACGACCTGCTGCTGCTCGGCTTCGGCCCGCGCCTGCCCGAGGCGCTGCGCCAACTGGAGGCGGGGCTGGCCGCCAGGTCCTCACCGCGCTGAAGCCCGCGCTTCGACGTCCATACCTCGCCGGATCGACCCGTGAACGCTCTCCGCCTCTTGCTGCCGCGCCGGCCGTTGCGCCCGTCGCCACGGCGCGTCCTGGCCGTCCTGTGCGCACTGCTGGCCGTGGTCGCCATCTGCGCCGCCGCCAGCGGCGCGCTGGCCATTCCGCGCAGCCAGGTGCTGCCGCTGCTGTTCGACCCGGCCGCCGCGGGTGAAGCGGCCATGTGGCGCAGCGTGCTGCTGGAGGTGCGCCTGCCGCGCATCGTGCTGGCACTGACCGTCGGCGCCGGGCTGGCGCTGTCCGGCGCCGTCATGCAGGCGCTGTTCCGCAATCCGCTCGCCGAGCCGGGACTGATCGGCATTTCGCCGGGCGGTGCGATGGGCGCGGTGGCGGCCATCGTGCTGGGCGCGCAGGGCCTGGCGGGCATCGCCCCGGCCGCCTTCGCCGGCAGCCTGGCCGCCACGGCCCTGGCCTACCGCCTCGGCAGCCGGCGTCCCGGCGTGGCCAACCTGCTGCTGGCCGGGGTCGCCATCAACGCGATCTGTGCCAGCGTGGTGGGCTTCTTCACCTTCCAGGCCAGCGAGGTGCAGCTGCGCAACCTGACCTTCTGGAACCTGGGCAGCCTGGCCGGTGCGAGCTGGGCGCAGCTGGCCTGGCTGGTGCCGCTGGTGGCCGTGCTGTGCGCGCTGCTGATGCGCGACTGGCGCGCCATGAATGCGCTGCTGCTGGGCGAGCGCGAGGCCCAGCACCTGGGCTTCGACCTGGCGCGCCTGCGCCGCCGCCTGATCGTGCTGACGGCGTTGCTGGTCGGGCCGCTGGTGGCGGTGACCGGCACCATCGGCTTCGTCGGGCTGGTGGTGCCGCACCTGGTGCGCCTGCCGCTCGGCGCCGACCACCGCTGGCTGCTGCCCAATACACTGGCGGGCGGCGCCATCGCCCTGACGCTGGCCGACTGGCTGGCGCGCATGGTGGTGATCCCGGCCGAACTGCCGATCGGCATCGTCACCAGCCTG
>JABLTH010099378.1_pt1 | contig 14919 bp, 15 predicted proteins | sample 7875711 | NCBI WGS metagenome assembly JABLTH01 (sample SAMN14941262, study PRJNA633318) | bioreactor metagenome | isolation source: bioreactor | place: China | collected 2019-03-05 | reverse complement strand
TGCATTGGGTGGCGTCTCCAGCCTTGATGGATTTGATGCCCTGTACCGTAGGCTGTAAAAAGGTGCACTTCAATCAACCTAGGCGCGGTTTCATTAACTTGAAGTTAATGAAACAATGGCCGATTCTGATAGCAGCGCGCAGACAGAACGCGCCCGGAGGAGACCCTGCCATGGCAATCGATGAAGACATCACCCTGAAGAAGCTCGAGGTGTTCCAGTCGTTCATGACGCTGGGCAACATGGCGCGCGTGTCGGAAGCGCTCGGGCAGAGCACGGTGAGCGTGCATCGCGCGCTGCATTCGCTGGAAGAAGGCCTGCGCTGCCCGCTGTTCAAGCGCGATGGCCGCAAGCTGATTCCGCTCTCCACCGCCTACGTGTTTGCCGAACACGTGGAACGCATCCTGGCCGAGTGCGAAGCTGGCGTGCGCCGCACGCGCGAAGCGGCGGGGTTCTCGTCAACCACGTTGAAAATCGGCGGCCTCTATTCGATGACGGTCGGCACGCTGCCGCGCATCTTTGCGGGGCTCAAGACGCGCCGCTCCGCACTCGACATCGAACTCACGCTGGGCTCGAATCGCAGCCTGCTGGCCAAGCTGGAAGACGGCCAGCTCGACGCCATCGTCATCGCGCTGGGCGAGCCGCTGCGCAATCCAGACCTGCTGACCGTGCCGATGTTCGACGATGAGATTCTGTTTGCCGCGCCGCTCGGCTCGCCGTATGCGGCGTCAGCGGAGATCGATTTACAAGCTGTACGCGGCGAGAAGTTCGTTGCGCTCGGCGACGACTTTGCGACGTACCACGACTTCATGGCCGCCTTCGACAAGGCCGGCTTTGCGCCGCAGATTGCCCTGCGCGTGGGCGACATCTTCTCGCTCATGAACCTCGTGAGCGGCGGCATCGGCTACGCGTTGCTGCCGCGCCGCGTGGCGGATTTCAGCCCCAAAGTGCAACTGATTCCGCTGGCCGCGCGCTATGCGATCAGTCAGCACATTGTGCTGGTGATGCAGCGCAATCGGGAGCGCGATCCGAACCTGCTGGCGTTGTCGGCGGAGTGTCGGTTGTTGGGGGTGAGATAGCGCCGGTGTAAGGGCGGGCGAGCCCAGGCAAGCCCCGGCACCGATGCTGCAACATCGGTGCCAGCATACCTCATGTGCCTGGGTCGCCCATGAAGTCAGCGTTGTTGCTGGAGGTGTTCCGGCGTATGGGCCGCGCTTGTTGCGCATGCGTTGCCGGCAGCGTTGCGGTTGAACACCGCGTGTGAGCTGGCGGCGTGGGAGATCGAGCGGGTCACGGCATTCCTCTTCATGTGATGAACGGAACCGCGCCCAACCCTTGGGAGGGGTGGGCGAGCACAGGCAGGTTTGGAACACCGAGACATAACGATCGGCACGGCCGAAGCCGTACAAGCCTGGCTCGCCCAATGAGGGAGACGAAGCCAAGCCATAGCGGTTGAGGACAAGCACCTATGCTCGGCGCTTGCCCGTTATGTCCGAGGGTTCCAAGCCTCGGTCGCTTTCTCTATGGCACGGAAAACGATGGCGCAGAGTGTACCGATGGCTGCTTCGTCTGAGCAGGGGCGAAACTATAAATCAGAATTGGCGTATGTCGGGCAGTCCGTCACCGACCCCGTCAGTCAGACATCTACCCTCACAGACTGCTCCAATGTCGCGGTCCCTCCGGCCATCAATCCAGCGATCGTGCCTTCCTGAATATCGAGAATCACTTTGATCGCACTCGGAGATGGCGGCAGCATCAGTTGTCCTTGTTCTATTGTCATCACCCGGTGCTTGACGCCCATTTTCTCGTATAGAAAGCAAGCCAAAGGGCCTGCTGCTGTGCCGGTTGCCGACTCTTCATGAATCCCGAATCTTGGTGCGAACATGCGCGCTCCTGCTTGACGATCAGCAGTCCGCGTTGATGTCGAAAAGAGGTAATAGCCGATCAGGTCGAGTTCCTCGCTAATCGCTTCGATCGCCCGCTGATCCGGACGGATTGCAGCGACGGAGTATTCGTCGGGCAACCCAACGATAAGAAAGCTGTTGCCCGTGTTGACCACGGTCGGTTCTGCCATGCCATAGATGTCCTCCAGCTTCATCCCAATCGATCTTGCAATTCGCGCAGCGAGATCGGATTCCTGCTTGATTGGGTGATACCCGGGAGGCTGCTGTTGCATCAAGATAACGTCACCGTCAACGAGAACGGTCCTGCAGCCATCGATCGTCTCTTTTGACAGACTTCCATCGGCGACCCTACCGAGCTTCCTCAGCAGCGAGAAGGTCGCAATCGTCGCGTGTCCGCAGTGAGCAATCTGGCGCGTTGGCGTGAAGAACTCGAGTTTGATCGTCGCTATGCCCGACTTCGACACGAAGGCTGTTTCTGATAACCCGACTTGCCTGGCAACTTCCCGCTTCTGGTCAACGTCGAGCGCATCAGCGTCAATCACAACCCCCGCGGGGTTTCCCCCGCTCTCTCCGTCAGTCAACGACCTGACGATCTGTACATCGATTCGCATTGATTCTCCACATGCCAACGGCACGCAATAGCAGCCGAAATATCGCCCGGATTCTCAACGATATGGCCGGGGCCGTCGAGTGCCCGACATGCTTGATCGCCGCCACCATTTGCAAGTGAGCGGTGCCCGCGCATTCGATTGCTTTCTCTACGCGGCGTCTGGCATCTGCAACTATTGCCGCAGACCAAACAACCCTTGCCAGAACGACTCGAACGCGCTGGAGCTTCGCTGGGGCGAAGTCGCCTCATCGGGTTGGGGCGTCGCTTCGCTGTCGGGCGTGTCTGTGGTGGCCGCGGTGTCGCGCCGCGCTTCCTGCATTGCCCACACGCTGTCGGCAATGCGCGTGGCAAGTTCTGCATCACAGTCCCTGCCGAGCAGCACACCGAACAGGACATCGCGATTGTGACCATCGTAGGCAAAGCGCATGGCGATGGCGACCATCTTTTCGTAATGTTCCTGCGCAATGCGCTCACGCTCGCGTTGCGCTTCCCGCTCCTGTGCTTCCCGTGCCTCTTGCTCGGCTTGCCAGCGCTGCATTTCCTGCGCGAATACCTCGTCGTAGACCCGGCGCTGTTCAGCATCGGAGAGGATGGCGTAGGCCTCGCGGATTTCCTGGAACGCCGCATAGGCCTCGGCTTCGCGGCCGGGGTTGCGGTCTGGGTGCCACTTCATTGCGGCGCGGCGGTAAGCGCGCTTGATTTCGTCCAGGGTCGCGTTCGGCTGCACGCCGAGGGTCGCGTAGATGGTCGTCATGTGCGGTGTGGCGGCTGCCGGGGGGAAGGTCATCCTAGCATGGGAGTGTGTTCATGCTGACGGGTCGATCACCCACGTCACAACGCGCTCTCGAGCCCTGTTGCATCAAAGCATTCTCACGTATATAGTTAGCCAAATGGATAACAATGGAATTGCGCTAGACGCGGTATTTCACGCGCTTTCGGACCCAACGCGCAGGGCGGTTATTCAGCGGCTCGGCGAAGGGCCCGCGACGGTGAGTGAACTGGCAGAGCCATTCGACATGGCGCTGCCGTCATTCATGAAGCACATGCGGGTGCTGGAAGGCGTCGGGCTGGTCAGCTCGCAGAAGAGCGGCCGCATCCGGACGTGCACGCTCGAGCGCAAGAAGCTGGCTGCAGCCGAGCGCTGGTTTGAGAAGCAGCACGCGATCTGGGCGAGCAGGTACAGCAATCTGGACAACCTCTTAGAGAAACTCCAAGGAGAAAGCAATGAAGGCTGATCTTCGGTTTGATTTCGTCGTCGACATGCAAAAGAGCAGCCTCACCGTGAGGCGGGAATTCGCGGCGAAGCGCCAGCTTGTGTGGGATTGCCATACGAAGCGCGAATTGCTCGATCAGTGGTTTGCGCCCAAGCCGCTGACCACCAAGACCAAGCATATGGAGTTCAAGGAGGGTGGCTACTGGCACTACGCCATGATCACCCCCGATGGACAGTCGTTCTGGAGCCGTCAGGACTATCAGAAGATCAACCCGATAGACGGCTATGCGGTTCTTGACGCCTTTTCTGATGAAACCGGCGCGGTCAATCCGGATCTGCCCCGCGCACGCTGGGATGTCACCTTTACCGACGCGAACGCACGCACCCTTGTGACCACTGTGGTGCTGTACAACTCGCCGGAGGATGTGCAGAAGGTCATCGACATGGGTATGAAGGACGGCATGACCTCCACCCTGGAGCGACTCGACGAGCTGCTGCTGACCTTGGCCGAGCGCGACGCGCTGGCCTGAGGCAGCGCTCGCAGATGAAAACGCCCCGACTTGTTCGGGGCGTTTTGCGTTGGGCGTCGGGCGCTGGCCGCTGCGCTTCAGGTGACGGTCAATGTTCCATTCATCGTCTCGTGGCCCGAGCTGCCTAGCGCGCCTGAATCTGCACCGCAGTCCCAAGCTTGCCGGACACCACCGGTGCAATCACAAGATACCGGCGCGTGTTGCCGGCGTCCGCGTTGCCAGGCATGACCACCTGCCGAATCCGCCCGATCGAGTTGACGATGGCGCCCCCGGCCGGGTTGGTCATGAAGCTCGCCAGAGTCTCAAGCGGGCCGCTGCCATCCGCATGCTGTGACAAGGCAATCGCATAGGGCTGCTTCGGCTGCAATCCGGTCACCGATGCCTGAAACACCTGGATGAGCCCCTGATCGAACAGCGCCACGCTGGTGGGGGCGGCCGATGCGTCGGACTTGTCTGCGGCGGCCGGTACGAGTGCGAGAGGGCTGACCTGCCCCGCTGTGCCAAGCGGTTGCAGGTTCTCCGTGCCGTTGCCTTCCGGCACAGCGTTCGGCACGTACGTCAGCGCCTGCGGTGCCTGCCCAATCGGAACAGTCGATACGACCTTGTTCGTCAGTGTGTCGATGACGGCCAGTGCGTCGTCATTCTCCAGGCCGACATAGATGCGTGTGCCGTCACCGGACGGCCATAGACCGTGCGGAAGTTTGCCGACGGGAATCGTCGCGACCTGTTCGAAATTGTCGGTCCTGAATACCTTGACCTGGTTCGTGCCGCCGATGGTCACATAGGCAAACGTGCCCTTGGCGTTATGCGCGAAGTTGACGTGGTTGGTGATGGGCCCGGTCTCGAACGACGTGATCGCATTGAACGGCGGGCGGGCGTTGAATACCTGCACCTTGCCGATGTCCTTCAATGTGAACCACACCTGCTTGCCATCCGGCGTGGCCGCAATGTTGGGACAGAACGGCGATTCCTGTTTGATGTGTCCCACGATCTTGTGATCGGCCGTCGAGATCACGACCGTTTCCGGATTGAACGACGAGCACACGTAGCCGTACTTGCCGTCCGGCGAGAAGATCTGCATGCCGGGGCCCGCCGGTACGGTAACGCGCGTCTTCTCTGCATAGGTATTGGCATCGAGCACGGCGATGTAGTTTTCGCCGCGCACGGTCACCCAGACCTCGCTGCCATCCGGCGTGTAGAACGCTTCGTGAGGCGAGCGGCCCACATACGTGGTGTGTTTGACGGCGTTGGTCTGCGTATCGATGAACGTGACCGAGTTGGAGCCGATGGAGACCACCGCCAATGTCCGGTGATCTGGCGAGAAGCCCATGCCGTGCACCAGCACCTGTCCGCGATAGAGCGGGCTGAAGTTGCCGGGCGCAGGATCGCCCAGCTTGATCACACCCAGGAGCGTGTTGCTGGCGGGGTCCGTGACGGACACCGTGTTCGAGAATTGCTCGGCCGCGTAGACGCGATCCCTGTGGCTGATGGGAATGTCAGGCGAGGCAAGGGATGCGGGTGCCTGCCCGGCGCTGGCGCTCGCGGCGCACGTGACGGCCGCTGCGGCAAGCGCCGTGGCAACAAACAGTCGGTTCTTCATCGGTCTTCCTGTTGGGGGGTGGCGGTGTGGGCGTGATGCGCCGCATGGGATGCGGGCGCAGTCGTTGCGGAGGCCGGGCGGAGCTGCGTGGGGACCGGTGCCGACGGGGGCGGCGGCTGGCCAAGCGCCAAGCGCATCGCGGCAATCTCTTGCTGTTGCGCGACGACGATTTCCTGCGCGATGCGGCGCAGTTGTTCGTTTTGGCCGTAGCGCAGGTAGGCCACGGCCATGTCGATGGCGCCCTGATGATGTGGCGTCATCATCGCGACGAAATCCTGATCGATGTTGCCGCTGGGCTTCGGGGCCATGCCGTCCATCATCTTTGTCATGGCGACATCGTTTTCGGCGAAGAAGGCCTGCTCGCGATTGGCCTGTGGCGGCGCCTCCTGCGCAACTGCAGCGTGCGTCCCGATGCCTGACATGAGTGTGAACACAGCAAACAGCAACGTGCGTAGGCGACGCTTCGAACGTGACGACATGTAGGTCCTCCTGAGTGCGGGTCGATGGCGTGCTATCGGAGTAAACACCGTAGGCCGACGGTTTATTCCCGCGCGTCGTAAAGAATCTGTATGCCGCTGCACGCACGTCATGCGTGCATCCCGTCAATGAAAACGCCCCGAACAGGTCGGGGCGTTTTGCGTTGGGCGTCGGGCGGTGCGCTTCAGGTGACGGTCAACGTTCCATTCATCGTCTCGTGGCCCGAGCCGCAGAAGATGTCGCACAGGAAATCGAACGTGCCTGTCTTGTCGGGCGTAAGCGCCAGCCGCACGGTTTGACCCGGCACCACGTCGGCCCGTACGTTGAAATCCGGAATCGAAAAACCCATCAGGATGTCCTGCCCGGTCAGCTCGAACACCACGGGCACGCCACGCTTGAGCGAGATCTTGTCGGGCGTGAAGGTGAACTTGCGCGCGTGCACGCGGATGACCGTGGGGCCCTCGCCGTGCGCAACACAGGCGAGCGCCGCACCCGCTGCGAGCACGGTGAACTGGCGCAGCGCCAGCCGGCGCTTGGGGTTGTGTGCAATGAGAGGGCGCATGTCAGGTGGTCTCCGGCGTCTTGGTGATGGTGTTGGCTTCGCTGTTCGCCTGGATTGGCTGTTCGGCGAGCGCCCAGGTGGCGGCGTCCTGCTTGCCGTGCTCGGTGATGCTGCGCCAGCCCAGGCCGCGGTAGGGCGCGGCGGCGTCCCATGGAATCGGGTTGCGCTTGGCCTGCGAGCCCGGCGCGGGTGGCGCGGGTAGCGGGAACATCAGCGAGCGCGCCGAGTGGTGCGCAATGTGTCCGGTCATGTGGTGATGCTCCTGATGGATGTGGCCGTAGAACACCGTCACGTTCGGGTGCGGCATCAACAGGTCGATGACCTGCTGGCCGTCGCGCGTGGCCCAATCCCATTGCGGGTACAGATCGAACAGCGGCCGGTGCGTGAACACGACGATAGGCGTGTGCTCCGGCACGGAGCGCACATCCGCCGCCAGCCACGCGAGCTGTGCTTCGCCCACGCGCGCCGATGGGTCGGACACGTTGTCGATGGCGATGAAGTGCACGCCCTTGTGATCGAACGAATAGTGCGTGCGGCCGAAGAATTCGATATAGGCCTCGCCGTTGTCGAGCGAGGCGTCGTGCTCGCCCGGCATGTAGTGCACCACCGGCACCTTGATCTGCGCGGCAATGTCGCGAAACTCGGCCAGGCGTTTGCGGCGCTCGGCGGGGTCGTCGCTGATGTGGCTGAGGTCGCCCGTGAAGATGACAAAGTCCGGCGCGGGCGACAGCGCATTCACTGCCGCAATCGCCTTGGGCAGCGTGCCTTGCGAATCCGGGTTGGGCGCGCCCTTGAAACCCCAGTGCGTGTCGGATAACTGCACGAAGTAGAAATCGTCTGGCTTGGCGCCGGCGGTGCGCGCGGTGGCGGCCATCGCCTGCCAGCCGGGCAGGCCCGATGCGTACACCAGACCGCCGACCGCGGCCAGTTGCAGGAACTGGCGTCGTCCGGGTTGCTTGCTCATGGGTGTCCCCTGCAATAGATGACTGGGTTGGGTAGCAGTCCAGCGCGAGGGCAATGACGGAAGCGCCGGTCCTGTCTGTCATACCGGCCGGGGTGCCCGCGTATTCCACAAGATTGGCGTTTCCACAAAATTTCTTCGGGGCGGGAATAAACTGGATTGCGCCCCGGTATACGGAGGTCAACTGCCTCCAGGCCGTTATGCCCGACCTGTCAGACCCCACGCTCGATCTGCCCACCGACGCCCAGCGCTTTGCTCAGGCGGTGTTGCCGCATGTCGACGCCGCTTACAACCTGGCGCGCTGGCTCTCGGGCGACGCGCAAGACGCCGACGACATCGTCCAGGAAGCCTGCCTGCGCGCATTCCGGCTGTTCGGCGGGTTTCGCGGCGGCGATGGCCGCCCGTGGCTGCTGGCCATCGTGCGCAACACGTGGTTCTCGGAATGTGCCCGCCGCAAACAGGCCCCGGCCCAGCCGTGGGATGACGACGCGGCCGCCTGCCAGAGCAACGACGACAGCACCAGCTACGGCGTCGACCCGGCCGCGCTGCTTGCCCGCATCGACGACGTGCGCCGCGTGCATGCCGCGCTGGCGCAGTTGCCGGTGCCGTATCGCGAGGTGCTCGTGCTGCGCGAACTGGAGGACCTGCCGTACCGCGACATAGCCGCCGTGGTCGACGCGCCCATCGGCACGGTGATGTCACGGCTGGCGCGTGCTCGGCAGCAACTCGCCCGCCTGCTCACGGAAGACAACGCGCCGCCGCGCACCAATGTGACGCCCATCCGCGCATCGGGCGGTCTGGGAAACAGCACCAAGGAGTTCCGCCATGAACTGTGACGACATCCGCGCGCTGCTGGCTGCCCGCGCCGATGGCGAACTCGGTGCGGCCGACAGCCTGCGCATGGAGGCGCATCTGGCCACATGCGCCGCTTGCACCGACATCGCCGCGCGTCACGATGGCGTGGTGCATGCACTGCGCCAGGGGCTGCGCGCGCCAGCGTTGTACACGAAAGCGCCCGCAGGATGGAGCCAGCGCGTATTGCAGTCCGTGCGAGCGGAGGCTGGCGTGCAGGCCGAATCGACTCGCGCGCGCGCGCCGCGCCGCACGGAATCACCATGGCAGCGCATGGCCAACTGGTTGGTCACGCCATCTCGCGGGCTCGGCTTGGGACTGGGCGCAGGCGCGCTCGCAGCGGTAGCACTTGGTGTGGGCGTGCTGGTTGGCCGACCTGATGCGGCGGCGCACACAGCGCACGACATCACCGCCAGCCATGTGCGGGCGCTGCTGGGGGCGCGGGAGACCGATGTCCTGTCGTCCGATCGCCACACGGTCAAGCCGTGGTTCAACGGCCGTATTGACTATGCGCCGCCGGTCGTCGACCTCGCCGCTCGGGGTTTCCCGCTGATCGGCGGCCGGTTGGACTACATCGACGGGCGTCCGGTGGCGGTGCTGGTCTACCGCTCCGCGAAGCATCCCGTCGACCTGTATGTACGCCCCGAGGCCGGCAGCGACACCGAGCCCACGCTGCGCACCGAGCGCGGCTACCAGTTGATGGTCTGGCGCACTGCCGGCATGGGCTACTGGGCCATCACCGACGCCTCTGCCGACGTGGTGCAAGCGTTTGCGCAGGCCCTGCGGGGCGGTTGAGACCACCGCGCAGACGCCGCCCATGTGCGCGCCTGTGCTCAATGGGGCGGCGCGTCAATCTTGTCCCGGCACGGGCTTCCCCTTGTATTGACGCGGAATCACAAAGGTTTCGGTTCCGGTGACCGATACGTTCCTTTACCATTCCAAACAGTCCTGTGTGGCGCGCTCCGTGCCGCTGTCACGTCTTTTTCGCCACGGCTTTCTTGTCGGTTTCTTCTAGGTTTCAAACATGGTCTCTGCGACGCCCCGCATCAGCAACGCAACCCTGTCAGGCATGCTTCGCGGCGGCCGCTTCTCACTCGGCAACCGCATCGTCTTGAGCTTCGGTGCGCTGTTCGTTTTGATGGTCATCATGGCGGCGGTGTCGTACACGCGGCTTCGCGCGATTGACGAAGAGGCGATGAGCCTGGAGCGCGACTCGGTACCGGGTTTGTATTTGTCGACATCCCTGCGCGCGGCCACGCGCAACAGCCAGGCGATGCTCGAACGTGCATTGTTTGTCGATACCGATGCAGATGCCGTGCGGCGCGACCTGGACCGTGCGGCCAAAAGCGTGCGGGAGCTGGATCAATACTCGACCGCCTACGAGGCCACCATCTTCCGCGAGGATGACCGCCAGCGGTTTGGCGTGTATCGCGCCGCCATCGACAAATACCTGGCCATGTTCAACGACGCTGTGCAACAGGCCGCCAAATCCAGGCCAGCTGCACAGGTTGTGGCGCAACGTGCCATTCCTGCCTGGGAAGAGGCCGTGAAGGTTGCCGAGCAGCTCGTGACGGACAACCGTGCGGCGGCCGACCAATCGGCGCAGCAGATTCGCAGCTCCGTACAGAGCACCGAGGTGACGCTGGCCGTGGCGCTTGGCGTGGTGTTGCTCGCCGCGCTGGTGTTGGGCTATGCGCTGTTCAAGGCGATTACGGTGCCGATGGCCCGTGTGGTGGATGCGCACGATGACATGCGCACCGGTAACCTGTCTGGCCGGCTCGATCTGCGCCGCAACGATGAATTCGGCACACTGGAAGAAGGCTTCAACCGCATGGCCGAAGAGCTGGCGAGCCTGGTGTCGCAGGCGCAGAAATCTTCCCTGCAGGTGACGACGTCCGTGGCCGAGATTGCCGCCACGTCCAAGGAGCAGCAGGCCACCGCTGCCGAGACCGCCGCCACCACCACCGAGATCGGCGCAACGTCGCGCGAGATCTTTGCCACCTCGCGCGACCTGCTGCGCACGATGAACGAGGTATCGAGCGTGGCCGAGCAATCCGCCACGCTGGCCGGCGCCAGCCAGAGCGGCCTCACGCGCATGGAAGACACCATGCGCGGCGTGATGGAAGCTGCAGGTTCGGTCAACGCCAAGCTGGCGATCCTCAATGAAAAGGCGACCAACATCAACCAGGTGGTCTCGACCATCACCAAGGTGGCTGACCAGACGAACCTGCTGTCGTTGAACGCGGCCATCGAGGCGGAGAAGGCCGGCGAATACGGCCGCGGCTTTGCGGTGGTGGCCACGGAAATCCGCCGACTGGCCGACCAGACAGCAGTTGCCACCTACGACATCGAGCAGACGGTCAAGGAAATCCAGTCGGCCGTCTCCGCCGGCGTGATGGGTATGGACAAGTTCTCGGAAGAGGTGCGGCGCGGCATGCGTGATGTGCAGCAGGTCGGCACACAGCTCTCGCAGATCATTACCGAAGTGCAGACGCTCGCGCCGCGCTTCCAGATGGTGAACGAAGGCATGCAGACGCAGGCCACTGGCGCCGAGCAGATTACGCAGGCGCTGTCGCAGTTGTCCGAAGCCGCGCAGCAGACGGCGGAGTCGCTGCGCCAATCGTCGCAGGCGATTGATGACCTGACGCTGGTGGCCAACCAGCTTCGTACCGGCGTGTCGCGTTTCAAGATCGAAGCCTGATCCGAAACGCATCCGCATTGAGGTGTTTTTGCTGTAGCGAGAATCGCCATGCTTTATCTCCTGTTCCAGCTCGATGGCGACCGCTATGCGCTCAACGTGTCGCAGATTGCCGAAGTGCTGCCCTTGGCGGCCACCAAGTCGATTCCGGGTGCGCCAGATTGGGTGGCGGGCGTGATCGAACGGCATGGCGCGCCCGTGCCGGTGATCGACGTGCCTCAGCTTGCCTTGGGCCGCCCCGCGCGGCCATTGCGCTCCACGCGGCTGGTGCTCGTGCGCTATGAATCCGGCATCCGTGGCGACGAGGCGCCGCTGCTGGGCCTGATGCTTGAGCACGCAACGCACACGCGACGTATCGACGAAGTGCACTTTGCCGACAGCGGTGTCGCCACGCCCAATGCGCGCTGGCTCGGTCCCGTGGCAAGCCTGGACGACGGCCTGGTGCAGCGGGTCGATATCGAGGCGATGCTCGACGCGCACGTGCGTGCGTTGCTGTTTCCGGCAGCCGTTGGCTGAGCATCATGGTGGCCGTTGATCCCCGCTTTGAAGCCTGGCTTTCGCACGAGACGGGCATTGACGCGCCGTCGCTCGGTGCGAACACGCTGGAGCGCGCGGTGCTGGACCGCACGCGCGCAATGCTGGCCACGCGCGGCATGCCGAACACCGTGGACGCAGCGGCGCTGGACGCATACTGGCTGCGCCTGAACACTGTGCCCGAAGAACGGCAGGCCCTGATCGAAGCGCTGGTGGTGCCCGAGACGTGGTTCTTCCGAGACCGCGAGGCCTTTGTCACGCTTGCCCGCGTGGTGGGCGAAAAACTTGCGCGCGAGCCGATGCGCGTACTGCGCATCCTGAGTGCGCCGTGCTCGACGGGGGAAGAGCCGTACTCTGCAGCGATGGCGCTGCTCGATGCAGGCATCGACCCCGCACGCTTCACCATTGAGGCGATCGACATCAGCGTGCGCGCCATTGAACAGGCACGGCGTGGGGTGTACGGGCGCAATGCATTCCGAGGCCATCCGCTGACCTTTCGCGACCGGCATTTCACTGAAGCCGCCGGCGGCTGGCAGTTGAGCGATACCGTGCGCGGGCTGGTGCGTTTTGCACAAGCCAACCTGTCGGACGCACCGGCCGATGACACGCGCTACGACTTCATCTTCTGCCGCAACGTGCTGATCTACTTTCACCGCGATGCGCAGGATCAGGCGATTCGCCGGCTCGATTCACAACTGGCGGAAGACGGCATGATCTTCGTCGGCCCGGCGGAAACGGGCCTGATGATGCGTCATGCGATGAGCTCTGCGCGCATTCCGCTGGCGTTTGCGTTTCAACGCACGGCGGCCGGTGAAACTGGCGTGCGGACGCCGTTGCCGTTTCGCTTGCCACTGCCGCCCGAGCATGCAGCTCCGGTGGTGGGATTGCCCGGCGTGGCATTGCCATCCGTACCGGTGCGTCCCGTGGCGGCGCGCGTGTCTGCGCCACCCAGACCGAACCCGGCGCCGAGCTTCGCCGCACGCCCGTTACTGCCCGCCATTCCAGAGATTGACGCTGTGCTGCGCGAGCCGCCCACCGTGGCCGACGCACGGCGGCTGGCCGACGCCGGCAATCTTGATGAAGCCGAACGTGTGGCGCTGGAGATCGCCAACCTGCGTGCCCCCGAAGCCGATACGTTCTACCTGCTCGGTCTGATTGCCGATGCGCGCGGGCGCCAGGCGGATGCAGGGGATTTCTACCGCAAGGCGCTGTACCTGGAACCCGCGCATTACGAGGCGCTGACCCACCTGGCCGCGCTGCTCGACGTTGCCGGCGATACGGTGGGCGCACGCCAGCTCATGCTGCGTGCGGAGCGCGCCCTGGCGCGCCAGGACAAGACCCCATCTGCACTCTCCGGAGCCCCGGAGCACTCACGAGGAAGACATGGCGCACGCCGTCCATGACCACGCGGGCGTTACCACGCTCGTAGATGACTGCTGGAACCGCATCGGCACGCGTGGCGATCAATCCTGCCCGCGCCTGCCTGAGTACGCGCGCTGCCTGAACTGCCCCATCTTTGAAGAGGGGGCCGCCGCTCTGCTGGATCGCGCGCTGAGCGATGCCGACCTGGAAGCCGCGGCGCTGGCGCATCGCACGGCCGCGCCGCTGCGTACGCTGGAGCAGGCGGGCGCGGAGTTGGCCGTACTCGTATTCCGTATCGCCGATGAATGGCTCGCGCTGCCGGCCACCGCACTGCGGCAGATCGACACGCCGCGCGCCATCCACACGTTGCCGCATCGGCGCAACCGGGTGGTGCTGGGGCTAGTCAACATTCGCGGGGCACTGACGGTGGCGGTGTCGCTGGGTGAGCTGCTGGGGCTGGATCAAGCGGGCAGCAAGCACGCCGGGCGCAATGGTTATGCGCGGCTCTTGGTGGCTGCGCACCGGGATGAACCGGCCGTCTTCCCGGTGGATGAAGTGGAAGGCGTGCTGCGCTTTCCGGCCACCGCGCTGCTGCCGGTGCCGTCCACCCGCACGCACGCGACCACGGCCCACGCACGCGGCGTACTGGCGTGGCGCGATGCCACCATTGGCCTGCTTGATACCGACCGCGTGTTCGACTCGATTGCCCGGAGCCTGCGATGAGCATGGATGACGATCTGGGCCGCCAATCGTTGCTGGCGCTGTTCCATGAAGAAGCGCAGACGCAGACACGTGTGCTGTCCACCGGACTGCTGACGCTGGAGCGTGCTCCCGCCGATGCCGCCGCGCTCGAAGCCTGCATGCGTGCGGCACATTCGCTCAAGGGCGCGGCGCGCATCGTCGGCCTGCAGGACGGTGTAGACGTTGCACACCGCATGGAAGAGTGGTTCGTGGCAGCGCAGAACGGCACGCTGGTACTAAGCGCTGCGCATATCGACGTGCTGCTGCGTGGCACCGATCTGCTGCTGCGTGTCGGCCTGCCTGCTGCGGGCGGGCAGGTGCCGCGAGCGGAGGTCGATGCCGTTCTGGCTGCGTTTTCCGCGCCGGAGGGCGCCGCCGTCGCACGCGCAGCTACAACGTTTGCCGAACCGGAGCCCGCCACCGAAGACGCCACGCTGCAGGCCGCGATGGCGCTGCTCAATGCCGAGGTGGCGGCGCTCTCCACGCCTGCGGTGCCGCCGCCCGAGCCCGCTGCACCCGCACCGCAACGTGCGCCCATCGGCAGCACAAGCGATCCGCATCGCATGCTGCGCGTGCGCGCCGACAACCTTGACCGTCTGCTGAGCCTGTCGGGTGAATCGCTGGTGGAGTCTCGTTGGCTCAAGCCGTTTGGCGAATCGATGTTGCGCGTCAAACGCACGCACCGTGCGGCAGCGCTGGCGCTCGACACGCTTTACGAAACGCTGGTCGAGCGGCTCGACCGGCATGCCGACGCCGACATGCACGCTGCGCTGAACGACGTGCGCCAGATGCTCAGCCACATGCAGCAGACGCTGGGCGAGCACATCGACGATCTCGACCGCTTCGATCGTCGCAGCACACACCTTGCTCAGCAGCTG
>JABLTH010027140.1_pt1 | contig 14932 bp, 13 predicted proteins | sample 7875711 | NCBI WGS metagenome assembly JABLTH01 (sample SAMN14941262, study PRJNA633318) | bioreactor metagenome | isolation source: bioreactor | place: China | collected 2019-03-05 | reverse complement strand
CGGCGCCGATCACCTGGCCGGTGTAGGGGTCGTGGACGAGCAGCTCGTCGGCGGACGCGTCCGTACCCAGCGCGGCGGGAGCGCTCATCGCGCGGCCTCCACGCCGGCGCGCTGGTGCGCGTCGATCGCGATGATGTCGGACAGCAGCGCATACGCCGTCTCCATGCGGCCGGCGCCGGGACCCGACACGGTCACCGTGCCGAGGAGGTCGGTGTCGAACGAGACCGCGTTGGTGGCACCGGACACGCCGGCCAGCGGGTGCGCGAGCGGCAGCGCCACGGGCTCGACCGATGCGGCCACGCCGCCGTCGGGCGTGCGGACCGCGGAGCCGATGAGCTTCCAGCGCCGTCCCTCCGCCGCGGCGGCGGCGATGTCCTCCGGCGAGATGGCGGAGATCCCGCGACGCACGACGTCGGTGGTCGTGATCCCGGCGCCCAGAATCTCGTTGGCGAGGATCACGACCTTGAGCTGCACGTCGGAGCCTTCGATGTCGGCCGTCGGATCCGCCTCCGCGTAGCCCAGCGCCTGCGCCTCGGCGACGGCCTCCGCGAGCGTGGCGCCGGCCTCCATCCGGCCGAGCACGAAGTTGCTCGTGCCGTTCAGGATCCCCTCGACCCCGGAGATCCGGGTGCCGCGGAGCATGTCGGAGGCGAAGCGCAGCACGGGCGTGCCGCTCATCACGGCGCCTTCGTGCTCGAAGCGCGCGCCGTGCTCCTCGGCGATGCGGCGCAGCTCGGCGCCCGCGAGCGCGACCGGCCCCTTGTTGGTCGTGGTCACGCTCTTGCCGCTCTCCAGCGCCGCGCGCACGTGCGACACCGCAGGCTCGCCGTCGACGGGATTGGTGAAGGTGGCCTCGACGACGATGTCCGCCGTGGTGCTGCGGATGACGAAGTCGTTCTGCGGAACGGCGGCGCCTCCCGGCATCCCGGCGAACGTGGCGCCCTCGGCCATCGCGAACACCGCTCCGAGATCGATGCCGTCTGCCTGCATGAGCGATCCGAGCCGAAGGTCGGTGATGGCCACGACGCGGAGCTCGAAGCCCAGGTCGTCGGCGAGCGCCGTCCCCCGGGAGTGGATGATCTCGGCGAGGGCGCGATTGACGCCGCCGAAGCCGATGAGGGCGAGGTCGTGACGATGCACGGCGGACTCCTTAGAGAGTGGATGGATACTGCGGCCCCCATCCTCGGTGCGCGTACGGGCAGGCCGCGCCTGCCGGAGTGGGCGTGCGCGCTGCCGATGCGGCAGTGCGGGTGACGATGTGCCCCGACCTTCCGCCGGAGCCGATCCGAGGGGCGGGAACGCTTGTGCGGCGCCGGGACGCCGGGTAATGTCCGGAAACAATTCGTGCGACATCAGCACACTGGTGTGGTGATATGGCACGATCCTTTCGTCTCAGCCCCTCCCGACCTTGAATGCGAGACCTCATGAGCCCATTGCCCGGGGAGAAGGAACTCCCCAACGCGCTGCCCCGCACCACGGCCACCCAGGTGCCGCTGCGCCGACTACAGCGGTCGATGGACGCACGCCACCTCATCATGATCGCCCTGGGCGGGGTGATCGGATCCGGGCTGTTCCTCAGCTCCGGCTACACGATCAGCCAGGCGGGACCGCTGGGCGCGATCATCGCGTACCTGATCGGCGCCCTCGTCGTCTACCTCGTGATGGCGTGCCTCGGCGAACTCGCCACGGCCTACCCGGTCTCCGGCGCCTTCCACATCTACGCGGCCCGTTCGATCGGCCCGGCCACCGGCTTCACCACGGCCTGGCTGTACTGGCTGTGCTGGGTGGTCGCGCTCGGATCCGAGTTCACCGCGGCCGGCATCCTCATGCAGCGCTGGTCCCCCGGAGTGCCGGTGTGGGTGTGGTGCCTCGTGTTCGCGGCCGCGCTGTTCTCGATCAACGCGATCTCCGCACGCGTGTTCGGTGAGACCGAGTTCTGGTTCTCGCTCATCAAGGTGCTCGCGATCGTCGTGCTGATCGTGCTCGGCGCCGCCGCCATCTTCGGCTTCACGCCGCTGTCCGACGAGCACCCCGCGGCGCTGCTGTTCCGCAACTTCGAGACGCCGCACGGGCTCTTCCCCGGCGGGATCGGCGGCGTGCTGATGACCTCGCTCGCCGTGTTCTACGCGTTCAGCGGATCCGAGCTCATCGGCGTCGCCGCCGGCGAGACGAAGGATCCGGGGCGCAACATCCCTCGCGCGCGGCGCTCCACGGTGCTGCGCCTGCTGGTGCTGTTCGTGGGATCCATCACGGTGATCGCCGCGATCCTGCCCTACGACAAGGCCAGCGTGACGAGCAGCCCGTTCGTGGACGTGTTCCAGTACGTCGGCGTGCCGTTCGCGCCCGACATCATGAACTTCGTCATCATCACCGCCCTGCTGTCGGCGGGCAACAGCGGCCTGTTCTCGTGCGCGCGCATGCTGTTCTCGCTCGCCGAGGAGGGCCATGCGCCGAAGGCCTTCACCCGGCTCACCCGCCGCGGCATCCCGATCGTCGCCCTCAGCGTGAGCATGGTGCTGGGGCTCGTCTCGCTGCTGTCCAGCGTGATCGCCGCGGAGACGGTCTACCTCGCGCTGGTGTCGATCGTGGGCTTCGCGGTCGTCGCCGTGTGGATGTCGATCGTCGCCGCGCAGTTCTTCCACCGCAGGGCGTTCCTGCGCCGGGGCGGGGATGTCTCGACGCTGCCCTACCGCACGCCGCTGTACCCGATCGTGCCGATCGTCGCGTTCGTGCTGCTGCTGGTCTCGGTCGTCGCGATCGCGTTCGACCCGAACCAGATCGCCGCGCTGTACTTCGGCCTGCCGTTCGTGGGCCTCTGCTACCTGTACTTCTGGTGGCGGTACGGACGGCGCGGCGCCGCACGCGTCCACACGGTCTCCGAGGAGGCCCCGGTCGATCGCGCGGAGGACCCGGCGGCCGAGGAGCCCATCGCCGGCATCGGACGATGACCCGCGGGCCGGGATGGATCGAGGTCGACGTCGACGCCATCGCGCACAACGTCGCGGCGGTGCAGCGAGAGCTCGGCACCACGCCGCTCTGCGGAGTGGTCAAGGCGGACGCCTACGGCCACGGCGTCGACCTCGTCCTCCCGGTCCTCATGGCGGCGGGGGTTGGCATGATCGGCGTCACCGCGAACGACGAGGCGCACGCGGCGAGGAGGCTCGGGTTCCGCGGGCGGATCGTGCGCGTGCGCACCGCGCTGCGCGAAGAGATCGAGGACGCGGCCCCGGCGCACGTCGAGGAGTGGATCGGCGGACTCGCCCACGCGCGTGAGGTCGACGCGGCGGCGCGCGCGATCGGTCGCCGCATCGGGGCGCACGTCTCGATCAACGCGACGGGGCTCAGCCGGGACGGCATCGACCTGCGCCGTGCGGGCGGCCCCGAGGAGGTCGCCGCGGTCGGCGCCCTGCCGGGCGTGCATGCGATCGGCGTCTGCGCGCACTTCCCCTGCGAGGACGAGCACGACGTCGCCGAGGGGGCCGAGGAGTTCCGCTCCCAGTCGGCGGAGGCCGCGGCGCTGCTGGCCGCCGGCGTAGGACGGCGGCTCGAGCGGCACTGCGCGACCTCGTTCGCGGCGCTGTCGGTGCCCGCCTCGCGGTTCGACCTCGTGCGCGTGGGCGCCGCGCTCTACGGCGACACGTCCGCCGCGCCCGGGCTCCTCCGGCCCGCGATGCGCCTGCTCTCGCGGGTCGCCGCGATCAACGTCTATCCGCCCGGACGCACGGCCGGATACGACCGTACGCACCACACCGCCCGCACGTCGCGCCTCGCCGTCGTGCCGCTCGGATACGCCGACGGATTCCACCGTGTCCTCGGCGGCCGCGCCGAGGTGCTGGTGGGCGGGCGGCGGGCTCCCGTGGTCGACAGGCACGCGATGAACACCCTGCTCGTCGACGTGACCGACCACCCCGCCGTGCAGGTCGGGGACGAGGTGACGCTCGCGGGCGCCCAGGGCGGCGACGCGATCACGATGCAGGATCTGGAGCGCGCCTCAGGCCAGATCGCGGCCGACCTCTACACCGCGTGGGGGCGCCTGCTGCCCCGCCTGGCGCGGCGCGGAGGACCGACGTGAGGAGCGCGCAGGCGCCGGGTAGGCTGGCCGGATCCGGCTCGCCGCGCCGCGGCCGGGCGACGAAGGGAGGCGGGGTGTCTGCTCCCTCGTCCCTGTCGCAGGGACTGACGCTGCTCGAATCGGCGGCTGAGCGGGAGCGCTCGGGCCGTGCCGGGCACAACGCCTCCCGGCTCGCGGAGACGACCGGGATCGAGCGCAGCAGGGTGTCGCGGCTGACCGCCGAACTGCGGGCGCTGCGCTTCCTCGATCGCGACGAGGCCGGCGTGCTCAGCGCCGGGGATGCCTACTTCCGCACGGCGCGTGCCCTCGACCAGCCCTGGCTGCGCGCCGCGCGACAGGAGCAGCGGATCCTGGCCTCGACGCTGAGGATGACCGCCCTCCTCGCCGCGGCGGACGGCCCGCGCGCACTGCTGCTGCGCTCCGCGGCGGGAGCGGGGTCGACCGACGTCGCCGTGCCCTACGGCATCGCCCCGATCTGGTGCACGGCCGCCGGCCGGGCCCTGCTCTGGGACGACTCCCGCTCGGAGCTGGAGGAGCGGCTGCGGGAGGTGCAGTTCGTCGGCATCGGCGGTCCGGCCGCCGCTCGGACCGCCGGCCAGGTGTACGACCTCATGGAGCGCGACCGGGCGGACGGGCTGATCGTGGCCTCCGACGAGTATGCGGAGGGGGTGGCCGAGATCGCCCTGCCGATCCGCGGGCGGGACGGGATCGTCGCCTCGATCGCCCTGAGCGGTGCACGCCACGGCCGAGGGCCCGTCCGTGCCGCCCGCGTGGCGCTGGCGGAGGCCCGCGATCGGCTGAGCGCGCTGGCGACCGCTCAGTGAGCGGTGTGGCTCCCGCGGCGCTCCTCGGGGGCGCCGAGCGCTTTCGACAGCGCCTCCGCGGCCGCGACGCACGCCTCCGCGAGCTCCGCTGTGCGCGGACGCAGAGCGCGTCGCTCGCCGACGATCTGCACGCCCGCGGCCACCTCGTCCCGGAAGTCCCAGACCGGCGCCGAGACCGAGTACAGCTCCGGCTCGGCCTCCTGGTCGACGACCGCGTATCCGAGCGCACGCGAGGCGCGCAGCCGATCGAGGAAGTCGTCGACGGAGGCGGGGGCGTTCGGTCCCGGGCTCGAGAACGAGGTCCGGGCGAACACGGCGCGCACCTCCTCGTCGGACGCGTCCCACAGCACCGCACGCCCCGCGTCGCTGCAGAATGCGGGATAGGCGCGGCCCACCCACGACCCGATCATGCGGGATCCGGCGGGGATGCTCTCCACGACGGTCAGCGTGCTGTCGCCCTGCAGGACTCCGAGGAAGCACGCCTCGCCTGTGGCCTCGGCGAGCGCGTCGAGCACCGGCAGTCCGGCGGTGTGCAGCCGTCGCTCCGTCAGCTCCTGCGCCGTCGCGTACCAGCTCCACGCGAGGCGGTAGCGGTGGTCGTCGCCGCGCACGACGAGGCCCCGATCGGCGAGCGCGGAGAGGGTGCGGGACACCTGCGAGCGTTCCCGGTCGAGCGCGAGCGCGACGTCCCGGACCGCCACGCCGTGCGGAGCAGCGGCCGACAGCGCCGCGAGCTCCGAGAGCACGTCCAGGCCGCGGCCCATGCTCGTCCGGGGCAGGTCGGGATCCTCGGCGAACGGCATGGCATGAGCGTACTCGACCGCCGGCGCGCGTCCGGCGGCTCGGGCGGAGGGAAGGCGGAGCGATGACCGGGACGAAGACGACGGGCGCGGAGGGCGGGATCCTCCCGCTCACGATCCTGGACGGCGGGATGTCGACCGCCCTGGAGCAGCAGGGGATCGAGGTGGGCGGCGCGCTGTGGACGGCACGCCTGCTGGCCGACGAGCCGGAGCGCATCGCACGCGCCCACCGCGCCTTCTTCGAGGCCGGAGCCCACGTCGCGACCACCGCCACCTACCAGGCGAGCGAGCGCGGCTTCACCGCGGCGGGCCTGGACGCCGCCGAGGCGAGGACGCTCATCGGCCGCGGGGTGACCATCGCGCGGGAGGTGCGCGACGAGTGCGCCGCGTCGAGGCCGGGGCTGCTCGTGGCGGCGTCGGTGGGCCCCTACGGCGCTGTGCTCGGGGACGGCTCCGAGTACCGGGGGCGATACGGAGTGGCCCCGTCGCGGCTGCGCGACTTCCACGGCCCGCGGCTGGAGGCGCTCGCCGAGGCAGGCCCGGATCTGCTCGCCGTGGAGACCATCCCGGACCTCGAGGAGGCGGTGGTGATCGCGGCGCTGCTGGACGAGCTCGGCGTTCCGGCGTGGTTCAGCTATTCCGTGCGCGGCGAGGAGACCTGCGCCGGACAGCCGCTGGCCGAGGCGTTCGCCGTGCTCGCCGGCCGCCGCTCGCTGGTGGCTGCCGGCGTCAACTGCTCGGATGAGGGCGACGTGCTCGGCGCGGTGGAGGCTGCCGTGGCGGAGACCGGGCTTCCCGCGATCGCCTACCCGAACCACGGCGGCGTCTGGGACAGCACCACCAAGACCTGGTCGCACGCGCGACCGCTCGACATCGACCTCGTGGACGCCTGGATCGCCGCCGGTGCCCGCTACATCGGCGGTTGCTGCGGCTTCGGCCCGGCCGACATCGCCGCACTCTCCCGGCGCGTGACGGCGCCGTCGGTCGCGTCTTAGCCCGTCCATAGGGTCGCCAAAGGGCTCGTCCCGGGGCGGTGCCGAGCATGGATCCCATGACCCAGGATCCCGCTCCCGACCTCGACCTCGACGTCGTCGTCCCCGTGCACAACGAGCACGAGACGCTCGAGCAGAGCATCGCGCTGCTGCACGCGCATCTCAGGGCCGAGGCACCGGGCTCCTGGCGGATCACGATCGCCGACAACGCCAGCACCGACGGCACGGCGGCGATCGCCGAGGGGCTGGCCGCCCGGCTCGACCGCGTGGTGGTGGTGCACCTGGCGGAGAAGGGGCGGGGTCGCGCGCTCAAGGCGGCCTGGTCGGCATCGCCGGCCCGGGTGCTCGTCTACCTCGACGAGGACCTGTCCACGGATCTGCGTGCGCTGCAGCCGCTGGTCGCGCCGCTGCTCAGCGGCCATTCCGACCTGGCGATCGGATCCCGCCTGGCGAGCGCCTCGCGCATCGTGCGCGGCGGCAAGCGCGAGTTCGTCTCGCGCTCCTACAACGCGCTGCTGCGCGGCACGTTCGGCGTGCGGTTCAGCGATGCGCAGTGCGGGTTCAAGGCGATCAGGGCCGACGTGGCCCGCCGCCTGCTGCCGTATGTCGAGGACACCGGGTGGTTCTTCGACACCGAACTGCTGATCCTCGCGGAGCGCGCGGGGCTGCGCATCCACGAGGTGCCCGTCGACTGGGTCGACGATCCGCACAGCTCGGTCGACATCGTCGCGACCGCGACCGCCGATCTCAAGGGCATGGTGCGCGTCGGCACGGGCCTCGCGCGCGGGCGGATCCCCGTCGACGACCTCTACCGGGACATCGGGCGGCACCCGTTCGCGCAGCCCCGGACTCCCCTGATCGCCCAGGTCGTGCGCTTCGGCGTCATCGGCGCGCTGTCCACGATCGCCTATGCGCTGGTCTATCTGGTGCTCCAGGTCGTGATGCCGGCGCAGACCGCGAACTTCCTGGCACTGCTGGTCACCGCGATCGCCAACACCGCCGCCAACCGCCGCTTCACCTTCGGCATCCGAGGCAGAACGGGCGCCACGACGCACCATCTGCAGGGGCTCGTGGTCTTCGGGATCGCCTGGGCGCTCACGAGCGGTTCCCTCGTCCTCCTGCACGCGGCGGATCCGCATCCGGGAGCCTTCGTGGAGGTGGGCGTGCTCACCATCGCGAACCTCGTCGCCACGCTGCTGCGGTTCGCGCTGCTGAAGATCTGGGTGTTCCGCGATCCCGGGCGCCGCAGGGGCGAACCCGCGCCCGACGAGCCCGTCGAACCGCTGTCCACCCGTCACCACCTCACCCTGCTCGCTCAGGAGGCGAACCGATCATGAACGCATCCGTGGCTGTCGCGCCCGCCCTGCCCGCCCCTTCGGTGACCGGACCGGATCCCGCCGCCGCGAACTCCGTCGCAGCCGCGATCCCGAAGGCGCGGTGGGAGGCGCCGGCCTTCGCCGGCGCGCTCCTGCTCACCGGGATCCTGTATGTCTGGAATCTCGCCGCGAGCGGCTGGGCCAACGCGTTCTACTCGGCCGCCGTGCAGGCCGGCACGCAGAACTGGGTCGCGTTCTTCTACGGATCCAGCGACGCCGGCAACTCCATCACGGTGGACAAGCCGCCGGCGAGCCTGTGGGTGATGGAGCTGTCGGCGAGGATCTTCGGGCTCAGTTCGTGGAGCATCCTGGTTCCCGAGGCGCTCATGGGCGTGGCGACGGCCGCGATCATCCTGTTCACCGTGCGGCGGCGTTTCGGCGCGGCCGCGGCGCTGGTCTCGACGGGCGTGTTCGCGCTGACCCCCGTCGCCGCGCTGATGTTCCGGTTCAACAACCCCGACGCGCTGCTCCTGCTGCTGCTGACCGCATCGGTGGCGATGACCTTGCGCGCGATCGACCGGAATCGGCTGCGCTGGCTGCTGCTCGCCGGGGTCGCTGTCGGCTTCGGGTTCTTGACCAAGCAGCTGCAGGCGTTCCTCGTGCTGCCGGTGCTCGCCGGTCTGTACGCCGCGTTCGCGGGTGTCCCGATCCTGAAGAGGCTCTGGCATCTGCTGGCCGCGCTGGGCGCCGTGATCGTCTCGGCCGGCTGGTGGGTCGCCGTGGTCGAACTGGTGCCGGCATCGGCGCGGCCCTACATCGGCGGCTCGCAGACGAACAGCTTCCTCGAGCTCACCTTCGGCTACAACGGCCTGGGACGGCTCACCGGGAACGAGACCGGAAGCGTCACCGGGGGCGGTGGCGCGGCCGCCGCCGGCGGTGGCGGGATGTGGGGATCCACGGGCCTGTTCCGCCTCTTCGAGAACGAGATCGGCGGGCAGATCTCCTGGCTGATCCCCGCGGCCCTGATCCTCTGCGTCGGCGCCCTCGTGCTCATCGGCCGGGCGCCGCGACGGGATCCTCGCCGCATCCTGATCGTCGCGTTCGCGAGCTGGCTCCTCGTCACGATGCTCGCGTTAAGCTTCATGGCCGGGATCTTCCACGCGTACTACACGGTCGCGCTGGCCGCGCCGCTCGCCGGGCTCCTCGGGGCATCCGGTGCCGTCCTGTTCCGGCACCGGGAACGGCTGTGGGCGCGCGTCCTGCTCGCGGTGTCGGCGGTCATCACGGCCGCCTGGGCCTGGGTGCTGCTGGACCGCGCGGGGTCCTGGCTGCCCTGGCTGAAGGTCGTCGTGCTGATCGTCTCGGCCGCCGGTGCCCTGCTCGTCCTCATCCCGCCGCGGTCGCGGATCCTCACCGCCTCGACCCTGTCCGCGCTGCTCGTGGGCGCGCTGCTGGCCCCTGCCGCGTACACGATCGAAACGGTCGGCGCGGCCCACTCCGGCTCCATCGTGACCGCGGGGCCGACGGTCCAGGGCGGCATGGGTGGATTCGGCGGGCGCGGCTTCGCCGGCGGGACGCCGGGTGGAAACGGCGGCTTCGGAGGCTTCGGCGGCGGCGCGCCCGGCGGGAACGGCGGCTTCCCCGGAGGCCAGCCCGGTGCGGCGACCCCCCGCGGCACCGGCGCCGGAGGCGCTGGTCGTGGCGGGATGGGCGGCGCGGGCGGACTGCTCGAGGCCTCCACCGTCGGTTCCGCCATGAAGACGCTCCTCACCGCCGACGCCTCGACCTACACCTGGGCGGCCGCGACGATCGGGTCGCAGACCGCGGCCGGCTATCAGCTGGGTACGGGGGCGGCCGTGATGCCGATCGGCGGATTCAACGGCAGCGACCCGTCGCCGACGCTCGCCCAGTTCCAGGCCTACGTCACGGCGGGACGGATCCACTACTTCATCGCCGGCGGGCGGATGGGAGGATCGAACGGCGGCAGCGACGTGTCCTCCCGCATCCAGCAGTGGGTCGAGGCGAACTTCACGGCGAAGACCGTCGACGGCGTGACGGTGTACGACCTGACGGCGCAGAATTGAACCGGCACGGGCGAGGGGAGCAGATCATGGCCGATGCCACGACCGAGTCCGGATCCGCCGCTGCCCCGATGCCGCTCGGGCTGCCGCCGGTGGTGCGTGCGGACGGATCACCGGCGCGGGCGCTGGTGGTCGACGATGAGCAGGCGCTCGCCGCGGCGGTGGGCGGGTCTCTGGTGGCCGACGGCTGGGAGGTGCGGATCGAGCACCGAGGGCGGAGTGCGCTCATCGCGGTGCGCGAGTTCCAGCCCGACGTGGTCGTGCTCGACATCATGATGCCCGACATCGACGGGCTCGACACCCTCGAGCGCATCCGGGCGATCCGGCCGGAGATCCGGGTGCTGTTCCTCACGGCGCTGGACAGCCACGACGATCGCATCGCGGGGCTCCGCGCCGGCGGGGACGACTACCTCACCAAGCCCTTCGCGATCGCCGAGCTGCAGGCGAGGGTGCGCGTTCTGGCCCGCTCCGCCGTGGCGATCGCCCGGCCCGCCGAGTAGCGGCTGCGGGTCGGCGACCTCGCGGTGGACACGGGCGAATCCACGGCCGAGCTCGCCGGATCGCCGCTCGAGCTGACGCCCACCGAGTTCGAGCTGCTGCTCCTGCTCGCCAACAACGCCGGGCGGGTGCTGCGCCGGGCGCAGATCCTCGAGGCGGTCTGGGGGTACGACTTCGGTACCGAGTCGAACCTCGTCGAGGTCTACGTGTCGAGCCTGCGCCGCAAACTCGCCGCATCGACGGCGCTGAACCTCGAGACGGTGCGGCTGGTCGGCTATGTGCTGCGCGTGGCGGACGGCGCCGGATCCGGCTCCGGGGGAGGCGCATGAGACGTCCTCGCAGTCTCCGTCTGCAAGTGGTGCTCATCGCCTCTGCCCTGGTCGCGGCGGTGAGCATCGTCGTCGGCGTGGTCGCGGTGCTGTCGCTGCACGACTACATGCTGGGTCAGGTGGATGCCCGCCTGAACGGCGCCGCCGCGCGGGGGGCCGACATCGCCGGGGGCCGGGGGCCCGGCTCGACGCCGGGCTCGACTCCTCAGATCAGCCCAGGGCCCACCTCGACGCCGCCGGCCACGCGCCCCAACCGCGACGACGTGGTCGGCGCCCCGGGCCAGTCCGGCGGGACGATCACGGCGATCTTCCGCGACGGCACGTTCGAGATCGGCGGCTGGATCGGGTCGGACGGCGTGCGGCACGACCTCACCGCCGCACAGAAGAAGCTCCTCGCCACGCGCCTGCCCACCGGATCCGCGGACCGCACCGCACCGGTCACCGTCGACCTCGGCGGCTCCCTCGGCGAGTACCGGGTGGCCGGGCGCACCACGCCGACCGGCGCGGGCGTGGTCACGGCGCTGCCGTTGGAATCGGTCACCGCCGTGACCGGGCGGCTGACGCTCGTGGTGGCGCTGGTGGGGGTCGCCTGCATCGTGCTCGCGCTCGCCGCCGCGGCGGTCGCGATGGGCCGGGCGCTGCGCCCGCTGCGTCGCGTCGCACACACCGCCGCCGCGGTGACGGCGGTGCCGCTGGACCGGGGCGAGGTGCGGCTCGCAGAGCGCGTCGCGGCGCGCGACATCGCCTCGACCGCCGAGGTCGGCCAGGTCGGTGCCGCCCTGAACGACCTGCTCGACCACGTCGAGGACGCCCTCGCCCAACGCGAGGCCAGCGAGTCGACCATGCGGCGCTTCGTCGCCGATGCGAGCCACGAGCTGCGCACCCCGCTCGCGACGATCCGCGCGTACGCCCAGCTCTCGGGTCGATCCGACGCCGAGGAGCGGGAGATCCGCGGCAACGCGGCGCTCATCGACGTCGAGGGGGTGCGGATGGGTGCGCTCATCGATCAGCTGCTGCTGCTCGCGCGCCTCGACGCGCTGCCCGAGCTGGCGCGAGACGAGGTCGACGTCCGATTGCTCGTCGCCGAGGCGGTGCTCGCCGCTCGCCTCGCGGGCCCCGACCACGTCTGGGTCATGGAGCTCGGGGAGGATCCGGCTCTCGGGCGCGGCGACGCGGCGGATCTGCGCCGCGTCGTCGACAACCTCCTCGCCAACGCCCGCGTGCACACCCCGGCCGGAACGACCGTGCGGGTGCGGCTCGACGAGGTGCGCACCGGAGAGACGGTCGGGTCCGTGCGACTCACCGTCTCCGATGACGGCCCGGGCCTTCCCGATGCGGTGCGGGAGACCGTGTTCGAGCGCTTCGCCCGGGGCGAGACGTCGCGCTCGCGGGAGGGCGGCGGCACCGGCCTCGGCATGGCGATCGCCCGCGCCGTGGTCGAAGCACACGGCGGCACGATCGCCGTCGCGCCGGGGCCGGGCGCGACGTTCGTGGTGACGCTGCCCGCCGCCTGATCCCTGCGCGGTCCTTCCGTTGCCGGGGCCTGCCGAACGTCCCGGAGGGGACCGGGACGTTCCGTGCGGACTACCCTGGAGGGGTGACTGCGTACGTCTCGGCCTTCGATCTGTTCTCCATCGGTGTAGGACCTTCGAGTTCGCATACGGTGGGGCCGATGCGCGCCGGCGTCGACTTCGCCGCGCGGCTCGCGGCCGACGGGGTGCTCGACCGCGTCGCTCGCGTCACCTGCTCGCTGTACGGCTCCCTGGGCGCCACGGGTCTCGGCCACGGCACGCCCGATGCGGTCGTCGCGGGCCTGCGCGGGCTCACCCCGGAGACGTGCGATCCGGCCGATGTGCGCCGCGCCTGGGCGGACTGGACAGACGGCTCCGCGCTGGCGATCGACGGCACCCACGACGTGGTCTTCGCGAAGGACGACATCACCTTCGAGCCGCGCACCCGCCTGCCCGGCCACCCGAACGCGATGACGCTGCGCGCTCTCGACGCCGACGGGATCCATGTCGCACAGGAGACGTACTACTCGATCGGAGGCGGGTTCATCCGCCGCGACGGCGAGGACGACACGCGCACCCTGGCGACGGCGGGCTTCCCGTTCGCATACCGTGACGCAGCGTCGCTGCTCGAGCTGTGCGACGAGAACGGGCTCACGATCGCCGAGCTCGCGCGCCTCAATGAGACGGCGCTGCGCAGCGAGGAGGACGTCGCCGCCGGGCTCGACGCCATCTGGGACGCCATGGCCGCCTGCGTCGACGCGGGTCTGCATGCGGAGGGCACCCTGCCCGGGATCCTCAAGGTCAAGCGCCGCGCGGGGGCGATCCGTGCCCAGCTCGACGAGGTCGAGGCCGAGGGGCACCCCGCCGTGCCGGGCGAATGGCTCGGCGCGTTCGCGCTCGCCGTGAACGAGGAGAACGCCGCCGGCGGCCGTGTCGTGACCGCCCCCACCAACGGCGCCGCCGGGATCCTGCCCGCCGTGGCGATGTACTGGTGGAGGTTCCTCGCCGACTCGGGCCTCGGCGCAGGCAACGCCGTCACCCCGTACGGCGAGCTGGTCGGCAGCGCCCTGCTGGGCTTCGGGGCCGAGGCCTCGCTCGTCGCCGTCGGCGCGATCGAGGACCCCGATGCGCTGAGCGAGGCGAACCGGCGACGCGGCATCCGCCGCTTCCTGCTCACGGCGACCGCGCTCGGATCCCTGTTCAAGGCCAATGCCTCGATCTCGGGCGCGGAGGGCGGCTGCCAGGCCGAGGTCGGGTCCGCGTGCGCGATGGCGGCCGGCGGCCTCACCGCGGTGATGGGCGGCACCAACCGGCAGATCGAGAACGCCGCCGAGATCGCGATGGAGCACCACCTCGGGCTGACCTGCGATCCCATCGGCGGTCTCGTGCAGATCCCGTGCATCGAGCGCAACGCCATCGCCGCCTCGACCGCGGTGACCGCCGCGCGGCTCGCGCTGCGCGGCGACGGCGAGCACTACGTCTCGCTCGACGCCGTCGTCGAGACCATGCGCCAGACCGGTCTCGACATGTCCACGAAGTACAAGGAGACGAGCGAGGGCGGTCTCGCGGTCAACGTCATCGAGTGCTGAGATGGGCGCATGACCACGACACGGCGCAGGGGACGCCCCAGAGGCGAGTCCGGATCACGCGGCCGCATCGTGACCGCCGCCGAGCACGAGTTCGGCGAGAACGGCTATGACGGCGCGACCATTCGCGCGATCGCGGGCCGCGCGGGCGTCGACTCCGCGCTCGTGCACCACTACTTCGGCACCAAGGCGGATCTGTTCGCCGAGGTGATCGGCATCCCGTTGCGTCCCGATGTCGATGTGCCCGCGATCCTCGAAGGGCCGCGCGACCAGGTCGGCGAGCGCGTCGTGCGCTATGTGCTGGAGGCGTTCGAGCGCCCGGAGGTGCGCCGGCGCGGCGTGACGATGATTCGCGTCGCTCTCGGCTCCAAGGTGATGTCGCCCCCTCTGGTCGGCTTCCTCTCCCGTGAGCTGATCGGGCGGATCACGGCACGGCTGGACACCCCCGACGCCGCCCTCCGCGCGACGCTCGTCGCCTCGCAGATCGCGGGCATGCTCGTCACGCGGTACGTCGCGAAGCTGCCGCCGATCGCCGACGCCCCCGTCGAGGAGCTCGTGGCGCGCGTGGGGCCGACGCTCCAGCGGTACCTGTTCGACTGAACCCCGGAGCGCGACCGTTCTCCGGGCGGATCCCTTGACCCGTCGCGCTCCCGGATCCATAATTCATCACATGATGAATAACGCGGTGGTGATCGAGGGACTGCGGGTGCGGCGCGGGCGCCACGACGTGTTCGACGGCCTGTCGCTGAGCATCCCCCGGGGCGAGGTGACCGGGTTGCTGGGGCCCTCGGGCTGCGGAAAGACGACTCTCATGCGCGCGATCGTCGGCGTGCAGCGGATCCGGTCCGGATCCGTCCAGGTGCTCGGAGAGCCGGCGGGATCCGCAGCGCTGCGCCACCGCGTCGCCTACGGCACGCAGGGCG
>JABLTH010083692.1_pt1 | contig 14939 bp, 13 predicted proteins | sample 7875711 | NCBI WGS metagenome assembly JABLTH01 (sample SAMN14941262, study PRJNA633318) | bioreactor metagenome | isolation source: bioreactor | place: China | collected 2019-03-05 | reverse complement strand
TTGTTGTTGTAGCGATAGGCGGCTTGCATCAGCAGGTCGGGCGTGATCTGGTAACGCAGGCCCACGGCTGCCTTCTGCGTGCGGCTGAAATTGCCGGCCGTCTTGGCGCTATTGATGCTATCGTAGGCACCCGCGATGCCGAGCTGACCGATGCGGTAGTCGAAGCCGGCACCGTATCCAGCCGAGCCTTGCACCGTGCCTGGCTGCTCGCCGAAGCTCCAGTGCATTTCCGCTGCCAGGGGGCCGAGGTCGAGATGGTATTTCACCATATTGTCCTCGCGCAGATTTGCCCCGGCGATGCCGACCACGGGTTCATAGGTGGTGGCATAGGCCGTCGGCGAATAGTTGGCCATCATCAGAAACAGCGATGTGTATTGACGCCCCAACGTTACCTGATGACCGCCCGCACCGAGGCCAACCCATGCCTGGCGGCCGAATAACCTCCCGCCTTGCGTCGAACTGCCGGTGTCCAGGCTGAAGCCACTCTCCAAGGCAAAAATGGCCCGCTTGCCTCCGCCCAAGTCTTCTGTGCCACGCAGGCCCCACCGGCTGGGCGACAGGCCACCGGAGTTCAGGGCGACTCTGGATTGTCCGCCTGAACCGCTGCCCAGGTTGTGATTGGTGTACTCCACGTTGGCGTCGACGACCCCATAGAGCGTGACCCCGGATGTTTGGGCTGCCGCGGCGGCACTGGCCAGTGCACAGGCGAGCCCGAAAAGACGCGTCTTCATCTAGTTTCCTCCTTCTTCGTCTCGGTTGTTCTCAGTACGCTGATTGATGACCGATCATCGCATACTGGTATTTGTAAAATAATTAATGGTATACGTTATGTTGGTGAAAAAATACAACATATGAAATTATTTCTACCTGCGCGGCGCTACGTTTGACAGTGATGCGTCGGACAGCGAATCAAGCTGCGGCGGACCAGTCGGAGAAGCGACGGCCGTTGCGAGCGAGTTCCGCCAGCAGGGGGGAGGGTTGCCACCAGTAACCGTGCTCATCGTGGAAGCGTTGGATATCGGCGTACACGCTGGCCAGCCCGATCTGGTCTGCGTAGTACATCGGTCCGCCGCGGTAGGCCGGGAAGCCGTACCCGGTGACGTAGACGATGTCGATGTCACTCGGACGCAGCGCGATACCTTGTTCGAGCAGCCTGGCCCCTTCGTTGACCATGCCGTACAGGCAACGCTTGAGAATCTCTTCTTCGCTGATGGGGCGCCGCTTGAAGCCGAGCCGCGCAGACTCTTCGACGATGAATTGCTCCAGCTGCGGGTCTCGATGCGGCGTGCGGCTCCCGGGCTCGTAGCGGTACCATCCAGCGCCGCTCTTCTGTCCGAGGCGGCCCTGCTCCGTCAGTTTGAGGATCATGTCGTTCCAGCGCCTGTCCTGCGGCCGTGTCGCCATTTGCGCCTTGCGCGTCTGGTAGCCGACGTCGTTTCCCGCCATGTCGTGCACGGCAAAGATGCCCATGGCGTAGCCAAAACTCATCAGTGCCTGGTCTACCTCGTGCGGTAGCGCGCCTTCTTCGAGGAGGAAGTGTGCTTCGCGCGTGTAGTTGCGAAACAGCGCATTGCCGATGAAGCCTGGGTAGATGCGCGCCAGCACGGATGTCTTTCCCATCTTCCGGCCCAGCGCCATCAGTGTGGCGATCACGTCCGGCGCGGTCTCCCGGGCGCGGACCACTTCGAGAAGGCGCATCACGTGGGCGGGGCTGAAGAAGTGGGCGCCAATCACGTCCTGCGGGCGCCGCGTGGCGTCGGCGATTGCGTCGACGTCCAGCCCCGAGGTGTTGGTGGCGAGAATTGCGCCTGGCTTACAGAGTGCATCGAGCTGGCGGAAGATCTGCTGCTTGAGCGCCAGGTCTTCGAAGACAGCTTCGATCACGAGATCTGCTGAAGCCGCATCGGCCAAGTCGACCGAGCCGCGGATTCGGGCAAGCCGCTCCTCCATGGCTGCCGCATCGAGCCTGCCGCGCGCGACGCTGCCGGCATAGTTGTCACGCACGCGTTGAAGTCCGGATGCGAGTCCTTGCGCACTGCTGTCGATCAAGGTGACGGGAATGCCGATATTGGCGAGGGCCATGGCAATGCCACCCCCCATGGTACCGGCGCCGACAACGGCAACTTCGTGGATCGGGCGTGTCGGCGTGTCGACCGGGATGCCCGGGATGTTTGCGGCCTCGGCCTGGGCAATGCGCACGTATTCGGCGGCGTCCTGCGCTGCCTGGGATTGCGGCGTGATGGGGAGCGTGGTCATGATCGGGTTCAGTTCGACTGGTTGCCAGGGGTGGCCAACGGCTTGGCGCGGCCTTCGACGAAGTCGCGCAGGCGTTCCGAGGCTTCCGGTGGGCGCGGGATATTGGAGGTCAGGTATTCGACGAATAGCCCATCGTCGTGCGACAGGTCGTTGATGCGTGGCAGTACGTTGGTGATGCGCCAGTTGGTGTCGGCGGTGTTGCGGGCGATCAGCGCCGCCAGTTCGCGTGCTTTGTCCAGTGCTTTGCCGGCTGGCACCACGTAGCGCACGATGTGCTCGCGCTCGCCCTCGGCTGCATTGAGCAGGCGTCCGGTCAGCATCATGTCGGCCATCACCGTGTAGCCGACCACGCGCTGGATGCGTACCGTTCCGCCACCGCCGACGAAGATGCCGCGCTGTCCCTCGGGCAGGCCGAAGAAGGCCGACTCGTCAGCCACGCGTATATGTGCCGCGGTGGCCAGCTCCAGCCCGCCGCCGACCACTGCTCCATGCAGCGCAGCCACGAAGGGGATGGGGCCGCGCGCGATGATGTCGAACACGGTGTGCCAGGAATGGCGCTGGCGCTTGCGCGGGCGCGGCATGTCGCCAGAAGCGCGAGCCAGTGCTTCCTTCAGGTCCAGGCCCGCGCAGAAGTTGCTGCCGTGGCCGAACAGTACGCCGACGTCTGCCTCCTCGCCGGCACGAACGACGGCATCGCGCAGCGCCCACACCACGTCCTCGTTGATCGCGTTGCGTTTTTCGGGCCGGTTCAGGCCAATCAGCGCGACATTGCCGTCGAGCGCGTAGGTCACCAGTTCATTGCTCATGGTCTTGTTTCCTTGTAGGGATTTCGGGGGAGCGCTGAGCTCAAAGATCGAGGATGAGCTTGCGGCTCTTCGCTCCGGAGCAGCAGATCATCATGCGCTTGTTCGTCGCGCGTTCCGCTTCGCTCAGCACGAGATCGCGGTGGTCGGGCACGCCTTCCAGCACGCGTACTTCGCAGGTGCCGCACACACCTTCCTGGCAGGAATAGGGCGGCTCGATGCCCTCGCTGAGCAGGCAGTCAAGGATGGTCTTGCCGCTGGGCACCTCGAGGCTGCGTCCCGTGCGCGCCAGTTGCACGACGAAGCCACCTTCGGTTGCGGCCGCTTCGCGCGCCGCGAAGTACTCGCGGTGGACCCTGTCCGGCGGCAGCGCCGCGGTGGCGGTCTCAAAGGCCTCCAGCATCTGCACAGGGCCGCAGCAGTAGATATGGGCGCCGTCCGGCAGTGTGGCGGCGATGGCGGGGATGTCGAGCATGCGAGCGCCCGCCTCACGGTCGAAGGTCATGTGTACCTCCGCGCCATCCAGGCCATGCATGGCTTCGAGTGCGTCGACAAAGGCGGCCTGCCTGCGCGTGCGCGCCGCGTAATGCAGGTGCCAGGGACGGCCAAGCGCACGCAGGCGCTGAATCATGCCGAAGATCGGTGTGATGCCGATGCCGCCGGCGATGAATACACTGAGCGGTGCGTTTTCGTCGAGAGGGAAATTGTTGCGAGGTGGCGCGGCGGTGACGGTGTCGCCCGGGCGCAGTATTTCATGCAGGTAGCGCGAGCCGCCACGGCTGCGGGCGTCCTTGTTGACGCCGATGACATAGCGCCGGCGTTCGCCAGGCGCATTCAGGAGGGAATAGCTGCGGATCAGCCCGTTGGGCAGGTGCAGGTCGATGTGCGCGCCGGCGCCGAAGGCAGGCAGATCCTTGAGCGGTGGCTCCGGATGCAGCTCGTAGCTCAGGATGCCATCGGCTTCCCAGGTGATGGACTTGACGCGCAATTGCAGGGTTTCAGTATGATTCAATTTTTGTCTCCAGGCTGGGCGACGTACCGCGTACCGCGGGCCGCGGCTGTGCAAGCCGATGCAGAGGCAATGGCCTCCCGCTCAGACATCCACGACATCGATGTCCTCGATGGCAACGCCGGTGGCTGCCTCGCAGGCACGGCGGACGGCCTCGGGCTGGCCGGCGTGGAAGATGAAGTGGCGCAGCAGTTTGTTCCACTTCGGATGGCGTTCGTACTCGGCGCGCGGCAGGCCGTCGAGAAAAAAGTCACGCGAATCGCTCGGTAGAATCAGGCGCCGGTTGGCGTGCGCGTCGCGGATCACGCCTTTGGGGTCGCGCCCTTGCGCGACGGCGTCGATGTCGTCAAACAAGCGCCGGCGGATCATGGCAATGCCTTTGTCGCTGGCACCCAGGTTCTCGCGCGTGCGGTCGGTGACCGGGCCTTGTCCGACCCAGGCGATGATGTCCTGGTTGATCACATGGCTGGAGATCCAGCGGCCAGTGGCGGGATCGCGCGTGGGGCTCTTCCAGCTCGGGATCGTGCGCTGCACGAAAGGCTCGGCTTCGCGCGGGACGCGGATGAACGACCAGGTGACGCTCAGCGTGTTGGTGTCGTCCACCGGCACCCGCCACTCGAAGTGATCGCCGAGGAAGAAGCCGTTCGGCCACAGGCAGACCCGGCCGATGGTCCACAGGGGATGCCGCTCGTCGGTATCTTCGCTGATGCGCTTGTAGAGGAAGCCGTGTTCGAATTCTTCGAAGCCGAGCCGCAGGTGGCGCGGCGCGCGCCGCCCGGCCTCGCCGCGCAGTTGTCGCCCCCAGTTGGCGTGCATCCATTCAAAGTGTACCGGGTCGATCGAGTTCTCCTGTGCTTGCAGCCAGTTGCAGGGAACATCGGCGAACACCACCTGGACGAAGCCATTGCCCCAGCTGAAGGGCTCCCAGTCCGGCAGTTGTGGCACAGGATCCGGTCCCAGGTAAGCCCACAGCATGCCGGCCTTGGCTGCGACGTGGTAGGCCTTGAGGCGAACACGCTCGCGCAGCCTGGCGGCCGGATCGGCGACTTCCTCGAATGGTTGCTCGATGCAGCGGCCACGCGCGTCATAGCACCATCCGTGGTAATTGCAGCGCAGGCCGTGCTGTTCCACATAGCCGTAGGCGAGATCGGCGCGTCGGTGGGCGCAGTGTCGGGCCACCAGGCCGTAGTCGCCGCTCAGATCCTTGTAGAGGACCAGGTCCTCACCCATCAGGCGGACGGGCTTGATGGCCTCGCGTTCCAGTTCGTCGACGCCCGCGATCGGATGCCAGTGGCGGCGCAGTACCTCACCCATCGGCGTGCCGGCTCCGACGCTGGTCAGCAGTCGGTTCTTGTCTTCGCTCAACATACGATATTCCTGCCAGGGTCAGAGCTCGGCTCGGAAGCCGGATGCCTTGATGATCGGCGCCCAGGTTTCAAGCTCGGCGCGCTGGCGGCGCGCCATCTGCTGGTCGTCGAGGTAGTCTGGAACGACGGCGAGATCCTTCATCAGGAAGTCGCGCGACCTTGGCGTCGAGAGGATCGTGCGCAAGGCCTGCTGCATGCGTGCGATCTCGCGTACGGGCGTGCGGGCCGGCGCCCACATCGCGGTCCAGCCGTCGCCATGCGTGACATCGATGCCCTGCTCGGCCATGGTCGGCATCTCCGGTGCGAGCACGGAGCGCTTCTCGCTAAAGATGCCGAGCAATTGGATCCGGCCCGCCTGGTGGTATCTGCGCAGGTCCTCGAGCAGCGTGACGGCGCTGGCGATATGTCCGCCGAGCAGGTCGGTGATCATCGGCGGCGTTCCCTTGTAGGGGGCGACGGCCAGGTCGATGCCGGCTGCCTTGGCGAACTGCAGGCCGAGGAAGTGATTCTGACCGCCCAGGCCCGGTGTGCCGAACGTGGCCTGACCCGGATTGGCCTTGGCCCAGCGGGCGAAGTCGCGAGCGTTGCCGGCCCGCGTGGCAGCGCCGGCAGCCATCCCGCAGGGAAAGGAAACCAGGCCGGCAACCGGCTCGAAGTCCCGCCAGATATCCCATTTGATCTGATTGCCGAACACGAGCGTCTGGAAGGTCGGCGTGGCGTTGGGAGCGATCATGTAAGTGAGACCGTCCGGTGCGGCGGACTTCAGCGCATCTGCTGCGAGCCTGCCGCCAACACCGACACGGTTCTCGATAATCACCGGCTGCTCGAGCAATGAGGACAGCGCGTCGGAGAAGTAGCGCGCGATGGCGTCTGTGCCACCACCAGGCGGCAGGCCCAGCAAGATCCGGATCAATGGTTTGCCGCGCATGTCGGCAAAGGACGCGGCCGGCATGCAGAGGCCCGCACAGGCGGCCTTCAGCAGCCTGCGGCGGCGGAGGCTGGTCATGGTTGTCTCCGGGTTTGTTTTTATTGGGGAATCGGGGGCGCTGCTTGTCCTGGCGGCGGTGCTCAGGCGGCGCTTGAGAGGTCGCGCCAGTCGCTGCCGGCCGGCAGCACACCGCCGACCGATACCGCCTGGCGGTAGTCCAGCTCAGGGCTGTCGGCCAGCGTTGGCGTACGTCCGGCCTGGAACTCGCGCACGGATTTCAGCAAGGCCTGGCGTACGCGCAGCACCGCGCCGTCGGCTGAGCAGAGTTGCTCCGTGGTGCGGTCGGCGATCGGCCCCTGGCCGAGGAACATGGCGAAGTCCTCGGTGCCGAGGTGCTGCGGGAAGCCGGTGGCGTGGCCGCGCTTCATCAGATCCCGGTTCTGGCCCCAGTTGTCCTCCGGGCCGCCGGGCGGCAGCGGCGGGAACGCCCATACGTCCGGTGTGGCCGACATCACGGTCATACCGAGCGGACGGTTTGGATTGAAGTGGACGAACCAGGCGCGGTGCGTGACGTCGTCGACGGGGGTGGAGAAGAACACGGTACTCGGGCCGTTCGCATCGGGCGCGCAGATGATGCCGTACCAGGGCATCACGAAGTTATTGAGGCGCACGTAGACCTGGTCATCGCTGAGCGGGCGGATTGCCGCGTAGCGGTAGCCGTAGGGACGATCCTCGAACTCCAGTCGCGGCGCCAGCGCCTTTGTCATGTGCAAGCGCTGGTTGCCCGATCCGGCGGTGATCTGCGTGGTCGACTCATGCAGCACACCGACGTGCGATGAATCCATCGAAGCTTCCACGCCCTGGACCCAGTTGGTTGGCACTTCCTGGCTGGTGACCGAACGCTGGCTCTCGGGCAGGGAGACGAAGGGCAGCTCGGGGAACTTCGGTGGCGTGTCGCCGCGGCCCAGCCACACCCAGACGATGCCGCCCCGATCTTCCACCCGGTAGCGATTGACGCGCACGTGCTTGCAGAACTGCTGCTGGTCGCCGACGTGGTTCGGCGCCTAGACCACCTCGCCATGCGCGTTGAGCTTCCATCCGTGGAAGATACAGCGCAAGCCGTTGTTCTCGTTGCGCCCCATCAGCAGCGAGGTCTTGCGGTGCGGACACAGTTCGTCGAGCACGCCCACGCTGCCATCGGTGGTGCGGAACGCGACGTAATTGGCGCCAAGCAGGCGCACCCGCACCGGCGCGCCGTCTGCTACCAGCTTGGAGGACGGCACGGCCGGAATCCAGTAGTGCTGGCGGATCATCTCGCCCATCGGTGCGCCGTCATCGACCCGCGTCAACAGCTCATTGTCTTCCTTTGTCATCGGCATGGTGTCTCACTCCCCGTCTTGATAAAAGGCGCGCGTATAGACGCGTCTGCAATTGCATTCGAAGATGTTGCGGCGCTGCGCTTCGCTCAGCCACTCGATGCCTTCGATCACGGGCTTCATGTCGTCGTAGTCGCGCCCGGTCAGCGGGTTGCGCGCGCTGCCGGTACCCGGCTTCTCAGTGCCGAACAGCACGTTGTCTGTGCCCGCCACCTTGAGCAGCAGATCGATGGCCTCCGGCGAGTAGTTGCAGGTGTCGAAGTAGAGGCGTTTGAGCTGCTCATCGAAGCCGGTGGTCTCGCCCTTGCGCGCGGACCATGCGCGGAACCGGCCCATCTGGTAGGGAATGGCGCCGCCGCCGTGAGCGACGACGATCTTCAAGTCCGGAAACTGCTCGAATACCTTGGAACCGAGCAGAGAGACGATGGCAATGCTCTCTTCATTGATGAACTTGAGTGTGTAGGACTCGCGCGCGCTGCAGCTTCCCGCCGAATGAATCAGGCCGGGTACGTCGAGCCGGGTCATGGCCTCGTACAGCGGATACCAGAACGGGTCACCCAGCCCGGGCGGGGTAGGGCCTTCGCCTTCCGTAGGGTCCGGATTGATCAGGCAGCCGACGAAGCCCAGTTCGTTGACGCAGCGCTCCAGTTCCGGCAAGGCGCGCTCGGCGGGCGATTCGAGCATGAACTGCGGCAGGCCGGCCACGCCGCGGAAACGGTCGGGGAACAACGCGACGTAGCGGGCGATGAGGTCGTTGCAATGGCGCGACCAGAGCTCCGTGACGCGCCCTGGCTTGACCGAGTGCATCTGCAGGTAAGGCCGTGGCGAGATGAACTGCACGTCGGTGCCGACGGCGTCCATGCTGCGGACCAGCTCTTCCGCTACCTTGCGCACGGAGTCGTCCGCGATTTTCGGCGTGGTGGAGGGGTTGGCACGGCCGCCGACAAGTTCCGCCATATAGCGGAAGCTCTCGGCGGGCATGACGACGTGGGCGTGGGAATCGATGATCATGGGGTTTCAGCCTTGGTTCGCGTCGGCCACGACGGCCAGACACTCGAGTTGCAACTGCATGCCGTGCTGCAGGTCGTGCACGACGATATGGCGCGCGGGACGGTCGCGCGGATCGGGAAAACAGGCCAGCCACTGTGCGTTGACGGGCTCGCGCACGCTGTCGTCCTTGACGTAGACGGTGAGCTTGACCACATCGGCCAGCGTGGCGCCGCCGGCCTCCAGTACGCGCCTCAAATTGACAAAGGCCTGCACGGCCTGTCCCGATGCCGTCGGTGCGAGCTTGCTGGTGGCGGGATCCTTGCCGGACACGGCAGAAGTGCAGAGCACGTTTCCCACACGCGCCGCGGCCGGGATCGGCGCCTGATGGGCAAGGTCGGGGATATCGATGGAACGCAGCGGTCGGGTCATGGAGTCCTCGTGGGGCCAGTCGGTGTGATCGGATGACGGTGGAAGCCGGTCTCGGTTTCGAAGAAATGCGGCGGGACCATGGCCAGGAATTCGGCGAAGCCTGTCGTGCCAGCCGGAACGTGCAGCGTCATGGCATCGGCGGCGTGTCCTTCGTCACCGCTGACAATCGCTTGCGCGATGCGCTCGTGGTCCTGCAGCGAATGCATGATCTGCGCTTGGGTGACGAAGTCGCGCGGCCGGTAGCGCTGCACGCGGCGGCGGGCATAGCGGATCTGGCTGGCAAGGTAGTCGTTGCGGCAGCCGGCGTAGATAGCCTCGTGAAATGCGGTGTTGGCTGCGGCATATCCCGCCGCATCCGCCTGTTCGGCGGCTTGCCGGCATTGGCGTAAGCCGTCTTCAAGCGCCCCGTGCAGCGTGGAGTCACCCCGGCGCGCGGCGAGCTTGGCCGCCAATGCCTCCAGTTCGCCCACATATTCGAGCATCGAACGCACTTCACTGATCGACATGCGCGTAACGGATACACCATGGCGCGCAACAATGCATACCAGATCGCTTGCCAACAACTGTTGTATCGCCTCGCGAACCGGCGTCCGCGAGACGTTGAAACGCTGTGCCAGCGCCCGTTCGTCCAGCGGGGTGCCCGGCGGCAGGATGCCGTTCTCGATCTCTGCGGCCAGTGTCGAGCGTATGTCGCCGGCGAGGCTGGCACGACCGCCAGGCTCGCCGGCGGCGGACGCCGAGCCCGCTGCCATCGGGGCCGCGGATGCGACAGGTCTTGTTTGAGTAGCGGTCATGATGCGTGCGCGCTGGGCCAGCAGGGAGCTTGCAGTTTTCCTGCCAGAAAATATACAACACAACTATTGTGGTATGCAAATGGGAAGAAGAATGATGCGCGGATGTTGGCTGCTGGGCTCGATCTTTGTATCGGCGTATGCCAGTTGCAGCGTTATGTTGCAGCGTCATGTGGCGAACTATCCGCGTGCGGCGCGCTGCGAGAAGCATCCGGCGCTGTACTGCTACGTGCCCGGCCTTGGCCCAAGGGGCCTCACCATCCGGCGTGCTGCGGCTGTCGGGATCCTTGCGGGTAAACACTTATGATTGGATGCCAATAATTTTATCTGGTGTATTGAAATTGCTTTTTGTGTATGCCAGAATTCTCAAAAATACAGGAGATGTCGTGCGGCTCACCCCTGGTTCGCACGTGTTCCTGTGCTTCTTCTTTCATCGCAAGGTTGCAAGGCGTACTTCCCATGAATCCTTCCATCGCTTCCCCCGCTTCACCGGAGCAGGCGTTGCTGCCGCTGGGCCGCATCCTTGCGCCAGCATCGATCGCTATCGTCGGGGCGTCGGCCGACCCCCGCTCGTTCGGCGGATTCGTCTTGGACAACCTGGAGCGTTTCGGCTACGCCGGCGCCGTACACCTGGTCAGCCGCAGCAGCACCGAAATCAACGGCCGGCCCTGCGTCAAAACGGTGGACGCGCTGCCGCAAGGGATAGACCTGGCAGTACTGGCGATTCCCGAGGCCGGTGTGCTGGACGCCGTGCGTGGTCTGGCGGCGCGCGGCACCCATGCTGCCGTGTTGTTCGCCTCCGGCTACGCGGAGGCGGGCGAGACGGGGCGCGTCAAGCAGGAAGAGCTGGCGCGGGTGGCGCGTGACAGCGGGATCCTGCTGCTGGGCCCGAATTGCATGGGCTTTACCAATTTCGAAGTGGGTGTGCCGGTGACCTTCGAGCCGCTTGCTCCGCAGCCGGCCGCGGGCCGGGCCGGCGTGGGCGTGGTGGCGCAGAGCGGCGCCATGGCGGCCAATGTGCGCGATGCGCTGAGCGGCCGGGGTCTGCCGCTGACTGCGGTGGTGTCGACGGGTAACGAGGCAGTGCTGGGGCTGGAAGATGTGCTGGCGCACTACATCGCCGATGCGCAGACGCGCGTGATCGCCGTCTATGCGGAACAGGTGCGCCGCCCGCAGACGTTTCTGCGCCTGGCGCGGCAGGCGCGCGAGGCGGGCAAGCCTGTGGTGATGCTGATGCCGGGGCGCAGTGCGCGGGCACGCGAGGCCGCGCAGTCGCATACCGGTGCGCTCGCTGGCGATCACGCCACCGCCTCGGCGGCGCTGGCGCGCGAAGCCGTGGTGCTGGTGGATTCGCTGGACGAGTTGTTCGATGCCGCTGCGATCCTGCTGCGGTTTCCGGTGCCGCCGAGCGGCGGCCCGGCTTTCATGACCGGGTCTGGCGCGATGAAGAACATCGCGCTGGATTTCTGCGATGCGCTGGACCTGGACCTGCCTGCGCTGGGCGAGCAGACGACGGCGCGCCTGCAGGCCATGCTGCCGGCCTACGCGGTGGCCGAGAACCCGCTCGACTACACCACCATCAGCGTGCGCCAGCCTGGGCTGGTGGGCGAACTGCTGCTGGCCATGTTGGCCGACGACAACATCGGCAGTATCGTGCTCAGCATCCCGGCAGGTCCGACGGTAGCCCAGCGCGACAAGGCCGAGCACATCGTGCCGGCGCTGGCGCGCGCGGAGAAGCCTGCGGTCTTGGTGGTCACCGGCGACGCAGGTCCGATCGAGCCGTTTTTCGTCGACGCCATCCGCGCCAGCGGCGTGCCGTTCTTCCGCTCCCCCGACCGCGCGCTGCGTGCGCTCCGGCGCGTGACCGCCTACGGCGAGGCGCTGCAGCGAGCCCGGCGTGCCAACCAGGTCGATCCGGTCGCGGTGGCGTTGCCGGCGCCGCGGCCTCCTTCCGGTGTGTTTGCCGAATATCAGGGCAAGGCATGGCTGGCTGCCGCCGGCGTGGCAGTGCCAGCCGGTGGGCTGGCGCAGAGCGTAGAGGACGCGGCCACGATCGCCGCGAGCCTTGGCTATCCGGTGGTGATCAAGGCCCAGGCCAGCGAACTGCCGCACAAGAGCGATGTCGGCGGCGTGATCATCGGGCTGGGAGACGAGGCCGCTTTGCGCGCGGGCTGGCAGCAGTTGCAGGACAACGTCGCCAGGCATCGCCCCGGCCTGCGCCTGGATGGTGTGCTGGTGGAGAAGATGGGCGAGCGCGGGCTCGAACTGGTGGTCGGGGCGCGCCGCGACGCCGGCTGGGGGCCGGTTGTGCTTGTCGGCCTGGGTGGCATCTGGATCGAGGCACTCGAGGACGTGCGCCTGTTGCCGGCCGATCTGGCCGAAGAGGACATTGTGACCGAACTCGGACGGCTCAAGGCCGCCTCGCTGCTGCGCGGCATCCGCGGTGCGGCGGCGGTCGACGTGCGGGCGATCGCACGCGTGGTGGCGCTGATCGGAACGCAGATGCGTGCCAATCCGGCCATCCTGGAGATCGACGTCAATCCTCTGCTGGCCTATCCCGACCGCGTGCTCGCCCTCGACGCGCTGGTCGTGTGCGCTGCGCCGCAAGCCTGAGACAACGCAATGAAGCTCGAATTTTCCGCCGCCGACGAGGCATTCCGCCAGGAAGTGCGCGCCTTCGTGCGCGAGAACCTGCCCGCCGATATCAAGCGAAAGGTCGAACTGGGCCTGCGCCTGGAGCATCTGGACTATGTGACGTGGTTCCGCATCCTGGAGTCGCGCGGCTGGCTCACGCCGGGCTGGCCGGTCGAGCACGGCGGTCCCGGTTGGAACCACGTGCAGCGCTACATCTTCGATGAGGAAACCATGCTCGGCAACGCGCCGCGCATCATCGCCAGTGGTATCCAAATGCTGGGGCCGGTACTGATCGCCTTCGGCACCCCGGAGCAGAAGGCAAAGTACCTGCCCGATATCCGCCGCAGCAATACCTGGTGGGCGCAGGGATTCTCCGAACCGGGGGCGGGATCCGACCTGGCAACGCTGCGGACCACTGCCGTGCTGGAGCCGGACGGCAAGCACTTCGTCGTCAACGGCCACAAGGTATGGACCTCGTACGCGCACTGGTGCTCGATGATGTTCGCCCTGGTGCGCACCGATCCCGACGCGGCCAAGCCACAGGAAGGCATCTCTTTCCTGCTGATCGACATGGCCTCGCCCGGCGTGACGGTGCGTCCGATCCGCATGCTGGAGGGGGGTACCGACCTCAACGAGTGTTTTCTCGACAACGTGCGCGTGCCGGTGGAGAACCTCGTCGGCGAACGCAACAAGGGCTGGTCGTATGGCAAGTACCTGCTCGGCCACGAGCGTACCGGCATTGCCGGCATCGGCTCGTGCAAGCAGCAACTGGCGCGGGCGCGCCGGCTCGCGCAAGCACAGGGGCTGGGCCATGACGCGGTGCTGGCATCGAAGCTGGCGCAGTTCGAGATCGAGGTGATGGCGCTGGAGTTCACCGCGCTGCGCCTGCTCAGCGCCAACCAGAGCAGTCGGGTGCCGGCGGTCGAGGCCTCGATGCTGAAGGTGCGTGGCACTGAGTTGCGCCAGGGCATCCATGCGCTGCTGGTGGACATCGCCGGCCCGGGCGCGGTGCCGTTCGATCGCGAGGGCAACCTGCTCGAGGCCGCCGGCCTGGAGCGGGAGGGCGCGCCGGTGCCGCCGGAACTGGCCGCGTTGGCGGCCAACTACCTGGACGCGCGCAAGCTGTCGATCTACGGCGGCGTCAATGAAGTGCAGCGCAACCTGATCAGCAAGGCCTTCCTTGCAGCCTGACCACTGACCGAACATGGACTTTTCTCTGAACGACGAACACATTGCCCTGCAGGACGCCGTGCGGCGCTTTTGCGACGGCGAGTATCCCGCGCACCAGCGCGGCGACGACGAGCCCGCTGCGCTGGCCGCGCGGCGCTGGCAAGGCATGGCGGAGCTGGGTCTGCTCGGGCTTCCGCTGGGTACCGACGTGGGTGGCAGCGGTCTGGGCGCGGTGGAATCGATGCTGGTGGCGCAGGAACTCGGGCGGGCGCTTGGCGGTATCGGCTGGCTCTCCAGTGTGGTGGCCGCCGGCCAATTGCTGGACCAGCTCGGCAGTGCGGCGCAGCGCGAGCGCTGGCTGCCTGCGCTGGCCAGCGGGGGGGCGCGCGCCGCGCTGGCCCTGCACGAGGCCGGCGCACGCTACGACTACCGCCGCCCCGCCACACAGGCCCGCCGCCAGGGTTCGGGCTGGGTGCTCGAAGGCGGCAAGACACTGGTCCTGGATGGCGCCGCGGCGCAACTGCTGATCGTGTCGGCGCAGGTGGAGGGCGGCGGCCCGACCTTGTTCGTGGTCGAGGCCGGAGCGCCGGGTGTCGAAGTGCAGGACTTTGCCACGCTGGATGGCCGCCGCGCGGCCAGCGTGACGCTGCGAGGCGTGGCGCTGACGGCCGGAGATGTACTGGGCGAGGTGGGCGGGGCATTGCCTGGCATCGAAGCTACGGCCGACCGAGTCAACGCCGCGCTGTGCGCGGAAGCCGCTGGCGCGCTGCAAGCGCTGATCGACCTGAGCGCCGAGCAACTCAGGACACGCAAGCAGTTCGGCGCTCTACTGGCCAGGTTCCAGGTGTTGCAGCATCGCGTCGCCGACATGCTGATCGCACTCGAACAGTGCAAGTCGATGGCTTGCGCCGCGGCGATGGCGGTGGATGCCGGTGAGCCGGCGCTGCGCCGCCGCCTGGTCTCCGCCGCCAAGGTGGTGGCCGGCCAGGCAGGACGTCAGGTCGGCGAGTGGGCGATCCAGATGCATGGCGCCATGGGCATGACCGACGAATGCCGCGTCGGCCACTACGCCAAGCGGCTGCTGGTGATCGGCCAACTCTTCGGCGATGCCTCATATCACCTGGACCGCTTCGCCGCGGCGTCCTAGGTTCCGCTGCATCGCTGGGCGCGCGCGGAAAGACAAGAT
>JABLTH010058254.1_pt1 | contig 14950 bp, 15 predicted proteins | sample 7875711 | NCBI WGS metagenome assembly JABLTH01 (sample SAMN14941262, study PRJNA633318) | bioreactor metagenome | isolation source: bioreactor | place: China | collected 2019-03-05 | reverse complement strand
GGTGCGGCCGATCGCGGCAACGGCGTGCCGCTCGATCGCTGGCAGACGGCGAAGGGCCTGATGGTTGCCGCGGTGCTGTTGATCGCCTTCCTGGTTGGCCCATGGCCGCGCGAGCAAGTGGCACTGATCGGCGCAGGCGTGCTGCTCCTGAGCAGGAAGATGCACTCCACGCGAACGCTCGGCCTGGTGGACTGGGAACTCCTGGTCCTGTTCATGGCGCTCTTCGTCGTCAACCATGCCATTCAGCAGTCCGGCGTGGCGTCACAAGTCATCGGCGATCTCGCGCGTGCAGGGCTGCATCTCGACCAGCTGGCCCCGCTGTTCGGGGCAACCTTTGTCCTGTCGAACCTTGTCTCCAACGTGCCGGCTGTCATGTTGCTGCTGCCGTTGGCACATCACGAGATGGCCGGGCCGCTGCTGGCACTGGTGAGTTCGCTGTCGGGCAATCTGCTGATCGCCGGCAGTATCTCGAACATCATCGTCGTGGATGCCGCGGCCAGGCGGAACGTCCGCATCGATTGGCGCCGTCATGCCAGGATCGGTATTCCAGTCACGCTCGCGACGCTGGCGATCTCCGCGCTCTACCTGACGGTACGGGTAAGCTTTCTCACTTCCTGATCGCGCCGCAGGTCATCGTCCTGGAAAATGCTTCTTCGATAATTCGTGTATTGGCAACCGAAGGGGCCGTATGCACCTGACTTTGGATCTGGGCACCATTATTCTCCTGCACATTACCTCGTTGATGGCAGGCGCTGCGGCAATCCTGCATAGCCGCAAGCGTACCGCCCGGCGCATCGGCTTAGGGCGTCTCGCCATTGCCTTGATTACCTTGGCAATCGGTGCAGTACTGGCCGCATTCGGAGAACGTGCCGCATTACCGCTCTGGCTGTGGACGCATTTGAGCCTGGTCCTGGGCACGGTCGCCTATCCGCTGCTCTGGGACGGCATGCGGCGCCTGAGCGGCCGCCGCCGCAGCCTTTACTGGATTGTCATACTCGTGCCGGCGGCATGGTTCGTCCTTGGCATCGTCTCAGGATTCCCGCTCGTCGATGCTCGACGGGCAAGCGTCTTTCACCTGACCGCAGTGACATTCCTGGCGGCTTCGGCAGTCGAGATATGGCTGGACCGGCATAACGAGCCCCTGCCTGCGCGCCGTCCGCTGGCTGCGTGCCTGCTGGTGAGTGCGCTGATCTATGCGGTGCGCCTCGTCTGCATCGTTTTTGATATTCCATCGGCATTTGACTTTGCCACGGCTTTTTTTCTTCAGATTTTCGTCAATTTCTGGATTGCGCTGCTGGTGGTGACACTGGTGCGGGAGCGGCGCGAGGCGGGCCTTCAACTGGCAGCCGACACCGATGCGCTGACCGGCGTCGGCAACCGCCGGTGGTTCCTCGCGCGCCTTCCCGCAGCACCGCTGGCAAACAGCGCTCTGGCGATCCTGGACGTGGATCACTTCAAGCAGATCAACGACAGGTTTGGCCATCCTGTGGGTGACCATGTGCTGGGGTCGGTTGCCAGAGCGGTCCGGGATGCGCTGCGGGAGGGAGATGTCCTGGCGCGATTCGGCGGCGAGGAGTTCGTGCTCTTTCTTCCGAATGTCGATGCGCAAGGCGCCAGGGCGGTCGCCGAGCGGCTGCGCCATCGAATCGAAACCATGTCGGTTGTCATCGATGGCGCGCGCATCAGTGTCACCGTCAGTATCGGTGTGGCCTGGAGCGGCCAGAAAGGCGGCACCTGGGATGCCTGGATACAGACGGCGGACACGGCTTGTTATGCGGCGAAGGGCGCCGGGCGCAACCTTGTGAAGACGAGCGTCGTGTAGATCCCGCCGCAGTCAGGTGACATAAGGTGGCGTCCGGTGTGGCATCGAAACACCAGGCCTGGCACTATGGCGCGAGGAACTTCACCACCGCGCCCACCGTGGCGTGCGGCTGCTCCTCCATCAGCCAATGGCCAGCATCGGGAATCACCAGTTCCTGCACATTGCTGGCGGCATTGCGCATGACGATCGCCTCGTTCTGGCCAAAGGACTTTTCGCCGCCGATTGCCAGCACCGGCATGGGCAGCTTGGTGGCCAGCGATTTCTGATTGTCCTCGGCGTCCTGCGGAATCGACAGGAATTGCGCGAATGCAGAGTGCATGGCGCCCGGCTTCGCATAGATCCGGGCATAGTGAACCCGCGTCGCCTCGTCGATCTTCGAGGCATCCCCTGCGAATTCATTCCAGAACCTGTCCAGGTAGATCCGCTCCCGGCCTTTCACCAGCCGCTCCGCATCCGGGCCGCCGAAAGAGAAATGCCAGAGGGCGGGCATGCGGACGATCTGTTCCCACGGCGGAATCCCCGGCACCGGGGCGTCCATCACGATCAGCCGCGTCGTCTTGTCCGGATAGCGCGCCGCATAGGCATAGGCCACCATGGTGCCGATGTCGTGACCGACCACGTCGGACTGGTCGATTTTCAATTGCGTCAGCACCGAGCGGATGTCGGCCGCCTGTGTGCGCTTGTCATAGCCGCCTTCGGGGTGTGATGACAGTCCCATGCCGCGCAGATCCGGAACCACCACGGTATGCGTGCGAGCCAATTCGGCGGCCAGGGGTGCCCACATATCGCCGGTATCGCCGAAGCCGTGCAGCAATACCACCGCCGGCCCGCTGCCGCCGACGCGCACAAACAGGGTAGCCCCGTCGGTCTGGATATTCTGGTGACGGAATCCTGGCGGATACGGCTTCACCTGGGCTTGCGCAGGCTGGGTGATGGCAAGCAAGAGGACGACGGCGGCAAACAGTGTTCGCATGGTCTTTTTCTCTCGGGGCGCAGTGGCCAGGGTCGATCAGGAAGCGGCCCTCTGGAGGGGACGCAGAAAGTGCGTGGCGCGAACCTGCTAAAGCGTAGTGCAAGCCGCGCGTGGCGCAAGCATGATTTCTTCCGCTCCTGCATCGAGCTCTTGGAAAAACTCGCGGGAGCCGGGTGATTCCCTGGCCGACCGGCTCACCGCGACCTTGGAAGTGGCCTTCTCGTGCGCCCGCCGACGCTCGACCGTCGCTTATTTCTGCGCCATCGCCTCGAACACGTCGGGGTACCGGCCACCCGAGATGTTCTCGGGAGTAAATGTCGCCTCCAACTGCGCGCACTCCCCCGCGGTCAGAGCGAGATCGACAGCCGCGGCATTCTGCTCCAGATGCACGATGCGCTTCGCACCCGGAATAGGCACGATATCGTTCCCCTGTGCCAGCACCCAGGCGAGGGCGACTTGCGCAGCGCTTGCCCCCTTTGCCGCTGCGATTTCCTCGATCACCGTGACCAGTCGCCGGTTCGCCTCGATGTGGCCAGGCTGGAAGCGCGGCAGGCTGTGTCTGAGATCTCCCGGCTCCAGTTCGGCTGCGGCGGGCACTTTGCCGGTCAGGAAGCCGCGCCCCAACGGGCTGAACGGGACGAAGGTGATACCTAGCTCTCGGCAGACCTCAAGAACGCCGTTCGTTTCGACATCACGGGTCCAGAGAGAGTATTCGCTCTGCAGGGCAGCGATCGGATGGATGGCATGAGCGCGGCGCAGCGTCTCGGCAGAGACTTCGGAAAGGCCGATCATGCGCACCTTGCCCTCTGTCACGAGATCGGCCATCGCGCCGACGCTATCCTCTATCGGCACCGCTGGATCCACGCGGTGCAGGTAATACAGATCGATCACATCGGTCTGAAGCCGCTTCAGCGAGGCCTCGGCTACAGCCTTGGCGTTCTCAGGCCTGCCATCCGTTCCCGTGATCTCGCCGAAATCGGTTCGATCGCGGCTGTAGGTGAAGCCGAACTTCGTCGCGATGACCACCCGCTCGCGATAAGGCTTGAGCGCCTTGCCCAAAAGGATTTCGTTGCGGTACGGGCCGTAGACCTCAGCGGTATCGAACGAGGTGACGCCGAGATCGATCGCCCGATGTAGCGTCCGGATCGAAGCCGCCTCATCTTGCACACCATAGGCCTGGCTCAGCCCCATGCAGCCCAGGCCAATGGCCGAGACCTCAATTTTTCCGAGCTTGCGATGCTCCATAAGGCGTTCCTGTTTGCATTGGGTTTGTGATGAACGCAGGTTAAATGAGGCGAACAACGATGATAAGTGCTGTAATAGAGATTGGCTTAATCTAATATTTCGATCAATGGATCGAACACAGCTTTCCCAACTCGTGGTTTTCGTGACCGTGGCCGAGACGGGCAGTTTTCGCGCTGCGGCCGATCGGCTCGGCATCGCGCCCTCGGCAGTCAGTCATGCGGTCTCTACACTGGAAGACAGCCTCGGTTTGCGACTCCTGGCGCGAACCACGCGCTCAACGCGCCCCACCGAGGAAGGGGCGCGTCTGCTCAGCCGGGTAACCGCGCCGCTTGCCGAGATCGAGACCGGATTGACAGAAGTGGTCGAAGGCGCGGCCGCGCCCTCCGGCCCCTTGCGGATCACCATGCCGCTTTTCGCGGCCGACGAACTCGTCATGCGCCGCCTGCCGGAGTTCACTGCGCTCTATCCCATGATCGAACTGGATATCCGTACCTCGGACATTTTTGAGGATATCGTCGAAAGCGGTTGCGACGCCGGCATCAGGCTCGGGGAAAGCCTGGAGGCCGACATGATTGCCGTGCGCGCGGGCGGGCCCCGGCGCGGCCTCATCGTCGCCGCGCCGGCCTATTTCGCCAAGCATCCCAAGCCAGCACATCCCCGCGACCTTGCGGCACACAACTGCATCCGTCGCCGGTTCGAGAGCGGACGCGTATACCGTTGGGAATTGGAGCGCGACGGGCACGCAATCAGTGTGGAGGTGAAGGGAAACCTGATCCTTCCACAGCAGGCCCTGATGCGGCAGGCGGCGTTGGACGGTCTTGGATTGGCTTTCCTCTTTGAGGAATCGGTCTCGATCGACGTTCGCGAGGGTCGCCTGATTGCAGTCATGGAGGATTGGTGCCCGTTCTTCGATGGCTTTCACATCTACTACCCTTCCCGGCGACAGATGCGACCGGCGTTGCGGGCCTTCATCGAGTTCTTTCGCTATCGCGCATAGCAGAGTCCTTTCGAACGGAACGCGGACCGCTGGCAGAAACGCATCGCTCCATCCGCGCCAGGACGGACAAGAAGACCCGAACGGCATCGCCCTCGCCGTGGTCGATATCGTAGGCGTACACGATTGGACGCCCGAGATAGCCCGCGCCCAAGGCAAGCAATGGAGTGCCGGCTACGTGTGCTGGGAGCTGGCGAATGTGCGAGCGATCGACCCGCCGGTCCCATGCGTGGCCAAGCGCGGCATCTACGCGGTGGAGCTCGCTCGGGACGCGGTAGCGTAGCCAGGTCGCCATCGGATTCGGCGACCTGGAATCCGGCATGCGCCCCGCTCTTCCATCCCGCTAAAGCCTTCCGGCGCTATCGCCGTTAAACGCGACGAGCGGAACTCTGCCACGGCACGCAGCATCTGCCGCGCGGCGGGTTCCACGTCGAAGACGATAGCGCCGTTCGAGGCGCAGATGAGGACATCACAGGGATGAAACGGTATGCAAGCAGCCTGCTGCTGGGCTTGGCGGGCCTGAGCGCAGTGGCACAAGACGCGCCGAAAGAGGTGAATGTGGCAGCGGCTCCCGCCACGGCGGAAGCCAATCTGCCAGAAGGCGTGACCACCGAAAAGGATCCGCTCAAGCAGGCTTACCTGGCCAAGGCAGCGTTGAAGCCAGCGCTGTTCCGCCCCAGCGAAAACATGCCGCAGGTGGTCAACGAGGACCTGCTGCGCGGCATGTCGGAGAGCGGCAAGGCACCGGGCAACGCGTCGGAGTTCGTCGGCTACCTGCCGAAGCTGAAGGTTCTGCCCTGCGCCCAGGGCTGCGAGGGCAAGGACTACGCGCGCGCCGTGGCAGAGTTCATCAAGGGCTACCGGGGCAATGGCAGGTCCTTCAAGGAACGCGGCGAGATGATCGTCCAGGTCCGCTGGTACAACACGCGCCCCTTCCTGATGCGCAAGCTCCCCTACGGTGCCGATGTATTCGGCGTGTCGTTCCTGCTCGAAGGCAAGCTGGTCTCGCTTGGCAAGAAGTCCGGTGTCGGCGTGTCCGTCAGCTCGTACGAACTCGCTCGCGAGATCGGCGCACGGCTGGCCACCGAACTTGCCTTCACGCTGGGGATGGGCGTGAAGCCGACCTACCTCTCGGTCACGAACCATCTCAGCACCGGCGTCGGCGGTGCGGTGATGGCCGCGGGCGCCACGGTGGACGGCATGCTCGGCGTGGAAGACGTCCGCCCGCGCATCGAACCTGCCACCGAGGCGGACAACAAGCTGCTGCCCGCCATGGACGGCATCAAGCCGGGAGAAGTCGAGCCCATCGCCGCCATGCATTACATCAACTCGATCGTGTTCTGAGGCGGCAGCCCCGGCCTCAAGCTCAATCGAATACGGAGAAGACCATGTTGGATGTGCTCAACCTCTTGAACGGAGTATTCCTCGTTGGCGTAGTGGCGTCCAATATCACGCTTTATGCCGACGCGGATTTCATCCATGCCGACCAGGACACGCTCGACACGGCTACGGCCATCAGCCTGCACAGGGAATGGTGGCGGGATGACAGCCAGTGCAGGTTTCTCGGGCTGATGGTGCCGTTCGCCCGCGATTGGCCGGAAACGCAGAAGTACGGCGACATCGAGACCGTCAACCCGCCCGCCCCGGACAAGATCGCGGGCCAGGCCTTCCTGATCAACCGCAAGGTCTGCCCCGGCAAGGCAGACGAGGCCATCTTCCGCGTGGCCGATCGCTGGCGGAGCGCGGGCAAGCTGCTGGAGAAGCATCACTTCGGCGCGGAAGACCTGTCCGGCATGCGGGAGGAATACCGCCCCAAGTGGCTCCCGCAGGTACTGGCGCGCATCGAACGGCTTGCGCAGCGTGACAAGGAGGCCAGGGCATTCCTCGACTTCACGGCCGCCGCCGCTGCCGCTACCAAGGCCGGACCAGGAGCGCAGCAATCCGCGCCGGCAGGCGCCCTGGAAACGGTACCGGCCGGGGATTCCGCCGGGGCGACGAACGCTGCCGGCAGGACGGATAGCGCGCGATAAGCGCGCCGGTCATCGCGGGGGCGCGCCGATGCCGCGCGCCGGCAGGCGGCGCCGTCAGGCACAACGCCTTGAATTCAACGCCTGGCGGCGATCTGAAAAGGAACGAGCCGCCCACCGTGAGCGCCTCGCCTTCCTTCGATATCGCAGCCGGGCAACGACTCACATCCCGCCAAACCGCGCATCATAGACCCACCGCCTCACCTTCCCCCACCCCAGCCGCCCCGCCTCCGCATGCGCCGGATTCACCAGCACATTCCACTCTTCCGGCACCACGATCGAAGGCACCAGCAACAGCGCGGAGCGGCCGGCGGCCACCCAATCCTCGCCCGCATCCAGGCTGACCTTGCCGGCCGGCACGGCATCCCAGCCGATCGGCGCCGTGGCGGCCGTGAGGCGGCCGGCGGCTTCCCAGACGTCGTCGGGGATATCGATGCGCACCAGGTAGCGGTTCAGCGGCAGCCCGCCGGCGCCGATGTGCACCAGCGTTTCCAGGCAGGCCAGCGCGATGGACGAGGCCGCGTACACCATCGGGGTGCCTTTGCGGTTCCAGCGGCCGCCGGTGATCCTGGCGCCGGTGCCGCTGGGGTCGTCGGCGGTGTAGGTCGGGGTGTCGGTGGCAATGCGCCAGGCCGTCCTCACGCGTAGGCCCCGCTTTCCATCTTGGCGAGCAGGTCGGCCACGATCTGCTGGCCGGCGACGGTGTCCATCAGGTCCGCGGGCCGTTCGCCGCCGAGGGCCGGGGCCGGCTGGTCGAGCCAGTGCGCGACCCACTGCGCGGCATTGAAGCCGGCCGGCTGGCCGGAGCGTTCAACCAGCGCCTGGACCTGGCCCACCAGCTTGGCCATGCCGATCACACGCTCGCTCTGGTCGCTCGACAGCCGTTCGTCGGCCTTGGCCTTGCGGTCGACGGTGGCGCGCGGCAGTTGCAGGGTGCGCATCAGGGTGTCCTTGCTCAGCCCCATGCGTTCGGCCAGCACGGCGATCTCGCTGGCGGGGATGCCGGCGCGGATCAGGGCGATCACGCGCAGGGTGCCGGCGGTCGATTGCGAGGCTTCATAGAAGGCGCGGAAGTCCTCGATGCCGTGCAGTTCGCTGTGTTTGGTGCCGCGCTTGACGGCGTGGCGCGCGGGGGCCGCGCGGCGCGTGGCCGGGGTGCGGCGTGGCTTGGCTTCGGTGGTGGTTTGCATCGCGGACTCCCAAATGAGTATTGATTGTAGCTCAAATGGTAACTCCCGCCGGCGGGGATGGCGGCACCGGCGGGCACCGGGTGCCCCTGGCGCCAAGCCAGGCTCAGGCGCCAGGACTCAGATCCAGCTCATAGCTGGTACTCCGCCCACCGGAGGCCGATTTCCGCAGCACGCCTTGCGCCAGCAGGTCATTGATATCCCGCAGCGCGGTATCCGGCGAGCATTTGGCAATGGCCGCCCACTTGCCGGTGGTGAGCTTGCCCTCGAAGCCGTCGAGCAGTCGGTTGATCAGCTTCACCTGCCGTTCGTTCAGCGGCCTTCCGGCCAGGCGCTGCCAGAACCGTGCCTTGGCCAGGACCGCATCCAGGGTGTGTTGGGCGTAGTCGAGCGCACGGCCCAGGGCGTCGAGGAACCAGGCAAGCCAAGCGGTGGCGTCGAGCGTGCCCTTCTGCGTGCGTTCCAGGATGTCGTAGTAGGCCTTGCGCTCACGCTGGATCTGCGCGGACAGGCTGTAGAAGCGCTGCGGGCTGCCATCGGCGCGTGCCAGCAGCAGATCACCGATGGCGCGGGCGATGCGGCCGTTACCGTCGTCGAAGGGGTGCAGGGTGACGAACCACAAGTGGGCCAGGCCTGCCTTGATGAGCGGCGGCTCGGCGGTGCCGCCATTGAGCCAGGCGAGGAAGCGCGCCGTCTCGGCCTCCAGCCGATCGGCGGGCGGCGCCTCGAAATGCACGCGTTGGCGACCGATGGGGCCGGATACCACCTGCATGGGCCCGCCGCCATCGTCGCGCCAGCCGCCGACCCGGATCCTGGAGAGGCCGGAGTAGCCGGTGGGAAAGAGTGCCGCGTGCCAGCCGAAAAGCCGTTCCCGGGATACCGGCACCTTACTGTTGGCGGTGGCATCGAGAATCATCTCGACCACGCCTTCGACGTGCCGATCCACGGGGGCCAGCGCACCGATATCGACACCGAGCCGGCGGGCGATGCTGGAGCGCACGGACTCGACGTTCAGCCGCTCGCCCTCGATTTCGCTGGTCTTCACCACGTCATCGGTGAGCGCCGCGAGGCTAGCCTCGTCGCGCAGTGCCATGCCGACGTCCGCCAGCCTCCCCAGCAGCATGCCCTGAGCATGGCTGACTGCCGACATCGGACCAGCCAGTGCAGCAAGATCGAACTGCCAGGCTGGCCAGCCGTCGGCCTGCCAGATATAGAGGTATTCACCGCGTTCCATGCGGCGATTATGAGGACCCCTCTCCGCATGCACAAGAGATTCGACGCACATCTTGCGGAGATTTGGCAATCCATTCGCCGCGCCAAAACGGAAATCGCCTTATTCACCGCATATTATTCGGCGAATAAGCCCACCAATCTCCGCATCCCGCCACGGCACCCCAGTCAACCCGACCCCGCCCTCACTCCCGCCGCGCCCACCACCGCGCCGGCATCGGCCGAACGGCGTTGCGCGTCGCTCACGGCGGCAGATGGCTACGCCACCGGGTGAGTCACCGCCTCAGCCACAGCGTCGCCGCCAATCCCGACTGGCTGCCGGACATGAGCGGCCGCCTGAAGGAAATCACCGCGCCCACGCTGATCACCTGGGGCCGCGACGACCGCTTCGTCCCGCTCGACAGCGGCCTGCGCATGCTGTGGGGCCTGCCCGACGCGCAGATGCACGTCTTCAGCCGCTGCGGGCACTGGGCGCAATGGGAGCACGCGGAGCGCTTCAACCGGCTGGTGCTGGATTTCCTCGCCGAGTCAGCAAAGTGAGCAAGGCGCGCCGCGGCGGGATCGCGCCCGGCTCTGCCGCTCGCGCGGCCGGCGCCGCAAGCCATCAAGCGGCGACAGCGAAGGTCATGCGGCCTCGCCCGCCGGCGGCGCCGCATGACACACGGCCTCGACGCGGTTGCCGGCGGGGTCGATCAGGAAGGCGGCGTAGTAATCGCGGTGGTAGTGCGGCCTCAAGCCGGGCTCGCCGTCAGAGCGGCCGCCGGCCGACAGCCCGGCCTGGAAGAAGGCATCCACCTGCGCGCGCGAAGGTGCCTTGAAGCACCAATGCCGCTTGCTGTCGCCGACCTCACCGGAACCCTGATAGACCGCCAGGAAGGTGGATGCCGTGTCGTCCGCGCTGCAGCGCTCGCCGTAGCCGACTGCGGCGGGCCGGTCATAGACCTTGCGCGCGCCCAGGGCATCCATGACGGCATCGTAGAAGGGCCGCGCCACCTCGATATCGGGCACGCTGATCGAGACGTGGTCAAGCAGGTGCATTGTTCTTCTCCATCGGTCCTGTTGGTCCTGTTGAACTCGCGCGAGTCTATACGAGATCGGACTTTCGTGAAGGATGGGTCCATCGTCCCGGACGGGAAGATGGACCTGGCACCGGCCGCCGCGAGATCGCCTGTGCCAACAGGTAGAGCAGGCTTGGACGCGGCGCGACGCGGCGCTTCGTTCTATCCTTGATGGGCGGGCGTACCGGCCGCATTCTGCAGCCGGGCCCGCGCCATGGCGATCGGCAGGCCTGCCGTCACGGCTCCGGAAGCCGGGCGTGGATACGATGACGCGGCGACGCGGTAGCGATATGAACCGGGTTCACGCAAAAAGCGTGGTGTGCGGACTGATGCTTGCCTGCCTGTCGGCGGCTTGCGTATCGACGACGGGCGTCAAGGTCGAGCCGGAGCAGTTGGCGAACTTCATCCCGGGTTTCTCCACCCTGGATGACGTCACCGGCCAGCTCGGGACGCCCACGTCCCAGGCGACGCTGGGCGACGGCTCGACCGTGCTGGTCTACTCGTTTGCGACCGCCAAGCCTCACGCCGAGAGCCTGATTCCGCTCATCGGCCCGCTGTTTTCCGGCAACGACATCCAGTCGTCCACGGTCCTGTTCGAGTTCGACCAGAACGGGGTGCTCAGGAGCCAGCGCAAGTCAGGCTCCAGCGGGACTTCGGGCCTGACCGTACTGCCTCATCGTCGGGAGGGCCAGGACTAGGACGCATCGCCGATCCGCGGTGGCGAGCGGGGTGGCGAGGTGACGCGGGAGCCTGCCCTGCCCTGCCAAGCGAATGGGAAGACGGCCTTTCGTCCGGGAGCCATCCTGACGGCAGTGACGGCGTCAGGATGAACGGCCCACGGACGCGCCGGCATTCGGGAGGTCCTCCCCCCGGCAGCAGGTCATGGTGAAGCGGGTGCTCAGGATCCGCTGGCCGGGGCGATGTTCTGGTTCGCCCGGAACAGGTTCTGCGGGTCGTAGGTCTGCTTGATCTGCGCGAGCCTCGCGTAGTTCGGCCCGTAGGCCGCGCCGATGCGGCCGCCTTCCTCCTCGGTCAGGAAATTGACGTAGACGCTGCCGGAGGCGAACGGTTCGGTGACACGGAAGAAGTCGCGCGCCCAGGCGATGCAGGCCTGGTCTTCGTCGGGACGTTCCCAGCGGGCATGCACGTTCATCACGAAGCGGGCGTCGCGGTGGTGGTAGGCCATGGCGTCGGGCGCGACCCGGCTGGCCTGGCCGCCGATCAGGCCGATGAAGATGTCGGTCAGCGGCGACGGCAGGCGCGCGGCATAGTCGACCATGGCGTCGATGGCCTCATCCGGCAAGGTGGCGAAGTTGTGCGACTTCCAGTAGTTGCGCGCCCCGGGGCCGAGGAGCGGGTCAAACATCTTCTGCCACGCGGTGTAGGGCATCACGCCGACGTGGGCGCCCAACGGCGTGCCGAAGGCATGGACGGGCGCGAGCAGCGCTTGCCCCTGGGCCGGGTCGCCGGCGTAGAAGACCGGCAGCGCGAGGATGTCGGTGCCGTGCACGGACGACGGCAGGAACGGCAGCGGTGGCGCCTTGCGCAGCACCACCCAGACGCTCAGCTCATCGGGCATGGTGTCGACGAAGGCCCGGTACTTGCGCAGCACCGACTTGGCCTCGTCGGCGGGGAAGACGATCAGGCCGGCCAGCACGTCCGGCCCCACCGTGTGCAAGCGGAATTCGAACAGTGTCACCACGCCGAAATTGCCGCCGCCGCCACGGAGTGCCCAGAACAAGTCCGGATGTTCCTTTTGATTGGCAAGCAGGCGCTGGCCGTCTGCCGTCACCACGTCGCAGGAGACGAGGTTGTCGACGGTCATGCCGTACTTGCGCGAGAGCCAGCCGAAGCCGCCGCCCAGCGTCAGGCCGGCGACGCCGGTGGTCGAGTTGATGCCCAGCGGCGTGGCCAGGCCGACCGCCAGCGCCTCGTGGTCGAAGTCGCCCAGGGTGGCGCCCGGCTCGACGTAGGCGCGACGGGTGGCAAGGTTGATCTGCACGGACCGCATGCGCGAGAAGTCGATCACCAGTCCGTCGTCGCAGAGCGCGCTGCCGGCGATGTTGTGACCGCCGCCGCGCACGGCCAACTGCAGGCCGTTGTCGCGGGCGAAGTTCACCGCCGCCACCACGTCGGCCACGCCGGCGCACTGCACCATCAGCGCGGGGCGCTTGTCGCACATGGCGTTCCAGATCGTGCGCGCGGCGTCGTAGCCGGCATCTGTGGGGGTCAGGACGGTGCCGCGCAGGTTCTGACGCAGTGCGTCAACGCGGTCATTCGGAATCGCAGGCATAACAGCCCTCCTTGCTTCATACAGCGGCCGGACGCCGCCGGGCGGAGGAAGCCCGCCCGGATCCCTGGCCAGCATTGCCCGAGCCTTGTCACAATGCATGAAACGAGCCAACCGGCACCGCAGGCCGGTCGCACGGCGACGAGGCATCTGGGCGGTGCGCACAATGTCTCCTTCTGTTACAGCGCTGATCCAGCCTCATGCCGACGTCCCGCAGAAATGAAACGACTCTTATGGCTTCGACTCTTATGGCTTCGCTTCGCACCGCTGCGCCATGTCGATAATCGGCGCCTGGTACCCAGGTGGCATGCGGGACGCCGCATTTTCCCGTCAGGTGAATTGACGACGAGACGCGGTCTTTGGGGGAGATGGAAAATGCGAATCTATCGAGTGCTGCTTGCTGGCGTCGTTGCCTTGGGTGTCCTCCCTCCAGGGCAGGCAGACGGTGAGGTAACGGAAACGCGAACCGGCACGCACCTCATCACGCTAGGTACGCGCGGAGGGCCGATTCCCGCCAGGGACCGGGCGCAGTCGTCGAATCTGTTGATCGTCACTCGACCGTGTAGCACGCTCGCGCGAGTTGGCCGGGATTCGCAATGATGCCCGGCGGCAGCTCGCGTGGGGCGGAGGTACGCCGGAAGCCGGCTGTCAGATGCGGATCTGCCCTGCGGGTTCACGGCGGCGAAGGCGTTCAGTCGTCATCGTCGTCATGCCAGTGACGGCGCTCGCGCTGGCGCTCCCGCCATTCGTGCTCTCTCCACCGCTGCTCGCGCCACTGGCGCTCTCTCCACGCACGAGCCTGCCATGCGTCATCGTAGTAAGCCGGGGCCGCGACGACGGGCGCCGGTTGGACGATGACCGGGGCCGGTTCATAGTATTCGGGCGGCGGGGCGACAAACACTGGCGCCGGCAAGCCGATGCCGATGCCGACATCCACCCGCGCCTCAGCCATGTTGGAGCCCAGCGCCGTAACGCCGACCAGAAGCACGAGTGCTGCAGCCTTCCGCATGATTTCTCTCCTTTCGCCTCTTGCACAGACTTTAGGTGAGCATGCCGCGGCCGTGTATTAGCGAATCCGCACAGCAGTGACTTTCTGTAACGCAACGTTGTGGCCCGGTCGCCCGGCCGGCTGGGCGCATAGCGACGCCGGTCTTCAGCGAGAGCTCAGGCGCCCGCGTTCCCCTGGCGCCGCAAGACGACATGCGTGGCCTTTTCCGACGCCACGAACTCAACGCATCCGTAGCCCAGCGCCCGCAAGTCGATCCCTTCGAACAGCGATTCACCCCGGCCGAGCAGGACCGGAGCGATCGCGATGTGCAGTTGGTCAACGAGGCCCTCGCGCAGATACTGCCGGATCGTGTCCGGCCCGCCGCCGATCCGCACGTCCATGCCGGCCGCGGCCTCGCGTGCGCGGTCCAGCGCTGCGCGGATGCCTTCAGTGACGAAGTGGAACGTCGTGCCGCCCTCCATCTCGATGGAAGGACGAGCATGATGGGTCAAGACGAAGACCGGCACGTGATACGGTGGACGATCTCCCCACCAGCCTTTCCAGCTTGTGTCCGGCCAGTCCCCGCGAATGGGCCCGAACATATTCCTTCCAAGAATCCAGGCCCCGACATCCTGGAAGCCACGGGCGGCGAAATCATCGTCGATCCCGGTCGTACCGCCGTCCTTGCCGAACAAGATCCGCTGGAATGTGCGTGTCGGGACCAGCCACTGGTGCAGTTCGGTCCCGCCAATGCCGAGCGGATGGTCGATGTCCTGATCCGGACCGGCCCCGTAGCCGTCGAGCGAGAGGGTGAAGCCGTCAACGCGAACGCGTGCCATCGTTTGCCTCCGTCTGGACGCCTGACAGGTGGTCGACGGACGCCGACGTCCGGTCATGCGTGTTGCCAGCAGGGAAAGGTCGTGCCGCGCGCAGGCTTCTGGCTTCCCGGCGAGTCCCCTCCGAGCCGTCTCGATACTACTGTAGTTGCTGGAATGCTCGATGGGGACGGCCATTCGTCACATGACGCTCGCCACGGCTTGATCAGGATGCGCGGCATTCCCCGCCCGTCAGGGCGGGGAAGGATCGCGCGACGGTGATGCGCGCAGCCTTTCCCCGGAGCTCCTTGATGAACCTTT
>JABLTH010000259.1_pt1 | contig 14981 bp, 23 predicted proteins | sample 7875711 | NCBI WGS metagenome assembly JABLTH01 (sample SAMN14941262, study PRJNA633318) | bioreactor metagenome | isolation source: bioreactor | place: China | collected 2019-03-05 | reverse complement strand
ATATATATATATAATAATATATATAATATATGATATATACAGTATATATTAACGTTATAACGTTATATATTTGTATTGTTGTATTGGCTGTAGTTTTTGTATAGTTTTTTTATTGAACGCAAAAAAAAAAAAAGCCCAATACTTTTGTTTTTAACGGGTATATGGTTGTATTTCGTTTTAGTCATTTCAGTGTAATTTATACAAATTATTTATCGTAATTTTTATATTTTAGATATTATCTCTTCTTCTTTTAAGAACTGATGAATAATAAATCAAGTAATTCAAATTTTGGCGATTTATTTATACCGTATTTTTTACTTAACCAACATCTCTACATTCTATCACCTAATAGTAATAACTATTTTAATTATCTTTATTTTGTTGATAAGCGATGTTGAGCTCGTTTTTTTGCTGTGAGTAAAATTCATGTTCCAACAAAGTTAAATATATTAGTAGATGGCGCTCAATTTAATTTAAATGCAGATACGTGGGTTGTACAATACAATCTTGTACATATGCTAAATGATAACCGCTTAAGTGTTTACACTACTATTCATGTGGGTGACTATTCATTACCTAGTCTTTCAACAGTTTATAAATCTTGTATTTGGCTTGAGCGAGAACTTTCAGATTTTACCAATTTAAATTTTCTCGGTTTAAAGGATACCAGACGTTTACTTTTAGATTACTTTGAAATTAAATCTAATTGGCAAACACACGTTAACAATGATAAGAATTTTAATGAAGTCCTTTACGATATAATGTTGTCTTATTAGTAATTTATGTTACGAGCTTTCACTAAGGGTGTTACTGTGGGAATTTAGTTTCTTATTTTTTTTAGGCTTGACACTTTGAAGTATTTTTTTTAGTTCTCAAAATTTAATGAGTTTACTAGTTAGTAGTGAATTCATTATTCTTGTAATTTTTTGTTTACTCTTGAATTCTTCTGTATATTTAAATCTTAATTTACTGTTTGGTTTAGCGTACTTATTTCTAATAATGGGTGGCCTTGAGTTGGCTTTAAGTCTATTGTTACTTTTGCTTTAAATTGTCAAAAAAAAAAAATTTTTAAAATTGAATCTCCAAATGGTGTTATGACACTCTACCTTTCTCATTATTGCTACTACTAAATATCTTTTAAATGCAAAGGAATTATTTTTTCAAAATATTTTTCGAATTTCTACTAGTTATAGACAACTATTTTTTTCGTTGTTAAATTTATCTACAAGTTTTACAAAATTATTCAGTACTGGCGTTATTTTGAGGGCACAAGTAAAGTTTTTTAAATTTTTTAAAAAGTCTATAACTAATATTAATCCTCTCGTTATGACAGTTCGCTTTTCTTTTGTAGAATTTTTTAGAAAAATGTATTGCATTGAATGTCTTAACTATAGTAAAAGACAGTTTATGTTTTTTAAAAAATTTTTAAATTCTATAACGAGCGATATTAAGTTTATGTTTTTTAAAAAAACCTGGGAATATACATCTAAGCCAGTTAAGAGGATAAAACGGCGCGTTACAAAACTATTAAAAAATATGTAAAATGATTTATATGCTAATTGTAAGTTTTTACTATTTAATTTTAGTTTTATTAGCATTTGATATTCTTTTGCAACACAACTGTAATACATACTATTTAGACTATTTATTTAGTTTAAATTACTGAAATTCTAATACTTTAGCGCTACTTATTATTTACAGTTTTATTGCCCCTATAAAGTATAGGATTTTTTTAATATTCATTTGATGTATCTTATTTAAATTTCAAATACTTGAAGATATTTGTGTTAAAAAATTTTTAATTACCTCGTTACACATAGGTACGGTTATTATACATCCTTTTTTATTTTACTTTTCTTTATTGTACTTGAGTATAAAAAATTTTCAAATGAAAGGCAGTTATTTTGCGAATTCATTAATATTTTTGTATTCAGTCATACAGTTTCTACTTGCAATTACACTTGCTCTTGGGGGTTTTTGAGGATTCCAATCCACAATTTGAGGATATTTTTGAGTGAACGATACAATCGAGTGATTATTACTGTTTAATATCACATATATATTATTTAGATTACACTCCCTACGTTACTTTACTTCTATACAGTGTCCATCTTTATTTTTTCTGATAATAATTAATATGATTATTATTGTCCGTTTAAATCTGTTACCTACTAGGCATAGCTTTATAATAACCCCCAACACCATTCTGTATATTATTTGTATATATATAGTAAGCTTATTTATTCTGTGCCAGTCAAATTTAAAACTAAAGATTGATGCTAAATTAGTTTCTATAGTGTTTTTTCTCTTTTTAATAGGTAATTTGTTGTGGTTTTGGAAATTGTTTCTTTTAAATTTGATGACTTTCTTTATTTTTAAAATAACTTCGAAATTAATTTTAAATACGTTAGTTTTACATTTTTTTATTTTTTTATTTTTTTTAATCTGAAATATTTATTTTCCATTTTTCTTTATTTATTACACATATGAGAATATACTAAATCTGAGTTTATCTATATTTATAAATAACCTACAACTTTCACCTGAAGTATTTTATGCTAAACAGCGTATATTTAGTCTCTTAGAATCTGTAGTAATTAATTTTGGTCAAAGTGAGCGGTTTATTAACTTAAATTTTACTCTAATTGCTGGAGTTAAGTTAAATATAAAACTAATATTATTGTGAGTAGTATGTTATTTTTTTTTTTTTGTAATTTTGTAAAAAGGTTTGAATTTAGATTATTATATGCAACAAAAACATTTAATGAAAAATAGAACACTACCAAAATTTGTTTTGTGCACGATGAAATTAAAAAAGTATAAATACATTTATACGGTTAAAAAATTGAGGCTTGATTTTGTCTATATTCGGCTTTTTAAGAAAATATTCAGGCGTCGATTTATTAAAGCTAAAACTAGGTTTTTTAAACCAAAATACTGAATTTTGTTTTTACCTAATTATACATTGACTCAAAAATCAAAAAATGCGCGGATGGGCGCTGGTGTGGGTAAGTTTATCCGACTTACTAGCATTGTTAAACCTGGTAAATCTATCATAAAAACGTGATATTACACATTTACTTTTCTTAGGGGTATTTGTAAATATTTAACCTTCAAAATTCCTAATAAATTTTTAATAAAAAAATGTTACAAATAAAAAAAAATTCAAAGCTCATATTTACTAAATATAATTTAATATTTTTATTTAGGCGGAAGAGTAAAAAAAACTCTTATATGGTAAAAAAACAAAAGACGTCAACTATCTTACTTCGTGCCCCAAAACATTTCAATATAGGTAAGCAAAAGATTTTAAGTTTAAATTATAAAATGCCCAACCTACGTCTTCCTAGTGATACCCCCATTAGTTTAAATACTTTTTTAACTAAAAAAGATATAGTCTTTAGTATTTTGCTGAGAAGAGCTAAATTAACACCAGTTACAGTTATTGGTTCTATTAGATTAACTATAAAAACAAAATTTCAAATAACGTGGCTGGAAATCTAGTATTTATTATAATTATTAATGCTATAACTTTTTCTTTTATTTTTTGAATTTTGACTTTTGTTAGTAAGTTTTACTATTCTAATAAATATTTTAATTTAAAATTGAATTTTTATGAGTGTGGTTTTAAATCGTTAACCCAATTTCAGATTAACTACAATATTAACTTTTTGCTGTTGATTTTATTTCTATTGTTATATGATGGAGAATTTTTGATCATTATACCCTTCTCTTTGAATGTTTTAATTTCACAGTATTCTGCTTTTATTATTTTAATATATTTTTTAATATGGTTGTATATTACTCTCTTGTTAGATTATATATTCAACGCTTTAGATTGGCAATTATAATGTGGCTGAAGTATCTTTTAATTCTATAGTGTTAATAGCTTTTGTTTTACTTTTACAAATTGAAAGTTATATGTATCTATGTTATAACAATTTTATTTTTTTTACAAAGGCACTAAAACTTGCGGCAACAAATAGAAATAATAAAACTCAATTTAGAAGTATAAACAATGCTACATTTCTTTTTTTTTTTATATCTATTTTTTTTTATAAACATAATACTCTTCAAAACTGTCATTTGGTATTTTTGGCAATCAGTTTTTTATATATTGTTAATAGTATTTTTTCTAAAGTTAATTTACAAAAACCAAACAATAATACACTATTGTTGGTACTACCGACTTTTGCTATCTTTTTATATTTTATTTTTTTTTTAAAATCTTTATTAGTGTTTTTTTTTTTTATTGAATTGTATAGTGTTATGTATTATTTTTTATTTTTAACATCTTATAACTTTTCCAATCAAACGCTACTAAAATACAAAAATGGATTATTATTTTTGTTATGAAATAATTTTTTAACAAGCATATTTCTTGTGTTAGGAACTTTTTTAACAATCAGATTTTGTGGGACAACAGATTTTTATGAATTAAATTTGATAACAACTAGTTTTGTGCCCTTATATATTTATTTAATTGGACTTTTTTGAAAATTGGGTTTACCGGTATTTCACTTTTTAAAGTTAGAGATATATAAATATCTTTTACGTGAAAATGTTTTCCTCTTCTCTATTTTAACAACTCTTGTTAACGTTATTATATTGTTTCTAACTCTTTCTCAACCTATTTTTTTAAATACACTCTTATTACATAATTGGTTAATAGTTGTATTTATATTTTCTATTCTTTTAGCAATTGTTAATTTAAATGTAACTAACCTGTTACAGTTTTTTGCTTTCAGTAGTGTTTTTACTTTAACAACGGTTTTAACTATATATATTATTTAATAAATGTATTTACTTAAATTAATAGCGAAATTTTCCGTACAACAATTAGGTAAACAGAGGATTACCTTTAGCCATAAAATGTGTTTTAAGGAATCTTTAAAACATTTAACTTTAAAAACAACTCCGACTACAGCAATAACATCTCGCTTATTTAGAGACGGTAACTTTTTGCGGCTTTATAAGAAAACAAAAAAATCATTTCATAAATATCTCTCAACTATGGTTTATCACCTGCCACCTAATAATGAATTTAAGAACTTATACTTACGCTATTTTTCTTTTAGAGATTTTGATAGAATTTTATTTTGGAAAATAATGTCTATAAATTCTTTATTTAATTTGAAGAAATTAAAGAAAAAAAAGCTTATATATTATTTGCCAAAAGAGCGTCGTCAAGTTGTTGTTTTACTCTGATTAAAAAACATAATAAAGCTCGCAAAAAATGATTATCATAATTGTAACGTGGAGCTGTTTAAACCTTTGATAAAATTTGTGTATACTAACAAAAATGTTAATGAAATTTTTAGTTTAAAGCTTAAAATATACAGACTTCGAATGATGCGTGGTTAGTTAAAAATAATTTGGTTGAATCATTAATGTAGTAATATACCTGCTCGTGATTACAGCGGTTAAAATCTTAGTAATCGGAACATGTATGATTACCCTTGCGGGTGCTGCTATCGGAACTGGTGTATTATTTGCAGGTTATACTTTAAGTGCTGCAAAAAATCCTGAAGAAGCTGATAACTTATTTAATACTACTTTAATGGCATTCGCTTTAATTGAAACTTTTGTTTTCATCTCATTTGTTGTAGCAATTGTTGCTTTCTTCTTATAAAGTTGAAATGTTTGCATTACTATTTAAAACTGTTTTGTTTGTATCATTTGCAATTCTAGTTCGTGGAACATTACCACGGTACCGTGTTGACCAAGTTATTAGTTTGAATTGAAAATATACAATTTTTTTATTTGTTATTTTCTATATATATTTATTAGTAATAAATTTGTTTTTATTATAATTAATAACGCTAATATAGCTCATCGGTAGAGCACCAGACTGAAAATCTGGGGGTGAGAGGTTCGATTCCTTTTATTGGCATTAAATGTTTTTGAATTTATACTGTCAATTTCCAGACGTTAAAACATTCTATTCTAGAAAAAAATGAGTGATAATTATTAATTGCCGCTTTAGATTGTACCCATATTTACCAAAAAAACCGATAATGCGATCGGTAAAAGCATTACAATACTTAAAGTATGATCAGAAGATTCGATTGTTTCAAAATTTTCAGACGTCGCAAACATTTGATGAGTATAGATGTTATGATTTTTTGTTTTTTTTATATCAGCAACAATATTTTAGCTCAATTTATAAAACTCCTGTGTTATTACAAAATATTAATACGCTTAATGTTGTACCTTATAGTATTTTAAAATATTTAGTAAATTCTATTAAACATGTTAAGTGAAAAAAATATTTTATTACACATAGTAATGAGATTATTGAGATTTTATTTATATCTCTTTGAGTTAAAAACTTAAATCTATTTATGGACTGAATGCGAAAGCATTTTGAAAAAACTAATTTAAAAAAACATAAAAAACTATTTCTATTATTGAATTTGTTAATTGGGAGATTTATTTGGAGTTATAATTTATTTCTAGGGTTGCAAGGTCTTCGGGTTGCTTTAATCGGAAAATTCGGTAAAGCTGGAAGTGTTCGAAAATCAAGACGATATATCAAAAAAGGAAAGTGTTCATATACTACCAAAAAGATAGCTTTAATAAACCAAACTAATATAATTAGAACCTTAACGGGAGTTTTTTCTATAAAAATGGAAGTTTTTTATTAATAAATAACAGGTGATGTTTACTTTTAGTTTATTATATGTTATAATTTATCTCTTTATTTTTTTATCTTTATTTAGTTTAATTTTGACGCAAATTCCAGTTTATCTAATAACACAACTTTCATTGACTAATCTAATGATTTTTATTCAAAAATATATACCAATAAAAAATTTAATTTTTTTTTTAATATTTGCTCTTACAGGATTGCCCCCCTTTGGTTTATTTTTTGTTAAATTTAATTTACTTACCTTTATTTTATATCAAACTCATATTTTTTTAATTATTATTATTTTTTTAATGTTCTTCCTTAATATGTTATACTACGCCCAATTGTTTAATTTCAGAAATTTTAAAAAAAATATTTATAATCAATTTAATAGTTCTTTGTTTTCTAAGTTAGAATTTTCTAATTATAATATAATTAGTGCATCGACATACACGACATATTATTTGGTATTGTTTGTGGTTAATGTTTTATTTTTTACTATCTTTTCTGTTATCTTTTTTAACGACTTATACTTAATCATAAACCTTTTATAATTGTCAACAATAAATCAACGAGTAAAATCACCATATAAACGTACAACTGTTTATAAAAGACCAAAGTTTAATGGATCCCCACAACGAAAAGGGATAGTACTTCGATTAAGAATTTGTACGCCGAGAAAACCTAATTCTGCCCGTAGACCAGTTGTAAAAGCTATGCTTTCAACTCAAAAAAAAGCTTTATCACACATCCCTGGGGCAGGACATTCTATGAAAAGACACTCTCGTACACTGATAAAGGGAGTTGGTGCTAGAGATTTACCAGTTGTTAATTATACGTGCTTGAGAGGTGTTTACGATTTTGAGCCATTAAAGGGTAAACGGCGAAGACGATCTATTTATGGTTTAAAGTTAGCCTCAGATTTAAGAACGCATGTAAGACGAAGTATTAGAAATTTAATTTAAAAATGTTATCGTTAGATTTAATTAAAAGTAAAACAAAAACTTTAATAAACTGAGCTAGACATGGTTCCTTTTACCCTCTTACCTTTGGCCTTGCATGTTGTGCAGTAGAGATGATGCACGCAACCGTTAGCAGGTATGATTTTGATAGATTTGGTGTTATTTTTCGAGCTTCCCCACGGCAAGCTGATTTAATTATAGTTGCGGGTACTTTAACTTATAAAATGGCCCCAGCTTTGCGTCGTATCTATGAACAGGTAGCTAACCCTAAATGGGTGATATCAATGGGTAGTTGTGCGAATGGTGGGGGTTATTATCACTACTCTTATTCTGTTGTGAGGGGTTGTAACAAGATAATACCAGTTGATTTATATGTTCCAGGTTGTCCTCCGACAGCTGAAGCATTATTTTTTGGTGTTTTAAAATTACAGCAGTATATATTAAAAGGATTTGTCAAAAAAAAAAAGATTTAAACGTAAAACTACTGGTAGACTCCAAATGTTTTTTAGAAAAACTTCTTATATAGGACGCAAAAATATTGGATTATTTAAAACTGTTTCGGTGACTATGACCCCTTTAGACATATTGACGACCAGTCAATTACACTACTTAAATGTTACAAAAAAAAAACTACATTACACCTCCAACAAGGCATGCAAGTGTCATTTATTTAATAGATAACCAAAAACCTCAACTTAGAACTTATTTAAAAAAAAAAAAATCTTTAAATGCAAAACGAAAGGTTTTCTATTCAAATACCTTAAATACATCTTTAGATTCTCTTGGTGTGACATACTGTGGTGTAGTTACCTCTTATAATTATAACAAAAGACCTTATCAATTAATGATAACAGTAAAATCTATATATAATAACTATATTATTCTTCCTGGAATGGAAGGTGTAATACCTGGGCAGCAAATTTTTGATTTGTCTAAAAACTGTTCATTTCAAAATATTTTTTACTTAAATAGTCAAATTATTATAGATCTTTTACCGTATCATTTATTTATAAGTTCAATTAATAATTATCATAATTCAAAACGAACATTTGCTAAGGCTAGCGGAGCTTTCGCTATTAAATTAAAGGCAAAAAAAACAGTAAAACTTATTTTAGTAAAATTACCATCAGAATCAAACTATTTTTTCCTTAAAAATACAAAATGTTTTATAGGTAAAAGCTATAACTTCTTTAATAATAAATTTGTAGAAGGTAAATGAGGTTTTAGTATACATAAAAAAAAAACTTTACATGTTAGGGGAGTTGCTATGAATCCAGTTGATCACCCAAATGGTGGTAGAACTAAAGCTAAGCAGCCTGAAAAAAGTCCTTGAGGCTGAATTGCGAAAAGAAACAAATAAATTGGCAAGAGCAAGTTGAAAGTATCACTTTTTTCAAAATACAGAGGTTGTTGATTATTTAAACTATTTAACAGATGACATCAAACCACATAACCCAATGTTTTTGCGTAGAACTACACTAACAAAGTTAAACTATTATATACCAGCTGTATTATATACTGGTAAGTGATCTGTAGATAAAACTTTTACAAAGTACCATATTGGTTTTAAATTAGGTCAGTTTACTAAAAATAGAAAACCATTTTATTTTAGATCAAAAAAAAAAAAAAATGTTACAAAAAAAGACACCATATCAATTAAACCTTAATACCTTACCTGTTGTCATTCAAACTCGCCTACTACGAATTAGGCAGGTTGATCCACAAGTTAAAACTGCATATCTAGTTTTTTTAGACATGTTACAATTATTAAAAATGTGGCGTCATATAAAGGGGTATCCAGCAAATGGGCAGACGACTTATACCAACGCAAATAGTAGTAAGAAGAATAAACTATTACTAAACTTTAGGTTGGAGCAATTTTATGCTCTTTTTGGTAAAAAAAAACGTAATATATTTCCTACACTAATACAAGCTGAGTATAATAATAGACTTTGATTTGATATTTGATTTAATGAGTGAATACAAGCAACACAATTTGTGTTTTCTTTAGTTAATCCGAAAAAGCAAACTATACCACTAGATCCCGTTAGTTTGTCTAAGGGACAAACAAACGGTTATATACGTGTTGGTAATGCATCGAAGATAGGAAAGGCGAAGAAAATAACTAAACAGTGTACTATTGGTGTACCAGTATTTTTTACTAGATATATATACGCAGAGATGCTTCCAGCAGAATTCCCATATAAATTAACTATTGCAGACGAGCTTAGAAAAAAAATGGGAAAGAAAAAAAAAAGAAAGAAATGTCAACAAAAAATTTACCAATAACTACATATATGAATTCTAAAGTATTTTTACATGGGGCTCTTTTAGTCGAATTGAGATTTTTGAGGGAGGAGTTTCATAAAACACAATTACACTTATACGATATCCAACTTCAAGAAGAATTGGAGTTAGCTTTTAAAGAATTTCAAGAAACTATTAAAGCTAATGTAGAAATTGATCAAGAAACGACCGAGGTAGATAATTTAGAACCTATTATGACTGAAGAACTTTTTTATGAGCAACTTCAGAAAATCAAACAGGATAAGTTAGAAGCTTTTAAGGCACAACTAGTAGCTGAATTAAATGCAGAACTATTAGTTGCAAAAAATTATTCTATTTCAGTTTTTTTAAAAGTCTATTCATCTGAGCTTAATTTGGATAGATTAAAGATTAATTTTTTTGAATTATATAAGAATTATATACTGACTGATGCATTAATTGATTCTCTTCTAAGGGAACGATTTCAGTTTATCTATGGTATAGACAAGTTTTTTAATAAATTAACTATCAGAGCCTGAGTCGACCCTCTTTTTTTTTTATTTTTGTATAAATCGTACTCAAATAAATTTTCTATTTTAATAAAAAAACTTAAAATAAAGAAAAAACGCTATAAATTTAAAAAAAGAAAACTTAGAAAATTGTATGTCTTACGTAAAGCAAGGAGGATTATCATCTTCAGAAAAATTAAAAGAAGATATTATCAGAATACCGCCTTTAACGATACTTTACTTTTGAATTTTAGTAATACTCCTAAAAAAATTTTAATTAAAAGAATTCCGGTTAGTGAGCGCGTTTTAGAAGCTGCTTCAGTGGAGTTTTTTTATAAATTAAACAAAAAAACGGACGAAGCCCTTATTGACGACTTTGCCATTAACATAGATGAAGAGGAAGATTTACTTATTTATTTACGGAATTATCATCAAAAACCGTATTTTAAATTTAGAAAAGCTAGAATAGCACACTGAAACTTATTTTTTCATAAAACACTCAGAAAACAACGGTATAAGGGTTTTATCGAAAGGTTTGTTAAGAAACCAGAAAAGTTATCTTATGTATTAAGCTTTTTAACTAATTTATTTACCAAATTAAAGTTTTCTTGAACACGTTTGGATAAGTTGGAAAGTTTCTTTAAACTTTATAGTGTAACTTACAGTAAGCAGATAGCTAGAATCCCTATGATTTTTACACAATTTTTTAAGTGGAAAAGTTTAAAGAGGAGAAGCTTTATCTTACGAAAAAAAGTTGGGCGATGATCTTACTTAAATTTTAGACGATCAACATGTCCTTGATTACAAAAAAAAAAAAATACTCCCAAAATTCATAAGCACATACAACCTAATTTATTTTACTTTAACTGCATGTCATATTGAGATTTTATGACGGGGTTTATTTTTACACATGAAACACTAAGAACCCACTCGTTAGCCCCAAGTAATCAGTTCAAAGCAAATCTTTTAGTAAAATTACATATGTATAGATATAAAGCAAATAAAAAATGTATGTTACTTTTTATCACCGATTTTTTTTACGGAGACGTGTAAAATTTGTTAATTTAAAACCTACAATATTTTTTTTAACATATTATAATTCTCAGTATAGTATCATATGTAATCTTTCAAATCAGAAATTACCAAAAATACCGCGACGAGAGTTAGTAAAGTTATTGTAAATGAATCGAAGTTTTTTTTTTAACTGGAATATTTATAAAAAACACAACAACAAGAATATTATTTTAAACTTTGGGCCCCAACACCCTGCTGCTCATGGAGTATTACGTTTAATTTTACAATTAGAGGGTGAAGTTATACAAAGGTGTGATATTCATATTGGCTTATTACATCGTGGTAGTGAATCTTTAATGGAAACAAAGCATTTTGAAAAATCTATACCTTATTTTGATAGAATGGATTATTGTTCAATGATGACGCAAGAGCACGCTTTTGTTTTAGCAATAGAAGGTTTAATGAAAATCCAAGAAAGTAATTATTATATAAATTTAGTAAGGATTTTATTTGATGAGTTGACAAGAATTTTAAATCATACACTAGCTATAGCATGTCATGCTTTAGATGTTGGTAGTATGTCTTCCATTTTTTGAGCTTTTGAGGAGAGGGAGAAAATCATGGAATTTTATGAGCGTGTTAGTGGGGCGCGTATGCATGCAGCCTTTCATAAACCATTAAACTTATTTTCACCACAAATTGATCAAGAGTTACTACAGGATATCTTATATTTTGTCCAAAATTGTTATACTACATTAAACGAAATGCATAATGTTTTGACATTTAATAAAATATGAAAACAACGATTAATTAACATTGGGGTAGTTACATCTGATTTATGCGAAAGTTATAATTTAACAGGTGTGATGTCTAGAAGTTGTGGTATAAAAAGAGATTTACGATTATCTAATAAAGATGTGTATTCAAATTATAATTTAATCTCGTTTAAGAGCTATTTTAGTGTAAACGGGGATTGTTATGACCGATATTTAATTAGAATGTTAGAAATGGGGGAAAGTTTACACATTATTAATTTGGTAACTCAAAGATTGTTAGTATCTAAAAGTGAAATAAATAATCTAAATACAAATATTTTAAGTAATAATTATTATAATAAGAATCATAAAGATTCATATACGTCAATGGAAGATTTAATTAATCATTTTATTCATTGACACTCGGGTATTTCTATATCAAGTAATGTGCAAATTGCGTATATTGAGGCACCGAAGGGCGAGTTTGGGGTTACCCTTGTAGCTAATAATACAACAAAACCTCATAAGTGTAAAGTAAAATCACCAAGTTATTACAATCTTCAAGCATTACCAGTACTGGCAAAAGGACATTATTTAGCTGATATAGCAGCTCTAATCGGGACTATAGATATAGTGTTTGGAGAAGTTGATCGTTAGAAAAAAAAATGTTAAAAAAAAAATATAATTTACAAAAACAAATTTTTTTAAAACATAATTATAGAAGATTATTTTTGGAGAAATTATTTAATTTAAGCTTAAGTAGTAATCAATTACTTGAACCTAGTGAAAGGTTGAGTTTTTTCAGCCGAGACTCATACTATAATGACCTTTACCACAAATGATGTACTTTGCAAAAGTTAACTTGTCTTATAAGTTTATCACCTAAAGTACCTAGTAAAAGTTATCACTATTCGCGATTTTTTTTAAATAAACAGTTGAATAAATTAGTTATAGCAAATACTTTAAAATAAATATTAATTGTTTATTTAGGCTTTATTTAGGCGGAAGTCTAAAAGTAAGCGTTTATATTTTTTCTTCTAAAAAGAAGTTAAAAATTAGATGTCAAAAAAAAAAACACCACTAAAAAACACCATGAAATTTATTTGTTTTATAAAACTACTATAAATCCTCGTTATAATTTATATGTAGCTAATTTTTCATACTAATAGATTACAAACTTTATAGCTTTAAAGTAGTAATCTGTACCTTAAATGTATTAGGTAATCTCTGATCATTTTATTATAGCTTATACTATATCAGTTATAAAAAACTTAACTTTATTATAGATTTCAGTCTCTTTAATAAAGTGCCCCTTAACAGTACGTTTAGACTTATTTGTTGGTAGTAATGCTGATTGGGATTAATTATTTATAAGAAATAATTAGATAATTTTTCTTTACTAAGTTAATTTATATAACAACTGATAATTTAACCAGAGAGTATTATTAGGTTGCTAGTTGATAAAATTTATTTAATAATAAGCTTATCAATTAACATTTTAAGCTAATAAAGTGTTTCTTCTAAAGTTTGAAGAGATAGTTAATGTTTTAAATAATTATGGTGCATATATAACTATCTTTTTTTTTGTCGAAGTTATAAGTAAGTGTATAAATTTGAATTATTTATAAAGACAAAATTCAAATTAGTTAAAAATTTAATTTAAATGTTTAAATTATTGATAATTAAAATCAAATAATTAACCAAATACTCTCTTCAAAACACGTAATTTTTAACCACTTTTCAAAATGGGGTATTTAAGACTAGGTAGACTGGTATATAGTGAAAATATCACACTTCAACAAACCTTAAAAATTAATTCTTAACTACAATTACTTAACTATCTTAAATGAAAATTCAATAAAAACTTATCTTAAACCATGAGATAGAGATAGAGAAGGCGTTTAAAATAACGAATCTCTTCAAAAATTATAATATAACAACTATTAGAAAAAACTGTGAATATGACCCACTCAGCAAGGTAAACACTGAACTTACGACTCAAAATTACTCGAAATAAATGTTTATTAAGTAAATTTTACTTTAGTAGAATTATAAATATTCACTCTATACAACTCATCATACTCACAAACATACACAAGCTTTTATAAAAACTTTCCTATTCCAACTTTACAGATCAACCAGCATTCAGATAATACCAATAAATTAATATACTTCACAACAGAAAAATACACGTACATATGTGTAATAAAACTTAACATAAATCGTTTAATTAATTTTTTTAATAGACTTTATTAAAGGTAGTACGGCAAATAAAAAAAGGACTGAAAACTTATAGTTGGAATCAAAGAATATACAAAAGACAATTTATAGAAAAGTTTCAATGCAGATATAATTAATGTAGAAACGTCCGCAGAGATCGCGTTATAGCTCTTCAAGTCTATGAATCATAAGCGCTTAATATTATGTATACTAAATTATAGGCGTCTTTGTAACCAAAGATCTTTTTTATGTGTTTTAATAAAAGTTTCTTCATAACCTGGGTATTATCTTACAGGTTATATAATTTATATACTACCTGTAAGGGTCTTTTATTTTAATTTAGTCTTTGAATGTTTTAATAGGATTTTTTTCCTGTGACCCCACAACACCTTATAGTTATTAAAAGTATTCTAATACACCATACTGATAGTATAAAGTACAAATAGTTTTAGGCTTTTAGTATAACAACTGCATAGTTTGTATGGATAACTGTGTTATAACTAAGTTAAGAATATCACTAAAGCTAGCTTAATCAAGCTGTGAGATGGCTCAGGCGGGGCTCATGACCCTTTCCCTTGCTCGGTTCGATTCCTAGCCACGGCATTTGAGCTACGCAAACGTATCT
>JABLTH010061649.1_pt1 | contig 14993 bp, 14 predicted proteins | sample 7875711 | NCBI WGS metagenome assembly JABLTH01 (sample SAMN14941262, study PRJNA633318) | bioreactor metagenome | isolation source: bioreactor | place: China | collected 2019-03-05 | reverse complement strand
GTCGACGACGACGTTCTCGCCGAACGCGCCCGGCGCGAGCGTGAGCCCCTGCGCGCGCATCGACTCGATGTCGGCGTGCGCGAGCAGGCTCACCTGGCGGTGCCAGCCGCCGGCGTGCGCGTCGTGCTCGACGCCGTGGCCGGCCACCAGCTGCACCGCGGGCATGGCGGTCTTGGGCACGCCCTTGGCCTTCGAGGTGCAGACGAACAGCACGCGGCCCGCGCTCACGGCCGCACCGGGGACGCGGTCCACGCGCCGCTGCGCCCGCCGCTCTTCGCGACGAGGCGCACGCCTTCGAGCCGCAGCTCCTTCGACAGCGCCTTCAGCATGTCGTACAGCGTGAGGCCCGCGACGGTCACCGCCGTGAGCGCCTCCATCTCGACCCCGGTCTCGCCGGTGGTCTTCGCGATCGCGCGGATCACGATGCGGTCCTCGCCGCGCTCGAAGCTCACGCCCGCGTGCGTGAGCGCGAGCGGGTGGCACAGCGGGATCAGCTCGGACGTGCGCTTCGCCCCCATGATGCCGGCCAGGCGCGCGACCTCGTAGACGTTGCCCTTCGGGACCTGGCCCGAGCCGAGCGTGCGCATCAGCTCGCGGCCGACGACCAGCACGCCTTCGGCCTCGGCCGTGCGGGCGGTGCGTTCCTTGCCGCTCACGTCGACCATGCGCGCGGCACCGTCCCCGTCGATGTGCGTCAGCTCGTTCATCGTCAGCCCCCGATCGTGTGCATCGCGTGTTCGGAGTCCATGGAGCGCGGCGCGCGTTTGCCCGTGAGGTACGCGAACACCGCGGCCGCATCCGGTGCGCCCGCGTGTTGTGTCGCCGTAGGGGCGGGGCTTGCCCCGCCCGCCGGCCAGAACGGCAACGACTCCGGATCCATCAGGCAGCGGCGCAGGCGCCCGTGCGCGTCGAGCCGCAGGCGATCGCACGCCCCGCAGAACGCGTGCGTGCGCGGCGTGATCCAGCCGACGGTCACGTCGCGTCCGCGCCAGGCGAGGCGTGCGCTCCGGGCGGGTGACGCGCCGCGCGGCGCGTACGCGGCCTCGAGGCCCAGCGCCGTCCGCACCTCGTCCGCACCGACGAACTCGTCCTCGCACCACGCGCGCGCGGTGCCGGTGCGCATCAGCTCGATGAAGCGGATCTCGACGTCGCGCGCCGCGGCGAAGTCGAGCAGCGCGGGCACGTCCTCCCGCCACGTCGAGCGCAGCAGCACGCTGTTGAGCTTCAGCGGATCGAGCCCGGCGGCGAGCGCGGCGTCGATGCCGAGGAGCGTGTCGGCGACGCGGCCGCCGCGCGTCAGGTCCGCGAAGCGCTGCGGGTCGAGCGAGTCGATCGAGACGTTGACGCGCGCAAGGCCGCTCTCGGCGAGGCGCACGGCGTCACGCGCGAGCAGCGCGCCGTTGGTGGTCAGCGTGACCTCGTGCACGTCCTGGGCCGCGGCGAGCCGCGCGACGAGACGCTCGAGGCCCGGCCGCACGAGCGGCTCGCCGCCGGTGAGGCGGATCGACCGGGCGCCCGCGTGCTCGACCAGCCAGAGGGCCGCGTCGCCGAGCTGCTCCAAGGACAACGGCGTCGCCGCGGACGGCTGCGCGCGATCGATGTCCGGCGCGCAGTACCGACATCTCAAATTGCACGCGTCCGTGACGGACACGCGCAACGACGTGACGTGCATCCCGGTCTCCTTTCCGAACACGGGAGGCCGAACCGTTTCCGGTGCGACCCTCGGGGTGAGGCGATCGGACAACCCGCCGCACCCACCGCCCGGCGCGCCATCGCAGGCCCGCCGGGTCGGAGACGTTTGTCGTGTGTCAGTCCTGCGTCGGCCAGCTCCAGGGCAGCGGGTACACGCCGACGGGCGCGTCCGCCGCGAGATCCGCGCGGGGTTCGAGCACGGCGATCGCGCCGGCCGCAGCCCCCGCGACCACGTCGTGCGAGCCCTGCCACGGCACGATCGTCACGCGCAGCAGACTATCATCATATGAAATGAGCGCGGGCCGGAGCAGCGTCCGGCCGCCCGCATTGCGGGCCGCGTGCGCGAGCCGGGCGACGCGCGGCTCCTCGCGCAGCGCGGCGGCGTCGCCGCCCAGCGCCGCCCCGAGCGGCCGCACGAACAGCCGCCACGCGACGAGGCAGGCGAGAGGGTTTCCCGGGAGCCCCACGACCCAGCGCTCGCCCAGGCGCGCGACGAGCACGGGCTTGCCCGGCTTGATCGCGACGCCGTGCACGAGCGTCTCCGCACCGAGAGCGTCGAGGACGCGCGGCACGTGGTCGAAGTCTCCGACCGACACGCCCCCCGACGTCACCACGAGGTCGGCCGCGCCGAGGGCGTCCTCGAGCGCCGCGCGCAGCGCATCCGGCTCGTCGGTCACCGTGCGCGGCGCCGCGCACGCGAACCCGGCCTCGTGCGCGAGCGCGGCGAGCAGCACCCCGTTGCTGTCGCGGACTTGCCCGGGCCGCGGCGTGACGCCCGCGGGCACCAGCTCGCGTCCGGTCAGGAGCACGGCCACGCGCGGCGGCGGCACGACGCGCGGCTGCGCGACGCCCGCGGCGGCGAGGAGCGCGAGGCGCTGCGGCGTGAGGAGGTCGCCCGCGCGCGCGACCGCCGCGCCCGCGCGGAACAGCTCGCCGGCGACGCGCACGTTCTCGCCGGCCGCGAGCGCGGCCGTGTCCGCGAGGCGCACGCGCCCGTCGTCGTCGACGACGACGGCGTCCTCCTGGGCGACGACCGCGTCGGCGCCGTCGGGCAGCGCCGCGCCGGTGAAGATCCGCGCCGCGGCCCCCGCGGGCAGCGCCGCGGGCGCCACGCCCGCCGGCACCGTGAACGCCACGGGGAGCGCCGTGCCGGCCGCGAGGTCGGCCACGCGCAGCGCGTAACCGTCCATCGCCGAGACGTTCGTCAGCGGCAGCGCCGTGTCGGCCACCGCGTCCTCCGCGAGGCGTGCGCCGAGCGCCGCGTGCAGCGCCACCGTCCGGCCCGCGAGCGGACGCACCGCCGCGGCGATCCGCTCGCGCGCCTCGTGGAGTGTCAGCATCGAGCGCCCTCGTCCGTGCGGCGCAGTTCTTCGTCGACGAACGCGCCGAGCGCGTCCAGGGCGGCGAGCCACGCCGGGTGCATCGTCGCACGTCGCGCGGCCTCGCGGAACGACGGCAGCCACGGCGCGAGGTGCTCGCGCAGGAAGACCGATTCGCGTCGTCGTGCGGCCACTTCCAGCTCGGCCTGTCCGGTCTCGAGCGCCGCGCGCTGGTGCCGCAGGACGAACGCGACGTACTCGAGCTCGGCCGCGAGCGCGTCGGGCGGTCCGGCCTCGGGTGCGACCTCGAGCCCCTCCGCGCGCAGGAAGCCGGCGACCGCCGCCGTGGAGGCGCCCCACAGCGTCTTCTCGGTCCACCACGAGCCGTAAGGCGGCGCGGGCACGCCCGCGGGCGAGTTCACGAACAGGCGGACGCGTTCCGCCTCGATCTCGGTGGCGTCGGCCCCCTCGGGGCACACGGCTGACGGAGCGCAGGACACGAGTTCGTCGTCCACCGGACCGCCGAACAGGAGGGCCAGCCAGCGCGCGCGCACGGCGCGGGCCTCCAGTTCGTCGCCCTGTAACTTTCGCGGCGTGTTTGCATCCATCCGGGTGACCTCGCCGAATCGTGGAGCGTGTGCGGAGCGTCCCGAGAACGGATTTGCACGCCGCGTGCCACCCGCAAGAAGAGACGCCCGATGCCCGACCTGGCCGTGGACCCGCAGCTGATCCTGCAGCACATCGAGGACGGTCTCCTCATCGTCGACGTCGAGGGGCGCGTCCTCTACACGAACTCGATCTTCGCGGAGATGGTCGGCCGCGAGGGCCAGAACCTCGCGGGCATGCGCTGCTGCGACCTCAAGGTCGGGGCCTTCTGCCGCGAGTACTGCCCCGTGCAGGGCGAGGCGAAGGGTTCCTGCCAGGGGGCGCACTTCAACGTGCAGGTCGAGCGCGGCGGCCGTTCCGCCGGCGCGTTCTGCTTCCTCACCACGCCGGTCCACGACCGTGACGGGCGGCTCATCGGCTACATGGAGAACTTCCGCGGCATGGATCGCGTGCGCGACGTGATCCTGCAGCTCGAGGAAGTGAACCAGGCCATCTCGCTCGAGCGCGCGAAGACCGAGGACCTGATCGACAGCCTCGCCGACGGCGTGTTCAGCGTCGACCAGGAACTCAACGTCCGGCGCTTCAGCCGCAACATGGAACGGATGCTCGGGATCGGCGCGGCGGAGGCGATCGGGCGTCCGTGCCGCGACGTGCTGCGCGGCTCGCTCTGCGACACCGACTGCCCGCTGGTCTGGTCGCGCGAGCACGCCAAGCCCGTGACGGGCTGCCGCGAGACGCTGCGCACGCCCGACGGCCGCACGATCCCGGTCACGATCAACACCGGTTTCCTGCGCGGCGAGCCCGATTTCGACCGCGGCCTGTTCGGCATCGTGACCGACCGGACCGAGGTCGAGGGCCTGCGCCAGGAACTCGAGGAGCGCGCGCAGTTCCACGGCATGATCGGCCGCTCCGCGCCGATGCAGGCGTTGTTCCGCCAGGTCGAGGCCGTCGGCCCGACCGAGGCCACGGTCCTCGTCACCGGCGAGAGCGGCACCGGCAAGGAACTCGTCGCGCGCGCCCTGCACCGGCAGAGCGCCCGGGCCGGCGGACCGTTCGTGAGCGTGAACTGCGCGGCCCTGGTCGACGACCTCCTCGAGAGCGAGCTCTTCGGGCACGTGCGCGGCGCCTTCACCGGAGCGATGCGCGACCGGCAGGGCCGGTTCGAACAGGCGGCGGGCGGCACGCTGTTCCTCGACGAGGTGGGGGACACGTCGCCCGCGCTGCAGGCCAAGCTGCTGCGGGCGCTGCAGGAGAAGACGATCGTCCCCGTCGGCTCGGGGACGGAGCGGCGCGTCGACGTGCGGATCGTCGCGGCCACGAACAAGGACCTGCTGCAGGAGGTCCACGCCGGGCGGTTCCGCGAGGACCTCTACTACCGCCTGAACGTGATCCCGGTCCACGTACCCGCGCTGCGCGAGCGGCGCGACGACATCCCGCTCCTGATCACGCACTTCACCGAGAAGTACGCCCGCGTCCACATGGCGGGCCGCGAGGACGCGTTCGAGGGTATCTCCGAGCGCGCGCTCGACGTGATGGTCCACTACGCGTGGCCGGGCAACGTGCGCGAACTCGAGCACGCCGTCGAGTACGCCATGATCTCCAGCGACCGCGGACGGATCGAGCGCTGCTTCCTTCCGGCCCCGCTGCGCGTCGCCGCGTCCGGTCCGGACGGCCCGACGGTGGCGCTCGAGGATCGCGGCGCGGCGCCGTCGGCGGCGGCGCCCGACCCGCATGCCGCGCTGCTCGGGGCGCTGGGCGAGAACCGCTGGAACGTCGCCGCCACCGCCGCGGCGCTCGGCATCAGCCGCACCACGCTGTGGCGCCGGATGAAGGAACTCGGGATCAGCGCGCGCTGAGTCACGGCGTGAAACGCGACGTTCCACTGCGTCGCGATGTTTCACCTCCCGCAACACGATGTTTCACGTTCCCGGCGCGCGAAGCCCGTCCGAGTGCTCTCGCGACTGGCATGCGCTCTGCAATCGGACCCTCCGGCGGATGCGCGCGCACGGCTCGCGGCAGTCCGCGACTTGCGGTCGACGACGACCGACAGGAGGGAGAGCCCGATGAGCCTTCGCAGGACGCTCCGCCATGTGCCCCTCGTCCTGGCCATGGCCATGATCGCAGTCCCCGTCACCGTACGCGCCGAGGGCGACGAGTCGCTCGAGAAGCGCGTCGAGAAGCTCGAGGTCCAGGCCTCGAAGAACCGCGTGCACCTGAGCGGCGATTACCGCTTCGAGGCGCACAGCATCGAGTCCAGCATCCCCGACCACTACGACGGGATGATGCTGCAGAACCTGATGGTGAACACGCTGTTCGCGATGAACTACATGGGCCCCGAGCAGGGCCGGGCCGCGTTCCCCACGCCCGACATGCTGAACGAGATCATTCGCGCGCATTACTCGGACTACCTGTACTTCACGAACAACCTCACGTTCGACGGCCTCAAGCAGGCCGTGGGGTCGTTCCCGCCGGAGATGCAGCAGCAGCTGATGCAGTTCCTCTCGCAGTACACGTTCACCAAGGGCTACGACGTCAACAACTCGATCCTGTACACGAACCGCCTGCGCCTGAACTTCAGCGCGGAGGTGGCGCCGAACATCGACTTCGCGGGCCGGCTCGCGATGTACAAGGTGTGGGGCGATTCGACCGGCGTGCAGGTCTTCAACGGCCAGCCCAACTCCATCAACCTCGACGGCACCACGGTCGGCGCGCCGAATTCGGACATCCTACGCGTCGAGCGCGCGTACTTCGATTGGAAGGACATCGGGGGCACGCCGCTGTACCTCTCGATCGGCCGCCGCCCGTCGACCCAGGGCGCGCCGAACCACCTGCGGCAGGACGAGCTGCGCGGCGGCACGCCGCTCGGCTCGGTCGTCGACTACCAGTTCGACGGCATCACGCTGGGCTACCACCTGTCCGACACGTCGACCGCCCGCCTGTGCTACGGCATCGGCTACGAGTCGGGCTTCGGCAACGGCTTCGAGGCCGCGCGCTCGCTCAAGGACGCCGCATTCCTCGGCGCGAACTGGGACGTGTACAACACCGACACCACGTTCGTCCAGGCGACCGTCGCCCGCGCGATGAACGTGACCGACGGCTTCAACGGGCTCGTCGTGCTGCCCGTCGACCCGGTCACCGGCAACCAGATCAAGGCGCCCGTCGTCCTCCGCTTCACCCCGAGCTCGAACCTGGGCGACATCGACCTGGCGAGCATCGTCCTCATCCGTCGCGACGGCCCGCTGGACTGGTTCATCTCCGGCAACTACTCGAAGACGCACCCGCTCAACGTCACCACGCCGTTCGGCGGGCTGCTCAGCGATCCGTTCGACGTCCCCGAGGAGCACTCCGGCAACATGATCTGGGCCGGCGTGCGCCTGAACCTCAACGAGGACCGCACGAAGATCGGCCTCGAGTACAACCACGGCTCGCAGTACTGGTTCAACTTCGCCAACGCCGAGGACGACATCGTCGCCCCGAAGTCCAACACGCGCGGCAGCGTCTTCGAGGCCTACGTGACCCACCGCGTCTCGAAGCGCTTCATCGTCAAGTTCGACGTGATCCACTACGCCTACGACTACTCCGGCTCGGGCTGGCACGTCGGCGCGCCCAAGAAGCTCGACGAGACGCCGATGCTGGGCTTCCCGACCTACGACAAGGTGACCAAGTTCGCCCTCAGCATGATGGCCCGCTTCTGAACGGGAGCCGCGCCCCACGACCGTGGGGTCAGGAGGTTTGCATGTCGTTCCGTCGCTTCGTCGCACTGGGCACGATCGCCGTGCTCGTGCTCGCGTCGCTCGCTTTCGCGGGAGCGAACACCAAGAACGGCAAGACGCTGTTCCGCGCGAACTGCCGTGTGTGTCACGACGGCAAGTCGCCCGCGCCGGCGCTGTCGCCGAACTCCAAGACGATCACCCAGTGGCAGAAGGCGTTCGCCAAGGGCGGTCCGGTCGCGAACCACTGCGTGGGCCGGGTGAAGGAGAAGACCGGCAAGGCGCTGACCGAGCAGGACCTCGCCGACATCGCGGCGTACGCGGTCGGTCACGCCGCCGACTCCGACCAGCCGGCGACCTGCGGCTAGCCGTCCGTCGTTCCCGGGGGCGGGCCCGCGCGCGCGGGTCCGCCCGCCTCCGTGCGCGGCACGCGATCCGATCCCTTCAGAGGAGCGATCTGGCATGAGCGGAATCTCACGGCGCGGCTTTCTCGGCAGCGTGGCCGGCGCCGGCGCGGCGTCCCTCCTCGCGGACACGGCGGCGCGTGCCGACGCGGCGCCTCCGGGCTGGTCCGGGACGGAGCGCGTCCACAAGGTCGCGACGATCTGCGAGATGTGCTTCTGGCGCTGCGGCGTGCTCGCGTCCGTGGTGGACGGGCGCGTCGTGCGGGTCGAGGGCAACCCCGACCACCCGCTCAACAAGGGCCGGCTCTGCGCGCGCGGCAACGCGGGCACGGGGCTGCTCTACGATCCCGACCGCCTGAAGGTCCCGCTCCTGCGCACCGGGAAGCGGGGCGAGGGGAAGTTCCGGCAGGCGACCTGGGACGAGGCGCTCGACGAACTCGCGAAGCGGCTCACCGCGATCCGCGAGAAGCACGGCCCGGAAGCGGTCGCGTTCATGCCGCACGGGCTGTCCCCGCGCTTCTTCGGCACGCTGATGCAGGCCTTCGGCACGCCCAACAGCGCGGAGCCGTCGTTCGCGCAGTGCCGCGGGCCGCGCGACGTCGGCTACTCGCTCACGTTCGGGCGCGGCCTCGCGTCGCCCGAGCCCGTCGACCTCGAGGAGACGAAGTTCATCGTCCTCATCGGCAGCCACCTCGGCGAGAACGTCTTCACGTCGCAGATCACCGCCCTCGGCACCGCGATCGAGCGCGGCGCGAAGATCGTCGCGGTCGATCCGCGCTTCTCGACCGCGGCCGCGAAGGCCGACTGGTGGCTCCCCATCCGCCCGGGCACCGACATCGCGCTGCTCCTGGCGTGGATGAACGTGCTCCTCGGCGAAAAGCTCTACGACCAGGAGTACATCGCGCAGTACGCGACGGGGCTCGACGAGCTGACGCGCCACGTCGCGTCGTGCACCCCGGAGTGGGCCGCGGCGATCACGGACATCCCGGCCGACCGCATCCGCGAGACCGCGCGCGCGATGGCCGAGGCGAAGCCGGCCGTCGTCGTCCACCCGGGCCGCCACGTCACGTGGTATGGCGACGACACGCAGCGCGCGCGCGCGATGGCGATGCTGACCGCGCTCCTGGGCGCGTGGGGCCGCAAGGGCGGGATGTTCCTCGCGACGCGCGTGCCGCGCGGGAGCTTCGAGCTGCCCGAGTTCCCGGAAGCGGCGCGGGGCCGCGCCGACGGCGTCGGCAGCCGCTTCCCGCTCGCCAACGAGGAGCTCGGCGTCACCAACGGCATCGTCGACGCGACCGTGTCCGGGTCGCCGTACCCGATCAAGGGCTGGGTCGTCTACGGGCAGAACATCCTCGAGAGCCTGCCCGAGCCGCAGAAGACGCTGCGCGCGATCGAGCAGCTCGACCTGCTCGTGGTCGTCGACGTCCTGCCGATGGAGCAGATCAACTACGCGGACATCGTGCTGCCCGAGGCGACCTACCTCGAGCGCTACGACCCGCCGACGATCATCAACTCGAGCAAGACGCCGTACGTCGCGATCCGGCAGCCCGCGATCGAGCCGCTGTACCAGTCGAAGCCCGGCTGGTGGATCGCCAAGGAACTGGCCAGGCGGCTGAAGCTCGAGGCCTGGTTCCCGTGGGAGGGGCCGGACGAGCATCTCGCGACGACCGTCAAGCCGATGAAGATCGACCTCGCCGAGCTGAAGGCGCGCGGGGCGCTGGGCTTCAAGGGCCTGCCGTACCTCGAGGACCGCTCGCCCGACGAGACCCCGGTCCCCACCGAGAGCCGCAGGATCGAGCTGTACTCGGAGAAGCTGAAGGGCCTCGGTGCCGACCCGATCCCGACCTACCGGCCGCCGCAGGAGCCGCCCGCGGGCTTCCTCCGGCTGATCTACGGCCGCGCGCCGATGCACTCGTTCGCACGCTCCGAGAACAACGCGCAGCTGAGCGCGCTGATGCCGGAGAACGAGGCCTGGATCGGAACGAAGGCCGCGGCGGCCGCCGGGGTCCGCGACGGCGACCGCGTCGTTCTCGAGAACACCGAGGGCGTGAAGAGCCTCGCCGTCCGCGTCCGCGTCACCGAGGGCATCCGCAACGACTGCCTGTACCTCGTGCACGGCTTCGGGCAGAAGGGGCAGGGGCTCCGCTACGCGTACCGGCGCGGGGCGTCGGACACCAGCCTCATGTCACGCGTGAACGTCGATCCGCTCACGGGAGCGACCGGGATGCGCGTCAACTTCGTCCGGCCGGTGAAGTCCGGCCCGGCGGCGTAGGGGGAGCGATGGCGCGCTACGCGATGGTGACCGATCTGCGCAAGTGCGTGGGCTGCCACGCCTGCACGGTCGCGTGCAACGGCGAGTGGAACGTGCCCGCGGGCCACGCGCGGACGCACGTGCACACGACGCCGCTCGAGGGCACCTTCCCGAACCTGGCCGCGAGCCCGTACGTCGCGCAGTGCAACCACTGCGACGACGCGCCGTGCCTCGCGGCGTGCCCCTCGGGTGCGACGTTCCGGAGCCCCGACGGAATCGTCCACATCGACCGCAAGGTGTGCATCGGCTGCGGCTACTGCGTCGAGGCCTGCCCCTACGACGCGCGCTACATCGACGAGGCGGTCAAGAAGGCCGACAAGTGCGACTTCTGCGCCGCGCGCCTCGAGCGCGGCGAGCAGCCCGCGTGCGTCGCGACCTGCACCGCGCACGCGAAGTACTTCGGCGACCTCGAGGACCGCCGCGGCGAGGTCTTCCACCTCGTGTACTCGAACGACGCGCAGCGTGTCGAGTCGGCCAGGGTCGCGGTCGGTCCGAACGTCTACTACCTCGGCAAGCGCGAACGCATGGAGCTCGTGAAGGCCGCCTTCGCACCGCGCGAGCCGCGGCTGCCCGCGTCCGGGGGCGCGTGGCGCGTGGTGCGCCCGCTGATCATGGTCGCGGTGGGCGCAACGTTCCTCGGCCAGGCGGCCGCGTTCTTCAACCAGCTGTGGAACGGAGAGCAGGACGATGACGAGTAGCCCGATCCCCGTGCGCCCGGTCCGGCTCCCGGTCGCGGAGGCGGAGGAGCTCCGGCAGCGCCAGCTGAAGAAGCACGACGTCGCGATCATCCTGCTGCACTGGTTCAACGCGATCACGTGGCTCTTCGAGCTGGTGACGGGCCTCGCGCTGATCACCTCGCCGAAGTTCCGTCTCGCGCCGCAGTGGTACGTGGACATCGTGCAGGGCGTGTTCGGCTCGCGCGCCGGCCTGATCCGCTTCCATGTCGTGGCCGGTCTCGTCTGGATGACCGTGTACCTCGTCTACGGGATCTTCGGCTTCCGCACCTATCTCTCCCGCGAAGTGCTGAAGAAGGAGATCGCGCTCGACGAGGACGATGTCCGCTGGCTCGTCGTGCGGACGCTCCGGATCCTCGGGCGCTCGACGGAGCCGCTCCCGCCGCAGGGGATCTACAACGCCGGCCAGAAGCTGTTCGCGCTGATGGTCTACGCGATGATCCCGCTGGTCATGGTGAGCGGCGTCGTGATGGCCTTCCGGCTCTTCGGCCCCGTGGCCGTCGGCTGGGCGATCGTCCTGCACTACGTCGGCGTCGGCACGATCGTGTCGGGCCTCATGATCCACGTGTACATGGGTGCGGTCTTCCCCGAGGAGAAGCCGGCGTTCTTCTCGATGATCACCGGCACCGTCGACGAGCTGTACGCGTACAACCACCACTACAAGTGGTGGGCCGAAGTGAAGGCCGCGCAGCGGGCCCGCGCGCTCCGGCACGCGCCGCCGCCGGCCACCGGCGACACGCCGCCGCCCCCGGATGCGGCCCCGGCCACCACGGGCAACGACTCCACGACGTAGGTCCCATCCGCCGACGGCTTCGGGGCCGGCGCGGGCCCTCCCTCCCGCGCCGGCCCGAACTGTCCGATCGATGTCCCGGAGCGGCCCGGTGCCGTCCCAGAAAATGCCATAAAGTCCCCTCCCGGAGCGCTTCCGGAGGAGGACGCGACGTGGCACGCGACACGGCCCGATTCGACCGCTCGATGGCCCCGCAGCGGGTCCTCGTGCTGCTCGTGCCCGGCGTGCACCTCCTCGACCTCGCCGGTCCCGTGCAGACCTTCTTCGAGGCCAACGGCTTCGGCGCGCGCTACGACCTCGCGTACGTCGGCGCGCGCCCCGAGGTCCGCTCGGCGCAGGGCCTCGCGCTGGCCGGGCTCGCCCCGCCGCCGCCCGACGCGGGTGCCGGCGACCTCGTGCTCGTGCCGGGCGTGGACTCGCGCGGGCTCGACCGCCTGCGCAGCGTCCCCTACGACTGGCTGCGCGCGGCGGCGGACCGCGGGGCGCGCGTCGCCTCGATCTGCTCGGGCGCCTTCGTGCTCGCGCGCGCGGGCCTGCTCGACGGGCGGCGCTGCACGACGCACTGGAAGCTCGTCGAGCGGCTGCAGCGCGAAGCGCCGCGGTCCGAGGTGCTGCCCGCGCGGCTCTACGTCGAGGACCGCGGCGTCGTCACGAGCGCCGGCGTCGCCGCGGGGATCGACCTCGCGCTCGCGCTCGTCGAACGGGACCACGGTCCGCTCGTCGCGGGGCGCACCGCACGCGAAATGGTCGTGTACGTGCGGCGCGCGGGCGAGGGCCGGCAGACGAGCGTGTTCCTCGAGTACCGCGCGCACATCGACCCTGGCGTGCACCGCGTGCAGGACTGGCTGGTCGCGCACCCCGAGGAGCAGCCCTCGCTCGAATCCCTCGCCGGCGTCGCGGCGATGAGCCCGCGCAACCTCACGCGGGCGTTCCGCCGCGCGACCGGCATCAGCGTCATGCAGTTCGTGTCGCGCATCAAGCTGCAGGTCGCCCGGGACCTGCTCCAGCAAACCGACCTCCCGCTCGACGACATCGCCCGCGCGAGCGGCTTCGGCGACGTCCGCACGTTGCGCCGCCACTGGACCACGGCCCTCGGCACCGGTCCCGCGGCGTGGCGGCGCGCGGCGCGCGCCTAGGGAGAACGCCATGCGCAACGAGTTTCTCGCCGTCGTGGCCGTGCTGGTCTCGATCGTCGTGGCCGCGGCCGGCACGGCACGCGCCGCGGGAGCGGCCGGCGCGTCCGGCGCGTCCGGCGCGGCCGGCGCGGCCGGCGCGACCGATGCGCCGCGCGAACCCACCACGCGCAACGTCGCGATCGTGCTCTACGAGGGCGTCGAGCTGCTCGACTTCGCCGGCCCCGGCGAGGTGTTCGCCGCCGCGGCCGGATTCGGCGAGGACGCGGGCCGTCCCGCGTTCCGCGTCTACACCGTCGCCCAGCGGCCGGGGCCGATCACGAGCCAGGGCTTCGTGAGGATCGTCCCCGAATTCACGATCGACGACGCGCCGCCGCCGGACCTCGTCGTCATCCCCGGCGGCAACTCGGGCCCGCTCGCGCAGGACGCGAAGTTCATCGAGTGGGTGAGGCAGGGCGGCGACGCCCGCATGCTCCTCACCGTGTGCACCGGCGCGTTCGTGGCCGCGAAGGCGGGGCGGCTCGACGGCCGGCCCGCGACGACGTTCTACGGCGCGATCGACCGCCTGCGCGAGGTCGCCACGAAGACCGATGTGCAGGAGGGCCGGCGCTTCATCGACAGCGGGAGCGTCATCACGACCGCGGGCGTGTCGGCGGGCATCGACGGCGCGCTGCACGTGGTCGCCCGGCTCCTCGGCCGCGCGGTCGCGGACCGCACGGCGCGCTACATGGAGTACCACTGGACGCCCGAGCCGTACCTCGCGAAGAACTACTCGTACCTGAACCCGGGCACCGACGCGCGCGGCCGGCTGCGGCAGCAGGCCGCGCTGTTCGAGGACGAGAAGGACTGGGCCGCGGCGATCGACGCGTGGCGCCGGCTCACGGAGCAGGACGCGCAGGACGCGGCCGCGTGGTACGGCCTCGCGCGGGCGCTCCACTTCGCCGGCCGCTTCGACGAGGCCGTCGCCCCGTACCGGCGCGCGGCCGCGACGCCCGGCTTCGCCGCGCGCGCCGGCTACAACCTCGCCTGCGGCCTGGCGGTCGCGGGCCGCAGGGACGAGGCCCTGGCCGAGCTCGGGCGGGCGGTGGACGCGGGGTTCCGGGCGGCGGGCCTGGCGGCCGCCGACCGCGATCTCGACAGCCTCCGCGGGGACCCGCGCTTCGCGGCCCTGCTGGGCCGGATGGGCGGAAAGAGCAATTCGGGACCTTGACATCCGATATGGACGGCGTATTCTAGACAATGTGATCCAGATTAGGAGACGCCGCCCATGACGCCCACGACCGACCCGATCCAGATGCTCATGACCGAGCACCAGCTGATCCTCGCGGCCCTCGACGCCCTCGAGGGCTTCGCGACCGCGCTCGACCAGGGCCGTGCCCCGCAGCCCGGCGACCTCGGCCGCTTCGTCGACTTCATCCGCCTCTTCGCGGACGGCCGGCACCACGGCAAGGAAGAACAGATCCTGTTCGACACGATGGTCGACTACGGCTTCCCGCGCGAGGGCGGACCGATCGCCGTGATGCTCGCCGACCACGAACAGAACCGCGGCTTCACCGCGATCATGGCCGAGGGCGTCGGGCGCGAGGCGGAGTGGAGCGCGCACGACCGCACGCGCATCGCCGCGGCCGCGCACGCCTACGTGGACCTGCTGCGCGGACACATCTGGAAGGAGGACAACATCCTCTACCCGATGGCGGCGAACCACCTGCCCGAGGCGGCATACTCCGACATCGCGAACGCGTGCGCCGCGTTCGAGGAGCGGCAGGAGCCCGCGGCCCTCGAGCGCTGGACCGCCGCGGTCGCCGAACTCGCGGCGCGCTACCCGTACGAGGGCCCGGCCGTGCAGCCGCAACAGCGCGCCTGGGGGTGTGCATGAGCAAGGCCACTCTGGACCCCGCCGTCGCGGCCCCGCTCGCCGCGCTGGCCGACTACGCGCCGGGCTCGATCGTCAGCCGCACGCTGCGGCAGTCGAACGCCGGATCGCTTACGTTCTTCGCCTTCGACGAGGGGCAGGCGCTCTCGGAGCACACGTCGCCCTTCGACGCGTACGTGCAGGTGCTCGACGGCGAGGCGGTGCTGACGATCGGCGGCACGGAGGTCGTGACGCGTGCCGGCGAGATCACGCTGATGCCCGGCGGCACGCCGCACGCCGTGCGCGGCAACGGCGCGTTCAAGATGCTGCTGATCATGTACCGGTCGTAGGCACCGCGACCGCCCGCTGCAACCGGCGTATCGTGGCGGGCATGACCGACACATCCGGACCCTTCGACGTCGCCCGCCTCCGTCGCCAATTT
>JABLTH010008492.1_pt1 | contig 15001 bp, 13 predicted proteins | sample 7875711 | NCBI WGS metagenome assembly JABLTH01 (sample SAMN14941262, study PRJNA633318) | bioreactor metagenome | isolation source: bioreactor | place: China | collected 2019-03-05 | reverse complement strand
GTCATGCGCAGGCCGTGGCCCGCGAGGCGGGCGGCGACGGGGCCGGGCACGAGGTACGCCTGGGGCCGCGTCACATGGCGGGTGCCGACGAAGCGGTGGAGCAGCGGGATCCTGACGGAGCTGGGCGCGCCCTCCAGGGTGCGGGGCGTGCGGGTGAGCACTTCGAAGGGTTCATCGAAGGCCTTCAGGTCGTAGCGGATGGCGATGCGCTCGCGCGGCGTCTGGGCGGCGGCGACGGTCTGGCGGACGTCGTCGCCGTGGGCGGCCACGAAGCGCAGGGTCTCGAGGTTGAAGGCGTAGGCGGTGCGGACGCGTTCCTCGAAGGAGATGTACGAGTAGCACTCCAGGAGCAGGTCCATGCGGGAGGTGAGGCCGCGGTAGTTGCCGCCGAAGCGGGGATGGTGGGGATAGGTCATCCAGCCTTCGCGGACGGACGTCGTGGGGTCGGCCTCGCCGTCGGCGTCGAGGATGCGCTCGTCCTCGACGAAGTTGCCGTACCAGCCGCTGTCGAGGCCGTGGTTGCGCTTGAGGGCCGCGGTCACGGGGGGAAGGAGGATGTTGCGCATGTAGTCGATGGGCTCGCCGCGGCCGCTCTCCACCGTGTGGGGCACGTCGTAGGTCATGGAGAAGCGGTGCACGCTGCCGTTGGTGGCGTGGTTGTCGATGGTGAGGTCGGCGGCCCAGGGCTGGCAGACGCGGGTCTGCAGCAGGCGCATCTCGGCGCCTTCGTGGCGCAGGTAGTCCCGGTTGAGGTTGATCTTGGCGGCGTTGACGCGGGTGCCGACGCCGCTGACCGGCCCAAGCTGGCCGGTGAGCTTCGGGAGGTGGAGGGCGCGGTTGCCGGGATCGATGGCGTCGTTGCCGTCGGGGTTGAAGAGGGGCACGAGGACGAGGGTGAGGCTGGCGAGGATCTGGGCGGCGTCGAGGCCGGGCTTGTCCTCGAGCAGGTCCCGCACCAGCATCAGGCAGCCCTCCTTGCCTTCCACTTCGCCGGCGTGGATGCCGCAGATGATGAGCACCACCGGCAGGCCCAGGGCCCGGGCCTGCTCGGGGGTCTTCACGCCGTGGGCGGAGAGCACCAGGAGGGGCAGGTCCCGGCCTTCGGGACTGGTGCCGAAGGAGGTGACATGGAGCCGGGCGTCCCCCTTGGCCTGGAGGCCGGCGATGAAGGCCATGACGTCGGCGTGCAGGGAGGTGTGCTGGTAGTGGGAGGCTTCGGCGCGGGTCAGGAGGGACATGGGGGCTCCGGGATGGGTTGATGCTGCCACGGGTGGGGGGCGGGTCCCGTTGAAACCCGGTAAACAGATCCGTCCCTGGTCCGTAGCTCAAGTTCAGCCCGGAGCCTTCGTGACCACGATCTTCTTCAATCAGGACCGACGTCTGCGCAACGGCTGGTGGATCCTCATCTTCATCGCGGTCTTCGCGGTGGCCCGCCTGGGCCTGGGGCCGGCGGTCCGTGGCCTAAGGCACCTGGGGCTGGCCAAGGCCTGGTTCGAACCGGTGACCTTCTTGTTCACGCTGCTGGTGACTTGGGCCTGCACGCTGCTGCGGCGGGAGCCCCTCTCCAGCATCGGCTTCCGCCTGGACCGGCGCTGGCTGAAGGAGCTGGGCTGGGGCACGGCCCTGGGCATCGGTTTCATGCTGCTGGCGGCGGGGATGGTGTGGGCCGTCGGGGGGGTGCGCTTCGAGCTGGATCCGGCCCGCAGCCTGAAGACGCTGGGCTACGGCGTGTACATGTTCCTCTTCGTGGCGCTCTTCGAGGAGACGCTCTTCCGGGGCTTCCTCTTCCAGCGCCTGGTGGCGGGGGCGGGGGTCTGGGTGGCGCAGCTGGCGCTGGCGGTGCTTTTCGCCGTGGGCCACTGGGGCAATCCGGGGATGTCCGGGGCGACGAAGGTCTGGGCGACGGTGGACATCGGCCTGGCGGCGCTCTTCCTGGGCCTCGCCTACCTGCGCACCGGCAGCCTGGCCCTGCCCGTGGGCCTACACCTGGGCTGGAACTGGGCCCAGGGCCACCTGCTGGGCTTCGGCGTGAGCGGCACGACGGTGGCGGGCTGGGTGAAGCCGGTCTTCCTGGGCAAGGCGGAATGGATCACCGGCGGGGCCTTCGGGCTCGAGGCGTCGGTGTTCGGGGTGGTGGTGGACGTGCTGGCGCTGGTGCTGCTGTGGCAGTGGAAGGGGTCGGTGGCGGTGCCGGAGGTTGAGCCGGAGGTTCCGGAGTTGCTGCCCGAGCGCGCCTGAGGGCGGGGGATCCAGGCACTTCCATGAGGAAGGCCGCAGGGGCTGAGCGGCTACGGGGGGAGCGCTATCCATCGCCCAAGGGAAGGCCGCGGAGGTAGAGCCGCTCTACAAGCGCGCCCTGGCGATCCGGGAGAAGGCGCTGGGCCCGGAGAGCCTGGAGGTCGCGCAGTCGCTGAACGATCTGGCGTCGCTGTACGACCTGCAGGGCAACTACGGGGCCGCCGAGCCGCTGTACCGGCGCTCGTTGGCGATCAAGGAGAAGGCGGTGGGCCCGGATGACCGCACGGTGGGCACGGTGCTCGTGAACCTCGCGGCGATGTACAGCACGCAGTGCCGCTACGTCGAGGCGGAGCCGCTCTACCTGCGCGCGCTGAAGATCTGGGAGAAGGCCCTGGGCCCGGAGCATCCCGATGTCTCCTTCCTGCTCGGCAACCTCGGGATCCTGTATCGCAAGGAAGGCCGCTACGCGGAGGCCGAGGCGCAGCTCATGCGCTCGGGCCGGATCAAGGAGAAGGTGTACGGCCCCGACCATCCCGCCGTGGCGAACGTGTCCTACCAACTGGGTGCGCTCTACCTGGATCAGAAACACTACAAGGAAGCCGAGGACGCCTTCAAGCGGGCCCTGGCCTTCTACGACAAGGCGAAAGATCCCAAACCGACCATGGTGATCGCGACGCTCACGGAGTATGCCAAGCTGATGCGCGCCACGAGCCAGAAGGCGGAAGCGGAAAGGCTCGAACTGCGAGCGGCGGGCATCACGGAGAAGCAGAGGCAATCGGCTGCGCACTGAATCAGGTGGATAGCAGGGTAGGCGCAGCGCTTCAACGAACTGGGCTGCAGCACCCGCATCCGACACGAAGACGTCTCAGTTCGCGGGGTCTGATCCTGCTATGACTCTTGCTTCGGCAGCCTGGGGTCCATTTAGGCCTGCGTCATCGCCTTGCTGGGCCTGGTGGTACTCCCCCGTAGCCGTCGAGAACGAGTCCGTGAAAGTGCGCCTCGCAGGCCTTAGCGCGGAAGACGACGAATCAAGGGGGAGTAACCCAGGTGAAGAAAATTGTGCTGAAGTGCAGGACTACAATTAATTAGTCTTGGTAGCATCAACCCGGGTTTCTGATTTTTTAGTCATATCCGATTCTTTATTGCTTTTACTCGGTTCAACTTTTGTCCGTGCGAAAGGATCCTTAGACTTTTTATACAAGTCCTCTATCCATTTTCTTTGCGATGACCAAGGGATGATTTTTTGCTCGGACAACACCCACGGAGTTTCAGGCACATCTTTTTCATTTATGTCAAAAATGTTCACGAACCTGGATTCAACAAAATCCAGTTCGGCCAATTTCCAGTTAATTGATATTTCGTCATTAAGTTGGTTCAATAATCCAAAATTCATACCTCTCTTCCTAGCAGCTTTGTGCATTCTCTCAGATAAAACCTCATTCAATGAAGTATCTCTGTAGAATAGATATGCTCGATGCGGAGAAACGGGATAAATGTATAGCGTATACCCAGGTAATCCATCAGCATCGACTAGGGTTTGTACATTTTTAGGGAGGGTAGGATCGACTTTAATCGATTTAAGAGTTACCGGAGTAATTGCTTTCCATGGAGTGTCGAGCTTTTTTATCGTGTTGGCAGTGCTATTATATAATAAAATTATTCCCAGGTCGGTTGAAATTAATAGATTATACTCGTTATAAGCGAATGTCCGATCAAAACCGCGAGCCTGTCCGATCATTTTCGACAGCTCTATTAACTCATCAGAATAGTCAATGGACTTTTTTGGTTTCTCGGATTTTGGTTCATATATTTCGATAAGGCGACCATCGGACAATAGATCGGGTGAAAGTTCAGCTTGGGAGAAGGATTTGCTGGATTGAGCTTTTTCATTCAAGGTCCCAATAACTATGATACTACCATCGGGTGACACCTCAAATTGCATAAATGGACTAGATACACGAAGTACGGAAAACCATCGCTTTAAAGTAAAATCCCATTCGAATATTTCTTTCCCTGATCTCGCATAAAATTTGCCATTCCTATATTTTGCCATATTTCTGGCTCTATATTGTTCTGGCACGGGGTGTTGCAATTTGATAATGTTCGGAGCAGGCGAAAAAGGGTCGTAGATCCAGACTTCATTCCCATCTGTAGATATACATTGATTTGGAAAAGCGATACTGGAATCCCAAATCATTGGATCTTTTGGGATTGATTGTTGCGTATAAGCCAAAAATGGTTGAAGTTGGGTTTTGGTTCTCTCTTCACCGGATTGGAGAAGACTCAGTGAAAGGAGACATGAATATAAAAACATGGTATTTATTCTCGTCAGTGAGTGTGATTACCAGTTGAGCAATTATATCCGCCTAGCCCAGACCTAGTTCCTGTCCCTGGATACTCACACTTCCATCTTCCATCCTCAAACTTTAACACTCTCCCCCATGCACATCCATGATCACATTCTGATGCACAGGACCACGATCCACTAAAAGAGGAAGAAGATCCTCCAGAAGTACAAATAAATTCACCATTCTCAGTGATAGTTCCCTCAGAGCACCATCCTCCAGGGTCTGGATGAAAAATCTCGCCGGCAAAGTGATAATCAACTACTGGGTCCCATGCCAATGTGACAGATCCATCCATGGACGAATAATTTGCCTTCGGAGAAGCGGGACGGTGATTCGCGGCAAGGGATAACCCAATAAACATTGATAACAGTAATGCAAGGGTTTTCACTCGATCCTCCTGATTTGGATGGGTTGACGTGGTAGGAACGGCTCCGATCCTAATGTGCGGATCAAGGGTAGACAACCAATTTCCTGAGCCAGCCTTAAAGAGATGGTTTCCAATCCACCCCCCGCCAAGCATTCGCCGTCCCGATCTCCGCGCCATTCGCCTTGGCGTACAGGAAGAGCTGGAGCTTGTAGCTGGTCAGCCACTTGAAGGGGCCGTTCAGGAGGGCTTCGCCTAGGGGGAGTTCGCCGCCCCCGGGGAGGGGGGCGGGCTGGGTGCTCAGGGTCTCTTCGCTGGTGGCGGCGAAGAAGGCTTCGAGTTCGGCTTTCTGGCGGGCCATGGCTTCGGGGAAGGCTTCGGGGGGCATATCCTTGGTGCGCTCGCTGAACTCGGCGAAGCGCTTCCAGTTCGACTCGGCCATGCACGTCGCGCCGGCGATGCCGCAGATGGCCAGGTAGCGCAGGAGCTCGGTGGTGTTGCGCTGCTTGCCGGTGGGGCGGTAGTCGTAGGCTTCGGGTCCCAGCTTGCCGAAGAGGTGCACGCAGATGTCGCACTCGCGCAGCATCGCGTCCTTGAAGGCTTCCTTCGTGATCACGTGGGCTCCCGGGAATGGCTCCCAGGGAAGCACGGACGGGCGCGGCGGGCCAGCCTCCCGGTTAAACCCCGCCGTCCGGCCCCCCGTAGCCGGACCATCCCCCGGATACCTCAGGAGAACCCATGCCTTCCCTCCAGTCCCGCGCCCGCGCCGCCGCATGGACCTACCTCCTGCTCGTCGTCCTCGGCATCACCAACCTCATGGTCCTCCCCGGCAGGTTCATCGTCCCCGGAGACACCGCCGCCAGCGCCCGCGCCATCCTCGCCCAGGAAGGCCTCTACCGCTTCTGGGTCGCCAGCAGCCTCGCCTCCGTCGTCGTCTTCCTGATGCTGTCCCTGCTCCTCTACCGCCTCTTCCAGGACGTCGACCGCGGGCAGGCCGCCCTCATGGCCATCCTCGTCCTCGTCCAGGTCCCCCTGGGCTTCCTGGACGGCATCCTCCAGCTCGGCGTCCTCTCCGTCCTGAAGGGCCCCTCCCTGCCCGCCATCGCCGACCCCGCCACCCGCGACACCCTGGCGGGCCTTCTCCTCGCCCTCAGCCGCCACGCCACCACCGTCTCCGAGACCTTCTGGGGCCTCTGGCTCCTGCCCCTGGGCCTCCTCGTCCTCCGCTCCCGCTTCCTGCCCACAGTCCTCGGCGTCTGGCTGATCCTCAACGGCCTCGCCTACGTCGCCCTGAGCGCCCTCGGCATCCTCGCCCCCGACCTCGGCAAGCGGGCCTTCCTCGCCTTCCAGCCCTTCCTCTTCGGCGAGATGGCCTTCACCCTCTGGCTGCTCTTCCGCGGCGTCCGGCCCAAGGCCGAGCCGGCCGCCGCCTGAGCCTCCCCATTCCCCGCGAACCCCTGTGCCCGCAGGACGGGCGCGTCCTGCCTGCGAGATGCCATGACCGCCCCGACTGAACCGGCTTCGACCCTTCATCCCGTCGCCCCCCGGGACCGCCTCCTCCAGCTCGACGTGCTGCGGGGCCTGGCGCTGCTGGGCGTGCTGCTGGTGAACCTCGACGTCTTCAGCGGCGCGATGTGGGCCCGGGACGCCAAGCTGCCCATCGCGCTCGGCTGGGGCGGCCACGTCGGCGAGACCCTGGTGCGCGTCCTCCTGGAAGGCAAGGCCGCCGCCCTCCTGGCGATGCTCTTCGGCGCCGGCCTCGCCATCCAGCTGGAAAGCGCCGCCCGCGCCGGCCGTCCCTACCTGCCCTTCGCCCTGCGCCGCGTGGGCGCCCTCGCGCTCTTCGGCCTCGCCCACAGCCTCCTGCTCTGGAACGTGGACATCCTCCTGGACTACGCCGTGATCAGCCTGATGGTGCTGCCCTTCCTGGGCTGGCGGGCCTCGCGCATCCTCGGGGCCATCCCCATCCTGCTGATGGTCTCGCTCCTCATCGCCCTGCCCTTCCTGCCCCTGCTGAAGGCCCTGGAGGCCGATCCCCTGGGCTTCTACCGCCAGGGCCTCGCGCACTACGGCCACGGCACCTGGCTGGAGGCCCTGCGCTACCGCGCCTGGGAATTCGTCCACGTGCTCGGGCCCCAGCGCCTCACCAGCCGCCTGCCGGCCCTCCTGCCCTTCTTCATCCTCGGCGTCTGGTTCTGGAAGCGGGGCCTCCTCGCCCATCCCGAAGCCCACCGGCCCGTGCTGCGGCGGCTCTTCGCGGTCTGCTTCGGCCTCGGCCTCCTCGCCAACCTCTGGCCCCAGGAGGCCCTCCACGCCGCCGTCGCCGGGATCCCCCAGCCCTTCCGGGCCCTCATCAAGCTCACCGCCTTCTTCGCCCGGCCCGCCCTCACCGTGGGCTACGCCGCCGGCGTCCTCCTGCTCCTGGACCGGCCCTGGGCCCGGCGCGCCCTCGGCCTCCTGGCGCCCCTGGGCCGCATGGCCCTCACACAGTACCTGCTGCAGTCCCTGGTCTGCACCCTGGTGTTCAACGGCTATGGCCTCGGCCTCTACGGAAGGGTTTCCGTCTCCGCCGGTCTCGCCGGCGGACTCGTCCTCTATGCCCTGCAGGCCTGGAGCAGCCGCTGGTGGCTGGCGCGCTTCCCCCTCGGCCCCGCCGAGTGGGCCTGGCGGCGGCTCAGCTACGGGCCGCGGTCCGCCGCCGCCCGCCCCACCGCCCCCGCCCGGGAGCCCGCCTGAGCCATGGACCCGCCAGGGAGGCCCCGGGAAGAACCCGGCTTGCCTCTCAAGACGAGGCAAGCCATACTCCCCCCACCTTCCCGGAGCTCCCATGACCCTCCCGGCCGCCCGCCTCGCCGGCCTCCTCTGCCTCCCCGCCCTCGTGTGGGCCCAGGCGCCCAAGCCCCTCAGCCTCGACGACCTCGGCCGCTTCACCGGGCTCAGCGACGCCCAGATCTCCCCCGACGGCCGCGCCATCACCGTGATGGTCAACCGCCTGGACCTGAAGGCCAACACCCTGGCCACCCAGCTCGTCCTCGTGGACGCCGCCAGCGGCGCCCAGAAGGTGCTCGTGCGGGACCGCAAGGGCCTCGCCCACGCCCGCTGGTCCCCGGACGGCCGGACCCTCGCCTTCCTCGCCGACAAGGAGGGCAAGCGGCAGATCTTCCTCCTGCCCCTGGACGGCGGCGAGGCCCGGGCGCTGACCACCTCCCCCACCGGCGTCCAGCAGTTCGCCTGGAGCCCCGACGGCACCCGCCTCGCCTTCGCCGCCGAGGACGAGGCCCCCAAGCGGCCCGAGGACACCAAGGGCGAGGACGCCTTCGAAGTCATCGAGGACAGCCTCTTCGTCACCGAGGCCCCCGTGAGCGTCCACCTCTGGATCACCGACCTCGAGGGCAAGGCCGTCCGCAAGACCAGCGGCAGCTGGAGCCTCGCCAACATGCCGCCCCCCAGCCCGCCCGCCTCGCCCCTGGCCTGGTCCCCGGACGGCGCCTCCATCGCCTTCGCCCAGCAGGCCTCCCCCCACACCGGCGACCAGGAGAAGGTCCGGATCATGATCCTCGACGTGGCCTCCGGCAGCTTCCGCCCCCTCACCGGCGAAGCGCGCCTCGAAGGCTTCCCCGCCTGGTCCCCGGACGGCCGGCAGATCGCCTACTGGTGGCCCCGGGACGGCGAGATCGTGAACCAGAACGAGATCCACCTGGTGGACGCCGCCGGCGGCAAGGGCCGCAACCTCACCCGTCTGCTCGACCGCTGCCTCTACCGCCAGCTCTGGACCCCCGACGGCAAGGGCCTCGTGGTGGGCGGCAACGACGGCGTGCGCGTGGGCCTCTGGTTCCAGCCCCTCGACGGCCCCGCCCGGCGCCTCGACACCGGCGACGTGGACCCCAGCTGGTTCTTCTGGGTGGACATGACCCAGGCGAAGACCGGCGCCCTGGCCTTCACCGGCCGCACCGCCACCCACCCCAGCGAGCTCTACGTCATGGACGGCCTCTCCGCGAAGCCCCGCCGCCTCACCCGGTTCAACGACTGGGTGGACGGGCTGAAGCTGGGCAGGGCCGAGCGCGTCACCTGGAAGGGTCCCGAAGGCCAGGAGGAGGACGGCGTCCTCACCTATCCCGTGGACTACCAGCCCGGCAGGACCTATCCCCTCACCTTCGTCATCCACGGCGGGCCCCAGGCCGCCAGCGGCACCGGCTTCAGCGTCCTCAACCAGCTCCTCGCCGCCCGGGGCTTCCTGGTCTTCAACCCCAACTACCGGGGCAGCGACAACCTCGGCAACGCCTACCTGCGCTCCATCACCGGCGACATGGGGGAAGGCCCCGGCAAGGACGCCATGCTCGGGCTCGAGGCCGTGAAGGCCAAGGTGAGCGTGGACCCGTCCCGCATCCTGGTGAGCGGCTGGTCCTACGGCGGCTACATGACCTCCTGGCTCCTGGGCCGCTACCCCGACGTGTGGAAGGCCGGCATGGCCGGCGCCGCCGTCACGGACGTCAGCGACCAGTACGCCTTCTCCGACGGCAACCAGGCTTGGCGCTACTCCCTCGGTTTCAAGCCCGTGCTGCCCTTCGACGGCGGCGAGGGCATGAAGACCGCCTGGGCCCAGTCCCCCCTGAGCCATGCCCACAAGGTGAAGGCCCCCACCCTCATCCTCACCATGACCGGGGACTACCGCGTCCCGCCCACCCAGAGCTTCAAGTTCTACCGGGCCCTCAAGGACCGCGGCGTGCCCGTGAAGTTCATGATGTGGAACGGCGGCGGCCACTCCCCCGGCTACCCGCCCCAGCGCCAGCGCCAGTACCTGCGGCTCTGGACCGACTGGCTGGCGGAGCACGCCGGGCTGAAGTAGGCCTCAGTCCTTCGCCGCCGCCACGCGGTACACCTCCGGCTCGCCCGGGCCCTTCGGCGCGCCCCACCCCAGCCAGGTCTCCCGCAGGATGACCTGGCGGGGGGCGAGCTTCACGGCCTCGTACATCCACACCCGCGGCGGACAGGACCTCGGCTCGCCCGCGGGCCGGTCCTCCACCAGCAGGAAGCGCTGGTCCGAGACCCACACGACGCGGAGTTGCAGCGTCGGCTCGAAGGGCGGATGGTGGTCCATCTCGTCGTAGCGCTCCGCCCTCGCCGCCCCGTCGAAGAACCAGCCCGCCCAGGAGGCGCCCTGGAGGATGAGGCGCTTGCCGGGGAGGAAGGCCTTGGCCGTGGGGGCGTCGGGCTTGGGCTGAGGCGCCGTGGCCAGGAGGGGCAGCGTCAGCGCGAAGGCGGCGAGGGCGCGCATGTCACGCCCTGAACAACGGCGCGTAGCGGTCCCGGTGATACCAGGCCACCAGGCCGTTGGCGACCACCAGGAAGAGCGCCATGGGCCAGGTGAAGGGCGCCATGAAGGCCGCGACCAGTGCGATGTTGACGAGGATCGGCGCGATGAGCACCGCCGCGAAGGGCACCAGCCGCCCCGAGAGGAAGCAGAGCGCGCAGAAGCCCTTGATCCCCTTCACCGTCGGCAGCAGGTACCGCGCCGCCCGGATCCCGTCGTCGAAGGTCTTCAGCGGCCCCGGCGGCAGCGGCGGCACCTTCACCAGGTCGAAAAAGTAGGCCGCCGAGGACCAGAGCAGGAGCAGGCCCATCAGCGTGCGGAGGACGAGCATGGTGATGCGGAAGGGCTTGGAAGGGGCGGGCTGTTCAGACACACGTGCTCCATTCGGATGGACCATCCTAGGGCGCCCGCCCAGGGGAGGCTAAGAGAAGATCGGGCCCCGAATCGGGGCCCGAAGCCTAGATCCTGGCGCGCATCAGGCCTACTTCTTCTGCCCCATAAGGTTCAGCGCCGACCCGGCCTTGAACCATCCGATCTGCTGCGCGTTGTAGGTGTGGTTCAGGGTGATGCGGTCCTCGCTGCCGTCCTTGTGCTTGGCCACCATCGTGAGGGGCACGCCGGGCTGGAAGTCGGTGAGGCCGAGGATGCTGACGCGGTCGTCCTCCTGCAGCTTGTCGTAGTCGGCGGGGTCCGCGAAGGTGAGGGGCAGCATGCCCTGCTTCTTCAGGTTGGTCTCGTGGATGCGGGCGAAGCTCTTCACGATGATGGCCCGGCCGCCCAGGTGCCGCGGCTCCATGGCGGCGTGCTCTCTGGACGAGCCTTCGCCGTAGTTCTCGTCGCCGATCACCACCCAGCCCTTCCCGGCGGCCTTGTAGGCCCGCGCCGTGGCCGGCACCTCGCCGTGCTCCCCGGTGAGCTGGTTCTTCACCTTGTTGGCCTCGCCATTGAAGAAGTTGATGGCGCCGATGAGGAGGTTGTTGCTGATGTTGTCCAGGTGGCCGCGGAACTTCAGCCAGGGGCCCGCCATGCTGATGTGGTCCGTGGTGCACTTGCCCTTGGCCTTGATGAGGATGGGCATGTCCGCGAGGTCGGTGCCCTCCCAGGCCTGGAAGGGCTCCAGCTTCTGCAGGCGCTTGGAGGCCGGGTCGATGATCACCTGCACCCCCGAGCGGTCCGCCGGCGGCGCCTGGTAGGTGTTCTGGCCCGGGTCGAAGGCCTTGCGGGGGAGCTGCTCGCCGCTGGGGGGCTCCAGCTTGAAGCTCGAGCCGTCCGCCGCCGTGAGGGAGTCCGTCACCGGGTTGAAGGTGAGGCGCCCGGCGATGGCGAAGGCCGTCACGATCTCAGGGCTCGCCACGAAGGCGTGGGTGTCGGGGTTGCTGTCGTTGCGGGCCGCGAAGTTGCGGTTGAAGGACGTGATGATGGAGTTCCGGTCCCCCTTCTGCACGTCGTGGCGCTTCCACTGGCCGATGCAGGGCCCGCAGGCGTTGGCCATCACCACGCCGCCCACCTGGGTGAAGACCTCCATCTGGCCGTCGCGGGCGATCGTGGCGCGGATCTGCTCGCTGCCCGGGGAGATCATGAACTCGCTCTTGGCCTTCAGCCCGTGGGCCAGGGCCTGCTTCGCCAGGCTCGCGGCGCGCTCCATGTCCTCGTAGCTGGAGTTGGTGCAGCTCCCGATGAGGCCGACCTTCAGCTCCTCGGGGTAGCCCTTCTCCTTCACGGCGGCGGCGAACTTGGAGAGCGGCCAGGCCAGGTCGGGCGTGAAGGGGCCGTTGATGTGGGGCTCGAGGCTGGAGAGGTCGATCTCGATGACCTGGTCGTATCCGCAGCCCTCGTCGGCCTTCAGGTGCTCGGCGAAGCCCTCCGCCAGCTCGGCGAGCGCCACGCGGCTGGTGGCCCGCAGGTACTGGCTCATGCGGTGGTTGAAGGGGAAGACCGACGTGGTGGCGCCGATCTCCGCGCCCATGTTGCAGATGGTGCCCATGCCCGTGCAGGAGATGGAGTCCACCCCCTCGCCGAAGTACTCCACGATGGCGCCGGTGCCGCCCTTCACCGTGAGGATGCCCGCCAGCTTGAGGATCACATCCTTAGGGGAGGCCCAGCCGCTGAGCTTGCCCGTGAGCTTCACGCCGATGAGCTTCGGCGCCTTCAGCTCCCAGGGCAGGCCCGCCATCACGTCCACGGCGTCCGCACCGCCCACGCCGATGGCGATCATCCCGAGGCCGCCCGCGTTGGGCGTGTGGGAGTCCGTGCCGATCATCATGCCGCCGGGGAAGGCGTAGTTCTCCAGCACCACCTGGTGGATGATGCCGCTGCCGGGCTTCCAGAAGCCCAGGCCGTACTTGTTGGAGACCGAGGCCAGGAAGTCGTAGACCTCCCGGTTCTCGTCGTTGGCCCGCGCCAGGTCCTTCTCGCTGCCCACCTCGGCCTGGATCAGGTGGTCGCAGTGCACCGTCGAGGGCACCGCGGCCTCCGGCAGGCCCGAGCTCATGAACTGCAGCAGGGCCATCTGGGCCGTGGCGTCCTGCATGGCCACGCGGTCCGGGCGCAGGTCGAGGTAGGACTTGCCCCGCGCGATCTCCTGCCCCGCAGGGTCGTCCAGGTGCCCGTAGACGATCTTCTCCGCCAGGCTCAGGGGCCGGTTCAGCCGCTGCCGGACGACCTTGAGGTTCGCTTCCATCTTCTCGTAGACGGATTTCACGAAGGCGGGCGTGGACTCGATCTGGGCCATGGGGGCGCTCCTCGGACGGGAATTTCCAGTGTACCGCCCCGGCCCGCGGACCCGAATCACGCAGGCGCGGCCGCAGCCCGGACGGGCCCTCAGGCGGGCCGGAGGAAGTCCCTGCGCAGGGCCTTCACGGCCCGGGCGAAGGGGGCCGTGTCCCCCAGGCCCCGGGCCACCACGAGGCTGCCCTGCAGGGCCACCAGGGCGCCCTCGGCCCGGGTCCGGGCCTCGGCCTTCGGCAGGCCCGCGTCCAGGGCCAGGCGCTCGAAGCCGCCCTGCAGCCGCTGCAGCACCGCCTTCACCGCGTCGCGCACCGCCGGGCTCCCCCCCAGGGGCATGACGTCCAGGAGGCAGGACTTCGCGCCGCCCTCGTAGAAGCCGTCCAGGGCCTTCAGCACGGCGGCGAGACGGGCCGCCGGATCCCCGCCGGCCTCCATCGGGCCGAAGACGTTGGCCTCCAGCCAGGTCCCCGCCATGGCCATGACGGCCTCCGCCATCTCCCCCTTCCCGCCGGGGAAGTGGTGGTAGAGGCTCGCCTTCCCCAGGCCCGTGACCTCGGAGATGCGGCTCAGGGAGACGCCGTCGAAGCCGCAGCCCCGGAACTCGTCCATGAGGCCCAGCAGGATCCCTTCCCGGGTGGAACGCTCGCCGCTCATGAGGAAAGGGTACACCGAACGATCGGTACAAAAAATCCTTGACGGCGGAGATCCGGGCCCCAGAATGGGAACTGTACCGATCGTTCGGTCCAAACAGGAGCCCCCATGAGCAAGACCGCCATCGTCCTCTTCTCCGATCCCAAGGGCGGATCCGAGGAGGCCCTCGGACGCGCCTTCAACGCCCTCTTCCTCACCCACGACCTGAAGGAGCGGGGCGAGGAGGTCGCCCTCGTCTTCCAGGGGGCCGGCACCCGCTGGGCCGCCGAGCTGAGCAAGCCCGACCACCCGGCGGGCCCCCTCTTCCGCGCCGTCCGCGACAAGGTGGCCGGCGTCTGCGGCGGCTGCGCCGCGGCCTTCGGCGCCTCGGACGAGGCCCGGGCCACGGGCCTGCCGGTGACCGGCGACCTCGCCATCCCCGGCATCGGCAAGGTCATCTCCCTTGGCGACTACCTCGCCCAGGGCTACCGGCTCGTCAATTTCTGAACCCGTTCCCCCTTAGCGCCCCCGTCCCCACCCCGAAGGAGTTCCCCATGGCCCGGAAGTTCATGGAACGCGTGCTGACCCCCAGGGTCCGCCAGGCCCAGGAAGCCGCCTACGGCCGCGCCTTCGCGGTGGGGGAGGGCGCCCCTCCGGACGCCCTCGGCCCCGACGAGCGCGACTTCATCGCGGCGCGGGACAGCTTCTACATGGCCACGGTCACCGAGGACGGCTGGCCCTACCTCCAGCACCGCGGCGGGCCCAGGGGCTTCCTCAAGGTGCTGGACGCCCACACCCTGGCCTTCGCCGACCTGGGGGGCAACCGGCAGCTGGTGAGCGTCGGCAACCTGGACGGCGATGCCCGGGCGGCCCTCTTCCTCATGGACTACCCCCAGCAGGTGCGCCTCAAGATCCTGGCGCGCGGGAAGGTGCTCGATCTCCGCCAGCACCGGGCCGAGGGGGAGCGCCGCCTGGGCGGGAGCCTGCCGCCCAGGGCGGAGCGCCTGTTCCTCCTCGACGTGGAGGGCTTCGACTGGAACTGCCCCCAGCACATCACGCCCCGCTACGACCCGGACCAGGTCGCCGGGGCCCTCGCGCCCCTCAAGGCCCGCATCGCGGAGCTGGAGGCGCGGCTGGCCCAGGGGCCGGCCTGAGGCGGGCGGGCCGGCCGGAACCCTTCGTTTCGGAGCTATTCGTATTAGAATGATTCCCGGCCGCGGGAGGCGGGGATGGTCGGCGTGGACAGGGCGGGATCCGCATGAGCCCGGCCTCGGTCCGCCGCCTCGTGCGCGTCGCCCGCAAGCGCACCGTCCGGCTGTTCCGGGGGAAGGTCCTCCCGGCGGACCTCCAGCGCGGCCTGGGCCGGGCCCTGGACCGCACCCT
>JABLTH010050878.1_pt1 | contig 15011 bp, 13 predicted proteins | sample 7875711 | NCBI WGS metagenome assembly JABLTH01 (sample SAMN14941262, study PRJNA633318) | bioreactor metagenome | isolation source: bioreactor | place: China | collected 2019-03-05 | reverse complement strand
CCGGCGCGGGCCGGCATGGCGCCGCGGCATGGCCGCGCCTGGCGGAGGCCGGGCGCATGGCCGCCATCGCCATGCGCGCGCACAAGCTGCGCACCCTGCTGACCATGCTGGGCATCATCATCGGCATCGCCTCGGTGGTGTCGGTGGTGGCGCTGGGCGAAGGCTCGCGCCAGCGCATCCTGCAGGACATCAGCGCCATCGGCACCAATACCATCGAGGTCTATCCGGGCGCCGGCTTCGGCGACGAGCGTGCCGCGCGCGTGCAGACGCTCAATACGCGCGATGCCGACGCGCTGGCCGGCCAGCCCTTCGTCGCCAGCGTGTCGCCGGGCGTCAGCGCTTCGCGCTCGGTGCGCTACCGCAACGTGTCGGCCACTGCCAGCATCGCGGGTGTCGGCGCCGGCTATGCGGACGTGCGCGGACTGACGCTGGCGGCCGGGCGCTGGTTCGGCGAGGACGCGGTGGGGCTGCGGGCGCAGCAGGCGGTGATCGACGACAACACGCGCAAGGCCTTTTTCGCCAGTGCGCAGCAGGCCGTCGGCAAGATCCTGGTGCTGGGCAACGTGCCCTGCCGGGTGGTGGGCGTGACCGCCCCCAAGCAGAGCACCTTCGGCGGCAACGACAGCCTGACGGTGTGGATTCCCTACACCACGGCGATGACGCGCCTGCTGGGACAGAACTACCTGAAATCGATCACGGTGCGCGTGGCCGACGACGTGCCCACCGCGGCGGCACAGGCCGCCATCGAGAACCTGCTGCAGCGCCGCCACGGACGCAGCGATTTCTACGTCAACAATATGGACACCATCCGCCAGACCATCGAATCCACTTCCGCCACCATGACGCTGCTGATCTCCCTGATCGCGGTGATCTCGCTGCTGGTCGGCGGCATCGGCGTGATGAACATCATGCTGGTGTCGGTCACCGAGCGCACGCGCGAGATCGGCGTGCGCATGGCGGTGGGCGCGCGCCCGGGCGACATCCGCGTGCAGTTCCTGCTGGAGGCCGCGCTGGTGTGCCTGACCGGCGGCATCGGCGGGGTGCTGCTGGCAGGGCTGGGCCGGCTGGCCTTCACGGTCTTCGCCGATGGCTTTCCCATGGTGTTCTCGGCGGCGGCGGTCAGCGGCGCCTTGCTGTGCTCGACCGCCATCGGCGTGCTGTTCGGCTTCCTGCCCGCGCGCAATGCGGCGCGCATGAAGCCGATCGATGCGCTGGCGCGGGAGTAAGGCCATGACGCATCGTCTGTCTGCCGTACTTCGCCGCCGGGCCGGCGCGGCATGGATGCTGGCGACCCTGGCCGCCGCGCTGGGCGGTTGCGGCGGGCTGGTCAATCCACCCTACCAGGAGCCGGCGCTGGCGGTTCCGGGGAGCTGGCGGCAGGAGGCGGCGGGCGCCGCGCGCGGGGCCGCCGAGAACGGTGGCGAGGGGGGCGGCGGGGGCGCCGCCAGGGTCGCGCCGGCCGCCGACGGCGACGGCTGGTGGCGGCGCTTCGGCGATGCCGGCCTGGACCGGCTGATCGAACAGGTGCTGGCGCGCAACGGCGATCTCGCCGCCGCCGCCATCAGCGTGCACGCCGCCCAGCTGCAGGCCCGGCTGACCCACACCGGCGAGCTGCCGACACTGGCCGCCGAATACGATGGCGCGCACGCGCGCGGGCTCGCCCGCGGCGGCAGTGCCACGTCGCACGCGTTGACCGGCACCGTCAGCTACGAAGCCGACCTGTGGGGCAAGCTGGCCCAGCTGACCGACGCCGCGCGCTGGGAGGCGCTCGCCACGCAGCAGGACCTGGCCAGCACGCGCCTGTCGCTGATCGGCACCACCGCCAACCTGTACTGGAAGCTGGCCTACCTGGCGCAGCGCATCGCCAGCGAGCAGGACAGCGTGGCCTACCTGGAGCGGGTACTGGAACTGGTGCGGGTGCAGCGTGCGGCCGGCGCCGCCTCGCCACTGGAGATGCTGGAAGCCGAGCAGAGCCTGGAATCGGAACGTGCCACCTTGTCGCAGCTGCAGGCGCAGCAGGCCGCCGCGCGGCTGTCGCTGGCCGCGCTGCTGGCCGATCCCGCGGCGGACCTGGTGTCGGCGCCGCCGCCCCTGTTCTCGCTGCGGGCGCCGGCCATCGACGCGGGCGTGCCGGCCGGGGTGCTGGCGCGGCGGCCGGACCTGCGCGCGGCGGAGCTGCGCCTGCGCGAGCAGTTCGCCAATGTCAACGCCACCCGCGCCAGCTACTATCCGACGCTGGCGCTGACCGGCACGCTGGGCACCTCCAGCACGGCATTGGTGGACCTGCTCAAGAATCCGATCGGCACGCTCGGCGCGAGCCTGGCCCTGCCGCTGCTCAACTGGCGCCAGCGCGACCTCAGCATCCAGTCCAGCCAGGCCAGCTACGACAAGGCGGCCGTGTCGTTCCGGCAGACGCTGTATGTGGCGCTCACGGATGTCGAAACCGCCTTGTCGGCCCGCACCCGCTACCTGCAGCAGGGCGAGCAGCAGCAACGGGCGCTGGCCGCCGCGCGTGCGGCAGAACGGGTCTACGCGGTGCGCTACCGCGCCGGCCAGGTGTCGCTGCGGGCCTGGCTGGAGGCGCAGGAAAGCGCGCGCGCGGCGGAACGGACGCTGGCCGAGAACCGCTACAACCAGCTCACCGCGGCGGTGACGCTATTCCAGGCACTGGGGGGAGATGTTTAAGCAGAATGCGTTGACCTGCCCCGGCCTGCCCGGGGCAGGTCGCCCGGGATGCCCGGGACGCCGCGGGCGATTACTCGGCGTCCTGGATCAGGAAGCGGGCGCGGTTCTTGCCGAGCCAGGCCGGCGCGCGGCCGCGGCCCGACCAGGTGGCACCGGTCTTGGGGTCGCGGTACTTCGGCGGCAGCGGTTCGCTGTGCCGGGTCTTGCTGCCCGCCGGCCGGCCCCGTTTGCGGGGAGCCAGGTCGTCCACCGACAAGTCATATTCCGCCATCAGCGCGCGGATCTGCTCGATGACGCCGGCAATCTCGTTGGCCCGGACTTCCGCGAGTTTTTCTTCCAATGCTTTCTTTTCCGCCAGCAACTGCTTGTAAGTGGCCATTGTCGTTATCCTTGAAGGGGGGCGCATAGAAATAATCAAACACTTTCCATCATATGGCATTCTCATTGGGAAGGGCAAATCGAATTGTTGAATTACACCAAATCGGCCGGCCTGCGCGAGGTATCCGCCAGCCATTGCGGCGCTCAGGATGTATTCTCTTGCAGTGATTTCCAGTGCCCGGGTGATTTCCCTTTTCTTTTTTCCTTTAATGGCCGCGATCGTTCGCCGTCCCTGCGCTGCATGGGCGGCGCATATACGGCGCATATGCAGCGCACCTGTGGCACACATGTGGTGCACATGTGGCGGGAGCGCGTGGCGGCCTGCGGATAGCGCCTGGCTTGCGCCGCAGTGAGGCCGGGCGAAGCGCCTTCGCCCAATTCCCGCACATGCATGGCGCTGCCGGCAAGGCGATTTAAACGCTGCGAATACCGCAAGCGCGGCTGCAGCAAAAAGGGAGGCTGGCAATACGATTGGGAATAATCCGGGACGGTAGGCAAGCGTATTTGACCGCATCCGGCAAAGCCGTGGTTTCCGCCGTTCCCATTGCGCCGCGCTCGACGCCGGGTTTGCGAGCGGGCGAGCGGCTGCCGATGCCAGGGCAGGGCGCTTTTCCATTGCCTGCCTGTTTCGGCCGCCGCGCGGCCGGCGTGCCGCCGGCACAGGGCGAGGGAAGCCGCGTGGCAGGGGCCTGGCCCGGGACCGGCGGGGCGGCTAGCTGCGCCCGCGCTCCGGATTGCGCGCCACCAGCGAGGCCCCGGCGATCAGTTCCTTGAGCAGGGCCAGCGAGGCCGCGCCGCTGGTGCGGTAGGGGTCGAGCTCGCCGTGCGTGGAGTATTTCAGCATGGTGGCCGGATTGACCTTGGCCGCATTGACACGGACCATGGACCAGCCGGGGAAGTCGCGCTGGACGATTTCCTCGAACTGCAGCAGCACCAGCTCATGGTGGCGCGCATCGCGCGAGATCGCCTGGTACAGCGCATTGACTTCCTCGCGGTCGCCTTCCAGCGCCTGCAGGAAGACGCCGTTGCCGTGGCACAGCACGCCGGTGATGCCGTGGCGCGGGTTGTATTCCACGCTGGTGGCGAGGATGTCGTCGATCGCGGCGAGCGCCAGCGGCTGGCGGGCGCGGCTTGCGTACAGCAGGCGGACGAGCATGGCGGCCTCCGTCAGCTACGGTTCAGGCTCAGCAGGGTCAGGAATTCGCGGCGCAGGCTGTCGTCCTTGAGGAAGCAGCCGCGCATCACGCTGTTGGTCATCTTGGCGTCGGTGTCGCGCACGCCGCGCCAGTGCATGCAGAAATGCTCGGCCTCCATCACGATGGCGAGGCCGTCCGGATTCATCTTTTCCTGCAGCAGGTCGGCGAGCTGGGCCACGGCTTCCTCCTGGATCTGCGGCCGCAGCATGACCCATTCGGCCAGGCGTGCGTACTTGGACAGGCCGATCAGGTTGGAGTGCTGGTTCGGCATCACGCCGATCCACAGCTTGCCGATGATGGGGCACAGGTGGTGCGAGCAGGCGCTGCGCACACGCATCGGGCCCACGATCATCAGTTCGTTGAGCTGTTCGACGTTGGGAAATTCGGTGACATTGGGCGCGCCGACGTAGCGGCCGCCGAAGACCTCGCGCAGGTACATCTTGGCCACCCGCCGCGCCGTCTCGCGCGTGTTGTGGTCGCGCTCGACGTCGATCACCAGGCTGCGCAGCACGTCCTCCATGCGCGCCTGCACTTCCTCCTGCAGCGCCTCGAATTCTCCGGGCTCCAGGTAGGCGGCGATATTGTCGTTGGCGTGGAAGCGCTGGCGCGCCGCTTGCAGCCGGGCGCGGATCTGCTCCGACACCGGCGGGCCGTCGGCCTGGTCCGGACGGGGCGGGACCGGGTGCTGCTTGCTCATGTCGTTCGCGTCCTGGAAAGTGGCGGCGAAGCCGGATGCCATGCCTTACGCCACTATATGGCACGCACCGGGGGGCGACAAGCAAGCGGCGGCAAGGGAGGACAAGCGGTGTCCGCGCGCCGCGGCGGCGCTTTCAGCGCGCGCCGGCCGCCGGCCCGCCCATGCTTTGCAGGCCGATGGCGTTGCCGGCGCGGTCGGTGACGCCGGCCAGTTCGCGGTAGGCGCTCGCCTGCACCCGCTCGGGCAGCGGCACGAAGCGGGCCTGGCGCGCCAGCTCGTCGCCGTGCAGGTAGCCCCAGGCGAGGAAGCGCAGCGCCGCCAGCGTGCGCGGGCCGTCACGGCTGACCGCCGGCACGGCGATGAAGGTGCCCATGGTGATCGGCCAGGTATCGTGCCCCCCGCGGTTGACCAGGGGACTGGCGAAATCGCCCTTGCGGTTCCAGTCGCTGTTGAGCACGGCCTGGCGGAAGGCGTTGACGCCGGCGGCGACGAACTGGCCGGAGGCATTGCGCAGCAGCACGGCGTTCAGGCCGGCCTCCAGCACATAGTTGTAGTCGACGTAGCCGATGGCCCCGCTGGTGCCCTGTACCGCGCGCACCACTTCGCCGCTGCCCTTGGCCGGCAGGAAGCCGGCCGGCCAGGCCACCGTCGAGCGCGCGCCGAAACGCGCTTTCCAGTCGGGGCTGACCTCGCTCAGGTAGCTGGTGAAGTGGAATGTCGTGCCCGAAGCGTCGGTGCGGGCCACCGGGCGGATCTTCAGGCGCGGCAGCGCCAGGCCGGGATTGAGCGCGCGGATCTCCGCCGCGTCCCAGGACTCGATCTGCCCGAGGTAGATCGCGGCCAGCGCCTCGCCGCTCAGGTGTAACTGGCCGGCGGCTACGCCGGGCAGGTTGACCACCGGCACCGCGGCCGTCACCACCGTGGGCACCAGCACCAGTCCTTGGCGCCGGGCCTCGTCCGGGGCCAGCGGCACGTCCGAGGCGCCGAAATCCACTTCGCCGGCGCGGATACGCCGCATGCCTTCGCCCGACCCCACGGCGTCATAGGCGACGGCGCTGCCGGAGGCGGCGCGGAAACTGTCGGCCCAGACGCGGTAGACGGGGGCGGCGGCGGTCGAACCGGCGCCGCGGATCTGGGCCTGGGCTGCGGCGCCGCAGCAGGCCAGCAGCACAAAGGTGGTAAGGAGGGCGCGAAGGCGGGGCGGGAACATGAAGGCGGAGCGGTGCGTGCGATGGAGCCGGCGCCAGGCCTGGCGCCGAAAGCCTAGAGGAAAGCACGTCTTGGCACAGGCTCTTGTGAATTCTTTGTGACAGTACTCAAGCCGCCACAAAAGGGCACCGTTATGCAGACATAATGCTCAACCGGGGCGTTCCTGGCCCCGACGACGCCTATCTCGCCAACGACAAGCTTGCGCCCCGAGGCGGCGAACCTGTGAGGACGGGCAAGTGAATCCATTGATCGCGTTTCCCTGCAGCAGCCTTCTTCTCCTGCCCGTTGCAACCGTGCCGCCGCCGCAGGCGATGGTCGAGCACGGTGTGCTGGAGCGACCCGACGCGACCCAGGGCGCCGGCGGCGCGCGCCTGCTGCGCGTGACGATCGGATCGGCCTCCCCCTCGGCGCCGGGGCCGGCGCGGCCGCGCTAGCTGCCGCCAGCCGCCCGCAGGTTCAAGCCGCCCGCAGGTTCAAGCCAGCACGGCCAGCGCCGCCAGCAGCGCGGGCGGCGTCACCAGCATGCCGACGCGCAGGAACTGCAGCGTGCCCACGGCATGGCCTTCGCGCCGCAGTGCGGTGAGCCACAGCAGCGTGGCCAGCGAGCCCGTCACCGACAGGTTGGGGCCCAGGTCGATGCCGACCAGCACGGCGCTGGTGACGGTCTGCGAGGCATGTCCTGCCGCCAGCGCCGATGACGCGACCAGGCCGGCAGGCAGGTTGTTGGCCAGGTTGCAGGCCAGCGCCACCACCGTGCCGATGCCCCACAGGCTGGCCACCCCGTCGGCTTCGGCAACGGCCGACACGGCACGCCCGAGCGCATCGATGGCGCCGGTCTGCTGCAGTCCGGCCACCAGCACGAACAAGCCCGCCACCAGGGGCAGCACGCTCCAGGAAATCCCGCGCAGCGAGGGCATCAGCAGCGCCGGGCGCGAGGCGCACACCAGCAGCAGCGTGGCCGCACCGGCGGCGAAGGTGGGCCAGCCCAGCGGCAGGCCGAAGCGCGAAGCCGCCAGCAGCGCCACGCCGGTCAGCACGATGCCCAGCGCGGTCAGCCAGGCCTGGCGCGACAGCGGCGGCACCGGCACCGCGGCGGCGATCGGTTCGCGCAGGGCCTCGCGCTGCGTCCAGTACAGCACCGCCAGCGTCGCTGCGATGGCGGCGGCGGACGGCAGCGCGAAGCGCGCCAGCCAGCCGGCCAGCGGCGGCAGGCGCTCGCCGAACACGACCAGGTTGGCCGGATTGGAAATGGGCAGCACGAAGCTGGCCGCGTTGGCGATGAAGGCGCAGGCGTAGAGGTGGGGCAGCGGCCGGCGCAGGCGCGCGGCGCGCGCCGCCGCCAGCACGGCGGGCGTCAGCACGACGGCGGTGGCGTCGTTCGACATGAAGGCGGTGACCAGGGCGCCGAAGCCATAGACCAGCAGGAACAGGCGGCGCGCCGAGCCGCGCGCCTGGCACACGGCGCGTGCCGCGACGTGGTCGAACAGGCCGGTCTTGCGCGCCAGTTCGGCGATCAGCATCATGCCGGCCAGGAACAGGTAGACATCCCAGCCGCTGGCCACGGCGGCGGCCGCGGCGGGCAGCGCCAGCAGGCCGGTGAGGCACAGCACGGCGGCACCGGCCGTGGCCCAGAACGCCTCGGGCAGGCGGAACGGGCGCAGCAGCACCCCCACGGTGGCCAGCGCGGCCACGCCCCAGATCATCGCGATGCTTGAAGAGGAATCGGCCATGTCGTGCCCGCGCCGCGCGGCGCGCTTCTTGTTCTCGTTCGTGAGGCGGCGGCTGCGTGCCGCCGACCGGTGTCCGCTTTCTGCCTGGGACTAGAGCGGGGCGCTGTTGCCGCCGCGCGGGCCGCCGCCGGTGGGCACGGCCGCCGGCATCATCTGCTGCCCGGCCGTGCCGGCGGACTGGGCCTCGGCGTCGGCCGCCGCCGCGCCGGCGCCGTCGCCGGATGCGTCGGGCTGCGGCGGCGGCAGGCCGATGGCGGCGACGCCATGGCTGCCGTCGGCATTCTCGGCATAGATCCAGTCGCCGCCGTTGCGCATCACGTCGGACGGTGCCGGCGGCGCGGATTCCGGCAGGCCGGCCAGGCGGCCCTCCATGTAGGCGGCCCAGATCGGCAGCGCCGTGGTGGCGCCGAACTCGTGGTTGCCCAGGCTGCGGTTATCGTCGAACCCCATCCATGCCACCGTGGCGATGTCGGCCGCATAGCCGGCGAACCAGCCGTCCATGGCGTCGTTGGTGGTGCCGGTCTTGCCGGCCACGTCGCCGCGCCGCAGGTAGCGGCGCACCGCGTTGCCGGTGCCGCTGTCGACCACGCTGTGCAGCAGGCTGTCCATCACGAAGGCGTTGCGCGCCGGGATGACCCGCTGCGGCGCCGGCTGGTCCTGGTCGGCGGCGCACAGGACCTTGCCGTCGCCGTCGGTGATGCGCGCGATCAGGTAAGGTTCGACACGGAAACCGGTATTGGCGAACACCGCATAGGCGGCGGCCAGCCGCAGCGGCGTGGTCTCGCCGGTGCCGAGCGCGAGCGGCAGGTAGCGCGGCAGGCGCGTGGGCGAAAAGCCGAACTTGCCGGCGTAGTCGACCGCGTAGGGGATGCCGATGGTCTGCAGCGTGCGGATCGCCGGCAGGTTGCGTGATTCCGCCAGCGCCTGGCGCACCGTGATGGGGCCGAGGAAGCGGCCGTCGTCATTGCCCGGCTGCCAGCCGGATGCGGTATCCAGCGGCGCGTCGTTGATCAGCGTGGCCGGCGACACGCCGCGTTCCAGCGCCGCCGAATAGATGAAGGGCTTGAAGGTCGAGCCCGGCTGGCGCTGGGCCTGGGTGGCGTGGTTGAAGCGGCTGACGGTGAAGTCCGAGCCGCCCACCATGGCTTCGATGGCACCGGTGCGCGCATCGAGCGACACCAGCGCCGCCTGCGGCGCGGGACCCTTGCCGCCATGGCGGCGGGCATAGCCCTGCAGCCCGGCCTGCACCGCATCGTAGGCCCGCGTCTGGCGCACCGACGACACCGTTGTGTACACATTGATGCCGCGCGTATAGGCCGCGTCGCCGAAGCGCTCATAGGCCAGCTGGCGTGCCAGTTCCGCCACGTACTCGGCATGGGAGCCGAAGCGGCCGCCGGCGCCATCGGTCACGGCGACCCGCTCGGCCTTGGCCTGGTTGAACTCGTCGGGTGAGATCATGCCCAGCGCCAGCATGCGGCCCAGCACATACTCCTGGCGGCGTTTCGCGCGCGGGTAGTTGACCACCGGGTTCATGGTCGAGGGCGCCTTGGGCAGGCCGGCCAGCATGGCCGTCTCGGCCAGCGACAGCGAGGCCAGCGGCTTGCCGTAGTAGGCCTGCGCCGCGCTGCCGAAGCCGTAGGCATGCTCGCCCAGGTAGACCTGGTTCATGTACAGCTCGAGGATGCGGTCCTTGGGCAGCGTGCGATCGATCTTCCAGGCCAGCAGGATCTCGTACCACTTGCGCGACAGCGTCTTTGCGCGCGACAGGTAGAAGTTGCGCGCCACCTGCATGGTGATGGTGGAAGCGCCCTGGGCATAGCCCTCGCTGATGTCGGCCAGCGCCGCCCGCGCCAGCCCGGAGAAGTCGACGCCGGCATGCTCGTAGAACTGGTCGTCCTCGGCGGCCAGCAGGGCCTGGGTCATGCGCTTGGGCATGCGCTCGAAGGGGATGAATTCGCGGTGTTCGTTGCCGAATTCGCCGATCTGCACGTTGTCGCTGGTGAAGACGCGCAGCGGCAGGTCGGGGTGGTAGTCGCGCAGGGATTCCACCGAGGGAAGCTGCTCCAGGCTGAGCACGGTGGCGAATCCGCCCAGCAGGGCACCGGCTGCGGCCAGCGCCAGGAAGGCGCCGGCGGCTTTTGCTGCAATTCTGTTCATGCGCGCATTCTACAGTGCCGGCCGACGGGCGGCCGTATGGTGTCGGCGGCACTTTTCCCGGCCCTGGTTCCGCTGCCGGCCCGCATCATGCGGCGTCGGCACCGAACACGGAGGCATCTTGCCGGGCCGCCTCGCCGGGCGGCTGGACCTCCCGCAATGGCGCGGCGGGTGCCTGGGACGCCTGGCACCCCATGTCGGACTGCAGGGCGAATTCGCTCAGGGCCAGCCAGGTCTCCGGTTGTTCGATGATGGTGTAGTGGTCGGTGCCGGCCATGGTCTGGCGCGCCACCTGGCCGGGCCACGCCGCCATGAGCCGCTCGGAGCACGCGTGCGGCACCACGTTGTCGTGTTCCGCCAGCAGCACCTTGGTGCGCTGCATGACCTTTTCGCAATGCGAGATGGAGTCGAAGTGGTGGCGCATCAGCTGGCGCATCGGCACCAGCGGGAAGCGCTTGCTGGCCAGTTCGAGCAGGGAATCGTAGGGGGTGATCAGCTGCAGGCTCTCGAAATCCTGCAGGTCGGCGAGCTGGATCGCCACGCCGGTACCCAGGCTGCGCCCGACCACATGGACCCGCGTGCCCGGGAGGGCGCGCCGCAGGTGCAGCAGGAACTGGCTGGCGTCGGCCACCGCCGCTGCCTCGCCCGGGCGCCCGTCCGAATGGCCGAGGCCGCGGTAGTCGAAGCTGGCGAAGCCGATGTGGCGTGGCAGCCATTTCAGGTGCTGCATGGTCTGCAGCACGTCTTCGCCCCGTCCGGGCAGGTAGAACAGCAGGTCGCGCACGCCGCCGGCGCCGGCATCCTGGTAGACGTAGCCGCTCAGCATGCCGCCGGGCACCTCGTGCGCGTACAGCGAGATGCCATCCGGCAGCACCTCCTGGGCCGGGCGCCGGCGCGCATCGAACAGCAGGCGGCCCTGGTTCACGGTCAGGTAGGTCCAATAGCAGGCGAAGCCGCCGGCAGCGAGCAGCGTCGCCTTGAGGGCGGTGCGCGCGAGCACGGGCAAGGGGCGGAGAGGGGCCGTCATGGCGGATGGTGATGCTGGCAGGTGGGAGCGGGGGCAGGGGCAGTGGACTAGTGTAGGCGCTGCGTGCGCGCTCGTGCCGCCCTTGCGGCAGCGGCTCCCTCTTGGAGCTTAGGTCAGGTCGGGCGGCAGCGCGGGTTGGACCGTGCGTCCGGCCACAGGTTCATGCCGTGCCGTTGCGCTGCAGCTGTCGCTACGGCTACCGCTACAGCAGGGGTTCCAACGGCAGCAGCGAGAGCCGCCAGACCAGCAGGCGCTGCCACGCCGTGGTGCCCGGCCCGCTTGTCGTCGTGCGCCTCGTCCTGCGGCAGGGCGGACGAGACGCTGCGCCCGTTCCGCGGCGGCGGGCGTGCTGCCCATCAAGGGGATCGGTAGAATGTGGGGCAACGGCGCCGGAGGGCGCCCGGTGCGGACAGGGGGCGCTTCCAGGCCTCCGGGCTCCGCCAGGGAAAGCGCATGCGCGCCGGCACGCCGCCGCAGCAAGGCGGCGAGCGGCCGCGCAAGGGAGTGATCGGGATGGAAGAGCAGAACGCAGCCCAGGCACGGGCAGAAGAAGCACAGGCGATGGAGCGCGTGGTCAGCGCGACGCGCCAGGTGCAGGTGGCATTCAACGCGCTGCAGTCGCAGTTCCCGCCGGACGGCAGCGGCAAGCCGTCCAAGCTGGCCCTGCAGACCTTCGACGCGGCCCTGCAGGCACTGGAGGACGCGCAGCAGGCGTTCGACGAGATCCTGAACGACCTGCTCGACGGCAACCGCTGAGCCGGCGTCCGGCGCCGCGTTTGCGGCCGGCGCTTCAGCCCAGCAGATAGCGCGCCAGGTTGGCGGCGGCCAGCGTCGCCACCAGCGTCACGGTCGCGAACAGCAGCGTGCGGTTGTTGCGCGCGTGGCGGGTATCGGGATCCTGGATGTCTGACATGGCGGCTTCTCCACAAGCATGGCTCGGCAGCGCACCGGCCGCCGGGCAGTTCCGTCCGGCGCCGGGTGCATGGTGGAATTCTGTGGCAGGGCCAGGGCGGGCCGCGGTAAACGATTGTGACGGCGGCGGCGTCAGCGCGGCCGTCCGCCGTCCGCCGCCCCCCGCCCCCCGCCCTGAACGGGCCTACATCTTCATCACCACCCGTCCTTCGATCTGCCCGGCGCGCATGCGCTGGAAGATGTCGTTGATCTGCTCCAGCGGCGCCGTGGACACGGTGGCCTTGACGGCGCCGTGCGCGGCGAAATCCAGTGCTTCCTGCAGGTCGCTGCGCGTGCCCACGATGGAGCCGCGGATGGTGATGCCCTTGAGCACCACATCGAAGATCGGCGTGGCAAAGTCGCCCGGCGGCAGGCCGTTGAGCGCGATGGTGCCGCCGCGCCGGACCATGCCGATGGCCTGCGAGAAGGCCTGCGGCGACACCGCGGTCACCAGCGCGCCGTGCGCGCCGCCGATGGCCTTCTGCAGGAAGGCTGCGGGATCCGCGTGGCGCGCATTGACCGTGACCTCGGCGCCCAGTTTCTCGGCCAGCCGGAGCTTGTCGTCGTCGATGTCGACGGCCGCCACGCGCAGGCCCATGGCGCGAGCATACTGCACCGCCACGTGGCCGAGGCCGCCGATGCCGGAGATGGCCACCCACTGGCCCGGGCGCGTGTCGGTGACCTTGAGTCCCTTGTAGACCGTCACGCCCGCGCACAGGATGGGGGCGATCTCGACGAAGTCCACGCTGTCGGGCAGCAGGCCCACGTAGTCAGGGTCGGCCACCACGTATTCGCCGTAGCCGCCGTTGACCGAATAACCGGTATTGAGCTGCTTCTCGCACAGCGTCTCCCAGCCTTGCAGGCAGTGCTCGCAGTAGCCGCAGGCGCTGTACAGCCATGGCACGCCGACGCGGTCGCCTTCCTTGACGCGTGTGACGCCGGCGCCTACCGCGGAGACGTAGCCGACGCCTTCGTGGCCCGGTATGAACGGTAGCGTGGGCTTGACCGGCCAGTCGCCTTCGGCGGCGTGCAGGTCGGTGTGGCAGACGCCGGACGCTTCGATCTTCACCTGGACCTGGCCGCGCGCCGGCTCCGGTACGGGCACCTCGTCAATCTCGAGCGGCGCACCGAACTTGCGCACCACGGCGGCTTTCATTGTCGCTGGCATGTCGACTCCTCGTAGCATGAACGGGAACAGGCCGGAGCGCGGCGGCGCGGGCCGCCGGCGCCACCGGGGACCTGCCGATGATGTCATGCCACGGGCGGGTGGACTTGCGCTGGATCAAAGAGGCGGGACGGGCGGCTGGAATGCCGGCCCCCGGGGGTGGCCGGGGGCCGGGCGCGGTGCCGGCTCAGCGCGGCTGGAAGGCGATGATGGCCATGCCGCCGACCGCCACCGCCGCGCCGGCCAGGTCCCAGGGGCTCGGCCGCACCCCGTCCACCAGCCACAGCCAGAGGATGGCGGTGGCGATATAGATGCCGCCGTAGGCCGCGTAGACCCGGCCCGAGGCGGCCGGGTGCAGCGTCAGCAGCCAGGCGAAGGCGGCCAGCGCCAGCGCGCCGGGCAGCAGCAGCCAGGCGCTGGCGCCCTGGCGCAGCCACAGCCAGGGCAGGTAGCAGCCGACGATCTCGGCGCAGGCGGTCAGCAGGTAGAGCAGGACCGTCTTCATGCGGCCGGCTCTGCGCAGTCGGTGCACCGGGAGGCATCGCCCGCCGCTGCCGCTGTCGTTTCCGTTGCCGCATCGCCGTGGACGTTGTCCGGCGCCGCCGCGCGCCGCGCGCGCTTGCGCGGCGGCAGCAGCTCGCCCCCCTTGTAGGGCACGCGCCCGGCCGGCACCACCGCGGCGGCGGCGCTCACGTGGCCGTCCTGGTCGTCGAAGAACATGTGTGCGCCGAAGGCGGCCAGCACGCGGTCCTTGGGCAGCCCGCCGAGGAAGTAAGCTTCGTCGATGCTGACGTTCCAGGCGCGCAGCGTGTGTACCACGCGCGTGTGCGCCGGGCTGTTGCGCGCCGTGACGATGGCGATGCGCACCGGGCCGTGCCCGGGCGGGAACTGCTGCTGGATCTCGGCCAGGCGCAGCAGCAGCTTGGCGAAGGGGCCCTCGGCCATGGCCTTGTGGCGGTGGCGCTGTTCGTGCCGCACGAAGGCGTCCAGTCCCTTCTCCTTGTAGATGCGCTCGGACTCGGGCGAGAACAGCACGGCATCGCCGTCGAAGGCGATGCGGATCTGCTCGTCGCGCGCACGGAAGCCGTCGGGCGCGGCGTAGAGCTGCGCCGCGGCGACGCCGCCGTCGATGGCGGCCTGCACGTCCTCGGCATCGCGCGAGAGGAACAGATCGACCTTGAAGGCCTGCAGGTAGGGCGCGATCGGGGCGCCGCCGGTGAAGGCCGCGCGCGTGATATCCAGCTTGTGCGCGGCGATGGCGTTGAAGGCGCGCAGGCCGGTGTCCGGCGAATTGCGCGAGATCACCACCACTTCCACCAGGCGGCGGCCGGGGATCAGGGCGTTGAGCTGCAGCAGCGCCCGCACCAGCGGGAAGGCGGTGCCGGGCGAGAGCGCCTCGTCTTCGTGCCGGCGCTGGAACTCGGCGTAGGCCGCCACGCCCTCGCTCTGGTAGATGGCATTGGCCTGTTCGAGGTCGAACAGGGCGCGCGAGGAGATGCCGATGACGAGCTTGTCGGTGAGATCGTAGGCCATGGGGACGCAGTATAGGGGCAAGCCAGGGGCCGGCGCGGCATCGGCATGGGGCGCCGCAATCCTTTCCCGCCGCCGGGCCGGCGTCCGGGCGTATTGCATTTTCTTACATTAAGGCGCTTTCGTCACTTGGTGGCCTCGCGTATGCTGGCGCCGATTCCAGCCGTGCACGCCTTGCGCCGGCGCTGTCCGGCCTCGCGCGAGTGCGCGGGGCAGCGGCGGGAGGCAGCGGCGCGGCCATTGCCGATCCTACCGTCCCGCATGCACAGCCTCCGCCGCCTTCCCCGTT
>JABLTH010021471.1_pt1 | contig 15021 bp, 11 predicted proteins | sample 7875711 | NCBI WGS metagenome assembly JABLTH01 (sample SAMN14941262, study PRJNA633318) | bioreactor metagenome | isolation source: bioreactor | place: China | collected 2019-03-05 | reverse complement strand
GGCGCCGACGGCGGCGCCGGGCTTGGGCTTCACATGCCATACGCGGTTGAGTGTGCTCTGCAACTGCGCGAACACGGCCGAGGCGCTGAAGACGGTGACCACCACGCCGACGAGGGTGGCGGCCTGTCCGGCGTAGGTGCGGTGTCGGGCGGAGGCGGCGATGTCCTTCAGGGTCTCCGCGGCGCGGCTGCCCATGATGCCGGCGAGCATGCCCAGGAAGCGCTCCAGCCAGGCGGGCTCCACGATGGAGATGGCCCATACGAGGAACAACAGTAGAGGGGCGAGCGACAGAGCCGTATAGAAGGCCAGCGCCGCGGCGCGGGTCATCAGCTCGTCGTTGCCGAAGCTATCGGCGGTCGATCGACCGATGGTGGTGAGCTTGCGCCAAGGCGATGTCATGCCGGTGTCCTCGCGCCGTGGGGCGAAGCTATCGTGCGGCAGGTGCGGGGTGACGCCGGGTCAAGGACGCGTGGATAGGCCGTTCACGGCGCAGGTGCCGCATGTGATTCGCTAACCGGCCCAGCGATGGCAGGCAACGCCCCGGTGCGTGTAATCTCGCGCGATCACGACAAGGATGGGAATGCCATGGAAAGGAATGTCGCCCGCTGGCCCCTGGCCGCGCTCTACACGCTCGGCGGCCTGCTGGCCTGCGTGTCCCTGGCGTTCTGGTCGGCGTCCGCTCTCGTCAAGCGCCTGCACGTCTCGAACTTCGAGGGTGCGTCCGGTTATGCGGCGATGTACCAGCTGCCGATGTGGATGCTGCTGTATGCGGGCATCCTGATCGCCGCCTACGTATTGTGGCTGCGCAAACGCCTGTGGTTGCTGGCGGCCGCCGCGGCGCTGCTGGTGTTCCTGGCGATGCCGGCGATCAGCTTTATCGGGCAACTGGCGTTCGGCGCGGATATCTCGCCGGGGCCGCTCGGGCGTATCGACTAGGCCTGGTCCGCTGCCGAACCGCCAAGGGAATGACGCGATGCCTCGATACCGAGGGAAACAGGATGCTATGCGCCTAAAGACGCTTCTGTCTGTTCTTCTGTTGTGTTCCTCCTTGTGCGCCCATGGCGCTGAGTTGTCCGGCACGACCTGTTATGCATCCGAACGGGATGTCAAAGAGGCGGCGGCCAACCACGGTGAGATTCGCGCACGCGTCGAATTGCGCATCGATACCGACACGACGACGGGCAAGTATCTCGGCGCGTGGGTCCGGTATGGCGCGACGAAGCCCTGGATTTCGTTGGTGTTCGCAGGGGAGTCGCTGGAAAGCCGCGGCGGCGAGCTGACCACGACATGGACGGAGATCGTCGATGGCAAGGCGCACGGTCAATATGTCGTTGTGACCTTGCAAGGCGCATCGCACTCGCTGTCCTACACCCATCTTCGGACCGGTAAGCGCTATGCCTTCGTTTCTACGGGGATCGAGACCGGCACTGCGTACAATGCCAGCCAAGCTTGTGATTGGGGCAGTTGAGATGAGAGGCGCAGGAGAGGTCTGTCCAGAGGGCGGTCCGCTCTTCCGGTATTTCGGGACTGTTGGTTTCGGGTGTTTGACGTTACTCGATCGTGCTTTCACTTCTTGGAGGTTCGTAGCGTATGGGTAGTCGGCCATGTCAGACCTATGTCGGCACCTGCCACTGCGGCGCGGTACGTTTCGAGATCGAGACCGATTTTCCCGAACTGACCACCTGCGATTGCTCGATCTGCCGACGCAAGAACGCGCTGATGGTGAAGGTCCATGAGAGACAGTTCCAGCTGTTGGCAGGCCAGGAAGAGCTCGCGGAGTATCAATTCCACACCAAGACCGCCCGGCACTTCTTCTGCAGGACCTGCGGTATCTATCCGTTCCATCGGAAGCGCGTCACGCCGGACTATCTGGGCATCAACGTGTTCTGTCTGCACGACTTCGACCCCGCGGGCATTCCCATCCGGCAGACGGTCGGGGCGGGAATGCCGTAGAACGCGATGAATACCTATAGCCAATCCGACTTGCGCGAAGACCTGGTCAGGATATTTCCCGACTTCGCTCCCTATTGGCAGGCCGACATCGCCGATCACGACGATCCGCCCGCCAGCCTGCACAGCGTCTACATGTCCTTCTTGCCGTTCCTGGCGCATATGCAGCCGACACCTGCGCAATGGAAACGCTTGGCGGATCTGCTCAGCGAGGCTGTGGCCGCGGGTGGCGAAAGGGAGAATGCGGCACACACCTGCTTCTTCGAGGCGATACGCAAGTCGGACATAGGACGACAGCTGCGGCCGCTGCTCAGCAAGGAGGCGCGGGCCTATGTTCGACGCTGAAGCGGGCGCGTGTGCGGCGATGGAGTGTGGCCGACGGTGGGGGTTCTCTGCCCATCGGGCACGCGAGCGCGCATTGACGCGCCGCGCTCCGCCCTCTATGGTTCGATTCGTGCGCCATCTGACCCAGACCTCGATCATTATTCGAATCCCACAAGATCCGGTGGGTTAGCGCGCTTATGCTCGGCTAGATAACCCGCCCTGGAGGCGGGTTTTTTATGACTGACTCCTGGGCATCGACGACCACAGGAGTCCTCCATGAGCCACGAACACGTCCCGCATCCGGAGCTCCACCTCGTGTGCGGAAAGATTGCGGCTGGAAAATCCACGCTAACCCGGCGGCTCGCCGCCAAACCTGGCGCGGTGGTTCTCAGCGAAGATGCGTGGCTGTCGCGGCTCTACCCTGATGAAATACGCGAGCTTGCCGACTATGTCCGTTGCTCCGGCCAGTTGCGCGGCGCACTGACGCCACACATCGAATCGCTGCTTCAGGCGGGACTGTCCGTCGTACTCGATTTTCCGGCGAATACGCTCGCAAGCCGACGTTGTATGAAAGGCATCATCGACCGCACGGGCGTCGCTCACGTGTTGCACTACCTCGATACGCCGGACGAGGTATGCAAGTCGCGGTTGCGGGATCGCAATGCGGAGGGCTCACCTCCCTATGCGCCGACGGAGGCCGAGTTCGACACGATCTCGAGCTATTTCGTGCCGCCATCCAGCGACGAGGGTTTTCATGCGATTCGTTACGACGGGGCTTCGGCGGACTGAGGTTGCGACTTCCGTCTGACCGAAGGCGAATCAGGTTGGCTGGCGACCGCTTAGAAATGCAACCCCAGTGGCTGATGGCAGCCGTACCTCTCGGCATCTCTCTTCACGTCCGCGGGAGAGAGGTGCCGCGCAACGAGTTCTTCCGTGCTGAGCTGTTGCCAGGCGTCAACATCGATGCAATGGCGATCCGGAATGCCGAACAGGCGTTGCGCCTTGCGCACGACCGCGGCGACGCCTTGGTCCCTGGGGTCGATCAGCTGGATGCCGGGGGCGAGCCGCCTGTCGGATCCCGGGATACCGTGCACGTCATGTGCGTGTTGAGCCTTGAGCAATCGTTCCGCGAAGTCGCTGTCTCCCGTGGCGATCTGGCGTTGGGCGTTCGGACTGTCTGCGCCAGGCGTCGAGGGGCTGGCCACTGCCTTGGGCAAGGTCAGCACGAGCGGGCGGGTTGGCGAAGTGGCGGGTACTGGTCCGGTGGCCGAATTGACGACGGGGATGGGTTTATCGGGAAGTGCCGCTTTGCTTGCGTGCGTTTTCGAAGAGGCCACAGGCACGGGAGGCGCCGGTCGAGGGGCAGAGAGCACGGAGGCCGGTCGTGCCGACGCAATGAACCGCAAACGCATCGCCGCCGAGCGCCCTTCCGATACGGGCATTTTGTCGGTCGAGGGTGTCGCCGGCCTCAGCAACGCGACCAGCAGGCCCAGATGGCAGCCCATCGCCACGGCCATGGCTAACGTCCGGCGCGGCGACAGGCGCCTGTGTCGAAGCTTTGCTCCGTCCACCTTACGCTGCCCTCGCGGTGAGTCCGATTCGCGCCCGTGCCATGGCTTGTGCGTTCCCGGGGACGGAAGCGGCGTCCCTGCCGTCGTTCGTGTGGTCGGGGTACTGACAAGCCAGCTGTCGTTAGGTTCGCGCGCCCGCGGCAAAGTCGCGGGAGGGCGAGTTGCGCCAGCGCAGGCTATGCCGCGCGACCGCTCGCGCGGCGGCTCATGGGTCGAACCGGGGTGGACAGCGAATGATGTGCCTGTGGGGATGCCAGGCCCGGATATCTGTTTTTACCGGCTCCCGAACAGAACGGGCGCGGTGAAGGTCATTCACCGCGCCCGACGGAAGCGATCTTTGTCGATAGATCAAAGGCCGATTGCGGAGATCCTCGTCGCCCAATTACCCAGTGCTCCGCGCGTTCCGCCGCACTGGAACAGCGGTGGCGTCAGGTACTGGGCCAGCGTGCACGTCTGCGCGATGTACTCGGACGCCAGCCAGATCGTGTTGCCATCGGCTGCGGCGGCGCCGTAGTCGCCCCAGCGGGGGCGACCGCCACCCAGGTAGGGGATGCCGGTGAAGCCGTCCCATGGACCCGCGCCGGCCGCGGCGATATGGACGTCGCCGGCGCCGATCTTCGCGTCCAAGCTCGCATAACCCGCGCTGGGGTGGTCATTGGGGCCGACCACGGTGAAGGCGATGACGCCGCGGCCGCTCTGTGTGACGGCCGCTGCACCGTAGGTCAGGTTGGCATCGGGAAGGGCGAGCGTGCCGTTGGCAGCGACGCCGCGCGAGTTCGGATTGATCACGAAGTAGTTGATGCCCGAGCCATGGCTGCCGTCGCCCAGCAGCACGTCGGTGTCCAGCGTGCCCCAGAGCTTGCCGTTGGCGTAGCTGACCTGTTGCATGCGCGAGTCGTTGACGGCCAGGTCGCGCGGCGTGGAGTAGACGATGTTCGGATAGCCCAGGTAGGTCGGTGCGCAACCGGTCAGGGCGAAGCAATCGCGCAAAGGCGTGCTGCCGGGTTTCTGGTGAGCGAGACTGCTCGGCACCGCATAGGTCTGCACGCTTACGGACGAGACTCCCAGTGCGAGCGCGCCGGGAGTGGTGTCGATGGCCTGCGTATTGGATACCGTCCACAGCCACAGCGTGTTGGAGACGCCGGAGTCATAGAACACCGCGTCCGAACTGAGCAGGTATTCGGTGCCGCCGTTCGTCGTCACGAATTGCCCGCCGGACGACGTCGCCGGCCAGACGGTGAACGCAGGCGCGGGTACGCTCGGATCGCCGGCGTTGAACAGCACCACGTTCGGTGCCGCTGCGTTCGTTGCCAAGGCCTGCTTGGAGATGGCGTAGATCTGCGCGCCGTAGAAGCCGTCGCCGAACAGCGCGAACTCGTTGGTGGTCAGGAAGATGGCATTGGCGTCCGCGCCGATGTGTGGGTAGTCGCCCAGGCAGAACCCGCCGGCGCAGCCGTGATCGGGCGTGCCGTCCGTGCCGTTGTTCTGCACGGGCAGGCGATAGATGGTCCATGCTCCCGTCGGGTCGGCGGTCTGGCTGACGGCGATGTCCAAGTGATTGGTGCCCGCCAGCGCGGAGGTCGTCCCGATGCGATCGAGCGTGAGCACGGCCTGGAACCAGCGCTGCGTGCCGGCGTCGTAATAGCAGACCGGGTCGGTGATGCTGGGGCCATAGGCCCCGGTGCTGCGATGGATGGCGGCGGGGTAGCCGTAGAAAGTATTGAGGTCGACCGGCCCGACCAGCTTGTTGCCGGCCTTGTCGTAGATCGCCAGCACGTCGTTGACGCTTTCCAGGACGAAGCCATTGCCGGCGCACAGGCCTTGATCGGGCGGTTCCACGGAGAACTGGTTGCCGCCGTTCGCATAACGCTGATCGTGGAAGTTGAGACCGTCGAAGCCGCCGAGCAGCTCGGGATTCGACTTGGCGCGCCTGGCATTGCCCATGCTGTTGCCGCCCGCATGGCCATGAGCGATGGTGCGATTCACTACGGGCTTGGAGCCCAGGTCCATGCCATCCCCAGAATCGGCGTCGCCGGCGCTCATCGCCGGGTCCTGCTCGAGGCTGGTCAGCGGTGCGCCGCCGAGCGGCGTGGTGGCCGGCACCGTCGTGCCCGCGCGTTGCAACTTGAGAGTGACCGGGGAAGCGCCCAAGGCGCACGTGGCAAAGGCCAAGGCCCCCACGGCGAAGAGCAATCGGTTCTTCATAGCACTGGGTCTCCTGTTCGTTTCGATAGGTGACCGCGCCCCTGTTGAACGCCCGGATCGGCCGCGCCGATGAGCGTCCGCGCAAGTACGCATAGAAGGTTCGGCCTATGCGTGCCGCGCACGATAAGCGGATCCGCCGAGGGGTGCCATCGACCATACGGCTAGGGGCGTTGTTCGGTGGGAAAGCTGTTGCTAAGCCCAGGGTGCGGAAGTCTTCGGGTGCGCACGCCACCGATGTTGGCGTTAGTCGGTGCGATCCGTGCCGTAGCAGGCGGGGCGGGAAGTGTGCGGCAGTTCGATGATGGGGGCGACATATGGCAGCTAATGATCGCCATGAGAACGCGGTTAGGTGCTGCTGCAGCCGCTGGTCGATGGAGCGATTTCACACAAAGACTATGGGCGCCGGTCTGCAGTGAATTGAGAGGAGCGGGATGTTGAGATTCCTCCAGTATTGACCTGATGCCGGCGGCGGCTATGCTCGCTCGCTGGAGCTGCGACATAAGGACATGATCGTGCGTGCATTGTTGATGCTGGTCTTCTGTGCGGCGGCCTTCCTGGCCAACCGCGTCGTCGCTGCAAGTTTCGATTGCGGCAAGGCATCAACGCGGACGGTGAGGCTTGTTTGCGCGAATTGATGAGCCGTCTTGCAGCTTCCCTGACGGAAATTCGCACCGCAGCGTGATTTACCGCCGCGACTCTGCGGTGCGGTCGGTTGGGGAGGTCGGTACAGGCGATAGCGGTCTCATTCAGTTCACGAACGAAAACAGCTTTGGTGGTTAGTTTGGACATGAGCGGCGGTGGCAGCATCGCCACCGGTTTGCGTGGCTGTGCACCGATTGCTTCTATAACTTCGAGCATCAAGGAGATGATGGATGCGAGTTCTTGGCCTGGGTTTTCTTCTCGCTGGCATATTGTTGACGGGTCACGCCAAGGCGGCGAGCTTTGACTGCAGCAAGGCTGCGACTGTGGCGGAGAAGCTGATTTGTGGCTCCCAGAGCCTGTCGGTTCTGGACGACGATTTGCATAGGAGCTATCAGACCGTCTTGGACAGGCTGGATGGCTCGGACAAAGAGAGCCTGACCAAGGAGCAGAGGAACTGGATCAAATATGTGCGTAACATCTGTTCCGAAAGCACCTGCCTCGAAAGGGTTTATAAGGCGCGCATAGCGCTTCTTGCCCAGACGAAGGACGGCATTGCCGATATGGGGGTATGCAGCATTCCAGAAGGCGGCTCATGTCGCAGCGTCGTCTACTATCGCGATTCCAGTGAACGGATTCGGTCTTTCAATGAAACCCTTGCCGCCAAGAAGCTGGGCGCTCGCGTTATCGGTTGCGAGAGGCTGATTGACCTTCCGGTGGGTTATGCCAACAGTAACGATAGTTTTGGTGGCTATTGCACCACCGTTGAGGGGCGCGCGCGCTCAAGGGTGATGATCTGCAATGACGACATGCTTGCTCATTTTGCGATGCGGGCCATCAAAGACGATGATGGCGCAGATGAAGACCTAATCAAATTCACCAACGAGAACTGCTTTGGTGGATAGTTGGTGAGGTCGACATGCAGCAGTCCGGTGCGGCCACGCGTATGCAGTAGCTCCGTGGATGGGCAGGTGGCGGATCGGCCTCCTGCTCGTCGCATGTGCCATGCCTTCGCTTTGCACTTGTTGTGTTGCGGGATCGGCGCGTGATGTCCGCAGCTGGGTCGCATGGCGCCACACGAAAGTTGGCGATCACGGCGTGTGACAGCTAGCATGCCTTTCTTTCGGCCCTCGCAGCGGGGCCGCCACGGCAGGAGGCCGGCTTGCAACAGCGATCGACAAGGACGCTTCGGCGCGCACGCATCCATCCCTTTTTTCCGGCGCAGGCAGCGGCATGAAGGTCGGTGCGCCGAAGAAGCGATCCCCGCGCAGGGCCCGCGTACGTATCCTCCTGGGGTTGGTGCTCGTCCTCACGATGGTGGGCGGCTACCTCATGGCGACCCGCGCCAATACGCCGCGCGGCAGTGCCTACGTTGCCCAGCCGATGCTGATGCAACATCGTCGCGACGAGTATGCGCAGACGCTCTATTACTACCTGGTGCCTGCCGCGCCGGCGCAGGTGCGCGCCGCGTTGCAAGCCGGCCTGGAGGGCGAGGGTTACGCCTGGGACGAGGACAGCGCGCCGCTGGACAGCCTGAGCGCCTATTGGGTGAATGTCGCCGCGCGCCAACGGCCGGAGGTGCGCAAGGCACTGCTCGATGCACACGGCGTCGTCAGTACGCCGCTCTTGGAGGAGGCCTTGACCAAGGGGGTGATCACGCCCGAAGAAAAGGCCATGTTCGGCGCCGCGTTGGCCGGGCAGGGCGAGTTCGACGACGACACCGTTAAGCGCGTGCCGTTCTTCAGTCAGCGCATCCAGCGCTGGCGTTTTCACCGCACGCATGGCCATCTGGCGCGCTATGACGACGAAGGTGGCCTGATGGACGTGTCGCCGATGCTCGATCAGGAGTCCATGACACTGGTCTGGTTCGCGGGTACCCGGACCATCAAGCGCTATCGGCCGCACCTGTTAGTCTGCATGACGGGTGTGACCTGCATCCCCGCACCGGGCATCGACGTCAAGGATGACGCAGCGATGTATGTAGATGCCGAACTTGATCGCCGCCTCCACGAAGCGGCCACCCGCCTTCACGCGCTGGATCCGGCTCGGGCGACGGCCGCGCTGCGCGACTTTCTACAGAACGGTGCCGAGGAGGAAGGCGCGCCACCGCTGCGCGATGGCAGAGGTGCGTCCGTCATTGCCTTATCCGCCCACGATCTCCCCGTCGACGAAGCCGATCTGCGCCGTTACGACGATCGTAGCTGGCGCCTGCTGGCCTTGCCGGACGGTTCGGTGATGGCGGCGGGTCTCCAGTCGCGGCGCTATACCGTGCGCGACGGCAAGCTCGAATGGCACGACGAAGCACCGGTCTTCGGCGCCGAAGGCGGGGTGCGCATCGATGCGCAGGGCACGCTATGGGGCTTCACTTGGCAGGACGCCGACGATGGCCCGATGCTGGCGCGCTGGACGCCGGGACAGGGCGCGAGCAAGCCGATCCGCGTGCCTTACAGCATGAGGGACTGGACGCTGATGCCCGGACACGGCGTTGGCTTGCGCGAGGGCGACGATGCGTTGCACGTTCTCGACCCCCAGACCGGCCGGTGGAGTGATGCCAGCTGGAACGGCAAGCTGCGGGGCCAGGTCAGCGACAGTCTCGATCAGGCCTTACCCTGGAGCCGCGGCGCCATTCCGATCCATTTCCACGACGGACTGCTCTGGGACGGCGATCGCGATCTCTATGGCGTGTCTGCGCTGACCGGCAAGGTGGCCGCCTCTGCGCCCTTGACCAAGCGATCGCACCTGATGACGAGCGTGTTTTTCGGCAGCCGCGAGGCGGGCTGGGCCATCGCCATCACTGACAGCGCATCCGGACAGGATGTCTACCGCCTGTTCGACCTCGCCACCGGCGAGCCGCGTGCGGATCTGCTGGCCGACAGCGTGCGCTACCCGGCGGGCGTGGCCCGCACCGCGCATGGCCGCCTGCTGGCCGCCGCCGGCGGAGCCTCGCCGGGCGTACCGGTGGCGGTGTTCGACACACGCAACGGCGCGCCGCTGGCGAACCTGACGCCGCCGCCCGGCTACGCCGCCGTGGCGGTGGCTTTCAGCTGGAAGGGCGACGGCCTATGGGTTTATCTCGAAGAGGCCGGGCCCGATTCGCACCGCAAGCTGGCATGGTGGCCGGTACCCGAGCCCTACCGGGACGCCGCCGCCGGCGAGGCCGTACCCGACCAGCTGCGCTGCGATGATCGTTTCGAGGCGTGCAAGCTTTAGGGAGCTTGCAAAGCGCGAAGCGTTGGCCCGGTGGCGCGACAAACGGACCTTCCGTGCTGGTCAGGGAGCGGATGCGTTGTCGCACGCATGGCCCCGTTGCAGGCTGATCGTACAGGCGAGGTAGGTGCGCTTCTTCTCGTTGGCATCGCGCTGGAGCTCGCCGAGCGCGTCGTCCATGCCTTCGAAGCCGGTCAGCAGCGTGGGCCAGTCTTCGTCCGGCAGCCAGTCGAGTAAGCTGCGCAGGCTCTGTGTATCCACGCCTTCAGAGTCCATGCCGTGGGCTGCCGCGCGCGTTCGCTCATGGTTGCGCAGCAGCCACGCCATGCGCGCCCGCTTGTCCGCCAGCGACAGATCGGCGGTTGTCACTCTGGCAAACGCCGCGAAAAGCCAATGCGCGGCGACGCCTTGCCGGTCGGCCACGGCGAGGGCCGGCTTGTCCATGCGCATGACCGCATCCAGCCAGTCCTGGCGGCGCTGGGCGAAGACCTGGTCGAGCATGCGCTGGGGGCTCACGGCGCCGGTCGCGGTATCGCCGGTATGTTGCGCGCAAAGCGGCGAATCCTTGGCGCTGCATTGCTGCAGGAAAGCGTCCAGCACATCGGCATCGCCGGGCACGTCTTCCAATGCCGGCGGCTGGCCGGCGATCCGCTTCCAGGCGAGCAGGCGCGCGGGCGCGTCGCGTGCGGTACAGCCTTGAGGCACGGGCAGCACGGCCACGTACGAGGTCCCGTCGGTAGTGTCGCGTACGCTAACGACGTCGTTCACCAGACCGTTCGCCAAGGGCGTGCGCGCGATGCCCTCGGGCCCTGCGCTCCACAGCGCGGCCAAAGGATTGCCATCGGCGCAGGGGGTGTGGCTTTCCGTGCCGTCATAGAAGTCCTCGTCGTTTATCCACATGCGCGAAAACGAGAAGCCGCTCGATGCCATGACGCCGCAGCGGACTTGGCCTGGGATGGCGATCGCCTGGACGCGCTCCGGCTGTATGGGCTCCGCTAAGCCATGGGTGTCGGAGACCTGTCCACGCAAGGCATCGAACAAGGCTTCCGAGGGATCGATGCGGCAGTCGTTCGGCAACCGCACGAATCGATGTGAAGACAACACGGTAGGCGGCTTCATCGCCCCCGTGGCCAACAAGGCTTGTACTACCTCCGGCTTGGATTGCCGGGCGCACTCGCGATGCAGGACGGGTGCGGTATCGATGCTGGCGCCGGCGCGCAGCAAGGCCTGGATTCTGGCCACGTCGTCCGGTCGTAACCCCCGGTCCTCGTCGCAGCGCAATGCCCAAGGTTTGGTGAGCGCGAGCAGCGTGCCGTGGCGCAGCGCCGGCCAGCGCGCGGCGAGCAAGGGGAAGCCGTGCTCGATATCGTCCGGCTTGGCCGAGCGCAACCAACTCGCGACTTCGGACTCACGCAGTTGGTAACCCGCGGCGAGCAGATCGGGCCATGCAATGAGGGGCACATCGTTCAGCTGGTAACGGAACTCGGTGGCGACCACCTCGGCCGGAAGGTGCTTGAGCAAGACCGACCAATGGACGGCATCCGGCCGGCTCGCCTTGAAGTAGCCGAGCATTTCCCGGGCCTTGGCGTGCCATAGCGCGGGACGCAAGGTGCTGAGCGCGGCAGCGAAGGCCTCGGGCGACGCTTTGGCGTTGCTCGCCATCCAGGCGGTGACGGTGCTTTCGTCCGGGCCGGTGTCGCGCACGGGGTGGTAGGCCACGGTGTAGGCCGCAGGTAGCTTCGCGATGATCGCCTCGCGGAGTTTGTTCGGCATGGTCTTGGTCTGGTCCAGCTGCGCCAACACGGCCGCGACGGCCACGGCATCCGTCGGTTGGCGAATCGGCAATGAGAACAAGCGCGTGATGTCGTCGGGCGAGTTCACCGACGCCAGCAGCCAGGGAAACAGCGGCGACGCGAGCTTGCGGTCGAGTTGTTCCAGCTGTTTCGTGGAAAGCGCGCTCAGGGGCAGGGTATCGCCATGGACACTGGTCGGCGAACAGACCGCGTGCCAAGCGGGTGCGTGGATGTCGGCCTCGGCGGCGATCGTGCGTGGCCGGTCCGCCGGCAAGGCGAGCGCAAAATCCAGCATCTGCCGCTGCAGCGCCAGGCGCATGAAGCATTGGGCGTCGTCTCCTTGCGGCAGCGCGATGTGGCGTGCAAGCAGAGCGGCGATGGCGCGGCGATCGTCGCCTGGCTCGGGTGCGTAGAGACGGTAGGCGTCGCCATAGTTGCGGCTCGCCTGGCTGGCGTCGAAGCGGGATGCCAGGGTCGGCAGCTTGACGAGCGCATCGAGCACGGGCCAGCGCTGGAAACGGATGGCCAGCGTCACGGCATCGGTTCCTTCGGCCCCGTCGGCGACTTGCTGCAGCGGGGGCGCACCGTGCTGCAGTAGCCAGACGGCCGTATGGTTCAGGCCGATGCGGATCGCATGCAGCAACACCGTGCCCTGGTGCCGATAAGTGGTGAAGTCCGCGCCTTGCTTGCGTAGGTCGGCCAACTGCTCGATCACCGTCTCTTCGTCGAGATTCTGCGGGTTCGCCCCGGATTCCGGCCAGGGTTCGTTGTAGGGCGGTGAGGCTGGCATGGACAGAACCGCGTCCAGGGCCAGCTGATTGGCTTCGAGCGTGCGGCGTGAAGGCTTGGCGGCCTCCGGCGAAGCGCTAGCCATCAAACACACGGCAAAGAGGCCGGCCATGGTGGCCGCCTTCCCGATCCAACGCATGCCTTTTCCCCTTCCCCTGAAGGACCCGTCGGGCCCGGCGGCTATTCTGCATGGGGCTGCGCTTCGTTGCGCGGCCCGGTGGCGTTCGTAACGTGGCGGAATGATGGCGATCGCCACGAACGGCAACTTCCTTGTGACAAAATCCGGCCCTTCATGCCTCCTGCCGAGGCAGTCACGAGCACCTGAAAGGATGAACCAAGGAAGCCTGCTCCTGCGCTGCGCCTTGCTCGCCACCCTGCTGTGCCTCAACGCCTGCGCCATGGTCGGCGTCAGCCGGATCAGCGCCCACGACTCGGTCAGCGAGCAGCGGGGCGATGTGATCAGCACCGGGCGGCTGAGCGACCAGAGTGTGCAGGCGCTCAACGTGGTGGCGCTCACGGCGCGCGATTGCGACCGTGCGTTCACCGGCTGCGTGGACACGGTGCTGCATTCGCCTGGGCTCAACGAGGAGCAGCGGCTTTCCACGCTGGCCGAACTCTGGCTGGGGCTGGCGATCCGCTCGGACGGTAAGGGCGGCGATGCGCCGATGAGCGACCAGGCGCTCGATGCCTACCTGCAGGCGGGGCGGTACGCCTACGCCTATCTGTTCTATACGCGACGCCAGCCCTCTGAGCGCTCGTTCGAGCTGCGCCAGGTGCGGGTGATCGGCTTCTACAACTTCGCAGTGCAGCGGGCGATGACGCGGTTCTTCCAGGAGATTCCGCACCTCGATCCAACATGGACGCATATCGAGCTGGCCGGCTGGAGCGTGGCCCGCGCCCAGACGGACACGCGCTGGGACCCGGATGCCACCGAGCCCGCCGAACTGATTCCCGCAGCCGTATTGCGCTTCAACGGACTGCGCAACGTGTACCGGCGCGACGGTTTCGGTTCCGAGTTCGTTTCGGTCGCGCCGGCGGATAAGCCCGACAATGACGTGCCCTGGCGCGATCCGGACTACGTGTCGATGACGGGCGCGATTCTGTTCGACGGCTCCAGCCTGGACGACGTATTGGCGACCAAGCAGGCCAAGGTGCTGGCCGAAGATCCCTATCGCATCGACTCGGTGACCGTGGCCGGGCGCAAGGTGCCGCTCGCGGGCAACTTCACGGCGGCCTATGGCGTATGGCTGGCGCGCTCCGGTTTCGCGAGTCAGTCGATTCGTTCGCTGCTGGGCAGGGAAGGTGGCATCAAGACGCCGCGCGTGTTGCTGATGCAGCCTTACGATCCCGACCGCATGACGGTGATCATGCTGCACGGCCTGGCCAGCAGTCCGGAGGCTTGGATCAACGTCTCCAACGAGGTGATGGGCGACGAGGACCTGCGCCACAACTACCAGGTGTGGGAGGTCTACTACCCGACCAATGCCCCCATCGCGGTCAACCTCGCCAATATCCGCAAGGCCCTGGATGCCACCTTCAGGCACTTCGACCCGGATGGGCAGGCGCGCGCGTCGAAGAACGTGGTGCTGATCGGCCACAGTATGGGCGGCGTCATCGCCCGCCTGCTGGTGTCGTCCAGCGGCGACCGGCTATGGGGCCTGATGCCGCCGCGCGCCAACCTGTCGAAGGCCAAGCGCGAGAAGCTGCGCGAGCGCCTCGCCCCCTATCTGCAATTCACGCCCATGCCGCAGGTGACGCGCGCCGTGTTCCTGGCCTCGCCCCAGCGCGGCACGCCCTATGCGCAGAACACGCTGGCTCGCTGGATCGGCAACCTGATCCGCCTGCCGACTCATGTGCTGAAAGAAGTGGCGAGCGTGGCGGATCTGCTGAAGGACGACAGGGAAGGCGGCGCACCCGTACGCATCCCCAACAGCATCGACAACCTCAGCGACGCGGACCCCTTCATCGTCGCCGCCGCAAATCTGTCCATGTCGCCCCAGGTGCACTACCACACCATCGTCGGCGTCTACACCCCACCCGGCCCGCTGGCAGACAGCAGCGACGGCGTCGTGCCTTATAAGAGCGCACATCTCGACGGCGCCGACTCCGAACTGGCCGTACCTTCATGGCACAGCGTGCAGGAAACCCCCGCAGCCATCCTGGAACTGCGCAGGATTCTCCGACTGCACGTGGCGGCGACAGATGCGGCGCACATCGCGACCATGCCATAACCACCGTAGGTTGGGGTGAGCGCAGCGAACCCCAACGTGGCGAAGCGCGGCAGACGGCCCTCGTGTTTGCGCATCTGGTGGCAACCTCAATTGAGAGTTTGACTCTAGCAACGCCCCCGCAAGCACCCGCCCCTCAACCCGCCTTCTCTCCCACGGGGACTACCTTCGGGTCGCCCGGCGGGGAGAAGGAGAAGTGAAGTACTGAGGCGAGAAAGTCGCCAGCGCCAGAGCAAGCGGCGAAAGCCGCGACGCTCGGCCTGCGCGCTCTTGCTTTTGCTCTTGCTCTCCCGGGTCCCCTTCGCGGCGGTGAGG
>JABLTH010053753.1_pt1 | contig 15026 bp, 18 predicted proteins | sample 7875711 | NCBI WGS metagenome assembly JABLTH01 (sample SAMN14941262, study PRJNA633318) | bioreactor metagenome | isolation source: bioreactor | place: China | collected 2019-03-05 | reverse complement strand
TCCGCAACGGCCGCTAGGCCGTGGCCGGCACAAGCGGCCGTAGCGGACCGTCCAGGACTGCGCTGGCCGCTCCGCAACGGCCGCTAGAGCACGAAGGCGTCGAGGGCGAAGAGGGCGAGGAGGAAGAATCCCAGGAGGCCCTTCCCGACCGCCCCGGCGAGGAAGCCCACCGCCGCGCCGCCCCCGGCCTTCAGGGCCTCGGGCCAGGGGCGCCGGGTCAGGAGCTCCCCGAGGACGGCGCCGAGGAAGGGGCCTAGGAGGATCCCCGGGGGACCGAAGAAGAGGCCCACGAGGCCGCCGGCCAGGGCGCCCAGGATGCCCGCCCGCCGGGCCCCGGCCCAGCGGCTGGTCACCGCGGTGGCGACGGCGTCCAGGGCCAATCCGGCCAGGGCGGTGAGGGCGAAGATGGCCACGGTCCACCAGGAGAGGGCGCCGGGCACCAGGAGCTTCACCAGGAGGGCGCCCGCGAGCATCAGGGGCAGGCCCGGCAGGGCGGGAAGCCAAGCCCCGAGAAAGCCCACGAGCAGGAGAAGGGCGCCCAGCGTCCAGCCCAGCCAGACGGTCCAGGGCACGGATTCCACGGCGGGCACGGACGCTCTCAGGCCCTCAGGTCGCGCACGAAGCGCCGCACCAGGGCTTCGAAGGCCTGGGCCGCGGCCGCCCCGGCCTCGAGGACCTCTTCGTGGGTCAGGGGCTGGGGCAGCATCCCCGCGCCCATGTTGCACAGGCAGGAGATGCCGGCGGCCTTGAGGCCTTCCTGCCGGGCCACGATCACCTCGGGGACGGTGCTCATCCCCACCGCGTCGGCCCCCAGCGTCCGCAGGGCCCGGATCTCCGCAGGGGTCTCATAGCAGGGGCCGGACACGGCGACGTACACGCCCTCCTGGAGACGCTGGCCACAGGCCAGGGCGGCGGCGTGGAGCTGCTCCCGGAGCCCCTTGTCGTAGGCCACCGTCATGTCGCTGAACCGCGGCCCCGGGGGCACGTTGGGGCCGATGAGCGGGTTGTTGCCCGTGAAGTTGATGTGGTCGGAAATGACCATGAGCTCGCCGACCTTGAACCGGTGGTTGATGGCGCCCGCGGCGTTGGTGTGCAGCACCGCGGCGGCGCCCAGGCGCCGGAACAGGCGCATGGATGCGGTGACCACGGAAAGGGGATGGCCTTCGTAGTAGTGGAAGCGGCCGGCCTGGAGCACCACCTTCCGCCCCTCCAGCTCGCAGAAGATGAGCTTGCCGGCGTGTCCCGCCACGCCCTGGGCCGGGAAGCCCGGGAGGTCGGTGAAGGGGACCTGAACGCCCGCCCGGGCGTCGGGGCTGTCCGCCAGGGCGCCCAGGCCGGAGCCCAGGACGATGGCCAGTTCGGGGGCGAAGGGAGCCCGGGCCTGGAGGGCTGTCAGGGCGGCGTCGAGGTCCATGGGCGCTCCGGCTAGTTGGTCTGCTCCAGGGCGATGGTGGCGGTGAAGTCCGGGGCGGTGTTGTCCGGGCTCACCACCCTTGCGCGCAGCTTGTGCACCACCGGGGTGTCCTTCAATCCACGGAGGACGATCCGTGAGGGTTCGGCGGAGGAACCGCTGAACTGGAACGTGACGTTGGGGACCGAGAACAGGACTTCGAGGGTGGTGCCTGCAGGCAGCGTCGGGGGCACCGTGGTGACCTTCAGGTTGTAGGCCACGTCCTTGTCCAGCGTGAAGATGCCCGCGCGGACCTCCCCTGAACTCGAGTTCGGGAAGCGCCCGTCGGCTTGGACGGCCTTGGACATGGAGAAGGCGAAGGGGACCGCAAGGCTGCTGGGGTCGGTGCCCCAGTCCGCCGCCGGCGGCGCGAAGGGGCCGGAAGCCGGGCGCGGCCAGGGGATGTTGTAGGGAGCCGCGAGGCCCGTGATCACGGCGTCGGTGAAGATGGCCGCGAGGTCGACAGGCTCTCCGGAGATCTTCGCCTCCTTCAGCAGGGCCAGCTGGCTGAAGACGCTGACGACATCCTTGGCGTCCGTCGGGGTCGTGAGGCTGTAGAACCTCACCATCGCCTTCGGGTCGATTTTGCCCCAGTCCGCGGGGGCGCCCGGGTTCGGCAGGCTGTTGGCCTTGAGGGTGAGGTCCCAGGCAAGGGCGGCGACGGCGGGGGCGGAATTCGGTCCCCCGGCCTTGGACCCCAGGTTGCGGACGTCCAGGACGGTGGCTCCGGCCCCGCTGGTGTCGGCGATGTAGGGGGTCTTCTGGACCGTGGCGGCCATGGCGAAGGGAAGGGCGTCCAGCAGGCAGGCGTCGAGGGTGTAATCCGGGAGGGCCTTACCCGTCGGGAACAGGGTCGAAGCGCCGCGCGCCCAAAGGCCATTGCGGGCGCAGAGGGTCTGGATGATGCCTTCATCGAAGGCGTCATCGTTGGCCTGGGAACCACGGATCGAGCCGAAATAGCGGAGGATCTGAAGCCCACCGTCATAGGACAGGGGGAATCTGGCGCGGTCGTACTCCACGAAGGTCCCGCGCGCGTCGCTGACCCCCATGCGGTAATGCAGGTCGAGAGGCCCGCCAGGGCTGGCGCTCCCCATGCCGCTTGCAGCGTAGGCATAGATGGAATCCATGATGGCGAGCACCCGGCTTCCCGTGCCTGTGGCCTCCTGGGTGGCCTTCGACAGCTGGTCGGGGCCGTCCAGGGTGAGCCACCACTTGTCCGACAGGCCGACATCGAAGGTCAGGGTCGTGCTGGCGCCGGCCTTGCCGGCCGGGGTCGGAACCCCCGCCGGGGCGTTGCCGTCAAGTCCTCGGCGGAGCGCGTACACGGGCCGCTCACCCACGGGAAGGCTGCTTCGCACGCCCGCCGGGTCCCCGACGATCCGGAGATCCTGGGTTCCGGTGCTGGGCATGACGCTCAGCACCTCCACGAAGGCATCCGTGTCCTTGGGCGCGGTGGTGATGGACGCCGCCCCCGTGCTGTCGGTGGAGGTTTCCGCGGCCTTCGTCCAGACCCGGACCTTCGAGCCGTCCAGGGCCGTCTCGTCCTTGGCGACCCAGAGGCGGACCTGGGCCCCGCGGGCCGGGAGGTTCTTGTAGTTCGCAGAGTTCGGCTCCAGCCCGGTGGGCAGGCCGTTCGCGTCCGTCAGGAGGGGGATCCGCGTGTAGTTCACCTTGACGGTCACGGTGACCGTGGGCGTCGGGGATGCCCCGTTCCCGTTTTTGGAATCGCCACCGCCGCAGGCCAGGGCAAGCAGCAGCGAGGCGGCGGCGGCCAGGGCGGAAGCCGGGCGCCTCAGTGAGCAGATCCACGCCATTCAATACCTCGGAAACACAAGAAAGGTCAGGCTACCACGGGCAAACCCGGCCTCCGCGCGCGGATTCGCGGCGCCCAGCCTCCGGTGCGTCCGGAAGGGGAATGGTTCATCAGGCTGGATCGGGCCGTCTGCGCAGGGCTACCTGCGGCCGTCCCCGACCAGGGCATTCTGGGCCACCAGTTCCGCAGGAATCTCCTCGAGGTCGTTGAGGAAGGGCAGGGGGTTCAGGTGCTCGCCCTGGAGCCGGAGCTCGAAGTGCAGGTGGGGGCCGGTGGCGTTGCCGGTGCGGCCCACCTCGGCGATCTTCTGCCCCCGCCGCACGATGTCGCCCACCTGGACGAAGTTCGCGCGATGGTGGGCGTAGAGGGTCACCACGCCGTTGCCGTGGTCCACGGTGATGAAGTTCCCGTACTGGCGATGGCGACCGGTGGCCACCACCTGCCCGTCCTGGGCGGCGTAGACGTCGGTCCCGAGAGGCGCGTTGAGGTCCACGCCCCGGTGGCTCCCCCGGTAGCGCACCCGGCGCTTCTTGCCGCTCTTCTTTGCCGAGGCCTGCTTCACCCGCACCACACGGGTGCGCATGCGGGGACCCCAGGCGGAGCTGATGGTCCGGGTCTCCACGGGCCACAGCAGGTCGAGCCGGGCGGGGTCCGCCGGTTCGAAGGCGGGACCCGCCGGGCGGGCTTCCGCCGTGTCGGGGACCACGGGCTGGGTGAGTCCGGCGATGGAGGCCGGCGAGGCCTTCAGGGCCTGGTCCAGGCGCGACTGCGGCCCCAGGGTGTCCGGCACATTCTGGTTGGGGGTCTCGGGGAGCAGGTTCTGGGGCAGCAGGGCCGCCAGGGCGGGCGTCTCCGGCAGGGCTTCGAGGGGGGGGAGCGGCTCGGCCACGGCGAGCTGCTGGCCCAGGGAGAGCCTCGCAAGGTTGACCCCGGGGTTGAGGTCCATGAGGGCCCCAAGGCTCAGGCCATGGGCCCGGGCGATGGAGGCCGCGGTGTCGCCCTTGCGGACCTGGTAGGTCCCGGCGGGCTTGGCCGCGGGCTTCGCGGCATGGCGGGGCGCGGGCTTGGAGTGGCGCCGGTGCCGGGGCTTCGCGGCGAAAGCCTGGCTTCCAAGCGCGGCGATGACCAGAGTCAGGACGGCGTGTCGCATGGGGCTCCCGGGGACGGCAATCCTGGGTGTCCAGGACCACGGGGTGGACGCGAACAGCTTCTGAACGCGAAGGAATCTCAATTCTAACGTGCGGGTGCGGAGCCGTAAATGACAGTTATTTCCACCTAGCCCTCCGAGGGGCCTGGCATGAACCCCGGGGGCAGATCGTCCCAGGGGAGGGTGACGGTTCCCTGTCGCCCCCCCTCCTTGAGCAGGAGCCGTACCGGACCCAGGGACATGCCATGTCCGAGCGCCTTTAGCATGTCGTAGAGGGTGAGCAGGCCCCCGGCGACGGCGGCGAGGGCCTCCATCTCCACCCCCGTCCGGCCTGAGACCCGCACCTCGGCCCGGATCCAGGCCCGCCGGAGCACGGGATCCCAGGCGTGGTCCACCGTGATCGCCTCCAGGGGGAGGGGATGGGCCAGGGGAATGATGTCGGCGGCCCGCTTGGCGCCGTTCACCGCCCCGATGCGGGCCACGGACCAGGGATCGCCCTTCGCCAGCCCGGTGCCGCCTTCCGCCAGGGCCCAGGCCATGGCCTCGGGGACCTCGAGGAAGCCCGCCGCCACCGCCCGCCGGGGGCTGGGCGCCTTGCCGGAGACGTCCACCATGCGGGGGCGTCCTTCAGGATCCAGGTGGGTCAGTTCAGGCATCGGGTCTCAGGAAAGGAAGGCCAGGAGGATGTCCCGCAGGGCCGGGGTGTCGGGGGCGTAGGCCCGGGGACCGCAGGCGGCCAGGGCTTCGGCGGGATAGAAGCCGTGCCCCACGGCGATGGACGGTACGCCGGCGGCGGCGGCCATGTCCAGGTCGAAGGGCGTGTCGCCGATCATGAGCAGGTCGGAAGGCGCCAGGCCCGTCAGGTCCAGGATGCGGTGGAGGCTCTCGGGATCCGGCTTGCCGCTGGCCACGTCGTCAGGGGTGATGATGGGCTCGAAGATCCCCGTCCACCCGATGGCGGCCAACTGCCGGTCCAGGGGGAGCCGGCGCTTGGAGGTGGCCAGGGCCATGGCCTGGCCGCGGCCCCGCAGCTCGGCGATGAGGCCGGGCATGCCCTCGAAGGGCTGGATGAGGTGCTCGTGGTCCACGTGCCCAAAGCTGCGGTAGGCCGGAAGCACCTCGTCGATCCCCAGGCCCAGGGGGCCGAAGGTGCGGCGGATGCCGTCCTCCACGGGCAGGCCCACGTACTTCAGCCACTCGGCCATCAGGTCCCGGTCCAGGCCCAGCCGGTCCAGGGCATGGGCCATCCCCGCCTCGATCAGGGGGCGGCTGTCCACCAGGGTCCCGTCGAAGTCCCAGACCAGCAGCGTCATGCCTGGCCCTCCGGTCCCAGGGCCGGGCCCGTCATCTCGTCGGGCAGCACCTCCCGCTCGGTGCCGAAGACGCCCTCCCACTTGGCGATGACCACCGAGGCCAGGCCGTTGCCGATGACGTTGATCATGGTGCGGGCCATGTCCATGATCTCGTCCACCGCCAGGAGCATGGCGATGCCGGCCTCGCCGGGCAGGCCGAAGCTGGCGCAGGTGCCGGCGATGATCACCAGGGTGGCCCGGGGCACGCCCGCGACGCCCTTGCTGGTGAGCATGAACGTGAAGACCATGGCGATCTGCGCCACGAAGCTCATGTGGATGCCCGCCGCCTGGGCGATGGTGAGGCTGGCGAGCACCAGGTAGAGGGTGGAGCCGTCCAGGTTGAAGCTGTACCCCGTGGGGATGACAAAGCTGGCCACCCGCCGGGGCACGCCGAAGCGCACCGTCTCCTCCAGGAGCTTGGGCAGGGCCGCCTCGCTGCTGGCGGTGCTGAAGGCCGTGAGGGCCGGGTCCTTGATGGCCTTGAGGAAACCAAAAATGGGGATGCGGAACATCAGCATTACCGGCACGAAGACCAGGAGGAAGAGGCAGAGCAGGGCGAAGTAGAGGCTGCCCACCAGCTGGGCGTACTGGCCCACCAGATGGAGCACGGCGGGCCAGCCCTTGAGCAGCACGCCGTTGACCTGCTGCCCGGCGGCCATGTGGCTCACGTTGTAGGCCATGGCGCCGAAGACGCCGAGGGGCGTGAGGGCCATGACCATGTCGGTGTACTTGAACATCACCTGGGCGAGGCCTTGGAAGAAGTCCATGACCGGCCGGCCCTTCTCCGGAATCTTCGTGAGGGCGATGCCGAACAATGTCGCGAACACCACCACCGGCAGGATGTCGCCCTCCGCGGCGTGCTTGAAGAAATTGCTGGGGAAGGTGTGGAGGGCGATCTCCCAGGCCGTCTTGGGGGCGGCCAGGGCCGTGTGGGCGTCCGCCTTGAGGGGAAGCCCCTCGCCGGGGCGGATCCAATTGGCGATGCCGAGGCCGATGAAGAGGGCGATGGTAGTGACGATCTCGAAGTAAAGAAGGGCCTTGCCCCCCATCCGCCCCACGGCCTTGATGTCCCCGGTCTGGGCGATGCCCGTGACGATGGTGGCCACCAGGATGGGGACGATGATGCTCTTGATGAGGCTGATGAAGGCCTTGGAGAGGAACTGGAAGAACTTGAAGGCGTTGGGGTAGGCGTCCTGGGGCAGGAAGCCCCCCAGCACCACGCCCATGACCAGGCCCACGAAGATCCAGAAGGTGCTCGACCGGTACCAGGGACCCTTCGTTGCGCTCACGCCAGCCTCGAGACAGGAAGCCGCCAGTGTCCCACGGTTGTCCGGGCCCGGAAGCCCCGGGCCGGGGGGCCAGGGCTCGTGGCGGCCCGCCGCAGAAGGATCCGGGCCACGAGGCCTGACCCCGGGTAACCTGGAGGGACCCGACGGTCGGATCGGGCCAACCCTGGAGCCGCCTTGACCCGCCGATGGCACCCCCTCAACACGGTCTTCCTGACCGGGACCCTTGCCCTGGCCCTCGTCCTGGTCCCGATCAAGATCGCGGTCCAGGGACTGCGCTGGAGCGAGGTCCTGGTGGCCGCGGGCATGGTCTTCGCGATCGGCACCGCCATCAGCGCCGGCTACCACCGACTCTTCGCGCACAAGGCCTACCAGGCCAGCCTCCCGGTGCGCTTCCTCTTGCTCTGCCTGGGCGCGGCCAGCTTCGAGAATTCGGCCCTGAAGTGGGCCTCCGACCACCGCCTGCACCACCGCCACGTGGACACCGGCAGGGACCCCTATCCCATCCACAAAGGCTTCTGGCACGCGCACTGGCTCTGGGTGATGGAGGGTCGGGACCTGGAGCTGCAGGGCGTCGCGGACCTCCAGAAGGACCCCCTGGTGATGTGGCAGCACCGCAACCATTTCATGATCGGCGCCGTGGTGGCCCTGATCCCCGTGGGCATCGGCCTCGCGACCGGAAACCTCTGGGGCCACTTCGTCATGGGGCTGGTCCTGCGCATCGTGGTCACTCACCACACGACCTTCCTGATCAACAGCGCCGCCCACGCCTTCGGCAGCCGGCCCTACACGGACGCGAATTCGGCGCGGGACAACTGGCTCCTGGCCCCCCTGACCTATGGCGAGGGCTATCACAACTTCCACCACATGTGGCAGTGGGACTACCGCAACGGCGTGGCCTGGTACCACTGGGACAGCACCAAGTGGATCCTCAACGTCCTGGCCTGGATGGGACTGGTCTCGCGATTCCGCCGGGTCCCCGAGGCGGCCATCCGCAGGGCCAGGTTGGCCATGGAGGAGAAGCGCCTGCGGGAGCGGCTGGCCCTGTCCAGCCCCGGCGTGGCCGAGGCCATGGCGCGCCGGCTCTCGGAGGCCCGGACGCGCCTGGACCAGGCCCTCGCGGCCTGGCAGGAACGCCGGGAGGCCTGGGAGGCGAAAAAGGCGGAGTGGAAGGCCCAGCGCGCGGGCCGGGCCGAGGCATGGCGCGCCCAGAAGGCGGAATGGAAAGGGGCCCTGGCCCAGCAGCGCCGGGAGATGGAGGATGCCTGGCGGGAGTGGCGGGCGGCCCGCTACGAGGCGCGGCAGGTGCTCGCCTTCGCCTGATTTGGCATGATGAACGGGAACGCATCGCCCAGGAGCGCGTGAATGGCCGCCTTCGACATGATCGTGATCGGCTCCGGCCCCGGCGGCTACATCGCCGCCATCCGGGCGGCCCAGCTCGGGCTGTCCACGGCCCTGGTGGAGAAGGACCCCGCGGGCCTGGGCGGCACCTGCCTGCGCCGCGGCTGCATCCCAGCCAAGACCTGGCTGGAGACCGCCCACCGTTTCGAGCACATGCACGATCTGGCCGAGTTCGGAATCGCGGGAGTGGACGTCACGAACCTGCGGGCGGACCTCGACGCCATCGTGAAGCGCAAGAACCGCATCGTCCTCAAGAACGGCAAGGGCATCGAGTTCCTCATGAAGAAGAACAAGGTGCAGGTGCTCAAGGGCTTCGGGAAGCTGCTGGGCGGCGGCCGCGTGGAGGTGAAGGGCGAGGCCGGCGCCGAGGTCCACGACGCGAAGAAGATCATCCTCGCCACCGGTTCGGTGCCCCGGGAGCTGCCGGGGCTGGAGACGGACGGGAAGCGGGTGCTGAACAGCGACCACATCCTGGACATGACGGAACTGCCCAGCCATCTGGTCATCCTCGGCGCGGGGGCCATCGGCGTGGAGTTCGCGAGCACTTTCGCCCGCCTGGGCTCGAAGGTGACCCTGGTGGAGCTGATGGACCAGCTCGTGCCCGTGGAGGACGCCGAGGTCGGTGCCGAGCTGGCGAAAGTCTTCACGAAGACCTACAAGATGGATGTCCGGGTGAAGACGAAGATCACCCGCCTCGATCGATTCGGGGACAAGGTGGTGTGCCACCTTGAGGGGGACAAGCCGGGCACCGTGGAGGCCAGCCACGTCCTCATCGCCGTGGGCCGCGCGCCCGTCACCGGGGCCGTCGGCCTCGAGGCCACCCGGGCCAAGGTGGACCGGGGCTACGTCGAAGTGGACGCCATGATGCACAGCGCCGAGCCGGGCCTCTACGCCATCGGCGACATCGTGCGCACCCCTTGGCTCGCCCATGTGGCCAGCGACGAGGGCATCGTGGCGGCCGAGCACGCGGCCCAGGCCCTCGGCAAGGCGGTCCACCCCCATCCCGTGAACTACGACCGGGTCCCCGGCTGCACTTACTGCGACCCGGAGATCGGGAGCATCGGGCTGACGGAGCGAAGGGCCCAGGAGCTCGGCCATGACGTGAAGGTCGGAATCTTCCCCTTCATGCCCATGGCGAAGGCCAACATCGTCGGCCAGCCCCACGGCTTCATCAAGATCGTCTCCGAGGGGAAGTACGGGGAGATCCTGGGCATCCACATCATCGGGCCCAAGGCCACTGAGCTGGTGGCCAGCAGCGTGGCGCTCCTCGCCGGGGAGATGACCGTGGACGAGCTCATCGCCACGATGTACCCCCACCCGACCCTGAACGAGGTCTTCCCCGAAGCCGCCCGCGCCGTCCAAGGCCGCGCCCTGAACATGTGAGGCGACGATGCTCCCGCTGAACACCCCAGGTTATGTCACGGAGGGCGCCTTCAAGGGCTGGTGGGTGCAGATCCAGGAGTCCGAGGGCGTGGGCTTCATCGTCATCAAGGCCCTGGATTCGGGGATGAACGACACGAAGCTCTTCCAGGGCCCCTTTGCGGACCTGGCGGGAGTGGAGCACTATTTCCGCAAGCACCAGCTCCAGGTGGACTGGCAGGCCTGACCCGGCTCCGGAGGGAGCGATGCACAGCGAAGCGTCCCCCCATGTGGAAGCGTTCCTGCGGGCGCGGCTGAACGAGGCGCTGGCCGATCTCCCCTACGCCCGGCGGACCCTGTTCGGCGGCCCCTGCTTCTTCGCGGGCGCCAACCTCTTCGCCTTCATCTGGGAGGAGGAGCGCCTGGGGCTGGTCTTCCAGGACCCTTCCGACGCCGAGGCCCTGCGGAGCCTGCCCGGGGCGGACCCGTGGTTCCCGGACCGCTCCCGGGGCGCCATCCCCCGCGCGGTGCTGCTGCCCCAGGCCCTGGTCCAGGACGGCGAGGGCCTCGCCCGCTGGATCCAGCGGGCCCATGCCCAGGCCCTGACGGCGCCCCAGCACCCGGCGCGCAGGTAGCGCCCCGGCCTCACCCCGGGAATCGCGTCCCGCGAAGGGCCTCGGGATCCGGAGCCCAGGTCTCCACCCAGCGCTGGGCCAGGACGCGGAGGACCACGCCGGCCAGGCCGCTCCAGGCCAGGGCTAGGCAGGCACAGCCCAGCCCGAGCCAGAGGAGGGAGGCGGGATCCGCAGCCTGGAGCGCGCCGTAGGGCCGGGGATGCCCCTCGAGGATCAGCACCCGGTCCGCCAGCGCGACCCCCAGGGCTCCCGCGGCAAGGGCCAGCATCGCGACCTTCACCACGGCCTTGGCCCACCGCTGCCAGGCGCCGGTGCCCTGGAAGGCCACGAAGGGGCCGCCGAGGAGCCCCACCGGAAGGAGGGCCGCCGCGGCGCAGGCCGCGTGGACCACCAGGAACCGCGGCCCGGGTCCAAGCGCGTGGGCGGCCCAGGCGGTGGCGAGGCCCACCACCCCCGCCACGGACGCCAGGCCCACGCCGCGGGAGGCGCGGCGGAGTTCACAGACGGGATCAGGCCGGAGGAGGGGCGCGCGGGGCGGCGCGTAAGGATGCATGGCGGACTCCGCCCCTGGCATGCGCCGAGTCCCTCCGGAGGTTCCATCAGGAGAGGTTCCTAGCACCTCGCGCAGAAATGGGGCGGGGCGGGCAGGGCGGCCAGGCGGGCGAAGGCCTCCCGCCAGGCCGACTCGGGGCCCCGGAAGGGCAGGGCCGCGGGGCCCAGGGTCCCCAGGGCGTGGAGCAGGCCCGGGTCTCCGGGGCAGGGCAGGAGGGGCACGGGCAGCCCCGTGGCGGCGCGGAGGGAGGCCCGCAGCGCCTCGCCCACGGGGGTGGCGGTGGGAAGCACGAGGGGCGCGGCCAGAACCTCGCCGCCTGCGGGAGGCTCGACGCCGGGCCACAGGGGGGCTTCGAATCCGCCTCCGACGGCGGTCCATTCCGGCCGGCGGAACACCGCGCGCCGCCGGGCCTTGCCCCAGTCCGGGAGGAAGGCCTTCAGGTCGGCCTTCTCGAGGGGGGCCAGGGACGCCTTGGGGAGGTCGAGGGGCGTCGCCGCGCGGACCCTTCCCGGGAGCCGCTTGGCCATCATGGGCCGCCCCCCGAGCCAGGGCAGCCCGGCGTCCAGGGCGCAGAGGAGCGCCCCCAGCCGGCGGCGATGATAGGAGAAGGCCGCCCCGGGGGAGGTGCCCGGGAGGACCAGCACCGCCACCAGGTTCAGGCCCAGGCCCGCCTCCTGGGCCGAGGCGATGGCGGCCAGGGGTTCCAGCAGGTCCGGCGCATGGGCGGAGGCCACCAGCACCTGGGGCAGCCCGTGGGCCTGGATGCGCTCGATGGCGAGCAGCTCCAGGCCCGGTCCCGGGCCCGCGAGCAGGGCGCCGCCCAGCTCGGCGGCGAGGCGGAGGGCGAGGGGGTTCACGGAAGGGCCGCCATGGGGGAAGGGTAGCGGGGAAATCCGGTGCGCCGCGCTACCCTGGAAGCCGATGGCCGAATCCCCTGCCCGCTGCTTCCTCCTCGCCCGCCAGGACCCCCAGGAGACCGAACGCGCCGTGGAGGAGCACCTGAAGGAGCTGGCGGAGCTGGCCCGGGCTGCGGGCCTGGAGCCGGGCGGCCAGAAGAAGCTGCGCCGGCCCACGCCCGAGGCCCGGACCTTCTACGGGAAGGGGCAGCTCGACACGGCCGCCGCGGAAGCCAAGGCGGCCGGTGCGACCCTCCTGCTTTGCGACGACGACCTGAGCGGAAGCCAGACCCGCAACATCGAGAAGGCCACGGGGCTGGCCTGCCTGGAGCGCACGGGGCTGATCCTCTCCATCTTCGAGCAGCGGGCCCAGACCCGCGAGGCCCGGGCCCAGGTGGAGCTGGCCCGCTGCGAATACGAGCTGCCCCGGCTCAAGGGGGCCTGGACCCACCTCGAACGCCAGGTGGGCGGTGTGGGCGTGCGCGGCGGCCCCGGCGAGACCCAGATCGAGGTGGACCGCCGCATGACGCGGACGCGCATCGCCCAGCTCAAGAAGGAGCTGGCCCACCTGGAGCAGGTGCGGGAGACCCAGCGCCAGGGCCGCATGGAGGGCCTGCCCCGCATCGCGCTGGTGGGCTACACCAACGCCGGCAAGACGACGCTGTTGCGGGCGCTGACCGGCCAGGGCGAGCCCAGGGACATGCTCTTCGCCACCCTGGACACCACCACGCGCCGGGCCTGGCTGGGCGCCGACGACGAGACGGGGCGGCCCAAGCAGGCCCTCATCAGCGACACCGTGGGCTTCATCCGCAAGCTGCCCCACCAGCTGGTGGCGGCCTTCCGCTCCACCCTGGGCGAGGTGCGCACGGCGGACGCCCTCCTGGTGGTGGCCGACGCCGCCAGCCCCGAGCTGGACGCCCACCTGAAGGTGGTGGGCACCACGCTGCGGGAGATCGGTTGTGGCGACCATCCCCGGCTCCTGGTGCTCAACCAGGTGGACCGGCTGACCCGGCCCCGGCGCCTCGACCTGCGGAAGAAGCACCCCCACGCGGCCTTCACCTGCGCGGTGGAGAAGGAGGGCATCGAGGAGGTCCGCGAATGGCTGCGGGAGCTCATCCCCGGGCCGCCCCGCCCCCGGGATCCGGAATGGTGGGAGCTGGGGGACGCCGAGCCCGCGAGGGAGCCCGAGACCTCAACCCTCTGAGGACGGCGCCTCCGGTTCGGCCTCCGGCGCCTTCTCCCGCGGCAGCCGCGCCGCCGTCGCCGCCAGGCCGAGGGCCAGGAGCATGCGGATCACGAGGAACTGGGAGGAGATCCCATGGGCCTTCCGGTGCGCGGCCCGGTCCGGGTGGTCCGGGGCGAAGGCCTCGATGGGGCCCTGCATCCGGGCCCGGATCTCGCGCACCTTCGGCGTGACGACGAAGGCGCTGGCGAAGGTCAGGAGCAGGCCCGCCAGGGCGGCGAAGGTCCAGAGCCGCAGGGGCCCGATGGGGAGGGCGTCGCCGATCTCCTGCAGCCACCGGCCGCCGAAGCTCAGGGCCAGGGCCAGCCCGAAGGCCGCGAAGGCCGCCCAGTCCAGGCGGGGCAGCAGGAGGGAGACCACCTGTCCCGCCAGGTCCCGGGCGGGGAGGGCCTGGAAGAGGACGGGCGCGGTGAGGGCGGCGAAGCCCAGGGCCATGCCGGTCCAGAGCAGGAGCAGGCCGATGGAGAGGGCGTCGAGGGTTCGCAGCTTCATCAGGCTAGGATCGCATGGCCCTCGGCGGCGAGGGCCCGGGCGGCATCCTCCAGGCGCTCGGCCCTCACCAGCACGTAGTCCGTGTCGAAGGTGGAAAGGGCGAAGACGCTGATCCCGGCCTGGGCCAGGGGCGAGAGCAGGGCGGACAGGACCCCGGTGAGGGCGAAGTCCAGGGGTCCCTCGATCTCCAGGGCCCGGAAGGGCCCTTCCCTCCGGACGCCGTCGGGGACGTCCTCCCAGGGGCAGAGCACCGAGCACTCCGACGGCGTGCGGCTGACGGTGTGGAAGGGGCTCCGGGTCGCCCAGGCGGGTGTGGGCTCGTCCGGCGACAGGCGCGCCACGGCGAAGGCCGGGGCGAGGATCCGCAGCTTCATGCCCGGTCCCCCCGCAGCCTCAGTAGGTCCATTCGTTGTAGGGGATCTGGTTGGTGCCGATGTCGGTGGAGGCGCTGCGCACACGGTAGATGCCCGCCTCGGCATCGGGGGCGTCCGGATCCGGGGCTTCCAGCTCCGTGACCCAGGTGTCGCGGCTCCCCGTCATGGGATCGATGGGGACCTCCCGGAGGTAGCCCAGCTCCCGGAGCCGGCTGAGGCTCGCGGGGTACTTCCCGCGGTCGGCGCGGTGCTGCTCCAGGGCGTGGGTGATCTGGAAGATGTTCTCCTTCAGCACCGACTCCTTGGCCACCTTCGTGTGGTGCCGCACGCCCACCACGCCCACCGAGGCCAGGAGGGCCAGGATGGTCATCACCACGAGGAGTTCCAGGAGCGTGAAGCCCCGGGCCCGGGAGGTTCGCGGACGCTGCGTCATCGATTCACCTTACCATCCGGGTGGCCGGAACCCCCAGGAGGTGCCCATGGACGCGGTGCAAGCCCTTGTCGAGATCCTGGAGCGGGCCTACCGGCGGAAGTCCTGGCACGGGACGGGGCTGCGGGGCTCCCTGCGCCTGGTGAAGCCGGAAGCCCGGACCTGGCGGCCCGGCCCGGATCGGCCCAACGCCTGGGAGCTGATGGTCCATGCCGCCTATTGGAAGTACATCGTGCTCAAGGCCCTCGAGCCGGAGGCTGGCCACGCCTTCGGAGAGAAGGGGAGCAACTTCTTCATCCGGGAGCCTGGATTGTCCGACACGGTCTGGAAGGGCAACTTCGCCCGTCTGGACGCCCTGCACGGGAAGGTCCTTCTGGCGGCCGCGAACCTCCGGCCAGCGGACCTGGATCGCCCCGCGCCGGGTCGGAAGGAAAACACCTTCACCCTTCTTGCCGGGCTCGCCGCCCACGACCTCCACCATGCCGGGCAGGTGCAATTGATCCGGCGGCTGTGGGAGGGGTCCCGCTGAAGCAAGGTCCGGCCAGAGCCCGTGGCGGCGCTTCCCGCCGGACGCAGGGTCCCCCGGACCCTGCTC
>JABLTH010056439.1_pt1 | contig 15034 bp, 15 predicted proteins | sample 7875711 | NCBI WGS metagenome assembly JABLTH01 (sample SAMN14941262, study PRJNA633318) | bioreactor metagenome | isolation source: bioreactor | place: China | collected 2019-03-05 | reverse complement strand
TCAGTTCTTCGGCGGCGTCGCCGGCGGCGCGGGCGGTGCGGCCGGCGGCTCGATCCCGAGCAGCTCGACCTCGAACACGAGCGTCGCGCCGGGCTTGATCTTCGGCGGCGCGCCGCGATCGCCGTACGCGAGATCGGACGGACAGACGAGCCTCGCCTTCTCGCCGACCTTCATGAGCTGGAGGCCCTCGGTCCAGCACGGGATGACGCCCTTGAGCGCGAAGCTCACCGGCTCGCCGCGCTCGACGGAGCTGTCGAAGACCGTTCCGTCGAGGAGCGTTCCGTGATAGTGGACCTTCACCTTGTCGTCGATCTTCGGCGCCGCGCCAGTGCCGGCCTTGATCTCGGTGAGAATGAGACCCGACTCCGTCTTCTTCGCGCCCTTCTCCGTCGCAGCCTTCGCGAGGAACGGCTCGGCGGCCTTCTTCTCGGCGGCCGCAGCGACGACCGCGCGGCCCTGCGCGAAGGCCTGGATCTTGGGGCGGACCTGCTCCATGTCGACCGCGAGCCTGTGGCCCGACGCCGCGTCGTCGAGGCCCTGGAGCACGTAGGCCATCTCTTCGGGCTTGAGGTTCCAGCCCGCGATGTTCTGGCCGAGGACGGCGCCTGCCGCGTACAGCGTCTTCTGGTCGTCCGTCTGAGGCGCCGGAGTCGATTTCGCGCTCTGCGCCGAAGCTCCGCTCGCGACGAAGACGGCGACCAGAGCGGCGAGGCCTGCTTGCATTCGCATTCGAGTGACTCTCCCTGGTGGAATGAGGACGCCGCAGTCTAGAATGCGCCGGTTCCCGGTGCCTCCTCGTCCGCACCGATCCGTTCGGGGGCCGCGGGCCCTTCGAGCCCGGTCGCCGTCGGGTGCACCGAGCCTCTCCGGCGTGACGCCGTCGTGGACGGGGTGCGGCTTCGGACCGTCGACACCGGTCCCGCCGATGGCCGGGATCCGCGACGATCCCGCGAGCGCCTTCCGTAGCGGCGCGCGGCGGCATCCGGGCGCGCCGCGAGGGGGCTGGGCTACGGTCGCCGCGTGCGGCGCGTCTGCTTCTATCACGCGGGTTGCCCCGACGGCTTCGGCGCCGCCTGGGCGCTGTGGCGCGCGTGGGGAGACCACGCGTCGTACCTGCCGCGGGGCCACGACGACGTGGTCCGTCCCGGACGCCACCGCGGCGCCACCGTCGTCTTCGCCGACATCGCGACCGACAACGAAACGCTGCGCGTCCTCGGCGAGGAGGCCGAGAAGCTGATCGTCCTCGACCACCACGTCTCGGCGCTGCGGCGCTTCGAGGCCGATCCCGCGCTCGCCGCGACGCTTCGCTCGCGCGGACATCTGATCCGGTTCGATCTCTCGCACTCCGGCGCGATCCTCGCGTGGACGCACTTCCATCCCGACGTCCCGCCCCCGGACCTGCTGCGCTACGTCGAGGACCAGGACCTGTGGCGCTTCTCGCTTCCGGCGTCGCAGGAGGTGAACGCGACCATCGCCGCGCACCCGCGCAGCTTCGAAGCCTGGGACGCCCTCGCGAAGGAGCCGGTCGATTCGCTCGCGCGCGAGGGCGAGCCGATCGTCCGCGCGAACCGGATGGAGATCGACCGCACGCTTCGCAACGCGCACGTCATCCGCGTCGACGAGCAGCGGCTCGAAGCCGTGAACGCGGTCCACCTGCGGAGCCAGATCGGCCACGAGCTCGCGATGCGCGCGGCCTGCGGCGTTCCGTACGGCGCCGTGTACCGCATCCAGGGAAGCCGCGTCGACGTGTCGCTATACTCGATCGGAGAGACGGACGTTGCGCGGATCGCCGCGCGCCACGGCGGAGGAGGGCACCGCAATGCAGCGGGCTTCACCGTCGCGCTGCGCGACTGGCTCGAGCGCTACGTCGCCGACGACCCGCGCTGAGGCGCCGGTAGCGGAGCGGCGTCGAGCCGCCACGGCCCGCGCCGGGTGTCGAGCACGAGCGCCTCGGCGAGCGCTTCGAGATAGCGCGCGCGCGGCCACGCGCGCGCGCCGAGGCGCTCGGCGTGCGGCGTGTGGGTCTGGCAGTCGAAGAGCGTGAAGCCCCAGGCGCCGACCTGGCGCACGAGCCCGACGAGAGCGGCCTTCGACGCATCGGAGGCGCGCGTGAACATGCTCTCGCCGAAGAACGCGCCGCCGAGCGAGATGCCGTAGAGCCCGCCGGCGAGCTCGCCCTCGCTCCACGCCTCCGCGCTGTGCGCGAAGCCGAGATCGTGGAGCCGCTCGTACGCGGCGACCATCTCGGGCGTGATCCACGTTCCCGACTGCCCGGGGCGGTGCGCCGCGGCGCAGGCGCGGATCACCTGCGAGAAGGCCGTGTCGAGACGCACCTCGTAGCGGCGCGCTCGAAGGCTGCGCGCGAGCCGCGGCGAGACGCGCAGCGCGCTCGGAACGATCACCCAGCGCGGGTCGGGCGAGAACCACGGCAGCGGCAGCCCCTCGATCGGCCAGGGAAAGATGCCGCTCCGGTACGCCAGCAGGAGACGCTCCGGCGAGAGGTCGCCGCCGACGGCGAGCAGCCCCGACGCGTCCGCCGCTTCGGGCGGAGGGAAGACCAGCTCGCGCGGCAGCCGCCAGACGGCCACGGCCCGCGACGCTCAGCCCGAGCCGTGCGCGATCACGCGCCGTCTCGCCACTGCTCGGGCGCGTACGTCCGCAGCGCGAGCGCGTGCAGGCCGCTCGTGAGCTCGGCGGCGAGCGCCTCGTAGACGAGTCGCTGCGCGGCGACACGCGAGAGGCCGGCAAAGCGCGGCGAGACCACCGTGACGCGGTAGTGGCTCTGCCCGCCGCGCGCGCCCGCATGACCGGCGTGCGTGACCGTGTCGTCGATCACCTCGACGTGGGTCGCGGCGAGCGCCTCACGAAGCCGGACCTCGATGCGGTCGCGGCGGTCGGCAGGGTTTGCGGATCGAGTCATTCGGCCTCCCGGGAGCACGGGCCCGGTCCTGTCTATACTGCGGCCGGCGCGGGAATCAACGCCCGGCGGGAGGCGCGTCGAGCATGTCCGAACGAGCGTCCGGAGAAGCGGCGGAGCCGAAGGAGATCGCGGCGTTCCGCCTCGAGGTCCGCGCGTGGATGGAGGCCAACAAGCCGGCCGACCCCGGCTTCAAGCTCCCGCAGAGCTTCCTCGAGGTCGAGTCCGACCGGCAGTTCGACTTCCTGCGCGAATGGCAGCGCAGGATCTACGAGGCCGGCTATCTCGGCCTCGACTGGCCTGCGGAGTACGGAGGCCGCGGCGACCCCTTGAAGCGCCAGCGCATCGTCGGCCAGGAGCTCGCTCGCGCACGGGCGCCGTTCCTGCTGAACGCGATCGGCCTGCAGTGGGCCGGGCCGACGATCCTCGTGTACGGCACCGATGCGCAGAAGAAGCGGATGCTCCAGCCGATCCTCTCGGCCGAAGAGATCTGGTGCCAGGGCTTCTCGGAGCCCGGCGCCGGATCGGACCTCGCGAGCGCGTCGGCCCGCGCCGAGAAGCAGAGCGACGGCTCGTACCGAGTCACCGGTCACAAGGTGTGGACGACGCTCGCGCACAAGGCGAAGTGGATGATCCTGCTCGCGCGAACCGACCCGAACGCGGGCAAGTACGAGGGCCTCTCGTTCTTTCTGTTCCCGATGGACGCTCCCGGGGTCACCGTGCAGCCGCTCATCAAGATGACGGGCGAGGGCGGCTTCAACCAGGTGATCTTCGACGCCGCGCCGATGCCGGCCGACGCGATCCTCGGCCGTGAAGGCCAGGGCTGGGACGTCGCGCTCACGACGCTCCTGTTCGAGCGCGGCGCGGCCGAGGGCTCGGGCGGCGGACAGGCGACGGCGTCCGGCGAGAGCGTACGCGCGCTGGTGTCGGTTGCGCGACGCGCGCGGAGCGACACCGGGCTCGCTGCGAGCGATCCCGTCTTCCGCGACCGCGTCGCGCAGCTCTGGATCGAGGAAGAGGCGCTGCGCCTCTCGTCGCTTCGCGCGCGCATCCCGGAGCTCAACGCCGACCGGCCGCAGGCGCTTCGCCTCATGAACAAGCTCGTCTACTCGGAGTACAACCAGCGCCTCTCCGAGCTCGCCTGCGAGATGCTCGGTCCCGATGCGACGCTGTGGCTCGGCGATCCGTGCGCCGTCGATCGCGCCGAGTGGCCGCGTGCGTACATGAACTCCTTCGGGATGACGATCGGCGGCGGCACGAGCGAAATCCTGCGCAACGTGATCGGCGAGCGCGTGCTCGGCCTGCCGAAGACCCGGTGAGGGGGCTGCGACCGTGACGAAGATCCCGGCCGACTTCGGCTTCAGCGACGAGCACGAGATGCTCCGGCAGGAGGCGCGTCGCCTGTTCGCGGAGCGGTGCCCGATCTCCGAGGTGCGCCGCATCGCCGACGACGCAGCGGGCTTCGACGCCGCGTTGTGGAAGGAGCTCGGCGCCCTCGGATGGGTGGGCCTCGCGATCCCCGAGCGGCACGGCGGCGCAGGCCTCGGCTCGCTTCCGCTCGCGCTCCTGCTCGAGGAGGCGGGACGGAGGCTCGTGCCGTCGCCGCTCCTCGCGTCGGTGCTCGCCGCGTTCGCGATCGAGGCGGGGGGTGGCGAGGCCCAGCAGGCGCGCTGGCTGCCCGAGATCGCGAGCGGCGAGCGCATCGCGACGCTCGCGCTCTACGAGCCGTCGGGAGGCTTCGAGGCCGAGAGCGTCCGGGCGACCGCCGAGCCCGCCGGCGGCGGATTCGTGCTGCGCGGGCAGAAGCGCTTCGTGCTCGCCGGGGCGAACGCAAACCTCGTCGTGGCGCCCTGCCGCGAGCCGTCGGGCGAGATCGCCCTCTTCGTCGTCGACCTGCCGGCCAGCGGCGCGAGCGTCCAGCGCGAGATCGGCGTCGACCCGACACGGCGAACGGCGCGCATCGCGCTCGACGGCGTTCGCGTCGGCCGCGAGGCGAAGCTCGACTGCGGCGGAGCGGCCGCGCTCGAGCGCGCGCACGTCCGCGGCTTCGCTGCGCTCGCCGCCGAGATGGTCGGCGCGGCCGACGCCGCGCTCGTGATGACTCGCGACTATGCGATCGCGCGCAAGCAGTTCGGCCGCCAGATCGGCTTCTTCCAGGCCGTGAAGCACCCGATCGTCGACGTCATGATCGGCGTCGAGCTCGCGCGCAACCACGCGCTCGGCGCCGCCGCTGCGCTCGACCATGCGCCGGGCGACGCCGAGGTGCCCGCGCGAATGGCGAAGGCCCAGGCGAGCGACGTCTTCGCGACGGCCGTTCGCAAGGGCGTTCAGCTCCACGGCGGGTACGGCTTCACGATCGACTGCGACATGCACCTCTACTTCAAGCGCGCGCTCTGGAGCCGGGCGACGCTCGGCGACGGTCCGTATCACCGCCGCCGCCTCGCCGAGGCGCTCTTCGACCGCGACGCGGCGGGAACGGCCTGACCGGAGCGGCGCTGCGAGACTCCGCGAATCTCGACTTCGTCCGGTCCGTGGCGGTCCTCGCCGTCCTGCTCGACCACGTCCTCGAGACGCTCGGGGCCTTTCGCGGCTTCGATCCGACGCCCTTCGCGTGGTACGCGGGCCGGATCGGCGTGCTCCTCTTCTTCGTCCTCACGTCGCTGGTGCTGCTCCAGTCGCTCGAGCGGAGCGCACGGGCCGGACGGTCGAGCGCCCTCGCGTTCTTCGTTCGCCGCGCCTTCCGGATCTATCCGCTCAGCCTCGTGTGCATCGGTCTCGTCCTCGCGCTCGGCATGCCCGGCACCGCCTGGGAGAGCGTCCGCCGGCCGATCGGCGCCGTTCAGCTCGTCTCGAACCTCGCGCTCACGCAGAACCTCACGTACTCGGAGTCGATCCTCGGCCCGCTCTGGAGCCTTCCGTACGAGCTGCAGATGTATCTGCTCCTTCCCGGCGTCTTCCGGGTGGTCGATCGCGAGCGCGGGCTTGCCGGCGCGCTCGCGCTCTGGGCCGCCGGCGTCGCCGCCGCATTCGTGCAGCCGGAGGTCGCCGGGCGGCTCGACGTCGTGCAGTTCGCGCCGTGCTTCCTCGCCGGCGCGGTCGCGTACGCGCTCGGCCGGCGCGTCCGGGCGCGGCTGCCCTTCGCCGCGCTGCCCGCTGCGCTCGCCACGCTCGTCTGCGTCTACGTCGCCGTCGCGTGGCGAGCGGGCGAAGCGCACCCGCGCTGGGCGGGCTGGGCGCTCTGCCTCTCGCTCGGCGCGCTGCTGCCGTTCGTCACCGAGCTTCGCGCCCGCTGGCCGCGCGCCGCCTTCCGCGAGATCGCCCGCTATTCGTACGGCGTCTACCTGTTCCACATGGTCGCGCTCTGGATCGGCTTCGCGCGGCTGCGCGAGGCGCCGCTCTCGGTCCAGCTCGCCGCCTTCGCCGCCGCGCTCGTCGCGCTCGCGGTGGCGGGCCACCACCTCGTCGAGAAGCGCGGCATCGACGCGGGCGCGCGGATCGCGAGGCGGATCGCACCGGGCCGTCGCCCCGGCGCCGCGGGCCTGCCGTCCGCGTAGCTACTCCGTCCAGGAGAAGCGCGTTCCCTCGGGCGTCTCCTCTCCCGCGAGCGCGCCGAGCGCGAGCACGCGGTCGATCTCCTCGTCCACCACGGCAGCGTCGGTCGCGGTCGCGCCGGAGACGGCGCGCTTGAGCTCCGCGACGGGGTCGCTGCGGTAGGCCGGCAGCCCTTCGACGACGTCGTCGAGCAGGATCTTCCACAGCAGCGACTGCCGCCGCCGCCGCAGGTACATCTTCCGCTCGTACGCCGGGAGCTGATCGGTGCGGTAGAGGTGGTTCTGATATTCGAGGTAGCGCTGCATCGTGTCGTCGTAGGCGTCGGCGACGGCCTGCACCACGCTCGTGTCGGTGCCCTTCGACCGCGTCACGACGTGGTTGGCGTCGTACTTCGTCCAGTCGTTCGTGAGGATCTCGATCCCGTAGTCGGCGGCGCGCTCGCGCACCTCGGAGCCCGGGAAGGGCGCGAGGATGTGGAAGCCGTAGAGCGAGCCGAACTCCTGGTGCAGCTCGTTCGCGAAGGCGACCGTCTGCCGCAGCGTCTCCTCCGTCTCGCCGGGAAGGCCGATGATGAACGACGCGAGCGCGCTGATTCCGGCGTCCTGCGTCATCCGCATCGCCTCCTTCACGAGGTGAAGGTTCGACTTCTTCTTGACGAGATCGAGGATCTCCTGACTCCCACTCTCGACGCCGAAGCAGATCGCCTGGCATCCGGCCTTCGCCATCGTCTCGACGATCTCGGGCGTGATCGTGTCGACGCGCGAGAAGGCGTTCCACCGGATGCCGGTGTTGCGGCGAACGAGCTCGTCGCAGACGGCGAGGAAGTGCTTGCGGTAGAGCGTGAAGAGATCGTCCTCGATCGTGATCTCGGTGAATCCGAGTCCCGAGAGGCTCTCGATCTCGTCGACGCACAGCGACGGCGTGCGGTAGCGAACCGCGCGGCCCGTCCACTGCGGCGCCGAGCAGAAGACGCACGAGTACGGGCAGCCCCGGCTCGTGATCACGCTCGCATGGCTGTCGAACGCGAGGTAGCGGGCGAGCGGGACGAGGTCTCGGGCCGGGTTCGGGATCGCGTCGAGATCTCCCGGCGCGCCGCGGCCGGCCGTCCTCACGATGCGGTCCGTTCCCGGCTCGCGCAGGGCGAGCCCGGCGACGTCGCGCAGATCCGTCCCGCGCTCGAGCGCGCGGGCGAGGTCGATCATCGTGTGCTCGCCCTCGCCGATCGCGATGTAGTCGAGCGCCGGGAGGTCGCGGAACGATCCTTCGATCTCGAACGAGACGTGGTGGCCGCCCATCACGATCGGGACCCGCTCGTCGCACTTGCGGACGACCTCGGCGATCGCCGACGCGATGTGATGGTTGAGCGTCACCGACGTGATGCCGACCAGGTCCGGCCGAAGGCGCGCCATCCTCCGCTCGATCTTGTCGGGCGTCGTCCGCGCGAGGAGCAGGTCGAGGATCTCGACCTCGTGCCCCTCGGCGCGGAGCGCGGCCGCGAGATACGGCAGCGTCACCAGCAGCCGCGGAAACTCCTCGAACGGATACGACGGATTGATCAGCAGGATGCGCATCGATCCTCCCCGGTCGCGCGGTCGACGCGCGCCATCCAGCGCTCGACGGCCGGGCGCGCAGCGACGATCTTCGCGCCTTCTTCCGAGCCCCGGATGCAGGCGAGCTCGGCGAAGACGGAGATGTCGGCGAGCGAGAGCGCGTCGCCGACGAGCCAGTCGCCGTCGCCGAGCCACGCGGAGAGCGCGTCGGCGTGGCGCTCGACGTCGCGAACGATCTGGTCGAGCGACTTGCGGCCGAGGCCCTGCTTGCGGAGGATGCCGCGCATCATTCGCGGCACGACGAGCCGCGCGGCGGCCTTCATCCACGGCGGATCGTGCGCCACGAGCAGCGGGAGGTTTCGCCGCGTGTTGTGGTCGACCGTGAAGCGCAGCCGCATCTCGTAGAAGTAGAGGCTCTCGTCGGCCCAGTCTTCGAAGACGTGGCACAGCGCGCGCAGCTTCGGGTCGCGCGGGACGAGCGGCGGATCGGGGAATCTGTCTTCGAGGTAGTACGCGATGTCGGTCGAGTCGGCGACGAAGCGGCCGTCGTGCTCGAGGCACGGGAGCTTCCCGGCGGGATTCACCTTCCGCACGCTCATCGCATCGCGCAGCGGCACCTCGCGAACGACGTACGGCTGCTGCTTCCAGTGCAGGATGCGGCGGATCTTGTCGCAGAAGGGCGAGATCTCGAACTGGTGGAGCGTGATCATCCGGGGGCCTCCGGCGGCGGAGGATACCCGGCGAGCCCGGCCTGCCCCGCGACCGGCGCTCGCCAGCACGCCCGCCGCGAGCCCGGCTGCCTGCCCACGCGCCCGTCCGCCCGGCCAGCCGGCTCGGTCGCCCGGTCCAGTCGTCCGGTTCGGCGGCCCTGCGCGGGCACCTGGCGCGAGCACCCTCGGCCCTTGCGCCGATCGTATACGAGACGTATACAAACGGTGACATGGCGGAGCCGCCGAACGACCGCAAGGAGCGCGTCATCCACACGCGCGTCGCCGAGGACCTCGACGAGGAGATCAAGCGCCGGGCGCAGACGCTCGGCGTCTCGGTCTCGAACCTGGTGCGAAATATCCTCCAGAACACGATCGGGCTGGTGGAAGAGATCGTCCTCGACGGCGCCGAGGCCGTGCGGGCCGCGCGACGGAGCGTCGCCGGACAGGACGACGGCGCCGCCGCTGCGCCCCTCCGCCCCGCCCGCGTGATCGGATGGCAGACCGCGATCCTCGCCGTGAACGCGCTGTGCGAACGCTGCAACGCGATCCTTCCGCGCGGCGCACGCGCGGGGATCGCCGTTCTCGACGGGCCCGGTGCGCCCGTCTTCCGCTGCGAGCCGTGTCTCGAGGAGATCCGCGCCGATGCCGAACCGCGCACGCCGAACGAGTGACTACCTGCGGGGCCGCCTCGGTCCCGACCTCGCCGATCTCGGCGCGCGGATCGGCGCTCGCGTCGGCGACTCGGCGGCGCGCCTCGGCCGCCTGCTCGGCCAGGTGGGCGATCTCGTCGACGACCTCGCCGCCGACTCCGTGGCCGTCGCGCGCGAAGCCGAGCGGCTGCGCGACGTCGTCGCCGCGCACGGCGCCACCGCTCGCGACGCCGTCCGCGCCGCGCCGCGCTTCGGCCGCATCGTGAGCGAGGGCCTGCTGGTCGCCGCGGCGTACCGCCTGCACGACGCGGCGCGCGGACCCGGCGCAGAGCTGCTCGGCGAAAACGCCGTCGATGCGGCGCGCGAGCGGCTGCACCGCGAAGGCGCGCGGCGGCTGCACGATCTGTGCGCCGATCTGCGGGGCGGCGTCCTCAAGCTCGGCCAGCTCGCGTCGACACGAATCGATCTTCTTCCGCCCGCGTACGCGCGCGAGCTCGGCCGGCTGCAGGACCGCGTTCCGCCGATACCGGCCTCGCTGATCGAGGCGTCGATCGAAGACTCGCTCGGCGTGCCCATCGGCACGCACTTCGCCGAGCTCTCGGCCGAGCCGCTCGCCGCGGCGTCGCTCGCGCAGGTCCACGCCGCTCGCCTTCACGACGGCACCCGCGTCGCGGTGAAGGCGCTGGTGCCGGGCATCGAGGACGTGGTCGAGGCCGACCTCGCCGCGCTTCGCGTGCTCGTCCCCGCGCTGCGCGAGGTCTGGCCGGGCCTCGACTTCGAGACCGTCGCGCGCGAGCTCGCGCGCTCGCTGCGCTAGGAGCTCGACTTCGAGACCGAGGCCGCGAACGCCGAGCGCTTCGCGTCCGAGGCGGACCCCGGCGTCGTCGTCCCGCGCATCCACCGCGAGTGCTCGTCGAAGCGCGTGCTCGCGCTCGAGCTCATCGACGGCGTTCGGCTTCCCGACTGGCTCGAGGCGTGCGAGGCCCGCGGCGAGTCCGGCGTGACCGAGCGCGACCGGCTGCTCGAGATCCTCGTGCGGACCACGAGCGCGCAGATCCTTCGCCGAGGCTTCTTCCACGGCGACCCGCACCCGGGCAACTTCCTCGTCGTCGAGAGCGACGGCGGCCCGCGCCTCGCCGTCCTCGACTTCGGCTGCGTGCAGGCGCTGCCTCGCGAGCGGCGGCGCGCGTGGGCGCGGATCGTTCTCGCGGGCGTCGCCCGCGACGTGCCGCGCGTGCTCGAGCTGCTCACCGAGCTCGGCTTCGCGAGCCGCGGCGATCCGGCGGCGCTCGAGCAGTACGCAGCGCGACTCGTCGAGGCCGTTGGACCGGGCGGCGCGCTCGCGCCCGGCAGCACCGATGCCGGCGCGCGCCTTCGCATCGCGCTCGAGCTGCTGCACGACAGCCCGATCGCGACCATCCCGCCCGATGCGGTGCTCCTCGGACGCGTGATGGCTTCGCTCGGCGGCCTGCTCGTCCGCTACCGGCCGCGCTTCGACCTGCTCGGCGTCGTGGTGCCCGACCTGCTGCGCGCGGCCGCCGGCGAAAGCTGACGACGACCTCCGCGCCTCCCGAACGCCTTGCGAGCGTCGCGGAGCGTGCGGTCGAAGAGGCGCTCGAGCGCGGGGCTCGCGCCGCGGCAGCCGTCGACGACCCTGCGGCTCCAGTCGAGGTATTCGAGCCGCCGCTCGGGCGTCCAGTCGGCGGGGGGCGACGCCGCGATGTCGCGCACGTTGCAGATCTTGTCCGCGAGCTTGATGCAGCGCGCCTTCTTCGAGAGCGCCGGCGCGTGCTCGATCTGCAGCCGTTTGCGCTCGGCCTTCGGCAGCCGCTTGTCGTCGGTCACCTCTTCGACGAGGCGGCGCACGCGCTTTCCGAAAGCCGCCTCGAGCTCCTTCGGCGTCGTCTGCGTGTCCTCGATCGTGTCGTGCAGAATGGCGTCCTGCAGCAGCTTCACGCTGCGAACGCCGCCCTCGCGCGCGAGGAGCTCGGCGACGGCGATCGGGTGATTGATGTACGGATCCAGATCGGCGCCCTTGCGGCGCTGCCTGCGGTGCTTGTCGGCGGCGAAATGGGCGGCGCGCAGGATCTCGGCGGCGGGCTTCATGCGGCCAGAATCGGCGCGGGCCGGCCCGGGGTCAAGAGCCCTGGCCGACGCGCTTCGGTGACGGCGGGGCGGCGGTCTTCGCCGGGCAGCCGGCGCGTTCGCGATCCCGTTCTCGCGGCGCCGGATCGGCTCGCGGCGGGGCGACGTCTCGTGCCCTCTGATAGCCTGCGACGGAGCAGCGTGAGAGGCCCCGGAAGACGATGACCGACGCGCCGGCCCCCATCGATCCCGAGCGCTTCAGCGTCTATGCGAAGCGCGTCTTCGGCGCGCTCGGCGGCGCGATGACGTCGGCGATGATCTGTCTCGGCGACCGCCTCGGCCTGTACCGCACGCTCGCAGGGAGCGGCGCCGTGACGAGCACGGAGCTCGCCGAGCGGACGGGGCTCTCCGAGCGCTGGCTGCGCGAGTGGCTGCACCAGCAGGGCGCGGCCGGCGTCCTCGACTATCGCGGCGAGGGGCGCTTCGAGCTCTCGCCCGAGGGCGCCGCCATTCTCGCGGACGAGAGCCACCCGGCCTTCGGCGCGGGCTTCTTCGCGCCGCTTCCGCAAACGCTCGGCGTACTCGAGATGCTGCCCGAAGCGTTCCGCACCGGGATCGGCCTTCCGTACGACGCCGCGGGCCCCGAAGGAGCGCGCGGCGTCGAGCGTGGCGTCGCGCCGTGGTTCAAGGCGATGCTCGTTCCGCTCGTCATCCCGCGCCTCGGCGGCGTTCGAGCGGCCCTCGAGCGCGGCGCGCTGGCCGCCGACGTCGGCTGCGGCGCGGGGCAGGCGCTGCTCACGATGGCGCGCGCCTTCCCCCGGTCGACCTTCCACGGCTGGGAGCTCTCACGGCACGCGCTCGCACGCGCCGACGAGAACCGGCGAGACGCCGGCGTCTCGAACGTCGTCTTTCACGACGTCGCGCGCGATCCCCTTCCCGCCGACGCCTGCTTCGATCTCGTCCTCACGCTCGACTGCCTGCACGACATGACCGACCCGGCAGGAGCGATGCGCGCGATCCGCCGCGCGATCCGCGACGGCGGCACCTGGCTCGTCTCGGAGATCAAGTCGCACGCGAGCTACGAAGAGAACGTCGAGCACAACCCGATGGCATCGATGATGTACGGGACGTCGGTGCTCACGTGCATGTCGTCCGCGCTCTCGGAGCCCGGCGGTGCCGGCCTCGGGACCCTCGGCCTGCATCCGGCGCTGCTGCGGAGCATGGCCGCGGAGGCGGGGTTCACGCGCTTCGAGAGCCTCGACTTCGGCCATCCCGTGAACGCGTTCTACGCGATCCGGCCCTGACGCGCGGCGCGCCGGGCCGCGCGGCCTACTTCACGTAGCCGAGCGCACGCAGCGCGTCTCGCGTCGGAGCGTCGAGTCCGCCCGGGCCGCGCGTCTCGTCGCGCGGCGCCTCGGGAGCGTCCGAGATCGTCGCTCCGAGAAGACGCGCGAGCCGTTCGGCCTCGGGATTTCCCGCCGCCGGGAGTGGGCGATCCTCGGAAGGATCCTGCGCGAGGTCGTAGAGCCGCGCCGGACCGGACGAGCGCACCACGAGCTTGTGCCGTGCGTCCTGCGCGGCGCGCTGGCGAACGGCGAACGGGCGGATGTCGGTGCCGCGCGCTTCGTTCGCGAGCAGGCTGAGCTCGAAGACCGGAAGCCCGTACTCGGTGATCGCCGTTCCCTGCGCGCCAGCGGCGCCGTTGCCGAGCGGCCCCGCCGCGGGCGGAAACGCCGGGTCGGGCTCCGCGTTCGCCGAGCGAAGCAGCGTCGCGAAGATCGAGAGCGTCGACACCGGAGCCTTCTCGCGAACGCCGCGTGCGAAGAGCGACGGATGGCGGACGAGGAGCGGGACGCGAACGAGCGTCTGGTGGACGGAGAACGCGTGGGCGAGCAGCCCGCCGTGATCTCCGAGGTTCTCGCCATGGTCGGCGACGATCACGAGCAGCGTGTCGTCGAGGACGCCGCGTCGCGCGAGGTCTTCGACGAGCTCGCGAAGCCGCGAGTCCTCGTACGCGAGCCCCGCGTCGTAGAGATCGCCGAGGCGGCTGCGCTCCTGCTCCGTGAGCTCGTGGCCCGAGCCCATGAGCTGGAAGACGACGTCGGGAGCGTCCGCGCCCGTGACCGTCGCGAGGCGCGGAGGAAGCGGCCCCTCGACGAAGCGGCTTCGCCACGGCTCGGGCGCATCGTACGGCAGATGCGGCTCGATGTAGTTCACGAAGAAGAAGAACGGGCGCTCGTCGTGATTCGCCGTTCGCGCATCGAGCCAGCCGGAGACGAGCCGGTTCACGAGCGCCGCGCCCTTGTCGCCCTCGAACGTTCCCGTGTCGAGCCAGCGCAGCACCGGCGCGGGAAGAAGGCGCGCGAGCGGATCGTCTCCCGCCTTCGCGCGAAGGCGCCACACGTCGTCGAAGCGCGCGAATCCCTGATGCAGGTTGTAGATGCTGCCCGCGACCGAGTTCGAGCTGAATCCCGCCGTGTCGTAGCCGGCGCGCTGCAGGATCTCGGCGACCGTCACGAAGCGGTCGTCGAGATAACGATGCTCGGTGGTCGCGTCGTGCACCGAGGGGAGTTGTCCCGTGAAGAGCGACGCATGGGCCGGGAGCGTCCACGGCGCAGGCGAGATCGCGTCGTCGTAGACCGTCGCGTCCTTCGCGAGCTCTTCGAGGAACGGAGTCGTCGGCCTCGGGTATCCGTAGAGCGAGAGGTGATCGGCGCGCGTCGTGTCGAGCACGATGAGCGCGAGGTTCGGGCGGTGGGCGCTCGACGGGGCGCCCGCCGGCGCCGCGTCCGCGGCGGCCGGACCGTTCGCGCGGGTCTGCCCGGCCAGCGCGGCCACAGGGCCCCGGGCAACGCCGCTCGCGAGTACGGCGGCGCACGCGCCGATCGCGGCGAGGGCGCCGGCGAGGCGAAGCCGCTCGCTGCCCGGTGCGCGCACGAGTCGCAGTGCCACCGATGCGAGCAGCAGCCAGAGCGCGAAGCCGGCGGCGAAGCGGGGCCGCCACCCGGCCGCCGGAAGCGCTGCGGCGACCGCGAGGTGAAGACCGAGCGCGAGCAGAGCGGCGGCTGCGATCGCGCCGGCAGCGAGGCCGGCCCGTGCGAGGAGGCTGCCCGCCCGCGCGCCCTCGAGCTGCGCCGGCCGCGCGCCGATCACCCAGGACGCGATCGGCAGCCCGGCCGCGCCGCCCACGGCGAACAGCGCCGCCGGCAGCAGCAGGGCGAGCAGGCTACGCGAGAGCGACCCCGCCGCCGGACCGACCGCCCAGAGGCCCACGAAGACGCCGGCGGCCGCCCCGAGAACGAATCCCGTGCCGGCGGCGGCGCTGCGGGGCTTCCGGGACATCGCCAAAACGTTCCCCCGCCTCGCGAGCATCCAGCGGCCCAGTGTACCGCCGCGCGCCCGCCGCCGGCATCGGCCCTTGCGCGCACGGCTCGGCCCCAAGGGGTAGGCCCAGGACACCTCATCGGAGGGAGGGCACCGGATCGGAGCCCCGGGTCCGGACCGGGCCGTGCGCGCGCGGGGACTGCAACCCGTAGACGTCGCCGCGCGTCCGGATCTTCAATCTCCGGC
>JABLTH010021937.1_pt1 | contig 15039 bp, 11 predicted proteins | sample 7875711 | NCBI WGS metagenome assembly JABLTH01 (sample SAMN14941262, study PRJNA633318) | bioreactor metagenome | isolation source: bioreactor | place: China | collected 2019-03-05 | reverse complement strand
GCATCGGCCCCGTGTCCATGGGCGAGTTCGGAGGCGACCTGAAGCACGCGCAGCGTGCGGTTCCAGACGAGCCGGTAAATGCGGTTCATGTTTTTGACCCCTGATTGAGTGAGCCGATGCCGGGCGGCTTGCTGCGTACGTGGCGGGGCTCTCCTATGAGCCCCGGTCGTGCAGATCGCGCATGGGCCAGGCGCCGGGCGAACCGGTGCCGAAACGCGTGCGCGTGGAAGGGGAGCCGGCGTCAGCCGGCAGGCAGGGCGGGGAGGGGAAGAGGCACGGTGCCTCCGGCCTCCCGGGCCCGGTCAGGCTTCGGGCGGGGCGGCCTGGTGCGGCAGCGCGCGATGTGCTCTTGCAGCTTCGTTCCGTGGAGCGACGACCATCTGACACCTCCTGTGCAATGGATCGGGTCGGCCTTCGGTGTCGGCGCGCGAGGATGGCTGCGCGGGGCGTGCCATCGGTGCATGCGTCGGAAAATATCGCGAAACGGCTGGAGAAAGGACGCCGCCGGCGGCGGGGCGGCCTGCGGCTTCGGACAGCGAACGACGACGGACTTCGGCAGTCATCACATCCCCCTGTGCGGACAGCGCTGTCGAGTTCGGATTGGCAGGGGCGGCCTGCCGGGTATGGTGTCGTCCACCAAAGTGTGACACCGCGCGCATTCTAGGTGGACGGAAGGTAACGGTGCGGTGAAGGCGCGCGCGGCGCATCGCCCAAAAAAAACGGGGCGCCCAAAGGCGCCCCGTTCGATGCCCGCGGTGGCGGGACGCTTACTTCAGCTCGGTCTGCGTGGTCATCACCAGGCCGGCGTTGTCCACGTGCACCTCGCCGCTGATGGCCTTGATGCGCTCGGCCTGCTGGCGCATGGTCTCGAACTGCGCCTTGGCGCGTTCGGCGGAGGCCTGGGCCTTGGCGGCCTGGTCCTTGTCGCCGTCCTCGGCACTGTTCTCGTCGTGGTTGACGGCATCGGTCAGCTGCTTGAGCTGTTCCGACTTGTCTTCCATCGCCTTGATCCAGGAGACGTACATGTCGCCGCTGATGTGCAGGCGGCTCATGCGGCCGGCGTCGCCGCCGGGTGCCTTCAGCATGCCTTCGAGCTTGGCGTCCTCGCCCTGGCCGATGGCCAGCGCCAGCGCCTTCTCGCCCATCGCGACCCATACCGGCTGACCCAGCGCGGCGGTCATGTCCTGCGGCAGCGCCACCGGCTTGTTGTCCGGCGTGAGCTTCAGCTGCGCCAGCGCCGGCGAGGCCATGCTGCCCATGGCGACGAGGCCGGCCGGATTGACGGTGCCGACCAGCACGCGGCCGGTGAACTTCGGCGGGGCGCCTTCGCCGCCCATCTCGAAGCTGTCCAGCGACACGCGCAGGCCCAGCAGGTCGCCGAACGGCGGCATCGCGGCCTGCTGCGCCACCTGGCCCAGCTTGGCGAAGCCTTCGTTGAGGTTGGCGAGCGACGGGCAACCGAACGGCTTGGCGGCCACGGCCTCGGCCTGGGCCGACCAGAACGTGCGCAGCTGGGCCACGGGCAGGGCGAAGGTCATGTCCATCGGCGCGTCGCCGTCAGTGCCCAGGCCGGGCAGCTCGACCTTCAGGCCCGAGAACGCCTTGGTGACGTCGTCGGCCAGCGCCATGTCCCAGCGCAGGTCCTGATGCTTGGGATCGAGCTTGGTGTAGCCGAAGCTCATCGACGGCACGCGGCCGGCGATGCGGGCGGCATCGGTTTCGCAGGCCGGCGAGATGCCCGGCTGGGTGGCTGCCGGCTCGCCGGTCTTGGCCGATTCGGACTGCTGGTGGGCCTTGTACATGGCGGCGAACAGCGGGTCCTTGCCGCTGGCGACCAGCGGCAGCAGGCGGACCAGGTCCACCTGGCCGACGGCCCACGGCTTGTAGCCCTTGTCCTTGGCCAGCTTGTCGAGGCGGCCGTCGTCCTGGAGGTTCTTGGCCGGACGATCCAGGCCCAGCGCCTGGCGCAGTAGCGCCTGCGGGGCGTCGGCGGGGAGTACCGCGCCGACCGCCTGCTTGCCGACCACGGCCAGGATCACCTGGGCGCCGGCTTCGGCGGAGACATGCTTGCGGTAGGTGACGCCGCCTTCGGTAGCGGTGTCGAGCTTCTTGCCGTAGGCGGTTTCCAGGCGGCCCACGAAAGCGTCGAACGCCTTCGGATCGCTCAGGTCGAAGCGCGCCACCGGCGCCAGGCCAAGACCGTACAGGGCCGAGCGGCCCTTGATGTTGAGGCCGGCGTTCTGCGCGAAGGTCTCGATGTTCTTGCCATCGAGTTCGGCGATGAAGGCCTTGAGCAGGTTCGCCGTGTCGGCGTCCTTCTCCTTCATGTCCTCGGCCGTCGCCTTGAGCTGGGCAAGCTGGCCCGGCAGCTGCGCGTCGGCCTGGGCGAGGAGCGCCTTGCGGGTGTCGTCGTCCAGGACGTCGAGATTGGCCACTACGTACGGCGTATCGGCCGGCGCGAAGGCCAGCGGGGCGTCCTTGTCCTTGTGGCCGCAGGCCGCCAGCAGCACGCCGGCGACAGCCAGCGCCAGATAGCGCTTACTCACTCGCATGTCGAGTCCCTGAGATATGAAGAGGTGGTTGTTGCGCCGCACATTATGCCCGTTTCGCCCGGGCGGTGGCGGGGGCAAGTGAGGGAATCGGGAATCGGGAACGGCGCGTTGCGACACGGAGGCCTCAAGCTCATCCGTTCCCTGTTTGCCCTTTCCCGGTCGGTCAGGGCCTGACCAGCATCTCGGCCAGCACCGCCATGCGCACGAACACGCCGTTGCCTACCTGCTCCAGGATGCGCGACTGTGCGCCGTCGGCGACTTCCGAACTGATCTCGATGCCGCGGTTGATCGGGCCAGGATGCATGACCAGGGCGTTGCGCGCCGCGCTGGCCAGGCGGCGGGTGTCCAGGCCGTAGTGCCGGAAATAGTCCGCTTCGTCCTGCAGGTCGGTGGCGGCCATGCGTTCCTTCTGCAGGCGCAGCATGATCACCACGTCGGCGCCTTCCACCGCCTGGTCGAAGTCGGTGAAGCGCTGGCATTGCGGCAACTCGTGATCGTTGGGCATCAGCGCGGCCGGCGCGCACAGGCGGATGTCGCGCGTGCCCAGCGCGCTCAGCGCGTGCACGTCGGAGCGGGCCACGCGCGAATGCTTCACGTCGCCGCAGATCACCACGCCCAGGCTCTCGAAATCCGGCCGATGCTGGCGGATGGTCAGCATGTCCAGCAGGCCCTGGGTGGGATGCGCGCGGTTGCCGTCGCCGGCATTGATCACCGAGACGCCGCTCATCGCGTGGCGTACCAGTTCGTCCGGCGTGCCGGAGATCTTGTGGCGCACGACGATCGCGTCCAGGTGCATCGCTTCCAGCGTGTGCAGCGTGTCGTACAGCTCCTCGCCCTTGCTGGTGGAGGAGAAGCCGATGTCGAAGTTGATCACGTCCGCGCCCAGGCGGCGAGCCGCCAGTTCGAACGAGGTGCGCGTGCGCGTGGACGGCTCGAAGAACAGGTTGAGGATGGTGCGCCCGGCCAGCAGGTCGAGCTTCCTCGTGCCGTGCGCGCAGGCGTCGCGCATGGAGACGGCGCGGTCGAGCAGGCGCTCGATGGTCTCGCGCGGCATGTTTTCGAGCGTGGTGAGATGGCGCAGGCGTGGAGTCATGTCGAGGGCGGCGGATCGGCGAGGGATGGGTTGGGTTCGGCCGGTTGGGCGAGCCAGCGCTCCAGGATCACCGCGGCCGCTTCCGCGTCGATGGCGGCGGCGTCGCTGCGCTTCTTCAGGCCGGTGGCGCGGGCCTGGGCGAAGCGCCGGGCGGCTTCCTGGGACCTGTGGCGCTCGTCGATCAGGGCGACGGGCAGGGCATAGCGGGCGTGCAGGCTATCGGCCAGGCGACGCGCGCCGCGGCTGGCGGCTTGTTCCTGGCCGTCGAGGGTCAGCGGCAGACCGATCACCAGGGTGTCCGGCAGCCATTCCCGGCGCAGCGCGTCGAGCCGGGACCACTCGGGTTCGCCATCGCGCATGGGCACCACGGCCAGCGCGCGGGCCAGGCCGGTAAAGCGGTTGCCGACCGCGACGCCGAGCAGCCGGCTGCCGTAGTCGAAACCGAACACACAGCTCATGCGTGACCCGCGTAGCCCGGCAACTGCAGCGGGTTGACCCCGACCAGGCCGGCGGCGGCGCTCCAGCGCTCCTCGAGCGGCGTATGGAACACGATGCGCTCGTTGGCTTCCACGGTCAGCCAGGTGTTGTCCTTCAGCTCCTGCTCGAGCTGGCCGGCGCTCCAGCCGGCATAGCCCAGCGCCATCAGTGCCTGGCGGGGACCTTCGCCCGCGGCCATGGCGACCAGGATGTCGCGCGAGGTCGTGACGGACCAGTGGGCGTTGATGCGGTAGCTGGATTCCCAGTGCCCCGGCTCCTGGTGCAGCACGAAGCCGCGCTCCTGTTGCACGGGGCCGCCGATCAGTACCGGCAGGTCGGCGACCTCGCTGTCCTCGCACTCCAGCTTCATCTGCTTGAGCACGTCGCCAAGGCGGTATTCGGAGAGCTGGTTGATCAGCAGGCCGACCGCCCCGTCGTCATCGTGCTGGCAGACGAAGGCCACGCCGCGCGAGAAGGGGGGCTCGGCCAGGCTGGGCATGGCGATGAGGAAGTGGCCGGCGAGGGAAGTGGGGCGGGAGGCGCTCATGGCAGGCATTGTAAGCGCTGGGGATGCTAGGTGGGGGTGAAGCGGGGCGCCGGCGGCGCACCGGTGCGAAAGAACAACGCAATCCGAGGTCGTGCGCCGCCAGGTCGATCAGCGGGTGTGCAACACGTTGTCCTGCTGGAACTGCCACGTCCGCGTAATGTGCAGCTCGTCCACCCGCTCGCCCGTCTGCGGCAGCGGCGGGAATGGCGCGGCCAGGCGCACGATCCGTTCGGCGGCCTGGTCCAGGATCTTCTCACCGGAGCTGCCGATGATCTCGATGCCCATCACCTTGCCGTCGCGGTCCAGGGTGACGGTCAGCAGCACGTCGCCGTGCAGCTTCTGCCGCCGGGCGACGTCCGGATAGTTGAGGTTGCCCACGCGCTCGATGCGGTCCACCCAGTTGCGCATGTAGCCGGCGTAGGCGTACTCGCTGGTGTTGGAGGAGATGAACTTCTTCTTCGGACGTTTGGCGTACGCCTCCTGTACCCGGCGCTTTTCCGCCGCCAGCTGCGCGGCCTCCATGCGGATCCGGTCGGCATCGGCGGCGGGCAGGGGGCTGTCGCTGCGCTCGGGCTGCGCGCTGTCGGAACTCACCTTGAAGCGGCTGTTGCCCGTCGTGGTCAGCAGCTTGTCCTCGGTCGCCTCCTGCGGGCGCGCCGCCGCGGCTTCCTGCGATTGCTCGGCCACGCCCGGATCGGGCTTGGGCAAGGGGCCGGAGAAGGGCTGGGACGGGCGCGCCGCCTTGTCCTGCTCGCCGCCGCCGCGGTTGCTGGCCTGGGCCAGGAAGTCGGCCTGGTCGGGCTTCTCGCGGTTGGCGACGTCGATCAGGGTCACGTCCAGCGTGGGCAGGCTGGGCTTGGGCTTGACGTAGCCGAAGGTGATGCCGAGCAACAGCACGCCGTGCAGCAACAGCGAAAACAGCAGAGTGGCGCCGATCAGGTCGGCGCCCCGAGGCGCAGGTGCAGGGTGGCTCACGCGGACCGCTTTCCGTGAAGTTGGCGCTCGACGACGTCGAACATCTGGCCGGCGATATTAAGGCCGAACTGCTTGTCCAGTTCGCGTGCGCAGGTCGGCGATGTGACGTTGATCTCGGTGAGGTAGTCGCCGATCACGTCCAGGCCCACGAACAGCAGTCCGCGCCGCTTCAGTTCGGGCGCCACCTGGGAAACGATCCAGCGGTCGCGCTCGGTCAGCGGCACGCCCTCGCCGCGGCCGCCGGCGGCGAGGTTGCCGCGGAACTCGTCGCCCTGCGGGATGCGGGCCAACGCGTAGGGCACGGCTTCGCCGTCCACCACCAGGATGCGCTTGTCGCCTGCGCTGATCTGGGGGATGAACTTCTGCGCCATCACGAACTGCGCCTGGGCGCTGTGCAGGCCGCCGCTGAGCAGGGTCTCCACCATGGAGTTGAGGTTGCTGTCGCCCGCGCGCACGCGGAAGATGCCGCGCCCGCCCATGCCGTCCAGTGGCTTGAGCACCACCTCGCCGTGCTCGGCCACGAAGGCGCGCAGGTCGGCCTTGTCGCGGGACAGCAGGGTGGGCGCCATGCACTGGCCGAAGTCCAGCGCGTACATCTTCTCGTTGCAGTCGCGCAGCGCCTGCGGGTCGTTCACCACCGTGACGCCCGCCCGCTGGGCCAGCGACAGCACCATGGTGTCGTAGATGAACTGCGAATCGACCGGTGGGTCCTTGCGCATCAGCACCACGTCCACTTCCGCCAGTTCCCGCCCGCGCGCCTCGCCCAGGCTGAACCAGCCGGCGGGGTCTTCTTTCACCGTCAACGGCGCCAGGCGGGCCCAGGCACGGCCGTCGCGCACGGCCAGGTCCCCCTGTTCCATGTAGAGCAGGGCATGGCCGCGCCGCTGGGCTTCCAGCAGCATGGCGAAGGTCGTGTCCTTGGCGATCTTGATAGCGCCGATGGGGTCCATCAGCACGGCGACCGTGATGGCCATCGTCATTCTCCGGTAGTGGGGGTCCCGTAGGCTGGCCAGCCTTCGCATGGCCACGGGGTGGGAATGGCGCGCATGTTCGCCGACGCGCACGATGGGCGGCAAGGTCGCCCCGGGCGGTTTGTGAAGGCGTGCCGCACGGCTCAACCACGAGGATTTTGGCTTGACGCCACGACGGGCAGGCGGTAAACAGCACGCACAACTGTCCGCCGAAGAGCGGGCAAGTCAGTGGGCTATCTTGCGGGATTCTTTTCGTCCACATGGAGCCGGCGGCCCAGCGCTGTCGGCTTTGTGTCTTACCTGAGCCTGGGGCGGGTCACAGGGGGGTGTGTGAACTTGAACATAAGTGGAAATGGCCTGGCCGGTCTGAAGGTCATGGTGATCGACGACTCCAAAACGATCCGCCGCACGGCGGAAACCTTGCTCAAGAAGGAAGGTTGCGACGTGCTCACGGCGGTCGACGGATTCGAGGCGCTCGCCAAGATCTCCGACCAGAAGCCCGCGATCATCTTCGTCGACATCATGATGCCGCGCCTGGATGGCTATCAGACCTGCGCGCTCATCAAGAACAATCCGCAGTTCCGGTCCACCCCGGTGATCATGCTCAGCTCGAAGGACGGCCTCTTCGACAAGGCGCGCGGCCGCATCGTGGGCGCCGAGCAGTATCTGACCAAGCCGTTCACGCGCGACGAACTGCTTGGAGCCATCCATCGTCATGTCACGGTGTAAGACCACCGACTACAGGGGCTGAGGGGGACCTGTGGCCAATATTTTGATTATCGACGACTCGCCGACCGACGTGCGCGTGTTCACCACGCTGCTGGAGCGCGCCGGCCACAAGGTCGATTCCGTCAACAACGCCGAGGAAGGCATCGAGCGCGTGCGCGCCGAGCTGCCCGCCCTCGTGATCATGGACGTGATCATGCCCGGCATGAACGGGTTCCAGGCCACGCGCACGCTCACGCGCGACCCGGTGACCAAGGACGTGCCCATCGTGATGATCACAACCAAGTCGATGGAGACCGACCGCGTCTGGGGTCTGCGCCAGGGCGCCCGCGCCTTCATCACCAAGCCGGTGAACGAGAAGGAACTGCTGGCCTGCATCAACGATCTGCTGCCCAGCGCGGCCTGAGGCGTCCGATGAGCCAGTCTCTTTCCCCGTTCGAGATCCTCGCGCGCTATGAGCGGCTGTCGCTGGCGCATGCCTCCGACACGCCGGAGAAGCTCGAGGCCCCCGGCCTCTGGCGCGGCATCGGCTATCGCGTCGGCGGCCGCCTGTTCGTCAGCGGCATCGACGAGATCAGCGAGCTGCTGGCCGTGCCGGCGCTGACGCCCGTGCCCGGCACGCAGGCGTGGCTGCTGGGCGTGGCCAACGTGCGCGGCAACCTGGTACCGGTGGTCGACCTGGGGCGCTTCCTGTTCGGCGAGCGCACCTTGCAGACCGAGCGCAGCCGCCTGCTGGTGGTACGCCAGGGTGCCGGCAACGTCGCCCTGCTGGTGGACGAGGTGTTCGGGCAGCGCACGGTGGACACCGAAGCGCGCCGCGCCGCCGAGCAAGAGGACGATCCGCGGCTGTCGCGGTTCGTCGAGGAACGAGTGGGGGAACCCCGGCTGGCGGTATTCAGCATGGGCCGCCTGGTGCGTGCGCCGGACTTCCGTCAGGCCGCCGCCTGACGCGAAACCGGAATTTGGGTAGGACCGGTGCCGGGTAGCGGCCGGATTCAGGGGCTTGATCCCAAACCGACGCCGGAAGATACCGGCGTGGCGTGGACGGTGAGGTAACGAACATGAGCACTACAGGGGGCGTCGGCAAGGAGCGGGGCTATACCAGCCTCATCGTCTTGCTGGTGGTCGCGATCGGTTTCGCGGCGCTGGACTTCTTCATGCTGAACTCGAAGAACGGCGAGGACCGCCAGGCCATCGGCCTGACCACGCAGATCCAGGTGTTGTCGCAGCAGACCGCGAAGTACGCGCTGGAAGCGTCGGACGGTAACGTCGATTCCTTCAAGGAGCTGGAGACCAACCGCAACGCGATCGATTCCGCGGTGCAGCGTCTGAATGCCGGCGACACCAAGAGCGGCATGCAGGCCTACGCCGACAACAGCGCCACGCCCGCCGGCCGTGCCACGGCCGCGCTGAGCCACGCGTGGAAGCAGCTGGACGCGGACATCGGCAAGATCCTGTCCAACAAGGCGCTGGTGCTCGACTCCGCGCAGCGCGCCGGCACCCTGTCGCGCGAACTGCCCGTGCTGAACTCCAGCATGGAGCAGGTGGTGAACATCCTGCAGCAGCGCGGCGGCAGTGCGGACCAGACCTACACCTCCGCCCGTCAGATGCTGCTGGCCGACCGTATGATCCGCCGCGTGCAGGAGATCCTGCAGGGTGGCGACGCCTCCCAGCCGGCGGCCGACGGCCTGGCCCGCGACGGCCAGCTGTACGGCTCGGTGCTCAAGGGCCTGCAGGAAGGCAACACCGAAGTCGGCGTGCGCTCGATGAACGACGCCAACGCCCGCAAGATCCTCGCCGACATGCAGTCCAAGTGGGACAGCCTGCAAGACCCGGTCTCCAAGCTGGTCGGCGCCGCGGGCAACCTCTCCGAAGTGAAGCGCGCGGGCAACCAGGCCTCGCTGGACTCGCAGAACGTGCTGCTGCGCGCGAACGAACTCTCCGAGCAGATCGGCAAGCTGCCGCTGCGCCGCCTGTTCCCGAACGTGTGGTGGGGCGTGCTCGGCGCATTCGGCGCGGTGGCCTTCGCCATCCTCCTCGTGATCACCCTGGTGCGCGACCAGCGCCGCCGCTTCCAGGAATCGGCCGAGCTCAACCAGCGTAACCAGGAGGCGATCATGCGCCTGCTGGACGAAATGGCCTCGCTCGCGGAAGGCGACCTGACGGTGAAGACTACCGTCACCGAGGACATCACCGGCGCGATCGCCGACTCGGTGAACTACGCCATCGACGAGCTGCGCACCCTGGTGACCACCATCAACGAGACCTCCGAGCAGGTCTCGACCTCGGCCCAGGAAACGCAGACCACCGCACGCCACCTGGCCGAATCCGCGCAGCACCAGGCGGCGCGGATCAGCACCGCGACCTCGGCGATCAACCAGATCGCCAGCCTGATGGACAACGTCTCCAAGGACTCCGCCGAGTCGGCCGACGTGGCCGAACGCTCGGTGCGCATCGCCTCGCGCGGCGCGGAAGTGGTGCGCGAGACGATCTCGGGCATGGACTCGATCCGCGACCAGATCCAGGAGACCTCCAAGCGCATCAAGCGCCTGGGCGAATCCTCCCAGGAGATCGGCTCGATCGTGGAACTGATCAACGACATCGCCGAGCAGACCAACATCCTCGCGCTGAACGCCGCCATCCAGGCGGCCTCGGCGGGCGAGGCGGGCCGCGGCTTCGCGGTGGTGGCGGACGAAGTGCAGCGCCTCGCCGAACGCTCGGCGAGCGCGACCAAGCGAATCGAAACGCTGGTGCAGGCGATTCAGTCCGACACCAACGAAGCGGTCAACTCCATGGAGCAGACCACCGCCGAAGTGGTGGCCGGTGCCCGCAAGGCCGAGGACGCAGGCAGCGCGCTGGGCGACATCGAGCGCGTGTCGCACGACCTGTCCGCGCTGATTCAGAACATCTCGGCCGCGGCGCGCGAGCACTCGGTGGCGGCGACGGATATCTCGCAGTCGATGAACGCGATCCAGGAAATCACTTCGCAGACCTCGCAAGGCGCGAGCCAGACGGCCGACTCGATCGGTTACCTGGCCCAGCTGGCCAGCGACCTGCGACGTTCGGTGGCGCACTTCAAGCTGCCGGGCTGACACAACGGTACGGACGCGCGCGGCGAAGACGCCGGGCGCGCCCGATGACAGGGGGGCAACCTCGACGGTTGCGTGACACGCGTTGCGCGGCCGCTGAGAGGGGCGCATGAGACTTCAAGACCACATCGATTTCACCACCCTGCAGTGGGTCAAGCCCGAGCTTGACGAGACCCTAGCGATCGCCCGCGAAGCGCTGGAGTCCTACGTCGAGAACCCGGGCGACCGCGACGTCATGCGCTCGTGTGCGGATAGCCTGCACCAGGTGCAGGGCACGCTGCGCATGGTGGAGCTCTACGGCGCCGCGCTGGTGGCCGAGGAAATGGAAACCCTCGCCATCGCCCTGCTGGAAGGCCACGTCACGCAGCGCGAGGATGCCTACGCCGCGATGATGCGCGGCCTGATGCAGCTGCCGGACTACCTCGAACGCCTTTCCGGCGGCCACCGCGACGTACCGGTGGTGCTGCTGCCGCTGCTCAATGAGTTGCGCGCCAGCCGTGGGCAGCAGGCGCTGCACGAGTCCGCGCTGTTCTCGCCCAATCTCGAAGCCGTGCTGCCGGACAGCGCGCCCGCCGCGCTCAACCAGGACGAGGCCGAGCGCATGCACGGCCGCATCGCCGAGCTGCGCCTGCGCTTCCAGCAGCAGCTGCTGGCGTGGTTCCGCGGCCAATCGGCCGAGCAGCAGCTGGCCGGCATGGTGCAGACCCTCGACGCCATCGCCGCGCGCTGCTACAGCGTGCCGGGCCGCCGCCTGTGGTGGATCGCCGCCGGCGTGCTGGACGGCTTGCAGCAGGGCATGCTGAAGAATCAGGCCGGCGAAGTACGCCAGCTGATCGGCAAGGTCGATCGCAGCATTCGCCAGCTCATCGAGCAGGGCGAAGCGTCCATGCGCGGCGGCGACGCCGACGAGCTGTCGCGCAAGCTGCTTTACGTGGTGGCGCAGTCCAAGCAGCGCACCGCGCGCATGGACCAGCTCGCGAAGACCTACGGACTCGACAAGCTGTTGCCCGACGAGGGCGAGCTGGAGCACGCCCGCGGCTCCATGTCCGGCCACAACCGCGCCCTGCTGGATTCCGTCGCCAAGGCGATCAAGGAAGACCTGCTGCGCGTGAAGGAGGCGCTGGACCTGTTCCTGCGCCAGGCCGACGCCGATCCCGTGCAGTTGAGCGAACAGACCGGCGTGCTCGAGCGCGTCGGCGACACCCTGGGCATGCTCGCCCTCGGCGTGACGCGCCGCGTGGTCAACGAGCAGCGCCGCGTGCTGGAAGACATCGCCAACCGCATGCGTGCCCCGGACGAAGAGCTCCTGCTCGACGTCGCTGGCGCGCTGCTGTACGTCGAAGCCTCGCTGGACGACCACATCGAAAGCCTGGGCGCCGAGGAAGACATCGCCCACGAGACGCCCGCCAACCTGCTGCCCCGCAGCGAGGCGCGACGCATCCTCTCCACCCTGATGCAGGAAGCGACCGCCAACACCGGCAAGGTGAAGGACGCCATCGTCGCCTTCATCGAATCCGGCTGGCGCCACCAGGAGCTGACCGACGCTCCCGGCCTGATGGACGAAGTCGCCGGCGCCATGCGCATGCTTACCGCGCCGCGTCCGGCGGAACTGGCCGAAGGCATCGGCCGCTTCGTCGGCAACGAGCTGCTGAGCGATCGCCGCGTGCCGACCAGTGCGCAGATGGATCACCTGGCCGATGCGCTGGCCGCGCTCGAGTACTACCTCGAAGCCGCGCGCGAACACCGCGGCGGCCTGGAGCACATCCTGGACGTGGCCGAGCACAGCCTCAGCACGCTCGGCTACTGGCCGCCTCCGCCCGCCCGCACCGTACTGGCCGAGGTGGAACCCGAAGCCGCCGCGCCCGTACCGACACCAGCCCCGGCGCCGGCGTTCGCGCAGGAATTCGCCGGCGAGCCGGAGCTCACCGAAAGCGTCAGCCTCGCCCCGGGCCACGACCTGGGCGGGCTGGTGATCGGCGAAGCCGTCACGCCCATGCCGTCCGCCCACGAGCTGGCCGGCCTGCGCCTGGTCGACACCGAGCACGTGCCCGCGCCGGCGGCGGCCGGCGCCAACGACGAAGAAGACTGGATCGAGATCGAAGAGGAAGTCGAGGAACAGGTGCCGGTGGCCGATGCCATCAACGCCCACGCCGGCTTCCAGGTCGGTGCCTAAGGCATCGACGACGACATCCGCGAGATCTTCCTGGAAGAAATGCAGGAAGAGATCGACAACCTGCGCGAGGCGCAGGCGAAGTGGCTGGCCGATCCCGAGCGCATCGAATCGCTCACGCCGATCCGCCGCTCCTTCCACACGCTCAAGGGCTCCGGCCGCCTCGTCGGCGCCTCGGCGCTGGGCGAGTACGCGTGGAAGGTCGAGAACATGCTCAACCGCGTGCTCGATCAGTCGATCCCCGCCAACGCCAATGTGCAGGCGCTGGTGCGCCATGCCATCGATGCGCTGCCGCAGCTGCGCGCCGCGCTGATGGGCGAGGGCGCGCCGAGCGCGCCGCTGGCCGCGATCATGGAGACCGCCGATCGCCTGGCCAACGGCCACGAAGGCGCGAGCATCGAAGACGTCAAGCCGGCCGCCACTGAGACGGTGCGTCGCATCGTGCGTCGTCGCGTGCCGCGCGCGCAGGTGGCCGCGGATGCGATTCCGTCCGCCACGCTGGCGCATGTCGAGTCGGCGCCTGAGCCGACGCCGGTACCGATCCACGAGACCATCGCCGCGCCGGTGCTGCCGCCGGTCGACCCGGTGCTGCTGGAAATCCTGCGCAGCGAAGTCGCCCAGTACCTGCAGACCATTCGTCACGCCATCAATCGCGTCGACAGCGAGCTGCGCGTGGACGACGGCCTGCTGCGCGCCGTGCATACGCTGCACGGTGCCATCGCCATGGTCGACATTCCGCTGCTGACCCAGCTGCTGTCGCCGCTGGAAAGTCTGCTCAAGCGCCTGCGCGCCGCCGGTCATCCGCTCTCGGCCGAGGGCGTGAACCTGCTGGGCAAGAGCGCCGATGCGGTCGACTTCATCATGGGCCAGTTCGACGCCGAGCATCCGCAGCTGCCGGATCTCGACGCCCTGATCCACCGCCTCGTCGAACTGCGCGACGCGCAGCCCGAGCCGCAGGTCGCCCACGTGCTGTTCGAGCCGCTGGCCGACGACCTCGCCGCCGGGAAGGATGCCGACGAAGGCGCGCTCGGCGCGGCGCTGGATGCAGCCATGCCGGTGCATCCGGACGAACTGTCCGCGCCGCACGCGGAAACGCCGAAGGCCGAGGCGCCGGTGGACGATTTCACCGCCGAACTCATGGCCGCGCTGGGCGATTTCGAATCGGCCCAGCCCGCGGAAGAAGAAGCCGACACGCTGCTCGACTCGGTCTCCGCCACGCCCATCACGGCCGGCACCGAAGACGATTTCGCCGCGCTGTACGGCGACCTCACCGCCGACGAACCGATGCACGGGGAAGCGACCGCTCCCGCCGTGGCCGAGCCGACGAGCGAGTACACGCTGTCCTTCGACGCCGGCATCGAGTCGATCGAGCTGGATGGGGCGGACCTCGGTCTCCACGACGAGGCTGCGATCGACGAGGCGGGGCATATCGAGCTGTCGCTCGACGCCGTCGAGCCGGCGGAGCCGCACCTGGTCGACGCGCATGCGCTGGTCGAAGCCGATGCGCAGCCTGCAACGGCTGAAGCATCGACCCATGTATCGCTGGAGCCGGCGCTCACCGAAGCCGAGATCGAAGAGGCGGAAGTCGGCCCGGTCATCGAGGCCGAGCCGTTCGAGTTCGTGCCGACGTCCGAGCCGGTGGCCGAACTCGCCGAGCCGGTGTCCGGTCCGGTCGACGAGCCCGTGATCGACGAACCCGAACTCGCCGAGCCTGCGCTCGACGAATCCAGGCTCGACGAATCCGAGCTCCACGAATCCATGGCTGAGCCCGAGCGCTTGGTCCATGCCGAGGAAGCGCCGACCGCCGCTGCCGAACCCGCCGCGCACGCGCCGGTCGAGTTCGTGCACGCAGAACCGGAGCATGCCGAGCCCGAAGCAGTCGAGCCGACGCACGCCGAGCACGCGCAGATTGGCGCTGAGCATGCTGAGCATGACCACGTCGAACACGCGCCGGTCGAACACGAGCACGCACCCCAGCAGTACCCCGAGCCCGTCGCCTTCCAGGCGGCCGAGCCGGAGGTGCCCGTCGCGGCGGACACCACGGCCGAATACGCCGGCAGCTGGACCAACGACGAGATCGATCCGGATCTGCTGGAGATCTTCACCGAGGAAGCCCGCGAGATCCTCGATCACTCCGACAGCGTGCTGGCGCAGTGGCGCGCCGAGCCCGCCGAGCCGGAACACATGGCGAGCCTGCAGCGCGACTTGCACACGCTGAAGGGCGGCGCGCGCATCGCCGGCATGGTGCCGGTGGGCGACCTTACGCACGCGATCGAAACGCTGCTCGAAAGCCCGGTAGGTCACGACCCGTCGCGCGTCGGCGAGCTGATCCGCGCGCTGGAGTCGGGCTTCGACACCCTGCACGGCCTCGTGCAGCGCATGTCGCAGGGCCGCGGCGTCGAGTATCCGCAAGCCATGATCGACCGCTTCCTCGGCATG